>RCMY010003331.1_pt1 | contig 14252 bp, 13 predicted proteins | sample 2041341 | NCBI WGS metagenome assembly RCMY01 (sample SAMN09708234, study PRJNA481090) | Marine sediment metagenome, whole genome shotgun sequencing project.
CCGATTGGCACCCAGTCGATCTCGCCGCTCACGTGCTCAAGGCACTCCAGGAGCGCAACAACCTCGATCCCTCCATGGTCGACGACGTCATCATGGGCTGTGTGTCGCAGGTCGGTGAGCAGTCGCTCAACATCGGCCGCAACGCCGTGCTCGCCGCCGGATGGCCCGAGACGGTCCCCTCCACCACCGTCGACCGCCAGTGCGGTTCGAGCCAGCAGGCCATGCACTTCGGCGCACAGGGCGTCATGGCCGGCGCCTACGACATCGTCGTCGCCGCCGGTGTCGAGGTCATGTCTCGCACCCCCATGGGCGCCTCCGTCGTCGAAGGCAAGCTCGGCATGCCCTTCCCCGACTCCATGCAGCAGCGCTACTCCGAGACCGGCCTTCCGCCTCAGGGCATCGGCGCCGACATGATCGCCGACGAGTACGGCATCACGCGTGAAGACCTCGACGCCTTCGGCGCACAGAGCCAGCAGCGGGCCGAGAAGGCCACCGCCGAAGGCCGGTTCGAGAACGAGATCATCCCCGTTCCGATCGTGGTCGGCGATGCCGAAGAGCTGCTCACCGCCGATGAAGGCATCCGCCCCGGCACCACCGCCGAGGGCCTCGCCAAGCTCAAGCCTGCGTTCAAAGAAGACGGCAAGATCACCGCAGGCAACTCGTCACAGATCTCCGACGGCGCCTCGGCCGTGCTCATCATGAGCGCCGAGAAGGCCAAGGAGCTGGGCCTCAAGCCTCGCGCCCGGTTCCACAGTTTCGCGGTGGCCGGAACCGACCCGGTCACCATGCTCAAGGGACCGATTCCCGTGACCAAGAAGATCCTCGAGAAGTCTGGTCTTTCGATCGACGACATCGACGCCTTCGAGGTCAACGAAGCCTTTGCTTCGGTCGTGCTTGCATGGCAGAAGGAAACCGGCGCCGACATGGAGAAGGTCAATGTCTCCGGCGGCGCCATCGCCTTGGGTCACCCCCTCGGCTGCTCGGGCACCAAGCTCATGTCCACCCTTCTCAATGAACTGGAGCGCACCGGCGGCAAGCTGGGCATGCAGGTCATGTGTGAGGGTGGCGGCATGGCCAATGCCACCATCATCGAAAGGATTGAAGACTGATGCCACGTATGGATCTGAACGGCGCTTCTGCCGTCGTCACCGGAGGTGCCTCCGGAATCGGTGAGGCCTGTGCACGCCAGTTGGCCGCCCTGGGCGCCCACGTCGTGATCGCCGACCTCAACGAAGAGAAGGGTGCCGCTGTCGCTTCCGAGCTCAAGGGCATCTTCGTCAAGTGCGACGTCTCCTCCGAGGAAGACGGCGCCGCTGCGGTGGCCGCCGCCTCCGAGATGGGCCCGCTCCGCGTGCTCATCAACTCGGCCGGCCTCGGCATGGCGGCTCGCACCGTCGACCGCAACAACGACCCGATGCCGCAGAAGACCTTCGACTTCGTCATCAAGGTCAACCTGCTCGGTTCGTTCAACATGCTGCGCCTCTGCGCCGCCGCCATGGCCAAGACCGACCCCATCGACGAAGACGGCGCACGCGGTGCCATCGTCAACATGGCGTCGGCAGCAGCCTTCGACGGCCAGATCGGCCAGGCCGCCTACTCGGCGTCCAAGGGCGGCATCGTCGGCATGACCCTGCCGATCGCTCGTGACCTCTCGGCCATGGGCATCCGGGTCAACACGATCGCACCGGGACTCATCGACACGCCGATCTACGGCGAAGGCGAGCAGTCCGATGCGTTCAAGGCCCACCTTGGGCAGTCCGTCCTCTTCCCCAAGCGCCTCGGCCACGGTGAAGAGCTGGCGTTCATGGCGATCGACACGGTCACCAACCCGTACATGAATGGCGAGACCATTCGTGTCGACGGCGGCATCCGGATGCCGCCCAAGTAACTCCCGACCGCACCACCCGGTCAGCAACACCCGGTCAGCCCCAACGACCCCACCAGAAGTTCCGTCGCTCGAGCCCTCCAATGGGCTTGGACGACGGAGCTTCTGTGGTTTTGGGAGAAGCTCCGTCGCTCGAGCCCACCCGCGGGCCTGAGCAACGAAACTTCTGAGGTGTGGTTTTGGGTGGGCGTGTGGTTTTGGGCTGGGGTCAGGGTTGGAGGCCGGCGACGAAGGTGAGGAGGGCGTCGGTGAAGGCTTGGGGCTGTTGCTCGTAGGCGGCGTGGCCGGCGTCGGCGAGGATGAGCACCTCGGCGTCGGTGAACCCCTCACCCAGGCGCTCGGCGGCCGCCTGGGGGTCGTTGCCATCGCCGTCGCCCCACACCAGGAGGGCAGGCACGTCGACCGGCGGGCCGTCGTCGGCGAACGACGATGCTCCGCTCGGAGCCACCGGCACGTACCCGGCGAGATTGGCGAAGCCGGCCATACGCAGCGCCGGGAGGCTGTAGATCCCCGACATCGACGGTGACACGATCACCGTTCTCGAGGGGTCGAGTTCGAGCGCTTCGAACAACGCAGCAAGCACGACTTCCTCGTCGAGGTCGATGTCGTCGGAGGAGCCCGAGCCTGGCAGGTCGATCGCCACCGCCCGGTGGCCGGCCGCTGCGACCGACGCAAGGATGCCATTGTCGACCCAGGTCTGCGAGGTGAAGGCTGCGCCGTGAAGAAACAACACCGTCGAGCCGAGTGGCGGCGTGCCGTCGCTCCCCATCTCGACCACCGTCACATCGCCGCCTGCGATCTCGACGGACCCATTGAGTGCCTCGACGCCATCAACCGTTGTCTGGGAGCTCTCGGTCGTGGCAGGGTCGTTCGCTGAGAGAGCGGTCGAGGCTGCCTCGCTCGCCGGCTCGACCGCTGCGTCTCCCTGATTCGAGCAGCTGGCGGCAAGACAAGCCACCAACAACAGCCCCGAGCGTCGAGCGCCCCGGCGAAGAATGAGCGATGGCAACATCTTCATCACACTGCCCTCATGTCGCCGAGATCAGCCACCCAGCAGCCGATCAGGCTGGACCGGCGCCGAGCGTGTCACCAACACCCAGCTCGACATCGACTCCAGCGCCGGGACCAGGGCCTGCCATCTTGGGGGTCTTGCGCTGGCGTGTCTCGAGGTAGCCGGCGAACCGAGCCATCGCCCATACCAGCATGAAGTAGACGACACCGACCAGCACGAACGCCTGGAGGTTGTCGACGCGGGTGCCGGAGAAGTTGGCCGTGCCCTGACCCCGTCGCACGAACTCCTCGTAGCTGATCACGAAGCCAAGGCTCACGTCTTTGGTCAGCGTCGCCATCTGGGCGACGATGGCGGGGATCATCCGGCGAACTGCCTGGGGAAGCACGACGAGGAACATCATCTGCCAGTAGGTCATACCGATGGCCTTGGCCGCCTCTGACTGGCCGCTGTCGAGTGAACGCACACCGGCTCGGAAGATCTCCGACAGCACGGCGGAGTTGTAGAGGACGAGCGCAACGACCACCGACCAGAACGTGCCGAGAATCGCGTCGCCGCCGCGCCCACGTGCAATCGAGGTATCGATGAAGAACACTCCAAAGATCATCAACAGGAGCGGAAGTGCTCGGAAGAGCTCGACCCAGGCAACGGCGATCCTCGACCAGATCCGGTGGTTCGCCAACCGCATGAGGGCCAGCACGAATCCCAGGATCGTGGCCAACACTCCAGCGACGACGGCCGCCTTGATCGTGGCCCGCAGACCCTGCCAGAGGAAGTCGAGTGTCTGACGTTCGAACAGGTCGGTCCACTTGCCGGCTTCGAGTTGGCCGTTCTTGTCGAGTTGGCGGTACATCCAAAACACGACGAGCGCCAGCACGGCGAGGGCGACCCCGGTGCCGATGCGCACACGGCGTTTGCCTCGGGGCCCGAGTTCTTCGATGAGTACGTTTGCGGTCATCGCTTGATCGCGTAACGAGACTCGAGCCAGCGGAAGACGAAACCGGCGGGGATGAGGAAGATCAGATAGATCGAGGCCACGACGAACAACACACGCCAGACACCGGCGGCTGCGTCGTTGAACATGCGCTGCGATTGGGCCGTCACCTCCACCACCGAGATGGTGGAGGCGACGGCGGTGTTCTTGAAGTTGGCCACGAACAGGTTGCCGATTGGTCCGACGACCGTCCTGACCGCCTGGGGGATGACGACGAGGCGCATCAATTGGATGAAGCCGAGTCCGATCGATCGGCCCGCCTCGGCTTGGCCCTGCGGCACCGCATTGATGCCCGATCGAAGGACCTCGGCCATGTAGGCCCCGGTGTAGCAACCCAGCGCGACGGCCGCCGTCGGGAAGAAGTCGAAGACGAGTCCGAGGTCGCCGAGGCCGAACAACGCCAAGAAGAAGACGACCAACAGTGGTGTGTTGCGGAACGCAGCGACGAACCATGTGGCCAGCCGCACGAGCGGAGGAATCGGACTGACTCGGAAGGAGACGACGATGATGCCAACCACAACGGCAATGACAAAGCTGACAAGTGCCAACTTGAGGGTGGTCCAGGTCGCGTCGACAAGTGCGCTTTGGTACTTGTCGAAAAATTCAGACCAGTTCAACGTCGTCTCCTTCCTTCAGTCGAGGATTGTCATCCGTGCCGAATCAGTGAGTTGCTCAGCAACCGTCGTTGTTCAGCGCCGGCGGATCCGGGACGACCGAGGCGACCGCACCGACGGTGTCGGTGTAGATCTGGGCCCAGGTGCCATCGTCGTATGCCTTCTGGAGCGCAGCGTTGATGTCGCAGCGCAATGGTGAATCCTGAGGGACACCGATGCCGTATGGCTCCTCGGTGAACGGGTTCTCCACCAACTCGAATGCGCCATCGGCAGCCGAGGCGAGACCGAGCAGAATCACGTTGTCGGTCGTGACAGCGTCGACTCGACCCTGACCCATTGCATCGGCGCACTTGGAGTAGGCATCGAAGGTCGTGACGTCGGCGTCGGGAGCCATTTCATTCAGGTTCTCGAGCGAGGTCGATCCTTCGACGGTGCAGGTCTTGATGTCGCTGGTGTTGAGATCGTCGATCCCGGTGATTCCCTTGGGATTGCCTGCGAGCACCATGATGTCCTGACCGGCAACGTAGTACGGGCCGGCGAAGTCGATCACTTCGTCGCGAGCTTCGTTGATGGTGTAGGTGGCCACGACCATGTCGACCGTTCCGTTTTCGAGGAAGCTCTCGCGGTTGGCCGAAACTGCCTCCTGGAACTCGACCTCCATGCCGAGTTCAGCGCCGATGTAACGGGCGATATCGGCGTCGAAGCCGACAACGCCGCCGGGCTCATTCACACCGAAGAGGGGCTGGTCGTACTTTGTGCCGACGTTGAGTGTTCCGCCTGTTGCTGCGGCGCCATCATCAGAACCGGAATCGTCAGAACCGGAATCGTCAGAAGTGGCGCCGTCAGAGCCGGCATCTGAACTGGTGTCGGAGCCGTCGCTGCCGCAGGCGGCGGCGAGCATCGCAACCACTGCGAGAAGGGCAAATATTCGTAACTTGTTGTTGGACATATGGGGGTCTCTCCTTGATTGCATTGGTAACTGGTTGAGGGTATTGCGTGCCCGAATCAGTGCGTGATGATCTTGGAAAGGAAGTTCCGGGCTCGTTCGGTCTTTGGTTTGCGATAGAACGACTCGGGGTCGTTCTCCTCGATGATGGCACCCTCTTCCATGAAGATGACACGATCGGCGGCTGAGCGGGCAAAGCCCATTTCGTGGGTGACGACCACCATGGTCGTGCCGGCCTCGGCGAGGTCGAGCATCACCTGCAGCACCTCGTTGATCATCTCGGGGTCGAGCGCCGAGGTCGGCTCGTCGAAGAGCATCACCTTGGGTTCCATCGCCAATGAGCGGGCGATGGCCACCCGCTGCTGCTGACCACCGGAAAGTTCCGCTGGATACTTGGCGGCCTGATGGCCGACACCGACGCGTTCGAGCAGCTGCTCCGCCGATTTCGTTGCCTCTTCCTTCGACTTTTTGAGCACCTTGATGGGGCCCAGTGTCACGTTCTCGAGAATGGTCTTGTGCGCAAAGAGGTTGAACGACTGAAACACCATGCCGACGTCGGCCCGCAACGAAGCAAGCTCGCGACCTTCGGCGGGGAGCACCTTGCCGTCAATTCGGATCTCGCCCTCTTGGATCGGTTCCAGCCGGTTGATCGTGCGAATCAGCGTGGACTTACCTGAGCCCGAAGGACCGATGACGACCACGACCTCACGCTCATGGATGTCGAGATCGATGTCTTTCAGCGCGTGCATGTCGCCGTACCACTTGTTTACACCGCGCATTGTGACCAGTGGTTCGCTCATCTCGCCTCTCCACCTGGTTGAAATAGATTTGGAGCGCATGTCGCACCAGCCGGGACCATAGACCCTGCTGCCAGACGATGCGTGTTCTTCACGAATCGGTAACGCTCGCCAGGTCCCGTCGAAATCGGTGTCGGCAGCTGAAACCAGGTCGACAGGTCAGCGTGCGACGGATGGCCTAGCGTGTCGGATCATGGAGGGAATACATCTCGTGGAAGCCTTGAGCTTCGACGTCTACGGAACCCTGATCGATTGGGAATCCGGGATCGCGGCAGCGCTGCGCCCGTGGGCCAATCGGCACGGACTACTCATCAGCGACGACGCCCTGATCGAGGCATTCGCGCGCCACGAAACCCAGGTGCAGACCGAACACCCGACCTGGCTCTACCCCGACATCCTGTCGGAACTGATGTGGCGGATCGGCAACGACCTCGACGCCTCGGTGACCGAGATCGAGGCCGCGGCCTTCGGTCGAAGCGTCGGCCAGTGGCCTGCGTTCCCCGACACCGCCGAAGCACTTGCCCGGCTGTCCCAGCACTACAAGCTGATCGTGCTGAGCAATGTCGACAACGTGTCGCTCCGGCTCAGCAACGATCATCTCGGCGTCGAGTTCGACGCGATGGTCTCGGCGGAAGACGTCGGCTCCTACAAACCGGCTCCCGCCACCTTCGATGCACTCACCGATGCTGTCGAGGCACTGGGCTACGAGACCAACCACCTTCTTCATGTCGCCGAGAGCCTCTATCACGATCATGAACCGGCGATGGCCCGCGGTCTCCAGACGGTGTGGATCCATCGCAGGAACGCCAAGCCGGGCACCGGGGCGACCGCAGCACCGCTCACCGACATCACCCCCGCCTACCGCTTCGAGACCCTCTCGCAGTTCGCGGATGAACTGCTCGCCGACGGCGGCTGAGTGGCGGTGCTCGCCGACGGCGGCTGCATCCGGGGCTACTGGGTGGTCAGCAGCTGATCGACCGGTGCGAACTCGTCGGTCAACACCTCGACCCCTTCGATCCACGAGTCGAGCGCCTGGTCGACCTGGGCGATGTCGTCGTCTCCGCGTGCCGCTGCCAGCGCGTCGATCGCCGCGCCGTCGATCGGTCGGTGCGAGGCAACAAGCACGAAGTTGCCGCCGGTCTCGGCGTCGAATTTCTCGGGGGAGGCAACGATGGCCACGTGTTCGAACACTTCCCGAAGTGTGGCCACCTCGGCCCGGGCGAAGTCGAGCGGCGGATAGTCGATCAGGTTGATGAGGTAGTAGCCGTCGTCGTGCATCACTCGATCGACCTCGTTGGTGAATTCGAGCGTCGTGAGATGCCACGGCACGGCGAGGCCACCGAATGCGTCACCCAACACCAGGTCGTAGGTGTCGTCGTCCTGCTCGAGCAAGCCGGTCCGGGCGTCGCCGGTGCGCACTCGCAAGTCGTCGGTGAGCTCGAGCCCCATCTCGTCTTCGACGAGTTCGACGATGGTCGGGTCGAGTTCCAGAACGAGACTCGTGGATCCCGGATGCATCGCCTCGATCCATCGAGGAAAGGTGAAGCCGCCGCCACCGATGTGGAGCGCGTCGAGCGGCTCGTGATCGGGGAACGCCACCTCGATCGCATCGGCGAACGAGAACGAGTAGTCGAACTCGAGGTGGGTCGGATCGTCGAGGTCCACGTAGCTGTGACGCAACGTGTCGAGGATCAGGAAGCGTCCGCCCGGGTCGTTCTCGTCGACCACGACTCGGGCGCAGAAATACGCGCTCTCGACCTGACACGGACCGGTCAACGAGTAGTTGAAGACGCTGGCGACGGCGAGGGCGGCGACGGTGCTGCCGGTGAACGAGCGTTGGTTCCGGCCGAGCATGGCCCACACCACGAGACCGGCGACGGTGATGAGGATGCCGGAACCGACCACGATCGTCGTGGACGACACCCGAGCGACGAACACGAAGCCGGTCATGAACGAACCGAACAGGGCGCCGACCGTGCCCAGCGCCGAGAACCGGCCGACGGTGGCACCGGTCGACTGGAGGTCTTGCAGTTGGAGTTTGACGATCGTGGGCGAGACCGCCGAGAGCATCGCCGCCGGCACGAAGAGCCCGAGAAACGTGAGCATCATCAGACCGATGATCGAGTTGGGTCCGACGGCCGGGCCGACCACGCGAATGACCGGGATGATCAGAAACGTCAGCAGACCGCCACCGACCAACATCGGTCCGAGCAGGTTGCGAGGCGGATGTCGGTCGGCAAGCGTGCCACCGCCCCAGGTCCCGACGGCGATACCGGCCAGCACGACACCGATGATCGTGGTGAACGTCTCGAGCGTCACCCCGACATAGGGGGCGAGCAGCCGACCGGCCACGATCTCGAGCACCAGGATCACGAACGAGGTGGCGAACACCAGGCCATCGGCGAGTCCGCCGGGCAGTGTCCGGTCCGTTTCCCGCATCCCGTCTTTTGTCACGGCAGTCTTCATGACGGCCGAGTATGCCCTCCGCACGACGTGAACATCGCACGCCGAGCCCTGCTCGAGCGGCTCTTCGGTGGGGACCCGAACGACTACGGTGAGCGCGAACGAGTTCAACGACAGGAAGTGTGCTCATGCCGCAGGAAGTCCGTGGAGTCATCGCTCGAGCGAAGGGCGAACCCGTGTCCGTCGAGACGATCATCGTCCCCGACCCGGGTCCGGGAGAAGCCGTCGTCGCCATCCAGGCATGCGGTGTCTGCCACACCGATCTGCACTACCGCGAGGGCGGGATCAACGACGAGTTCCCATTCCTCCTGGGCCATGAAGCCGCAGGCCTCGTCGAGTCCGTCGGTGAAGGCGTCACCGACGTCGCTCCCGGCGACTTCGTCATCCTCAACTGGCGAGCCGTCTGCGGCGAATGCCGCTCGTGTGTGAAGGGCAAGCCGCACTACTGCTTCAACACCCACAACGCCACCCAGAAGATGACCCTCACCGACGGCACCGAGCTCTCGCCCGCCCTCGGCATCGGCGCCTTCTGCGAGAAGACCCTCGTCGCCTCCGGTCAGTGCACCAAGGTCGATCCGGCCGCCAAGCCCGAGGTCGCTGGACTCCTCGGTTGCGGTGTCATGGCAGGCATCGGTGCCGCCATCAACACCGGCGAGGTGGGTCGTGGTGACTCCGTCGCCGTGTTCGGTTGCGGCGGCGTCGGCAATGCTGCGCTCGAAGGCGCTCGACTCGCCGGGGCCAGCATCATCATCGCCGTCGACATCGACGACACCAAGCTCGAATGGGCCAAGGGATTCGGCGCCACACACACCATCAACTCCTCGAACGTCGATCCCGTCGAGGCCATTCGTGAACTCACCGGCGGCAACGGTGTCGACGTGGCCATCGAGGCCATCGGTCTGCCCAAGACCTACGAGCAGGCGTTCTATTCTCGCGACCTCGCGGGCACCGTGGTGTTGGTCGGCGTGCCGAACCCGACGATGACCGTCGAACTGCCGTTCATCGAGATCTTCGGTCGTGGCGGCGCCCTCAAGAGCTCGTGGTACGGCGACTGCCTCCCGGCACGCGACTTCCCGATGCTCATCGATCTCCACCTCCAGGGACGGCTCAATCTCGAAGGGTTCGTGTCGGAGACCATCGATCTCGACGACGTCGAGGAGGCATTCCACAAGATGGAACGAGGCGAGGTCCTCCGGTCCGTCGTCATCATCTGATCAGCAGGGTCTGATCGACAGCTACTGATCGCACATAGCTCGATCTGACGAAACGGCTCGGGCTCACTAGGTTCACGCTCGAACGAGGGGGTTCGAGCATGTCCACCAGATTGATCATCCATGGCGGGACCGTCGTCGACGGCACGGGGGCACCGGGGTACCGGGCCGACATCGCCGTCGTCGACGGCCGCATCACCGAGATCGGTGCCGATCTGACGTCGGACGCCGACGGCGCCGAACTCGTCGACGCCACGGGCTACGTCGTTGCGCCGGGCTTCATCGACATCCACACGCACTACGACGCCCAGGTGTTCTGGGATCCGGCACTCACGCCTTCGTGCTTCCACGGGGTCACCTCGGTCATCGCCGGCAACTGTGGCTTCTCGATCGCCCCCACCCGGGCCGCCGATCGAGACACCGTGTTGCGAACGCTCGAGAAGGTCGAAGACATGGACCCGGTCTCGCTTGCCGCCGGGATCGACTGGGACTTCGAGACCTTCCCCGACTATCTGGCTTCGGTCGAGCGGCGGGGAACGCTGTTGAACTTCGGGGCGTACATCGGCCACACTCCGCTCCGCCTGTTCGTCATGGGCGACGAGGCATCGAGCCGGGTGGCCGAACCTCACGAGGTCGAGCAGATGGCGCAGATGGTTCGCGAAGCCATGGACGCCGGTGCCGTCGGTTTCGCCACCAGCTTCGCCGTGACCCACCTCGGTGCCGACGGGCAACCGATTCCGAGCCGCTGGGCCGACCGCGCCGAGATCGAAGCGCTGTGCCGAGCGGCATCCTCGTCGGGTCGCGGCGTGATCGGCATCAACGGTGTCAACGACCAGCTCCACTTCGACCAGATCTACGACCTCCAACTCGAACTCGATGTGCCGATCACCTGGACGGCACTGCTCACCACGGCCAACGGGTCTCACGAGCGGGCGCTCGCCCTCCACCGAGCAGGCATGGAGAAGGGTGCATCGGTGTGGCCTCAGGTCTCGCCCCGGCCGCTGACGTTCTCGATGAACATGGTCGAGCCGTTCACCCTCAACACCAGCCCGGTCTTCGCCGAGCTGATGGCCGGAAGCGAGGCCGAGCGTTCGGCCGCCTATGCCGACGAAACCTGGCGTACTCGTGTCCGAGACGCCTGGGCCGCCGGCCCGTCCGGCGGGCTGCCACCTCGGTGGGAGACCTACGAGATCATGGAGTCGGCCACCAACCCCGACCTCGTCGGCCGGCGACTGCTCGACATCGCGGCCGAGCGAGATGCCGAGCCCTTCGATGTCCTCCTCGACCTCGCACTCGCCGAGCCAGACCTTCGCTCGATCCGGGTTCGGGCCGTGCTCGCCAACGACGACGAAGACGCCACCGCCGTGCTCCTCAACGAACCGGGATGCACACTCGGGCTCTCCGACGCCGGGGCACACGTCACCCAGTTGTGTGACGCTCCGCAGGCCACCGATCTGCTCGGCCGTTGGGTACGCGACAAGGGCGCGCTGTCGCTCGAATCCGCCATCCACAAGCTCACCAAGGTCCAGGCCGACCTCTTCGGCCTCAGCGACCGAGGCGTGATCGCCGAGGGGAAGGCTGCCGACATCGTGGTCTTCGACCCGGCGACCGTCGCGCCCGGCCCGCTCCGTCGTGTCGACGACTTCCCGGCGGGAGCCGAGCGCCTGACCGCAGACCAGCCGGTCGGGATGTTGCACCTCTTCGTCAACGGCGTGCAGGTGATCGACGACGGCACGCTCTGCGATGGCGCGGTCGAGCAGCGACCGGGCCAACTCCTTCGCTGAACCCAGCGACACGTCGGGCCACCAGAACTAGCCTCCGGCCATGAGCGAACCGAACAACCTCACCGACGCCTTCATCCACCTGGGTTCGGGAGCCACGGCGGTGCCTCAGCCGCCGTTCGACGGCATCGAGTGGTACGAGGGCTACGGCAAGCGGCATGGCAACGACGGCGCCGAGGGCCGACTCGTCGCCATGCACAGTTTCGACGAGTCGTGGGACGTCTGGGAGATGCATCCCGTCGGGTCCGAGGTCGTCATCTGCACCGCCGGCACCGTGACCCTGATCCAGGAGATCGATGGGTCCGAGGTCTCGACCACCCTGACCGAGGGCCAGTACGCCATCAACCTGCCGGGCACGTGGCACACCGCCGATGTCGCCGACTCCACCACCTGCGTCTTCATCACCGCGGGCGAAGGCACCGAACACCGGCCACGCTGACCCCTCTGGCGTCGGGGCGGGTTCGGGCGGCTACGGGCAACTCCTACACTCGACCCCATGGCACGCCTCGATCGCATCATCACCTCCGGTCTCTTCTCCCTCGACGGGCAAGACTTCGAAGTCGACAACAACGTCTGGATCATCGGTGACGACCGCGAGGCCATCGTGATCGACGCAGCGCACGATCACCGGGCCATTCTCGAGGGCCTCGGCGGCCGGAAACTCGAGGCCATCGTCTGCACCCACGGCCACAACGATCACATCAATGCCGCCGCCGAGCTCGCCGACGAAACCGGCGCACCGATCCTGATGCACCCCGACGACTCGATGCTGTGGGAGGTCGTGTACCCCGACCGTCGAGTCGACGACGCGCTGGCCGACATGGCCACGATCGAGGTCGGCGGGGCCGAGCTGACCGTGCTCCACACCCCGGGCCACTCCCCCGGCGGCTGCTGTCTCCACCTGCCGTCCGACGGCATCGTCTTCAGTGGCGACACGCTCTTCAACGGTGGGCCCGGTGCGACCGGACGCAGCTTCTCGAGTTACGACCTCATCCTCGACTCGATCGAGGGGCGCCTGTTCACCCTCCCCGAGCACACCGTGGTCCACACCGGACACGGCGACTCGACGTCGATCGCCAGCGAGGCACCCAGCCTCGCCGAGTGGCGTTCCAAGCAGTCCTGATCAGAATTCGCCGTCGATGTCGTAGCCCCACCGTTCGAAGGCCGACGCCATGTCGGCCAGCCACCCGTCGCGTGCCATACGCCCGATCGGACTGGCCAGCCACCGGCGCCATTGCAGGCGATACGTCGGGTCGAGTTCGGCCGGTGGACGGGCCCCATTCGGTCGAGAGGCGACCCCGAGGGCATCGAAGACCGTCGAGGTCACGATCGACGGATCGGCGACGAGGTCTTCGAATCGAATGACCGTGACATCTCGAAGATGGACCCGGTCGACGGCGAACCGGGCATGGGCGGCGATCCAGTGGTCGAGCAGCGAGTGCAGCGATCGCTTGGGCATGAACCTGCGAGTCCCCGGGGGTCCGACGCCCGTCCACTTCCTGGTGGCGAGGGCGACAGCCGCGGGATGGCGCACCACCATGACAAAGGAGGCGTCGGGGAACGCCGCCTGCAGAAGCCGGGACTGGAGGAGGTTCTGTGGCGACTTCTCGACGTGGACCCTCGCCTCGGGAGCGCCCCAATAGGGCTGCCATGCCCGCAGGAGTTCGGTGCGGATCTGGGCGGCCGAGCCGTCGACCGGAACGGTCAGATGCGCCCGGTCGTCGAAGGCGAAACGCCCCGGCCCACCAAACTCCTTGACCGACGGCACCACCTCGTGGAGGTAGTGCCCCTCGTCCTCCATGAAGCCGGTTCCGACAAGTCCGGTTGCGCCCTCTGCCGACGACAGCATGCGAGTGACGAGCGACGTACCCGATCGATGGAGGCCACCGACGAACACATGGTGGGTCGAGGCCGCTCGGGCTCGGCCGAGCCGCTCGTCGGCCTGAGACCTGCTCGGGGGCGACATCGAATCGGGCGAGGGCATGTGGACCATCGTGATGGACGGATGTGACGAGAAGCTGAACGAAATGCGGCCGACCGAGGAAGATCAGGTGGCTGAGACTGGCAAGCTGGGAACCAATTCCCACCCTGGAGCGTCAGAGAGACCATGAGCATCTTCCCCGCATCGACCTCGAGGATCCGCATCGCCATCGCCGTGGCAGCCCTGGCGCTGGCGGTCAGCGCCTGCGGCGACTCCGAAACCGACGCCTCGGCCACCACGAGCACGACCGAGACCACGATCGAGTCCACCACGAGCACCACCGAAGCCCCGGTCACCACCGCCTCGACCACGACCACCGCCGAGGTTCCGGCCGATCCGGTCGACGAGGCCGACCTTCCGGGTGTCGACTTCGATTTCGGGCCCGGCGAGGGATCGGTCGTGCACGTGGTCGGCGTCGAGGTCGACGACGTCCTGAACGTACGCAGGCTGCCCGATGCATCGTCGGAGATCCTGGCCGAACTCGATCCGACCGGTGACACCACCCTCACCGGCCGCAAGCGAGATCTGACCACCTCGTTCTGGTACGAGGTCGAGATCGACGGCGGCGTCA
>RCMY010003332.1_pt1 | contig 14252 bp, 15 predicted proteins | sample 2041341 | NCBI WGS metagenome assembly RCMY01 (sample SAMN09708234, study PRJNA481090) | Marine sediment metagenome, whole genome shotgun sequencing project.
CGTCTTTTTTTTGGAACCGCAAGTGCAAATTCCATTAGATCTAAAAAACGTTTGGTAATATATTCCTTGTTTTTATGTTGACTTCGACTTTCATCAGAATGTAAAATCAAAACATTATCCTTGGTGAGCCTATTTGCAATTTTATTGTATATGCGCTCTTTTTCTGCCAATGACAATGCATTTGAATTTTCAACGTCAAAAGTCAATTCAACTTTGGTAGAAACCTTGTTTACATGCTGTCCGCCAGGCCCGCTACTTCTAACCGCTTTAAGTTTAATTTCTTGAATGAGGCCCTTTTTTTCCATCAGTATTATAAATTCAACCGTTGGTTTATGGTCTCGATTGAAACGTTCAAAAACACTTTTCTTTCGGGCTCTAAGGCTATAGGATTATTAAAGTAGATTTTTTGTTCTTCATAAATGCCTTCTATCATATAATAACCTCCTTTGTAAAAAGAGCGCTTTACCACGACTTCCAATCCTGATTTTTGTGATACCCTAAACTCATTGGCGTACACAATGATACGTCGTTTTGTGTCGGCATATGACTTTACAATATTAATTGGGATTTTGTTAGCCTCTCCAAAAAGGGAAGCGATATAGAGATCATTAGGGTGCTCATATAAATTCTTGGGAGTATTTTTGGCAATAATCTTATGGTCCTTCAAAACAACTACATTGTCCGCAAAAGGTAACATATCATTATGATCGTGAGTGGCCGTGATTACTGTGACGCCTTTGTTTTTTAAATACCCGAAAAGGTTTCTTCTAAGACTGTTTTTCCTAAAATTATCAATATGGCTAAATGGTTCATCCAATAAGAGTATCTCAGGTCGTTCGGCAAGAACACGAGCAAGTGCTACGCGTTGTTGTTGTCCGCCACTCAAATATTTTACTTTTACTTTAGCGAAATCGGTCATTTCTATCATTTCCAATAACTGAAAGGTTCGCTCTTTTAATTTTTCAGGCTCAAAAACGGAAAGGAATTCACTTACGTTTTCCTCTACCCGGGTAAAAGGCATTAAATCAAAATCCTGTGAAAGGTATTTCATATAAGGTTCTCCCGGGACTAGATTATAATTTGGCCCCAATATTTGAGTTTCATCCCAATATACTTCGCCGAGTTCAACATTCAATAAGCCATAAATTATTTTCAATAAGGTGCTTTTGCCACATCCACTTTCTCCAATAATGGATACATGCTCACCTTTCGATACTTTTAGATTGATATCTTCAAGCACGGGAATTTTATCATAAGTAAAAGAAACATGGTCTAGATGTAGCATTATACAAGGTTCTTATAACGGACAAAAAATCCGTTTCAATTAGAAACGGACTTTATGTTAAAATATTGATGTAAGGCGAATTTATTCTTTGAATTCTTTCAATACAACTTGATTGGGCAGTTCTTCAAATCCCATATTAAACAAGGTGAAACCAAAAATATCGGCATATTGTTCAATAGTTTTACTTACTGGTGTTCCTGCACCGTGACCTGCATTGGTTTCAATACGAATCAAGGTTGGATTTGTACCTGCCTGCTTTTCTTGGAGTTCTGCTGCAAATTTAAAACTATGAGCCGGTACAACCCTATCATCATGATCACCAGTTGTGACCAAAGTAGCAGGATATTCAACACCTTCATTTACATTATGTACTGGGGAATATTCTTTTAGGTATTCGAACATTTCCTCACTTTCTTCAGAAGTACCATAATCATATGCCCATCCTGCGCCTGCAGTAAAGGTATGATAGCGTAGCATATCCAAAACACCCACTGCAGGTAACGCTACCTTCATTAAATCAGGGCGTTGGGTCATGGTGGCGCCTACCAAAAGGCCGCCATTACTTCCACCACGAATGGCCAAATAATCATTTGAAGTGTATTTATTGGCGATAAGATATTCCGCTGCTGCAATAAAATCGTCAAATACATTTTGTTTTTTGGTCTTTATACCTGCTTCGTGCCATTTTTTACCATATTCACCACCACCACGTAGGTTGGGAACGGCGTATATCCCCCCTTGTTCCATCCATACTGCATTACCGATACTAAACGATGGGGTAAGACTGATATTGAATCCGCCATAACCGTAAAGAATAGTGGGGTTTTTGCCATTCATTTGTAATCCTTTTTTATGCGTAATGATCATGGGTATTTTAGTACCATCCTTTGAGTTATAAAATACTTGATGCGATTCATAATCCTCGGGATTGAAATCTATTTTAGGCTTCCAGTATTGTTCGTAATCACCCGATTCAACATTGTATTTGTAGGAAGATCCGGGAGTATTGTAGTTGGTGAACGAAAAGTAGAACTCCTTATCTTCTTTTTTTCCACCAAAACCACTTGCACTGCCAACTCCAGGTAATTTAACCTCACGAACTAATTTACCATTATAATCATATTGGTATACCTTTGAAATGGCATCGACCATATATTCGGCAAAGAAATAACCCCCACCTGCATTTGGCGAAAGTACATTCTCGGTTTCTGGAATGAAATCCACCCAATTGTCCGGAGTTGGATCTGATGCATCCACGGTGACAATCTTTTGGTTGGGTGCATCCATATTCGTTACGATATATAATTTAGTCCCTACATTTTCAATGACGTAACTATCTGTATCTGTATGGTCAAGAATAGTAATTAACTTGCTGTTAGGTTTGGTCAGATCTTTAATATAAAGTTTGTTACCCGAAGTAGAAACAGAAGCAGTTATAATTAAATATCGACTATCCTCAGTTACTCTTCCGAAAATATATCTATGTTTTTCCTCGGGCGTAGCCCCAAAGACGATAATATCATCTTTTTGAGGAGTACCCAATTTGTGATAATACACCTTATGTTGATCGGTCTTAGCAGAAAGTTCGCTTCCTTTTGGTTTATCATAACTTGAATAGTAGAAGCCTTCATTGCCTTGCCAAGAAACGCCACTAAACTTAATATCAACTAGTGTGTCTTCAACGATTTCTTTTGTTTGAGGATTCATAACAATTGCCTTGCGCCAGTCACTACCCCCTTCAGAAATAAGATATGCTGCCATTGAGCCATCTTTGGTAAAACTAAGTCCCGATAACGATGTTGTGCCATCCTCTGAGAAGGTATTGGGATCCAAAAAGACCTCAGGTTCTTCTTCATCTTTTTGTCGATATACCACATATTGGTTTTGAAGTCCGTCATTCTTGTAGAAATACGTATAGCTACCTTCTTTGAAAGGTGATCCTAACTTTTCATAGTTCCATAAGGTTTCTAATCGTTTTTTTAATCCCTCTCGAAACGGAATTTTATCCAAATATCCAAAGGTGACACTATTTTGTTCCTTGACCCAAGCTTCGGTTTCTGGGCTTCTATCATCTTCTAGCCAGCGAAAAGGATCTTCGACTTTGGTTCCGAAATAAATATCAGTTGAATCAGCTTTTGCAGTAATAGGGTAGTTCACAGTGATCAGCTCTTTTTTGGTTGTAGTATTGCAGGCAATAAGAAGGAAAGCCGCAACAGGAAATAGGATAAGTTTTTTCATGGCTTGATTAATAAATAAGCCTTAAAAATACCATAAAAAAACATTTGGTGTGATACAGCTCCAAAGGTTTTTATAATTAGAAATAATTGTAGGTGTTATCTAAACCAGCTTATTTTTGATTAAATATTCAGCGATTTGCACAGCATTTGTTGCCGCCCCTTTTCTTAGATTATCGGCAACAATCCACATGTTCAAGGTGTTTCGCTGGGTCTCGTCCCTTCGTATGCGGCCAACAAAAACCTCATCCTTATCATGTGCATAAATAGGCATCGGATAGGTGTTAGTATCCGGATTGTCCTGAACAGTTACTCCAGGGGTATTATTCAGTAATTGGCGGACTTCATTCAATTCAAAATCATTGATGAATTCTACATTCACAGATTCTGAGTGACCGCCTGCCGTTGGAATTCTCACTGCGGTAGCCGAAATAGAGAACGTTTTATCATTGAATATTTTTTGAGGCTCTCTAGCTAATTTCATTTCTTCTTTGGTATACCCATTTTCCAAGAAATCATCACAATGGGGCAGTGCATTGCGGCCAATGGGATAAGGATAGGCCATTTCTCCCTGTATTCCAGCAATTTCATTTTCCAATTGTTGTACGGCTTTTACCCCAGTTCCTGAAACGGATTGGTACGTTGAAACAACCACGCGCTTCATTTTGTATTTTTCATGTAAGGGGGCCAAAGCCATGACCAATTGGATAGTAGAACAATTGGGATTTGCGATTATCTTATCTTCTTTGGTCAATTCATTGGCATTGATTTCGGGGACTACCAATTTTTTGGTAGGATCCATTCGCCAGGCCGATGAATTGTCGACGACAGTAGAACCAACCTCGGCAAATTTTGGCGCCCACTCTAGAGACGTATCTCCACCAGCTGAAAAAATGGCAATATCCGGTTTAGCTGCAACGGCATCTAAAAGACCAATTACAGTATGATCCTCTCCTCTATATTTTAATTTTTTACCAACAGATCTTTCTGATGCGACCAATAATAATTCGGTAATCGGGAAATTACGTTCTGCCAATACTTTTAGCATTACTTCGCCAACCATTCCAGTGGCTCCAACAACTGCAACTTTCATACGTTTAAATCTTTTTAATTTATTGAAAATAAAATAATTAAAAAATTAAGAACGTATGTAACCGCTACGCTCTCACATTAAAAACTTTAAACATTCACTTTTGTGAATGTATTTTTAAAATTTGTTAATGATCGTTTCATTTGTTATTAATTTAGAGGCAAATGTACTTCAAGGAAGGTGAATGGACAAGATAAAATATAATGAATGTACAAAATATAACAATATGTTAAAAATATAACAGTTTATGTTTATCAAGTTGTCGACGTAAATCTCGCAAAAGAAAACCGGCTCTTTTTAAAGAGCCGGTTTAGTTAATTCTAAGTGTAGCGGTATGTCCTGACTTTATTTTGTAGGACTTAGCTTGTATTTATTTCTTTAAAGAATCACGAATCTCTGTAAGTAATTCCTCGGCAGTTGGTCCTGCTGGTGCTGCTGGTGCTGGTGGAGTTTTTGATTTGTTGTAAGCTTTTACGATTAAGAACATAACAAAACCAACAATCAATAAGTTTACAATGGTATTTACCCATTTACCCCAACGAATTGCATTTTCAGCAACATAACCTTCAGCTCCTTCTACTCCAGATGCTTCAGTAAGTACAACTTTTAGGTTGGCAAAGTCCATACCTCCAGCGAAGTGCCCTACAATTGGCATGATAATATCAGCCACAAAACCATTTACAACAAGGCCAACGGCACCTGCCAAAATAACAGCAACTGCAAAATCAATTACATTGCCGGTCATAATAAAATTCTTGAATTCTTTTAACATTTTAGTGTTTTTTATAGTTAATTATTAATGTTTGCGCAATGTAGTTAAAAAAACGTTTCTTAACAAAATGTTAAAGGAGTTTCTAAGAGCGCCTGTAAACACGTTTTACACGTTGTGAAATACCAGTAATCAATTCATAGGAAATGGTATTGCCATATGCTGCGAACTCTTCTGCGTTAGGTTTTTCTCCAAAAACAATCACCTCGTCACCTTCATTACAGTCAATGTTGGTAACATCGATCATAATCATATCCATACAAACATTGCCTATAATAGGAGCCAATACTCCATTTACACGCACAAAGGCCTTGTTATTCCCATACTGCCTACCAATACCATCCGCATGCCCTATTGGTAGTGTAGCGGTAAACCTATAATTATCTGAAGTGAAGGCCCTGTTATAACCTACGCTTTCATTTGGTTCTATTTTATGTATTTGCGAAATGACCGTTTTTAGCGTGGCTATTGGTTTTAGTTTAGCATCGATTGTTTTGTCATTTCCAAATCCATAAAGACCAATACCGCTTCGAACCATATCAAATTGAGCTTTTGGATAGTTGATAATACCAGAGGTATTTAATAAATGTTTAAAAGGAATATATCCTAACTTTTCATCGACCTCTTTTGCAATTTTTTCAAATGTTGTGATTTGTTGCTTGGTAAATAGTTTTTCATTGATATCTTCTGAAGCAGCCAAATGCGAAAAGATTGAAGCAATTTTAATTTCAGTGCTATCTTTAATCTGATCAATAATATAATCAACATCATTCTCCCCAAATCCTAATCGGTTCAACCCGGTGTTGAATTTAATATGCACAGGATATGATTTTTGGTTCAGCTTTTTACAGGCATTTAAAAATGCTCTTAAGATTCTTGGTGAATAGATACTGGGTTCAAGGCATCGTTCAATAAGTACTTCAAAATTCGCTGGCTGGGGATGAAGTACCAAAATAGGTGCTTGTATGCCCGCATCACGCAAGGCGACTCCCTCGTTAACGTAAGCTACCGCCAAATATTCAACACCTAAATGCTCAAGCTTTTTAGCTATTACAACGGCATCAGAACCATATGCGAATGCTTTTACGACGCCCAAAAATTTCGTTTCAGCTTTTAATCTGTTTCGTAATAAACGGTAGTTGTGTTCTAAGGCATTTAAATCAATCTCTAAAACAGTTTCCAAAGTCCTAGGCATTGGCATCTTTTTTAGATTGAGGGACTTCTTCAATATTCACATCAATTTCCTTGACTCTTTCTTTTAGCATGGCCTTATAGTATGCAGCTCTGCTCAGAGGTTCATATTCTCCCGTTTCTCCCAATAGGACCAAATCGTCATTATCGGCTTTTCTAAAACTATAGTTAGCCAAATTCCCCGTTCGCGTACATACCGCATGTACTTTTGTAACATATTCGGCAGTAGCCATAAGCGCGGGCATAGGACCGAAAGGATTACCCTTAAAATCCATATCCAATCCAGCAACGATTACACGCACTCCTTTATTGGCAAGGTCATTACAGACAGTCACGATTTCATCGTCAAAAAATTGGGCTTCATCAATACCAATTACATCGCAGGTATCGGCTAAAATTCGAATATTTGCTGCCGCCGGAACAGGTGTAGAGCGTATTTCATTGGCGTCATGTGAAACCACCATTTCTTCATGATATCTTTTATCTACCATTGGTTTAAAAATCTCAACTTTCTGTTTCGCAAATTGGGCACGCTTGAGCCTGCGGATCAATTCCTCGGTCTTCCCAGAGAACATCGAGCCACAGATAACTTCTATCCAGCCGAATTGTTCCTTATGATTAACAGTGTTTTCGAGAAACATTTTGTAATTTTAGACGAAAATAAGGTGTTTTTTCGTTCTTATTTATAAGAATTATAAAGTTATTAAAAAAGACTCACCTTTTCCGTAAAGGATAAATCAAAAGAGATGAAAAAAAAATTGAAAGAGGAATTGGTGAAAATGTCTACCGACATCATTACCTCAAGGAGTTTAAATGAAATCACTGAATTATATGAGGCCTCAAAAAATTTATATGAAAAATTGGCCGTATTAAAATTCATAGAAGAAGAATTGAACGACGTAGAAGTTGATGTTTCAAAAAATGTGATTGCTGCCAAATTTGAGAAAATGGCCAATGCTGTTTTAAATGTCGATTCTTCTGTTCCAGAAAGCAATCCGCATGATGAGGATATTATGACTCCTGGCATGCAGACTATAAGAGATATGGTTTCTGAAATGCCTAATGAGGCTGCTGTCGATGAGGTTCTGGCAGAATTTTTGGCCAAGCCTAACTTAATGAAGAATGATAAGGAACTTTTTGAACCTCAAACCGGGAATACAGCGAATAAAGAAGAAAAGGTGAAATCGTTAAACGATAAGTTGGCTGAAAAGGAGTTGAAAATAGACTTGAATAACCGTTTGGCTTTTGTAAAACACCTCTTCAATAAAAGCACGGAAGATTACAATCGTGTTTTATCCCAATTGAATACCATTGATACCGAAGAACGTTCTATCGCATTTATAAAGAACATGGTGAAACCCGATTATAATAATTGGAAAGGAAAAGAAGAATATGAAGAACGTTTTATGGCTTTGATAGAACGTAAGTTTTCTTAGAATTAAATTACTTTTTAGTTGATTAAAAATAGAAAGGCCTCATATATGTGTGGGGCTTTTTCATTTTTAGCTACCTTTAATTTTATCATTTATCTCAACCAATCAATGAAAACACAAAAAATAATATACTGGATAGCTACAGCATTGTTAAGCTTATTGGTGCTATTTTCTGCCGGCATGTACTTTTTCAATCATGCAGAAATCGTAAAAGTATTTACGGCCTTAGGTTTTCCAACCTACATCATTTATCCGCTGGCAACTTTGAAAATGTTAGGGTTGATAGTTATTTTAGGAAATTTGGGGAGCAATTTAAAGGAATGGGCCTATGCTGGCTTCTTCTTTAATTTTGTTCTGGCCTTTTTTGCCCATTTAATGGCCGGTGATGGCGAACAATTAGGTGCCTTGATGGCATTGGTTCTATTGCTTGCCTCTTATCTCTTAGGGAAGAAAGTAAGGTTATAAAAACAAGTATGGGAAAACTGTTCATTGTACCAACACCGATTGGAAACCTCGAAGATATTACCCTACGGGCGATAAGAGTCTTGAAGGAAGTCGGACTTATTTTGGCGGAGGATACCCGAACCAGCGGAAAACTACTACACCATTTTGAGATCAATACCCCAATGCAGAGTCACCATATGCATAACGAGCATAAAACGGTTAACAATTTGGTGAAACGATTAAAGAGTGGTCTGGAGGATATTGCCTTAATATCTGACGCTGGAACCCCTGCTATTTCTGACCCGGGATTTTTATTGACAAGGGCATGTTTGGAAAATGGCGTTGATGTCGAATGCCTCCCTGGGGCAACAGCCTTCGTTCCGGCCCTGGTTAATAGTGGTTTGCCTAATGATAAATTTGTGTTTGAAGGATTTCTTCCCGTGAAAAAAGGAAGACAGACCAGATTGAAACTCTTGGCCGAAGAACCACGTACCATGATTTTTTACGAATCGCCGCATAAACTTTTGAAAACCCTTACCCATTTTGAAGAATATTTTGGGGAAGATAGATTGATTTCCGTTTCACGTGAATTGACAAAACTGTATGAAGAAACAATTCGGGGAACAGTTAAAGAAGTCCTTCAGTATTATACGGACAAACCACCTAAAGGAGAAATTGTTATCGTAGTTTCAGGGAAGAAATAATGCAAAAACTGCTTTCGGAAATAAGAGGATGTGAGGTTTGCAAGACCTATTTGCCTTTGGGTCCAAGGCCAATTGTAGCGGCGGACCCAAAATCTAAAGTGGTGATTATTGGACAAGCACCCGGAACCAAAGTACATAAAACCGGAGTGCCTTGGGACGACCCAAGTGGCAAGCAATTACGAAAATGGCTCGGTGTACCCGATGAGGTCTTCTATGACGCGTCTAAAATCGCCTTGATACCAATGGGTTTTTGTTATCCTGGCAAAGGCAAGTCTGGTGATTTACCCCCAAGAACGGAATGCGCTCCTTTATGGCATGAACCCATGTTGGACAAAATGCCCAATTTAGAATTGGTAATATTAATAGGTATGTATGCCCAAAACTATTATCTAGGCAAAATGGCAAAAAAGACCCTTACAGAAACGGTGGCTTCTTATAAAACCTATCTTCCTAAATATTTGCCTTTGCCACACCCTTCTCCTCGAAATCGTTTTTGGTTGACAAAAAATCCTTGGTTTGAAGAAAGGGTAATACCCGAACTACAACAGCGGATTTCTAAAATAATTCGGGGGGAATAGAAATAATTTTGTAAAGTCATTTCGACTAAAGGGAGAAATCGCACCCTTTTATTAAGAGTATGGGATTTCTCCTTACTAAAGTTTGTTCGAAATGACATTCAACGGCCAAATATGTCAAAAGTTTAACGATTCAAAAATCCAGCAATCAAACAGTCTAATAAACTCCCCCTCCATGCTTCCCTTTCTCCCATCCATGTTTTCCTAAATACTGGTCACCACTTTCGACTGCACCATCTTCTATTGATGTGCCCATAGAATCGTTCCAACGGTTAAGATATCCAAAGAGCGAAATAACGCCGAGCATCTCTACAATCTCACCTTCATTCCAGTATTGGTATAAACGTTCTTTGATTTTGGCATCTACAGCATTGGGCACTTGAGAAGCAACCAAAGAAAAGTCCAGCGCAGCGCGTTCAGCTTCTGAAAATGCTGCGTGGGTCCTGTACTCCCATATATTGTCCAATTGCTCCTGTTCGGCCCCATAACGTTCCGCAGCACGTATGGCATGGGCCTGGCAATAACGACATCCTGTAGAATTACTGCTTACCCAAGCAATCATACGTTTAAGGGCAGAAGTTACCCTTCCCTCATTCGCCATTACTGCTTTGTTGAGATTTATAAAGGCTTTTGAAATGGCTGGCCTATGTTGCATGGTCAACACAGAATTTGGACAAAAACCCAAGGTCTCGTTGAAGAACTCAGCTAACTTTTTGGTCTCGGAATCGTGGTTGGGGTCAAGTGGTTGTACAAGTGGCATAAAATTATGAATTATTGATTATTAAAATTGCTGTCTGGTCGAGCGGAGTCGAGACCTATTTCTCAGTGTTAAGTACTTCTTAAAAGTAAATAAGCTCTTTTTTCTCGACAGTGCTCGAAATGACAGCATAGATTATCGTATTTTTAATGAAGCCCTAATTTGAATTATATAGCAAACGGAATTTCAAATTGGGTGGCTGAATTAATCCCGCCGTTGGGCGGGATCTAATTTCTTTTGTTTTATTTTTATCCCTCACAAGTAACGAAAAATTATGGGTACCACAAATCATATCACGACCAAATGGCTAGGCGGAATGGCCTTTGAAAGTGACAACACATCTGGAAATTCATTTAAAATAGAAGATGCTGATGAAAGTGATGGTCTTAGACCAAAATCATTAATGCTTTCGGCATTGGCCGGTTGCTCGGGCTTGGATGTAGCTTCACTCATTAAAAAGATGAAATTGGAAGTAGATACTTTTCAAATAGACACCATTGCCAATTTAACCGATGAACATCCGAAACATTATGATGCCGTTAAGGTTGAATATCATTTTTATGGCAGTAATTTAAATGAAGAAAGATTACAACGAGCGGTTGACCTTTCAGTTGATAAATATTGTGGTGTTTTTGAGATGTTCCGTCAATTTGCCAAAATGGAAACTAAAACGATTTTTCATCATAAGGAATAAATCGTCACTTCGAGTGATTTCGATTTTAATCGAAATTGTATCGAGAAGCAATGAACAAAATAAGTGAAACTATCTTTTGTCTATATCATAAAATGTTCTGACGGCATATATTATACTGGAATTACTTCGAACCTTGAGAAACGGATTTTTGAACATAAAAGTGGTAAACACCCAGGTAGTTATACATTTAGTAGAAGACCACTAAGCTTGGTGTTCTTTTGCGAATTTACAGATATCAATTTGGCTATTGAAAAGGAGAAACAAATAAAAAAATGGTCAAGAGCAAAAAAAGAAGCTCTGATTAAAGGTGATTTTTTGGCTTTGCCAAATTTGACCAAAAAGAAATTTCAATAACTTGTTCTCGATACATTCCGAATCCAGTTCGGAATACTCGAACTGACGTTATTGGATTAAACCTATCACTTGAAACTTGAACTTGTATAGAAGTATGCGCTGGACGCTCAAACCAAAACCTGAACCACAACAATTAAAACAACTTGCGAATGCACTTAAAGTTGATGGCTTGGTGGCACAACTTTTAATTCAACGTGGCATTACAAATTATGCCGAGGCCAAAAAATTCTTTCGACCAGAATTATCCCATTTACATGACCCTTTCTTAATGAAAGATATGGACTTGGCCGTTATCCGAATTGAAAAGGCCATAGCCGATAATGAAAACATTTTGGTTTATGGTGATTACGATGTGGATGGCACCACGTCGGTAGCCTTGGTTTCATCCTATTTGTTGCAGCATTATCCTAACGTTGCCACTTATATTCCTGACAGGTATGATGAAGGCTATGGAGTGTCTTATAAAGGAATTGATTTTGCCGAGGATAATGGATTTTCACTGATTATTGCCTTGGATTGTGGCATTAAAGCAATCGAAAAAGTGACCTATGCCAAGGAGAAAGGCATAGATTTTATTATTTGCGACCATCACAGACCAGGGGTCCAATTACCAGATGCGGTAGCTGTTTTAGACCCAAAACGGGATGATTGCTCCTATCCCTACGATGAACTTTGTGGTTGCGGCGTAGGCTTTAAATTGGTTCAAGCATTGGCAGTGAATTATGGAGAAACCATTGACGATTTAATTCCATATTTAGACTTGGTAGCCACGGCCATTGGAGCTGATATTGTCCCTATTACCGGCGAAAACCGAGTTCTTGCTTATATTGGTTTGCAGGTCATCAATTCTAATCCGAGAATTGGGTTTAAGGCCATTATAAATCAAATAAAAAAAAAGGAGTTTACCATTACGGATGTGGTATTTATCATTGCCCCAAGAATAAATGCGGCAGGTCGTATGAAGCATGGTCAGCATGCAGTTAACTTGCTGATCGAAACCAATTTTGAACAAGCCGAAGTTATTGCCAAGGAAATAGAACAATTTAATTTTGATAGAAGAAATCTAGATCAGGAAATCACGGCTGAAGCTTTGATTCAGATAACTGAAAACAAGGAGGAAAAACTATTTACCTCAGTAGTTTATAAAGATACTTGGCACAAAGGGGTAATCGGTATTGTCGCATCGCGATTAACGGAGACCTATTATAGACCTACTTTGGTTTTTACTAAAAGCGGTGATAAATTGGCCGCCTCAGCGCGCTCAGTTAAAGGCTTTGATGTATATAATGCTTTGCATGCATGCTCTGAGCACATAGAGCAGTTTGGCGGACATAAATATGCTGCAGGATTGACATTGTTACCTGAGCAGTATGAACCTTTTAAGGCACAGTTTGAAAAAGTGGTTTCGGATACTATTGACCCCAATCTCTTGATTCCAGAAATCAAGGTAGATCGCATGATCCCCTTAGCGTTAATAACTCCAAAATTACTACGGATTATCAGCCAAATTGCACCCTTCGGACCTGGAAACATGACTCCTGTTTTTATGGCAGAAAATTTAAAAGATACTGGTTATGCCAAAGGAGTTGGTGAGGAAGAAAAACATTTGAAATTATCGATTACCCAAAACGGTTCACGACCTATTGGCAGTATTGGTTTTAATCTTGGGGATAAGTTGCCCATTGTTAAAAACGGCAGAACTTTCAGCGCTGTTTTTTCAATTGAGGAAAACGAATGGAATAATAATATAAGTTTGCAATTAAAATTAAGGGATATTAAATAAGCTATTAATATTGGCTAAAATGAAAATTGAACATTTGGCTATTTGGGTGAATGACCTAGAATGCATGAAAGCATTTTATGAGACTTATTTTGGTGCCATAGCTGGTAATAAATATCACAACCCATCGAAAAAATTTACATCCTATTTTTTGAGTTTTGAAGGTGGTCCTAGATTGGAATTGATGCACAGATCTGATATTGCCCAAAAATTAAATGGCGTAGAGGAACATATTGGCATCATTCATTTTGCCGTTTCTGTTGGATCCAAGGAAAAAGTGGACGAACTTACCGAGCAAATAAGAGCTTCAGGACAAAAAATAGTAGGTGAACCAAGAACAACAGGTGATGGTTATTATGAAAGTGTGGTTTTAGACCCTGAGAACAATAGGATAGAGATTACGATTTAGTCTTCGAACTTTTTTAAGGAAAGCTCTTCACCATTGTACTCACCATAGGTATAATAGGAAACCCAATCCCCAAGATTTATATACTTTGATTTGTCATTTAAATCAATTTCCAAAGGTAAATGGCGGTGACCAAAAACGAAATAATCATAGTGTGTTTGTTCCAATTTTCTTTTACAGTATTGCACCAGCCATTCTTTTTCCTCCCCTAAAAATTTAATGTCCTCATCACCAGAAATCAGTTTATTCTTAAGGGATAGATACTGCGCCAGTTTCACCCCTAAATCAGGATGCAGCCATTTATAAAACCACTTGGAAACTGGATTCGTAAAAACTTTTTTCATGCGTTTATAACCCTTGTCACCAGGCCCCAAGCCATCGCCATGACCAATAAAAAATGAAGTGTTATTAAATGTAAATTGTTGGGGTTTATGAAAAACAGGGATGTTCAATTCTTCCTCAAAATAACCATTCATCCAAAGGTCATGATTGCCTACAAAGTAATAAATGGGGATTCCCGCATCCGTGATTTCGGC
>RCMY010003333.1_pt1 | contig 14251 bp, 8 predicted proteins | sample 2041341 | NCBI WGS metagenome assembly RCMY01 (sample SAMN09708234, study PRJNA481090) | Marine sediment metagenome, whole genome shotgun sequencing project.
CTGTCCCGAAATCAATGGCATTCGTTAATTTCGATCGCAGGTACTGTATGTTAAAACCCGCACCAAAAGACATTTTTTCTGTAATCTTTAATGACAAGGCTGGGTTGATGTTTATTGTCTCAAGTTTCGAGTCAATTGCTTGATAACGTCCTTTCCAGTCTGACTGATAACTATTGCGCATACCGAAAGGGACATTGACCCCTAGACCAAAGGTGAATCGTTCTGTAAGTGACTGCACATAATAAAAGTTTGGAATAAGAGCAAGGCTTGCCGAATCGCCGCCGTTGCCACCCTGGAGCGGTGCCCCGCCTACCAAAGGACTTAATTGTGACGCATCATTTTTAAAAGTCACTGACGGCATTACAATATATCCTGACACTGAAACCAATTTGCCACGAACTTGACTCATTGCTGCAGGATTAAAAAACACCATACTGCCGTCTTCGGTATTGGTTGGCGCACCAGAAAATGCTTGACCTAATTCCTTAACACTCTGTTCCATGACAGCAAAGCCTGCACCCAATGCAGGGACTGAAAAACAGAGCAGGCAGTAGCCCAGGAAGCGAATGCCGTGACAAAATAAATAAGAGAATGCAGTTTTAGGTTCGATTTCACTGCTCCAAAAGTTCCGCTGTTATAAATCAACATGAATCCTAAACTTGGTCAGGCACTTCTCTAAAGAAATTAGAATATCGATAGCTTTGAATTATTATTTGAGATTTTGCGACATAATTTTTTATGTGTCAATCAGATCCCACCGATCAGTGTAAATACAAATTTATTCTTTCTCAATTAGAGTAAATAATTTAAGTTGGAGTGAAATTTGTCAACGATACCCTTTTACGATCCAACCTAATAGAGGTTAAACTTAGCCCTTTTTTGATATCCTTGGTACTGCTGGTATCAATTCTGAACCAAACAAATTATTTAATAACATGATGTTATTTAAAATATAATTGAGATTCTCCTGTTAAACTACTTTAACTCATTAGAAAACGCTTCGATAAATCGAGTGCAAAATCAATGATAAACCTACAATGAAAAACGATCCACAGGAATCAGCATCTTACCAATCTAATAGTGATTCCGAATTCCCAGCATCAGATCATGCTGCGGAAATACATTCGGAGCAAGTAAAATTACTTTTCCAACAAACTACAAGCTCGTTGCCGGCTACGCTCATCATCGCGGCAGTACTTGCTTCAGTTTTATGGGATGTTGTTTCAGAAAGCTGGCTTATTAGCTGGCTGGCAGCAGTTTGCATGCTTACTTTTGTTCGATACCTTCTGGTATTGTCTTACTTTCGAAAAAATCCTTCGGCGTCAGAATCAGTTATCTGGGGTCGGCTCTTCGTATTCGGTGTCTTTTTAGCGGGCCTTCTTTGGGGTACAGCAGGCGGCATTTTTTTTGTTAGTGACAGCCCGGCTCACCTGCTATTTCTTGCCTTTTTGCTAGGCGGCATGGTCGGGGGAGCAATGTCTTCTCTATCATCGTATAAAGGTGCCTATCTGGTCTTTTCGTTACCCACTCTTGCTCCCTATACCTACCAAGTAATAGTCCATGGGAGCGAAAACTATAGTGCCATAGCCCTGACCTATATATTCTTTCTCTTCATGATGATAAATGTTTCACATCGACTGCATCTCACTATAACTGAATCCCTGGAATTACGTTTTGATAACAATCATTTGCTGGATAGTTTATTCCTGGCCAGAGACCGCCAACATGCTGTTAATCAGAAATTGGAAGTTCAGAATGCCCAGAAAGGCCTTGCTGAGAAAGCTTTGCAGAATGCAAATGAACTGTTAGAACAACGCGTAATGGAACGCACTGAGGCGCTCGCCTTATCCAATGATATTTTAGAACGAGAAAAAGAGCTTTTCCGCATAACATTGGCCAGTATTGGTGATGCCGTTATCACCACAGATTGTTTTGGAAACATGACCTATTTGAATCCGGTAGCAGAGTTGTTTACTGGCTGGTGCAACCGTGAGGCCAAAGGGTTATCTTTACAACGTGTTTTTTACGTCATGGATTTGGTTACCCAGAGCCCTATTAAAGATCCTTTTGATGGTTGTCTGAGCAAGGCTCGTAAGGAGGCTAGAAACCAAGAATGCTTGCTAATTCGCAAAGATGGGCATGAATATGTTATCGATTATTCAGTAGCATCTATTTCTGATGGAAAACAAAGTTTGGTAGGGGCTGTATTGGCTTTTAGAGATGTGACAGAACGTCGTAAACTGACACAAAAACTTGCTTATCAAGCAGCGCACGATGCATTGACCGGCCTGTTAAATCGCGACGAGTTCGAGAGTCGCCTCAAAAAAATCCTTGCATCGGTTCGCGAAGGTGTTCCTCATACACTGCTTTATCTTGATTTGGATCAGTTTAAAGTGGTCAATGATACATGTGGACACGACGCAGGGGACGAGTTATTACGACAAGTGACTGCACTTTTAAATGCTAAGCTGCGTACACGCGACACCTTGGCTCGCCTTGGTGGCGATGAATTTGGCATTATTTTGGAGCATTGCCCGGAAAAAGAGGCGTTACGCGTTGCCCATACAATTCGTGAAATGGTTCAAGATTTTCGTTTTCAATGGCAGGACAAGATCTTCACTATTGGTGTCAGTATTGGATTAATTTCTATTACGCGAAGTAATGAGAGCCTGTCCAATGTATTAAGCGCTGCAGATAGTGCCTGTTATGCAGCCAAAGAGAGTGGGCGAAACCGGGTGCATATCTATCAATCCGATGATAGTTTATTGCTAAAGCGATCAGGTGAAATGCATTGGTTGCCACGTATTCAACTGGCTATGGCTGAGAAGCGAATGTGCCTGTATTTTCAGCCCATCGTACCTGTCTCTAATAAAAAAGTGCTTGAAGAACACGGCGAAATTCTTCTACGCTTACAGGATGAACAGGGCAAATTAATTTTGCCAGGTTCATTTCTTCCTTCTGCTGAACGGTATGATCAAATGTTAATGATTGATCGCTGGGTGATGGAACAGTCTCTCAAGTTACTCAAGAATCGCGCTAATTCACGAGCTAAAGTTATATACGCAATTAACTTGTCCGCACAGTCTCTGGGGGATGAAAATTTTCTGAATTTTGCAGTCGACAAAATCAAAGCATATAAAATAAATCCGTCTAGCCTTTGTTTTGAAATCACAGAAAATGTTGCGCTGGCCGATTTGAAACATGTCGTGAGGTTTATATCTACGCTCAAAGAATTGGGTTGTTGTTTTTCAATGGATGACTTTGGGAATGGCCTATCTTCATTTGGTTATTTGAAAGATATTCCGCTGGATTATTTAAAAATCGATGGGCGGCTTGTCAAAGATATGATCACGGATCCAATTGATCATGCAATGGTTGAAGCGATCCATAACATTGGGCATGTCATGGAGCTTATGACTGTCGCTGAATGGGTGGAAAATGACAAGACCGTACAATTACTTAAAGAAATGGGGGTTGACTATGCTCAGGGTTTTTGGCTCGCAGAACCGTACCTGATTGAAAAGTCAGATATATAATTTCTTGTGATTCTCTCACAGGGAATAAGATAGTTATAAAATTGGCGTGTTAAAACACCTGTTAATCCGTTTGCCCCAGGTTCAAGTCATGGTAAAGAAACCTTTATTTTCATAAATTTACACAAATACACATTGAGCGCCGCACTCTTAGGTTTTAGGCCAGTGCGGTGCCGAACTAAGTCCACCTTTGGCTGCAATTGAAGTAGCTGCAGCAGTTTGAGTGGCGACTTCTTCATAACACCGCAGCTCTGCCAGCATTAAAGAGTGCATGATCAATGCACCTGTGGAAGTAACAAGTCAAATCATAAACATGGATGTTTATTTAGATATTACGGATAAAGTTTCACTATTTTCCGGGATTCCTGGCGTAACCGTCAACCCACCAGTCACCATGAATTTTGTCGGTACGACGACGAATCAGATTGTATCTGATTGCTTTGCTACCGATGCGGAAACGTTTGCTGATGCGTTTCCTGAGGAAGTCTGGACAGAGGAACGGATGGGAATTTCGTTCCTGCCGTTTGTAGTTTTCTGCTGTTTAACACAAACTGCATTTAATACACTTCAGTAAAGCACCCCTGCTATTTTTTGCAAGGTGATTAACCTAAAAACCAGACAAAAATTAATTGCCATTTTTTGTCTATACGCAACTAATAGTTCCAAATTCCATTGATTTTCCTTTTATCCACTTACGATTAATAAATAACATATTTTTTAGCACCTACTTCACTTAAAGAAAATTGCGCTTTGTTGTTATATTGCTGTTTGTCAAAAAAAGGCAAATAAAGCCATGAATTTAAGAGCAATATTTTATTTAATCCTGAGCATTCCTATTTTTCTGCTGCAAACTTCAGCCGTTGCTGAGGATGATTTCTCTGACAGTGATCTGTTTTCTGATACAGAAGAAAGTCAACTATTTCAGAATATTCCTTCAGTCTATAGCGCTTCTAAGTATGATCAAAAAGTAAACAAAGCACCCGCATCAATCAGCATTGTTACTGCCGATGAAATAAAAAAATATGGCTACCGGACATTTGCTGCGATTTTGTCGAGCCTCAAAGGATTTTATACTACCAATGATCGTAATTATGGTTATGCAGGCGTGCGTGGTTTTGGATTGCCATCTGATTACAATACGCGCATGTTATTGTTAATTGATGGCCATCGCTTCAACGATAATATTTACGATACCTTTGATATCACTGAAGGATTTCCTGTCGATATCGATCTGATTGAACGGGTAGAAGTTGTACGTGGGCCTGGTTCGGCTTTGTATGGCCCTAATGCTTTTTTTGGTGTGATTAATGTCATTACCCGGCGTGGCCGTGATCAGGGGGGCTTTAACGTTACCGCATCTTATGGCAGCTTTGATACCCATAAAACCAATGTTAGTTATGGTGATCGTTTTGACAATGGTATTGAAATGTTCCTGTCTGGCACTTTCTATGGCAGTCAGGGAAATAAGCGCCTTTATTTTGAAGAATTTGATGATCCAGCAACCAATAATGGCATTGCTGTTCAAAATGATGAAGAACAGGCAAGAAAACTCAGGGGCACAATCTCCTTTGGTAATTTCTCCCTGCAAGGAAATTATAACAAGCGTAATAAAAACATTCCAACCGCGTCTTATGGCACAGTATTTAATCAGAAGAATAAGACAGCAGATGAAACAACCTTTGTGGAACTAAAATACAATCGTACTTTTGCAAATCAACTAAATCTGGAATCGCGAGTCTCCTATAATAATTATCGTTATAACGGTGTGTATACATATGATTATTCTGAGGATGAGACGCCTTATCTTGTAAGAAATATCGATAGGGGTCGCGGACAGTGGTGGCGTGCCGAATTAAATGCAACTAAAATGCTGTGGAGCGACCATAAAGTTACAGTTGGGAGCGAATTTCAGCATAATTTTCAGCAGAATCAGAGCAATTACGATATCGAAGTCTATACTAGAGTCAGGGAAAATTCTTATCGAACAGCGTTCTTTATACAAGATGAATACAGCATTAATGAAAAACTGACACTAAACGCTGGCGCTCGCCTTGATCATTTCAGTAATTTTGGTAATAGCATAAATCCACGTGCAGGCATCATCTACAACCCCTGGGAAGACACCGCAGTCAAACTGCTTTATGGGACAGCTTTCAGAAAACCAAATCAATATGAGGTGAATTACCATGATAATGGTGAAACTACCATTCCCAGTGACAACTTAAAGCCTGAAAAATTAGATACAGTAGAATTAATATTTGAAAAATATCTCACCCAGGAGATTCGGGCAGAATTAAATTTTTTCCACACCAGCATAGACAACATCATTTCTTTAACAACTACGCCTGATGATCTGCTGCAACATAGAAATGTAGGCAATGCTGTGTCCATTGGTACAGAAGTACAGCTGGAAGCAAATTATGCTAATGGTTATCAGGGGCGTATCAGTTATTCCTTGCAGGAAACAAAAAGCAAAATGACTAATAAACGTTTTAACAACTCGCCAACACACATGGTCAAGCTTAACTTGATCGCACCAATATGGTCAGATAGCGTATTTGCTGGATTAGAAACGCAGTACATGAGCAGCAGAAAAACGCGATTAGGTAATAACGTAAGTGATCATGTCATTACCAATTTAACGCTATTTAACCAAAACTGGTTCAAAGGCGTGGAGCTTACCGCTGGTCTTTATAATCTTTTCAACCAACGTTTCTTTGATCCAGGATCTGCGGAGCATATTCAAAATGGAATTCGACAATACGGTCGAACTTTTCGTATTCGGGCCAGTATAGATTTCTAACGACTATGCGTTCGAAGTATATTGTTTTATTGATAATGTCGGGTTTCCAGCTGCTATTTACGATGTGGCCCGTTACTGTGTCTGCAGAAAAAGCTCATTCGGTGTTAATTGTGGCTAATGCTGAAAATGCAACTTATCAACAGACTATTAAAGGTTTTAAGGCGCAGCTCACATCGCAATTGAACGTTACTTATCATGAATTATATTTAGCTAAAATTGAAAATAGACCGGCAGCCTTATCTGCGTCCATCTCTGAGCATCAACCTGATTTAATCTTTGCCTTGGGGACAGCCTCAACAGAATTAGCCAGTCATGCGACATCGAACATACCGATTGTATCAACAATGATAATGAATAATGATTGGCTTGATCAGATGGACAATGCAACCGGAGTAAGTTTGGGCTATCCATTGACAACTCAGTTTGAGTGGATTAGAAACTTTTTCCCGAGGATGAAAAAAATTGCCATACTTTATAATCCTGAAGAAAATGAGCAGTTTATTCAATCTGCAAGAATAATCGCACCCCAAGCGGGGTTTGAATTATTGGCAATTCCAGTTGAAACGCCGAGACAATTACCGTATGCCTTAGAACAGCTTGCAAATAATATTCAAATAATGTTAGGCATCCCCGATAAAGTTGTCTTGTCGCCCAGAACAGCACAAGCCGTATTGTTAGCGACCTTTAGAAACAAAGTGCCCTTAATTGGCATTTCAGACAATTGGGTCGAGTCGGGTGCATTATATGCACTTTCCTGGGATTACGAAGATATTGGTAAACAATGCGCCACTCAGTCCGGCAAGCTGTTAAAAGGTGCACTTATACAGCAGATTTCGATCGAATACCCCAGAAAGGTTGCTTATACAATCAATGTAAAGATTGCTGAACATATGAACATAGAAATCTCTGATAACTTACGCAAAAATGCCAAGCATGTTTTTGATTAAAGGTTTTATTAAAAATGCGATCAATTGCAACTAAACTTAATTTGCTCACGCTTTTTCTGATTCTGTTTACCACTTTGGCAACTGGCGGTTATATTAACTGGCAGCATCGGATTAATGCATTTGATAATTTTATACAGCATGGAAAAGAAATGGCTGTAATGCTTTCTAAAAATATTGAATACGGTGTGTATACTGAAAACAAGCAAGCTATCAGTCAATCTGTTCAGGGGCTGAATGAAAACCCGGATATCGCTTACTTTATTGTCTCTAACAAAAATAAAGAAGTGCTAGTTCAGAGAAATTTGCATGATTTGCCACAATTACCGTCCATTACTGGGCAACAAACTATCCTGGACAATAAGAAAATCGTAATCGACGATTATTTTGAGCCAAATAAAAATATACCTTACATTAATATTGTTGTACCTGTTTATATTCAGGCCGAAGTAGGTTTCGATGACTTTGGTGATAACTCTATCCATCAAAACAATGATGTCGAATTAATTGGATATCTTCAACTGGGTATTAGCCAAAACAGAATTCAAGAAGATTCTAAGCAATTGATGTTGCAAACATTACTCTTTGTTCCACTTATTATCATCTTCGGTATTCTCTTAACATTTGCACAAACGAGAAAAATTACTCGCCCCATCAAAGAACTGGCCGCAGCAACGCATGCGATTTCTAAAGGTGAATTTGGCAAACAACTGCTGCCGTCATCAAAAGATGAGGTGGCTGAATTGACTGTCGCATTTAATGGCATGTCACAAGATTTAGCAAACTATAAGACGAAAGTTTTAAAGCAACATGAAACGCTGGAAGAACAGGTTGTTCAACGCACCCATGATCTGCAACAAAAGACCGATGAAGCTTATCAATTGACCGAGAAAGCCCAAGCGGCGAGTAAAGCCAAAAGTGAATTCCTCGCCACAATGAGTCATGAGATACGTACGCCTATGAATGGTGTGCTGGGCATGACTGAATTGTTATTGGCTACCGAATTAAATATCCGCCAACAACGCCTAGCCGACATCGCTTACCGTTCGGCTGAGTCTTTATTAGGGATCATTAATAATATTTTGGATTTTTCCAAAATCGAATCGGGAAAATTTCAACTCATCAGTAACGACTTTAATCTACGCGAGCTACTTGAAGACACGACTGAGACCATAGCAACCCAAGCACACAATAAAGGCCTGGAATTAGTGTTAATGATTCCGATTGATTTACACGGCATTGTTCGAGGTGATGCGGAACGGCTACGGCAGGTATTGGTTAATCTGTTAGGTAACGCGATCAAGTTCACTATTCACGGCGAAATACACTTAAAAGTCAGTTGGAATAACCAAAGTGATTCTGATAAACACATGCATGTGCTGTTTGAAGTCACCGATACAGGTCCTGGCATTACCTCTGATCAACAAGAAAATATTTTTGAAAGCTTTACCCAGGCTGATGGCTCTATTACCCGTAGTCACGGAGGGACTGGGCTGGGGCTAAGTATTTCCAAACATCTCGTGGGAATGATGGGAGGCGAACTCAGATTGACCAGTGCTTACGGTCAAGGTGCCTGTTTTAGCTTTAGCCTCGATCTGGAGCGCAGCGCACAATTATTAACCAAGAAAGCCGATATTTCTGCCTTACAAGGAATTAATGTGCTGGTAGTGGATGATAACGCGACCAATCGTGAAATCTTATCCGAGCAACTCAAACACTGGGGCGTAAATTGTTATTGTGCGGCAAGTGGAGCGCAAGCTCTGGACCATTTGATGGATACTAAACAGAACAACAAATCATATCAAATTGCGTTATTGGATTGGCATATGCCAGAGATGGATGGCATGACTCTGGCCAAAGCGATTCATGATGAGCCGCTGCTACAACCGCTGCCGCTAGTGATGTTAAGCTCGGACAGCGTCACCTTTGATCATGACCAAGGTGAGCGCTATGGCATTGAATACTTTCTAAATAAACCAGTCATCCAACAAAAACTACTGGACTGTCTGCTGAATCTCGCAGGTTCATTGAACAGCCCATCGCAAAATCAAATAAAACCGGGCCATGGTCAGATTTCTAAACTCACAGGAAGAATTCTGTTAGCTGAAGACAACTTAGTTAATCAGGAAGTCGGTGTAGCGATGTTGCGTGCCATCGGATGTCAGGTCGAAGTGGTTAATAATGGTCTGGAAGCCATAAATGCTGCAGCTGATAAATTCTATGAGTTAATCCTAATGGACTGTCATATGCCAGAAATGGATGGATTTCAAGCGACCACCAGTATACGTGAACGCGAGAGTGCCCAGAGCGATCATTGCCGTGTGCCGATTATTGCATTAACAGCTGACGTCCAAAAAGGAATCGTTGAGCAGTGTTTGGATGTGGGTATGGATGACTATCTCAGCAAACCATTTAACAAAAAACAATTACAAGATTTGCTGCAAAAATGGTTACCATTAAAACATGAAGAGTCAGTAAAACCTTCATTAACACCCCCCCCATCGAATATCGAACCTAGTTTTAATGCCTTAAATCCAGCCGCACTCGACAATTTGCGCGACATCACTACTGAGACTGGCGAGAATTTGCTTAGTAAAGCAATTGCCCTATTTGTACATTCTGCACCTAAAGAAATAGATGCCCTTCAGGATGCATTGGATCAGGAAGACAGTATTGCATTGACTAAGATTGCACATAGCCTTAAATCGGCTTGCGCCAATCTCGGTGCACAATCATTAGCCGATTGCGCAGCGTCAATAGAGGCTATTGCAAAGCAAAGACAAACCTTGGGTGTCGATGTCCTATTGAAGACAATTAAATCAGACCTCCCTGATATTTTATCCGCCTTAAACCAAGAGATTGAGGCATCTCCAGCAGAAGTAATCCACCAACCCAAAACAAAAACGCTATTCTCAAGCCAGAACAAACGTATTTTGTTAGTGGATGATGACGCCAGCTTTCGTATCATTACTGGCTCGGTATTAAAGGCCTCAGCATTTATCGTCGATGAAGCGGAAAATGGCTTGCAAGCACTAGAAAAAGTCAAGCAGCAGAAACCAGATCTGATCCTGTTGGATGCGCTTATGGATGAACTCAATGGTTTTGAAACCTGCCGATTACTGCGTGAAAATCCAGACATAAAGGATGTGCCAATCATTATGTCAACAGGTCTCGGTGATATTGATTCTATCAATCAGGCTTTTGAATCCGGAGCGACCGACTTCATGGTTAAGCCACTTAACTATCCTATTTTAATCCATCGCTTGTGGTTTATTTTAAGAGCAGATGAAAACGCTAATGCGCTTAGGAACAGCAAACACCAACTTTCCGCTGCTCAACGTATAGCGCGCTTGGGCTATTGGGTTTGGGATGTAAAAAACAATCACTTTCAGATTTCAGAACAATTAGCAGAGTTATGCAGTATTAATCTACAGACATTTGATTCAAGTTTGGAAGGGTTTGTGCGTCTAATTGATTCAGAAGACCAGGAAATTGTCAAAAACATGATCATGGCGGCACCCTATAATAAATCCATTCAACACATCGACTATCGACTACAAATATCCGAATCCAAATCCATCTTCGTGCATCAAGAAATGGTCAAGATAATAGAAAATAATCAAGCAAAAATTACCGGAACGGTCCAGGATATTAGTCAAAAAAAAGAAAATGAGAAACAAATTCATCGTCTTGCTTACTTTGACAATCTAACCGGAATCCCTAGCAGGAGCTATTATCAGGAACGCATCCAAACCATTATCCAGACAGCCTATTGCCGTAACGAACAGTTTGCATTTTTATTTCTTGACTTAGATGGCTTTAAAGACATCAATGACAGCTTCGGCCACAATCAGGGTGACCAACTGCTGAAAGTAATTGCGAAACGCGTGCAAGAGGTAATACGAGATGAAGATTTTGCTGCGCGGTTAGGTGGCGATGAGTTTTGCATAATCTTAAACGATATTAAAGGCATTGAATCTGTTGAAGAGGTAGCTAAACGTTGTTTGAAAAAAATAAATACGCCTTTATTTCTAAACAATCACCAGATAAAACCGCGTGTCAGTATTGGCATCGCTATTTTTCCTCATGATGGGAATGATGAAGTTTCGCTATTGAAAGCTGCTGATACGGCAATGTATGCTGCTAAGGAAGCAGGCAAACAACGTTATACTTTTTATTCACATGACATGGCCATTCTAGCCATATCCCGTTTAGAAAAAGAACAGATGTTGCGCGAAGCCTTTGAGAAAGAACAATTCATACTTCATTTTCAACCACAAATATCCTTGAGTACAGGGCGTATGATTGGTGTTGAAGCATTAGCACGATGGTTACACCCCGAAAAAGGTTTGATTCCTCCGAACGAATTTATCCCGCTTATAGAACAATTAGGCTTGATGGTTGATTTTAGCAATTGGGTGCTTAAAACTGTATGCGAGCAAATTGCGCAATGGCATCAAGCTGGCTTGCCTTATTTGCAAGTGGCTGTAAATATTTCACCATCACATTTTCAGGATTCTGCTTTAATCGATACGGTGAAAGATTTGCTAGATGAAAATAATGTTTCTGCGCAATATTTGGAATTAGAAGTCACCGAGAGTGCATTGCAAACAGAAGGACATATCGAGATCTTTGAACAATTGAGAGAGATCGGCATAAAAATTTCTATTGACGATTTCGGAACGGGTTATTCTTGCCTGGCATCATTAAAACAATTGCCATTAGATTGTATTAAAATCGATAAAGTGTTTTTGGATGACGTGGTAACCAACTCTCACACTGCATTGCTTTTGGGTGCAATCATTGGTTTAGCCAATGCGCTTGACTATAAGCTGGTTGCAGAAGGGGTTGAAACCAAAGATCAGTTATTAGTCATGCACGGCCTGGGCTGTCAAGTAATACAGGGCTATATTTTTAGTCGTCCTGTTCCTGGCGAGAAAATTCCAGAATTGATGGAAATTGACTTCACTCGTCAAATAGCTGACATAGAATAATTGTAATGGAAATCGTTAAATAATGGTTATCGAAAATACAAATTGTAAAACAGCCCCTTTTCTACAACAGGCTGAAGGAAAAACAAATCTGCCTTCATTATCAAAAAACATAAATAAGTTATTAAAAACCATAACTGAAGCTAATGTAAATTATCAGCAATTAGCAGAAATAATTAAGCAGTTTCCGGAAATCTCTACTCGTTTGATCTTTTTGGCTAACTCTTCATGGTGCGCGCCTTCTAGACCAATTAGCAGTATAGAGCAAGCTTGTTCCATGCTGGGTTACTCAATTGTAAAAAGTATCAGTTTTGGTGTTTCCATTTCTTCTTCTTTTGATACAAATAAGTGCCCCGGTTTTAAGGCTAGTCACTTCTGGGCTACTAGTATGCTGGTTTGCGAAGGAGCCGGCTTATTTGCATCTAGACTATCAAACAAAGTAAATTGTTTGGATTTTGGGCAAACAGCGCAATCTGCTGGCATTTTACATAATATAGGACTGTTGTGGCTTGCTGATAATTTACCAAATGAAACCGATAAATCATTAAAGGCGATTGTAGCTGAACCCTCAATAACAATTAATGAAGCATTATTACAAAATACAGGAACAGACTATTGTGAAGTAGGTGGTTGGCTCAGCGATCAATTGGGGTTCCCTGAAGTGTTGACTATTGCAATAAGCCATCACCTTGACCGTGACTATCATGAGTCATTCTGGGAAACTGCGCTGTTAGTAGGATCAGCTTCAGCCATGGTAACGGCGTTGCACAAACAAAGTAATGAGATGCCAAGGAATAAGCAGCTGGAGACATTAGGTTTAGATTGTTCTGAGCAGGAGGTTGTTTTTAAACAACTCTCCAACAATTATGTGAAGACACAAGAGTTAGCAAATACAATGTTTGCATGACGATGATTTATGAAAGAGGGTCTACTGTATAACATTTTTTTGTCAGATGGTGGCAGTAGGTAAGTATTACAATTCAAGCTGCCATCGGCGTCTGAAATAAATCTCGGCAATGTGGTTTCCACCGGTACTCGTTGATGTTAATAATAATTCGCTTATAACAATATTCAGGCTGGCACATTGTCCAACACTTCTTACCGCGCCTACACCTTATATCCCAAGCTCCTTCATTAGTTGCTCAACTGTACAGCAGGCATCACGAATTCCTTCACGTATCAGCTGTCGCCATACTTTATTAACGCCGTAAACTTTGAAGTTATTTTCTCACATACGCAGTATGTCCCACTCCAACAGTTTGTCCCGTTTTAAACGATCTGGCAATCAAGCCGAGCGCAGGGTTATCAAAGGTGAGAGCGTGCCTGTGGAAGAAAAGGTGATTAGCCTGTTCGAGCCGCATACGGACATTATCGTCAAAGACAAGCGCCAAGTGCAATACGGTCACAAGATCAATTTCAGTAGCAGCAAGCACGGTATGACTCTGGATGCCGTGATTGAGTCAGGAAACCCTGCAGACAGTCCCGTTTGTTACCACTAATCATGCGTTTGAACGAAGTATATGGCAAATTACTGAATCAAGTGGCGACAGATGCTGGCTATGCCATTACAGCGAATATCGATGCGGCAAAGGCGCTGGGTGTCAAGGCCGTGGGCTTGCCAAAAAAACGTGGCACGACGGTCGAAGCAATGACTGGGAGCGAATGGGTTTACAAAAAACCCAAAAGATTCCGCGCCGGAATCAAAGGCAACATTTCGACGCTAAAACGAGCGTTCGGATTGGATCGCTGTACCTGGAAAGGCCTGGATCATTTCAGGCATATGTAATGTCATCTGTGCTGGCTTATAACCTCCAAAAATTTGCACGACTGTCGACTTAAACCTGACAAGCGGCAACCCAATTGTAGTGTTCGGTAATGTGCTCTAATGACTGTGCTCGCCTCGAAAATAGCAAAAATGTTGCAAATGGATGGCTTGAAGGCAAAAATTAAAATGATAGCTATTTTGGACAGTTTTTAGCC
>RCMY010003335.1_pt1 | contig 14244 bp, 13 predicted proteins | sample 2041341 | NCBI WGS metagenome assembly RCMY01 (sample SAMN09708234, study PRJNA481090) | Marine sediment metagenome, whole genome shotgun sequencing project.
TTCGGCCTTCAACGCCATGTCACCGGAGAAGTACTCCTTGTGATCATCGCCGATGCTCGAGCCGGCCATGTCCTGGTGCTTGACGCAGTCGACCTGCTGGCGAATCTCCTGCCGCTGCACACCACGCACGTAGGCGAGCATGCCTTCCTTGCCGAAGTACCCACGGGCCAAGATATCGGTGGACAAGGCTGCCGTGTGGTACGTGGGCAAGGTGATGAGGTGATGAAAGATGCCGGCGTCTCGTGATGCATCGGCTTGGAACGACTGGATGAGCGCATCAGCCTCGATCGACAATGGGGTGTCGTCGTACTTCACGTCCATGAGGTCGTCACGATCGTAGTTCGACACGTCCTTGCCCTCTTCGACCCAGGCGTCGTATGCCTGTTGGCGGAAGTTGAGCGTCCAGTTGAACGACGGTGAGTTGTTGTAGACGAGGGCCGCGTTGGGCACCTGTTGGCGGATGGCGTCGACCATGCTCTTGATTTGGCCGATGTGCGGCTTCTCGGTTTCGATCCACAGCAGGTCGGCGCCGTTTTGCAGGCTGGTGACGCAGTCGAGCACGCAGCGCTCTTCACCCGTGCCGGCCTTGAACGCGTACAGCCCGTTCGGCATGCGAATCGGGCGGGCGAGCTTGCCATCGACCTTGAGGAGCACCTCGCCATCGGTCACGTCGTCGATCGACACCTCTTCGGTGTCGAGGAATGCGAGGTACTGGCTTGCGAGGTCGCCCGGCTCGCTCGACACGGGGATCTTTTGCGTGAGGCCGGCGCCGAGGGAGTCGGTACGGGCAACGATGACCCCGTCGTCGACGCCCAGTTCGAGGAACGCGTAGCGCACGGCGTTGATCTTGGCGAGGAAGTCCTCGTGGGGAACGGTGACCTTGCCGTCTTGGTGCCCACACTGCTTCGCGTCGGACACCTGGTTTTCGATCTGGATACAGCAGGCACCCGCTTCGATCATCTGCTTGGCGAGCAGGTACGTGGCCTCTTCGTTTCCGAAGCCGGCGTCGATGTCGGCGATGATCGGAACGACGTGCGTCTCGAAACTCTCGATCTTGTCGATCGCTGCTGCTTCGGCGGTGGCATCACCGGCGGCGCGAGCCTGGTCGAGATCACGGAAGATGTGGTTGAGTTCGCGGGCGTCGGCCTGCTTGAGGAAGGTGTACAGCTCGGCGATCAGTGCCGAAACCGCGGTCTTTTCGTGCATCGACTGATCGGGCAGCGGACCGAACTCGGACCGCAGGGCCGCGACCATCCATCCGGAGAGGTAGAGGTAGCGCTTGTCGGTGGAGCCGTGATGACGCTTGATCGCAATCATCTTCTGCTGCCCGATGAACCCGTGCCAGGCACCGAGGCTTTGGGTGTACGCGGCGGAGTCGGCTTCGTAGTCGGCCATGTCCTTGCGCATGATGCCCGCGGTGTACTTGGCGATGTCCAGGCCGGTCGCGAAGCGGTTCTGCAGCTTCATCCGAGCCGCCGACTCGGGATTGATGGCATTCCACGCGCTGCCCGCACCGCTCTTCAGGGCTTGGTAGGCGTCGATTTCTGCTTGGTAGCTCATGGCTGTCGCTTTCCGCTCTCTGTTCGGGGGTGTTCGACTGTCCGCCCCAGCCGCGAAACAGACCGTGTGATCTGCTGACCGCGGTTTCTCCTACCGATGCTTCTGCAACCGAAGTGGTTGTATACGGCCTGGGGGTACTAGTTGCGTACAAGTAAACCTCAAACGCCGCGAAAGTTCGACCCTTGCGTCGGGATTGTTTCTCACCAGAACGGCGAATCCTCGCATTGATCGAAAGATCACACGTTTTTTCGATCAGTGGCGGCCGGTTCCGGCGGTGGTCGTCATGGACCCACTCCTCGACCGGGGCCAGACAAGTCGACGAATCCCGGTACATTCACCGACGTGAGCGACGCGCCGAACCCCCCACCAGCCCCACCACCCCCGACGACGACACCACCGTCAACAGAACAGCTTCGTCCGCTCACGTTGAGCGTGCTGGACCAGTCCCCCATTCTGGAGGGCCAGACGGCGTCCGACGCGCTGCGCAACAGCATCGACCTGGCCCGGCATGCGGAGCGCCTTGGATACGAGCGGTACTGGGTCGCCGAGCACCATAACTCGACCGGTCTGGCCGGTGCGGCACCCGAGGTCCTGATCGGGGCGATCGCCGGAGCGACCAGTCACCTTCGCGTCGGGTCGGGTGGGGTCATGCTCAGCCACTACTCGCCGCTCAAGATCGCCGAGGTATTCCAGACGCTGGCGGCCCTGCATCCCGGGCGTATCGATCTCGGCATCGGCCGAGCGCCAGGCTCGGACCAGGTCACCGCGTACGCCCTCGCCCCCGGCAACCAACCCGTCTCGGTCGACCAATACCCGACAACCGTCCGAGATCTTCTCGGCTACCTGCACGGTGACCTCGCACCCGACAGCCCGTTCGCCGGCCAGGTAGCAGCCGGGCCGGCGGCCGACCAGCCTCCGAAAGTCTGGATACTGGCATCGAGCGCAGGGAGCGCCGCATTCGCTGCGCACTTCGGGTTGCCGCTGGCCTTTGCCCACTTCATCTCGGTCGGCGACGGCCCGAGCATCGCGCGCGCCTATCGCCGACAATTCCAGCCGTCGGAACACCACCCGGAACCAGAGGTCCTGGTCGCTGCCTCCGCGCTCTGCGCAGACACCGACGAGGAAGCCGATCGGCTGGCCACCAGCCTGCACGAGTGGCGCAAGCGTGGACTCCAAGGTCCGATCCCGCCGCCCGCACCGGCCCCCGACGCCGGTCCTCTTGCGATCCGGGACAATCGTAACCCGATGATCTGCGGTGCACCTGCGACCGTGGCGCAGGGACTGCGGGCGCTTGCCGACGACTACGACGCCGGGGAAGTGATGGTGGTGACCATCGTGCACGACCACGCCGCTCGGGTTCGGAGCTACGAACTGCTCGCCGACCAGTTCTTCACGGATTCCGAACCGACCGATGGTGGTGGTCGATAGCGTTGCGGCGTGGATATCGCCCTGCTCGCACTTACGATCTTCGTGCTGTCGTTGGGGGGCGGGCTGGCCCCGCGCCTGTTCGCCGGGCGTATAGGGGAACATCAGCTTGAGAACATCACGGGCGTGGCCTCGGGGCTCTTGCTGGCATCCGCCGTGCTGGTGGTCGTACCGGAGGGGTTCCATGTTGCGGCCAAGACCGCAACCGACGACGTGTTCTCCTTCGAGCCCGTCGTCTTGGGCGCCACGCTTCTCGCCGGGTTTGTGGCGATGCTGCTCCTCGAGGGTTTCGGGATCGGCCACGACGTACACGAGGAGCATCACGATCACACCGCAGGCCACGGCCACGGTCACGTGCACCATCCCGCCTCCATCAGCGCTCTGGCCATTGGCTTGTCGGCGCATGCTGCGGCCGATGGCTTGGCGATCAGCGCCGCGGCCGTCGCTGGCGACACCGCATTCTCGGTGCTCATCGCGGTCGCGGTGCTCATCCACCGCGTGCCGGCGGCATTCAGCCTCGGCCTGTTTGCGCTGCACGAAACCCGCGATCCCGCACGGGCTATGCGCGGCGTCGTGGCATTCGCCCTCGCCACGCCACTCACCATGCTGCTGGCCACGTTGCTGCTCGAAGATGCTGACGAAAAGCTCATCGCCCTTGCGCTCCTCTTCTCGGCTGGCACGTTCTTGTATGTGGCCACCGTCGACACACTGCCGGCCATCCACAATCCCGAAACCGGGCGCCGGTCGGTGCGAAACGTGGTGATCGGCGCCGCCATATTTGCGATCCTGCTGCTGGGATCGGACGCCGCCGGGTTCCTCGAGCACGGCCACTGACACAGCGCTCACCCGACCGACGCCGGCCGAACGACTCGGCTCGGCTCGGCTGCCTACTCGGGCGGCGGTCCCTCTGGCGTGCCGATCGTGATCGCATAACCGGCGGGGTCACGGACCCAGATTTCTTTCATGCCGTACCACGTCTGCTGCAGCGGCTTCAGAACCTGCGTTGCCTCCGGCAATCTCGCAACGACCGCATCGACATCGTCCACGCGGAAGTACAGCGCAAACGTGCCACCAGGTTCGCTGTCTGCGGTCACGATCGGCGCGTCCTCGGCGAGGCTCATGCGCTCCTGCAGCATCATCTCGCTGTCACCGATGCGCACGGAGGCGAACACGGCGTTGTCGGGGATGGAACCATCCATTGTCGTCACCTGGTTGTCGTCGACGACGAAGGCGATTTCGCCTCCGATGACATCGCGATAGAAGGCGAGTGCCTCCGCGACGTCGATCACCATCAGGTTTGTGCTCATGGAGTTGGCCATGGCGAACGTTAGCAACCATGGGTTCGGCGTATGGGTTCAGCGGCGGGAGGGCACGGGTACGACGTCGAAATCGCTGGCACCGTGCACGTCGGGGTGATGGGCCGATGCCTCGGCGACGAATTCGGCTGCGTCGTCATAGCGTTGCGAGAAGTGCGTGAGTACCACCCGCCGAGCACCCGCCTCCGCAGCGACCCGACCGGCCTGGGCGGCGGTGAGGTGGAGATACTTTTCTGCGAGGTCGGCATCTTGATCGAGAAAGGTCGACTCGATCACCAACAGGTCGACGCCGCGGGCCAACTCGACGATGTTGTCGCACAGCGCGGTGTCCATCACGAGCGCCATCGACTGACCCGGACGTTCGACCGAGACCTGGTCGAGCGTCACGGTTCCGCCGGGCGTGCGAAACTCGCCGTCGCGTTCGAGTCGGCCGACGTCGGCGCCGGATATCCCTCTCGCAGCGAGCTCGTCGACATCGAAGGATCGCCCGTCCGGCTCCTGCAGTCGATAGCCGAACGCGGTGACCCGATGGCGCAGCGGTTGTGCGCTCAGGCGCAGTGGTCCAATCGAACCGACCACGCCGCCTGCGTCGATGGGATGCGCAAGAAACGGATCTTCAACCTCGGATGCGGTGCAGCTCAGCAGTCTGTCGTAGTAGGCGGCGCCATCGGCCGGAAACCAGAAGTCGAGCGGACGCGAGGCATCGCTCGATGCCCTGGTCATCATCACGCCGGGGACGCCGAGACAGTGATCTCCGTGAAAGTGGGTAAGGCAGACGGCGTCGGCCCGAGCGATGGCGAGTCCGGCGATGGTGCACTGCCGTTGAAACCCCTCGCCCGGGTCGAACAGAACGAGGTTCGCATCCCAGCGCAGCGCGTAACCGTTGTGGTTGCGGTGCCGCGTCGGGCGCTGGCTCCCGGTGCCCAACATGACGACTTCTCGGTTACTCACGGCACAATCCCATCACCCGCCCATCACCGGCCCATCACCCGCCCCCGCCCGACGCCGGTCAGCGCCCGGGGATCGGGTGCACGATCGCGATGTCGTGCGTCGTGCATGCAGCGAGGCGGTGCTTGGCGAGCTCGATGTATTCGGGCGAGTTCCACCACCGCAGGCACTCTTCCTCGGACGCGAACTGAATCACGACGGTACGGCCGTCCGCGCGCTCCCCTTCGAGCACGTTCGGGGCATCGTCGTACGTGATGAAGGTTGCGTCGTACTGCTTGAGGATCGGGAAGAACCCCTTTTCGTATGTGTGATACCCGTCGGGGTCGTTCACGGTGAAGTGGGCAATGAAATGCACGGGTCCGTCGGACACGGGATACTCGTTTTCTGTTTGCTTGCCAGGACAGGTCGATGGTGACGCAGGGATTCCCCAGCGAGGAGCCGCGACACCGGCAACGACCTCCGCAGGCTAGGCGCGGTTGCACCCCGGTCGAGACATCATGCGATCAGTCGATCGGTTCGATCGCGGCGGCCAGCAACGCCATCACGTCGGGTCCGTAGGTGGCCAACCCCTCGGTGCCGAACTGCACGATGGACATCAGCATCGACAGGTACAGCGTGACCGCGCCCGCGCCGATGGCCAGTGGATCGATGTCGGGCCGCACGAGGCCGGCCTCTTGGTCGACCCGGAGCTGCTCGCCAACGGCGAGGCGCAGCTCGGCGAGCGCGGGGAGTTCGATCATGCGCCCGGTCACCTGCGGCTCGAGTCCACCGAGCACTCGCCGCGCCAGCGGGTGGGCATCGAGGGCGTCGAGCAGGAGGAAGATGAGTTTGTCGCGCCACGCCTCGTTGACGGCCAAATGCACCGAGCGAGCGCTGGGCATCGCCACCATGCCCTCGGCGATGACCCCAGCGGCGTCTTCGTCGAGGGCGGCGAGGAACAGGGACTCCTTGTTCTCGAAATAGTTGTACGCGAGGGTGCCACTGACCTCGGCATCTCGAGCGATGTCGGCCACGCTGGTGGAGCGATAACCATCGCGGCCGAAGCGCTCGATCGCCGCCGAGAGTATCGACCGTCTGGTCTGTTCGCCCTTCGTCTCGCCCTTAGGCCCGACAGGGCTCTGTGTATTTTCTTGCGCCATGTGTCCGATGCTACAAAATTGAGGGATTGAGTTGTTTACTCAAATCCTCTAGGGTTCGTCGCAGGTCAAACCCGTGAGAGGAATCCAATGACCGTAACGCACACTCCCGAGTCCGCCTCCCCGATCGCACCCCGCGGCACCACCACCACCCACCCGATTCCCGCCCGGCGCGTGTCGTTTGCGCCATCGATTGCCGAGGTGCCGCGCTATTTCTGCCAGGACGGCGACCTGGTGATGAGCCACACGATGGCCGCACTCTCGAGCGTTTTCCCCGACGGCGAGGACTTCTTCGTGCGCTCGGTTCGGCACTTCCGCGATCGGGTGACCGACCCGGACCTGAAGCGCCACATGACGGGCTTCATCGGCCAAGAGGCCATCCACGGTCGCGAACACCGCGAACTCAACGATCGACTCGACGAGCTGGGATACAGCTCGAAACGGATGGAAGAGTTCACCCGCCGCGGCCTGGCCTTTCGCGAACGGGTGATGAGCCCGGAATCGAACCTTGCCACCACCGCAGCGCTCGAACACTTCACCGCCACCCTGGCCGAGATCATCCTGAGCGATCAGAGCGCCCGCGATCAGCTCGGCGAATCGGCGCTGACCGACGTACTCGTCTGGCACGCACTCGAGGAATGCGAGCACAAGGCGGTGGCCTTCGACGTCTTCAAGGCGGTCGGGGGCACTGAAAAGACGCGCCGGCGCATGATGAACCTCACCTGCTTCAGTTTCCTCGGCGGCATGAGCGTTCAAATCGTGATCTCCCTCCTCGGCGATCGCAACACCTATCGCCGCGGCCAACTCCTGCCCAGCCTTCGCCGCGCGAAACGGTCGCCATTCCTCCAGAAATCGGTGTGGCGCAAGATCCGCGACTACAACCGGCCCGACTTTCATCCAAACGACCACGACACCGAGGCACTGCTCGCTGAGTGGACCGGGCGTCTGTTCGGCGAGGATGGACAGATGAACCATCGATTGGCCGCGCACGCGTGAACCCAACCGCCGACGATCTCGAAACCGACGTCGAACACTTCGACGTCCTCGTGGTCGGTGCCGGGCTCTCAGGAATCGCAGCCGGGCATCACCTGCAGGCCACGGCACCCTGGGCCACCTACGCGATCTTCGAGGCTCGCGAGGCCATGGGCGGCACATGGGACCTCTTCCGGTACCCCGGCGTGCGGTCCGACTCCGACATGTACACCCTGGGCTATTCGTTCCGGCCGTGGCGCGGCAACGCCACGCTGGCTCCCGGCGACGCCATCTTGGATTACATCAACGAGACCGCGCGAGAAGAGGGCATCGATCAGCACATCCGCTATCGCCACCGCATCGTGGCCGCTGACTGGTCGACCGACGACGGCCGTTGGAACATCACCGCAGAACGAACCGTCGCCACCGATTCCGACGACGACTCCTACGACCAACCCGATGACCACTCCGGCCGGACCGAGCGCATCGAGGTCACGTGCGGCTTCCTGCTGTCGTGCAGCGGCTACTACCGCTACGACCGCGGCCATGTCCCCGACTTCGACGGCATCGACGACTTCACCGGGACCGTGATTCACCCCCAACTGTGGCCCGAGGACCTCGACACCACCGGTCAACGCATCGTGGTCATCGGCAGCGGAGCCACCGCCGTGACCTTGATTCCCTCGCTCGCAGAAACCGCAGCCCACGTCACGATGCTGCAACGCTCCCCCACCTACATCGCTCCGGTTCCGCCGAGGAATCCCGTCGCACGCGCGCTCACCAAACTCTTGCCCCGCCGCGCCGCCGACGTCGCCGTCCGATGGTTCCACGCCCTCTCGGCCCAGGCGTTCTACGAGTTCGCACAAGCCCGGCCGAACCCGGTCAAAAAGCTCCTACGCAAGGGCGTGAAGGACAGCCTGCCCGACGGCTACGACATCGACACCCATTTCACTCCTACCTACGACCCGTGGGATCAGCGACTGTGCGCCTCACCCGGCGGCGACATCTTCCGGGCCATCAGCGCCGGTACCGCATCGGTGGTTACCGATCACATCGACACGTTCACCAAAAACGGCATCAAGCTGCAGTCCGGAGCCGAACTCTCGGCCGACATCATCGTCACGGCGACAGGTCTCGAGTTGCTGTTTCTCGGCGGCATCGCACTCTCGGTCGACGGCGAACCGGTCGACGTGTCGAGCCGACTGACCTACAAGGGCATGATGCTCGAGGACGTCCCAAATCTTGCCATCGCCGTCGGCTACACGAACGCTTCGTGGACGCTGAAGTGCGATCTCACCTGCGACTACGTGGCGCGGCTGCTCAATGGCATGCGCGAGCGAGGCATGACGCAGTGCACGCCACGGAACCGGGACGGCGACGCCACCAGCGAGCCGCTGCTCGCGCTTACCGCAGGGTACGTCCAGCGATCGCTGCATCTCCTGCCCCGGCAAGGCAGCAAGGCGCCGTGGCGCAATCACCAGAGCTACCTACGCGACTACCGGGCGATCAAGAAGGGCACGATGTTCGACGACTCGCTCGAGCTCTCGAACCCGACGCCGCCACGATTGAACGTGTCACACACGGCGAAGCTGCAAGGATCAGAGGCGTGAAGGACTTCAACGGCCGTGTCGCGGCGATCACGGGAGCCGGGTCGGGGATCGGCCGCTCGCTGGCCCTCGAACTCTCTCGGCGAGGCACCCACCTCGCGCTCAGCGACGTCGATGCAACCGGCCTCGCCGAGAGCGTCGCGCTCTGCGAGGGCGCGGGCGTCAAGGTGACCTCGGAGGTGGTCGACGTCTCGGACAAGGCAGCCATGTTCGCGTGGGCCGACGGTGTCGCCGACCAGCACGGCAAGGTCAACCTCATATTCAACAACGCCGGCGTCGACCTCAACGCTACTTTCGAAGGGGCGAGCTACGACGATTTTGAGTGGCTGATGAACATCAACTTCTGGGGCGTCGTGCATGGCACCAAGGCGTTCCTCCCCCACCTCCGGGCCGCCGGTGAGGGTCACGTCGTCAACATTTCGAGCGTGTTCGGCCTCGTGAGCATCCCCACGCAGTCGGCGTACAACGCAGCCAAGTTCGGGGTGCGGGGCTTCACCGACGCACTTCGGATCGAGCTCGACATCGAGCGATGCGGCGTATCGGCCACCACCGTCCATCCGGGCGGTATCAAGACCAATATTGCCCGCAACGCCCGTGTCCACCACAGCGCGGCAGCCTTCGGCGACGCCGATGACAACCTCGCCGACGAGTTCGACAAGCTGGCGCGAACAACACCGGACAAGGCGGCGCAGCAGATACTGCGAGCAGTGGCCCGAAACCGGCGCCGCGCACTCATCGGGCCCGACGCGGTCGTCTTCGACCTCGTCTCGCGCCTACCGGCCGGTTTCTATCAGCGAGCACTGGTCGTCGGCGCACGTCGGCGCATGCGTAAGACCTGAGCGCAATCGGCTCCGGAGCGCTGCATTCGCAGCCAGGAGAAGCGCAGCAAAGGTCACGACGATGATGGCCGGATCTTCGATCACCTCCGCGGGGTGCAATGTGGAGATCAGCGGAGCGCTGAGCATCGCCAAGGAAAGGCACGAGACATCGATGGCGTCGAGCATGCCGGAGGTGCTCCGCTTTGCCTGTCCCACCTCGAGCAGCCGTAGCCCGAGTGCGCCTTGGCAGATCAGATAGAAGATCGACGGCTCAACTGCGCCGGCCAACACGAAGTGCAGGTTAAGAAACATGCCGACCGCCAGACCCAAGCCGACCCGTCGATTCGACAGCAGGGTCGCCGCCGCGAAGAGCTGCAACGCGACGACCAACAATGCGAATGCTGCGGCGTTGGGGCCAACGACCAGATCGAGGAACGGCCGGTACCAAGCCAACGAGTCTCCGTCATGGGTGGAGACGAAGCCGACGATCACCTCGCCGCTCCACCAACGACCATCGACAACCTTCTCGACTGCGGCCCGAGCCCATCCGAGTCCGATGAAGAGCTGCACGAGTACAACCCACGCAGGAGTCGATTGCACCTGCTGCCGAAGCCACCGTAGGAGGGACTCGGGTAGGCGGATCAACTCGGGTGGGCCGACCACGGCCGGTGCCGGGCGCGTATCAGGCGACATTGTTTCCATGACCACCACCGTCCACGCCAAGGGTAAGAATGGATCAAGGCCCCGTGAAGAATTCGATGAGGCCCGCCCGCGGTGAGCACCCCTCGTCAGGTCTGTGGTCCCCGAACCAGCCGGCCGGGCAGGACGCCGGTGAACTCGTCGTTCTCCACGGTGATCTGGCCGGCGCAGATCGTGTAGCGGTAACCGCGGCCCCGTTGCACATAGCGTGGAGCTCCGGTGGGCAGATCCCACGCCATCGTCGGGTGCTCCACGCCCAGACCGTCGAAATCGATCACGTTCAGATCGGCGCGGTAGCCCGGGGCGATGACGCCCCGATCGGTGAGGCCGTAGAAGGCTGCGGTTTGCTGCGTCTGACGATGGACCACCGCTGACAAATCGAGCCGGCCTCGCGGTCGATCCCGGCCCCAGTAGGACAGCATGAAGGTCGGCATGCCGCCGTCGGCAATGGTCCCGCAGTGGGCGCCACCATCGGCCAGGCCCATCCGGGTACGCGGATGCTGATGGAGCTCGAGCAGCGGATCGAGCGAGCCTGCTGCATAGTTCATGAACGGGAAGTAGATGATGCCGGTGCCGTCATTGTTGTTGAGCTGCTCGTACGCGAGCGCGTCGGCTTCCTGACGATCGCCACCGGCTCGCGCCAGCAGGCTGTGCTCGGCGGCGGGCTCGTAGTCGGCGTCACCGCTGAAGCTCCACATGCGTTCATGGGTGTTCGCGATGAAGGCGACGATCGTGCGGTGGTCGTCAGAGGTCTCGGACAGGATCGCAGACCGAACCGCAGGATCACGCAGCCGAGCCTTGCGATCGTCGCGCGAAAGCGACCGCAGCGCCTCGAAGCTCGGGCGCCCGACAAACGGATGCATCGTGCCGTCCCAACTCATCAGCACACCGACGGGTCGACCGGCGATCTGGCCATACACCTCGAGGCCATCGGCCGCTGCTTGATCGAGCAGTTCGAGCACCTCACGCCAGAGGTCGGGAAACGTGTCGGGAATGTTGAAGTTGAACACCGCCGGCTTGCCCGTGAGCTCGGCCACCTTGCGCAGCCAGGGGAACGACGTCGGCACGTCGGGATGATGAATCGCCACCTCGAACACGCCGTGCCCGGCGCGTGCCATCCCCGCCGCGATGCCGAGCACCTCGGCCTCGGCCGCCGAGGTGCCCGGAATGACCCGGCCGTCGATCGATTTGTGCAACGGCGTTCGCGAAGTGGAGAAGCCCAGGGCGCCGGCCCGTAAGGCCTCCTCGGTGAGCTGCGCCATCTGCTCGATCTCTTCGCTCGTCGCGACGATGCCATCTGCACAGCGCTCGTCCATCACCCAGGCCCGGAGCGCCGTGTGGGGCATCTGGGCGCCCACGTCGGCGACGTAGTGGCGGCGATCGAGCGCATCGAGGTACTCCGGAAACGTCTCCCACTCCCATTGGATGCCGTCGCTCAGCGCGGCTCCGGGGATGTCCTCGACGCCCTCCATCACGCGAATGAGAAAGTCGCGCTGATCGGCACGAGCGGGAGCGAAACCAACGCCACAGTTGCCCATGACGACGGTTGTGACCCCGTGCCATCCCGACGGCGTGATGTACGGATCCCAGGTGGCCTGCGCGTCGTAGTGCGTGTGCATGTCGACGAATCCAGGGGTGACGAGCAGACCCTCGGCATCGATGACACGTACCGCGGGACCTTCGATGCGGCCGCTCGTGTTCGGATCTCCGGACGCCACCTCGGCGATGCGACCATCGGCGATTGCGATATCCCCGATGAACGCAGCTGCTCCCGTCCCGTCCAAGATGGTGCCGTTGCGGATGATCAGGTCGAACATGGCCTGACCATAGTTGGGCAGGCAAGATCGAAACAGACGCCTCGCTCAGCCGGCCTCGGCCAACGACCGAAACCAGCTGATGTCGACGCCGGCCACAACGCCGATGACCAGGACCGCGGGTGACGGAATCGTGTCGGCGCCGAGTTGGCCGAGCCGACCGCGCCAGACGTCCTGATGGTCGTAGGTCCCCCAGTGCACCCAGGCAGCCGGCGTGGCCGCGTCGAGCCCGCCGCCGATCAATCGAGCGGCTATCGACGCCGCGCGCCCGGCGCCCATGAGCACCACGATGGTGCCACCGGTCTTCGCGATGGACTCCCAATCGACGGTCTTGCCGCTCACCGGATCCTCGTGGCCGGTGACGACCGTCATGCACAGCGACTCGTGGCGCAGGGTGACGGGAATGCCCGCGTAGGCGGGTGCGGCGATAGCCGAAGTGATGCCGGGGACGATCTCGAAGGCGACGCCTGCGCCGATGAGCGCTGCGGCTTCCTCCCCTCCCCGCGCGAACACGCAGGGATCGCCCCCCTTGAGGCGGACCACGAACTGGCCGCGCATACCTCGTTCGACCAGGAGCGCGTTGATCTGGTCCTGGGTCATCGTTGGCCGGCGCGGTTCCTTGGCCGCGCTGATGACCTCGCAGGTCTCGGGCACCAGCGCTATCAGCTCCGGGCTGACCAGCCGATCGTGCACCAGCACCTCGGCTTGGGCCAACAACCTCGCCCCCTTCACGGTGATGAGCCCGGGATCACCCGGACCCGCGCCAACCAAATACACGGTCATTGCGAGGTTCCTACTCTTTGCGTCGAATCTGGCAACCCGACCGATGCGCGACGATACAGCGGAGCGCGCTCGCTACTTCGGAGATGCAACAAATACCGGAATGACGCGGCCATGGCCCGTGGCTGCGACCTGGTAGTCGAGGTATTCGGGATACGCGTCGATGCCGCGCTGGTACCACGCTTCGCGTTCGTCGCCTTCGACCTCGCGCACCGCAAAATCCTGTGGCTCGGGACCGTCCTGGATCTGAATGTTTTGGTCGGCCAGCAGGTTGTAGTACCAACCCGGATGCGTCGGATTTCCGCCCTTGGACGCGATCAGGGCGTACTCCCCCTCGTGCTCGACCCGCATCAGCGGAACCTTGCGAACAGCGCCCGACTTGTGGCCGGTCATCGACGTGACGATGATCGGAATCCCGGTGTCCATGAGGGTATTGGCCTTGGTGCCCCCGGAAGCCTCGTACTCCTCGACCTGATTGGCCACCCAGTCCCAGGTGCTCGGTACGTATTCTGCGTCGCTCATGTGGTTGATCCTTTTTCAGGGTGGACTTGTCGGGAATAGCGGCTGGTGATCAGCGGAACTCTACTCCGGCGAAGTCGCCCGAGTTTCGCCATCGGTCAATGTAGTTGAAGTAGGCGACCGGCCCGTCCGGATAGCCGAGGGAGTTGAGATTGGGGCCCTCACCCGCCTCACGACCTTCGTTGTTGTAGTACCCCGGCGTGCAATCGGGGTTGCCGCCGAACGTGCGCCCGCCCGCGACGAGTTTGGCCATCCAGTCGTCCTCGGCGGCAGCGGTTGTTTCGATCTCGGCGACGCCGATGTCGACCGCGTGGCTGATCATCGCGGCGATCGTCTCGCCGGACTCGACCAGATTGTGCGGAACGTTGCTGATCAGGTTTGCGCCGTGGGTCGGGCTGACAAAAAAGGCGTTCGGAAAGCCATGCACATGGATGCCGTGCAGACTGCGCATTCCGTCGGCCCACGCGTCGGACAGCCGGAGGCCGTCCCGTCCGGTCATATCGAAACCCGATCGGCGAACGTATTCGGTCCCCACCTCGAAGCCAGATGCATAGATCAGGCAGTCGAGTTCATGGTGCTCGCCACCGGCCACGACGCCCGTTTCCGTGATCTGCTCGACCCCCTTGCCATCGGTGTCGATGAGCCGAACC
>RCMY010003336.1_pt1 | contig 14244 bp, 11 predicted proteins | sample 2041341 | NCBI WGS metagenome assembly RCMY01 (sample SAMN09708234, study PRJNA481090) | Marine sediment metagenome, whole genome shotgun sequencing project.
TACTGAAATTGAAAAAATAAATATCGGTATACTTCAAGTTTTTATAAAACATACTTCTGCTAGTTTAAGCATAAATGAAAATGCCGACCCAACAGTTAGACAAGATTTTGAAAGTCATTTCAACAAAATAGTTCCAGAAAATGCTCCGTATTATATCCATACTTATGAAGGTGCAGATGACATGCCAGCACATATTAAATCCTCTTTATTAGGAGTTTCAGTACAATTACCAATTACAAATGGTAAGTTAAATATAGGCGTTTGGCAAGGGATTTATCTTTGCGAACATCGGAATCATGCCACTTCGCGAACCATTGTACTTACGGCTTTTGGAAATTAACAAAATTAATTTAGCTTTCAAATTACGAATTAAACCTCTGGTAATTAAATATTTGTTAATAATGACACAAAATAATTTACTACCTTACTACGTGTCAATATAATAACTAATATTGCAACTTATTAAAATTGATAAAATGACTAGAAATTTTTTTATATATTTATTGTTTTTCGGCTTTAGTTGCATCATTATTCAAGCTCAGGAATTACCTGTTAAATTGAAAGATAATCAACCATCATTACGTCAATTAGTTGACCCATCTTTACAATTACAATTAGAAAATTCATTAAATTCCAATAGCCATTGGAAAACACTTATCCAACAAAAAAAGATGGCAGTTGGAGTTGTAGATTTAAGTAACCCTGAGGATATTAAATTTGCAAGAGTTAATGGTAATAATATGATGTACGCTGCAAGTTTACCTAAAATAGCGGTATTATTGGCAGCTATGGATGCTTTTGATTCGGGAGAATTAAAGGAAACTCCTGAGATTAGAAAAGACATGAAATTAATGATTAGCAATTCTAATAATCAAGCTACGACCAGAATGATTGATAGGCTAGGATTTAAAAAAATAGAAGAAGTACTTACTGATGACCGTTACGACTTATACGATAAAGACTTTGGTGGTGGTCTTTGGGTAGGAAAACGTTATGCTTCCGGTGGTGGAAAAACCAATAGAGATCCTTTAAAAAATTTGAGCCATGCAGCAACCGTTACTCAAGTATGTAGGTTTTATTATTTACTGGTTCAAGGCAAATTAGTCAGTGAAAAAAGATCAAAACAAATGCTAGATATTATGGAAGACCCGGCTTTACACCATAAATTTGTAAATACTTTAGATAAAATAGCTCCAAATGCACGCCTATTTCGTAAATCAGGCTCTTGGAGAACCTATCACTCAGATTCGATATTGGTTTGGGGATCACCTGAAAGAAGGTATATACTAGTTGCCTTAATTGATGATGCGAACGGTGAGCAGATTATAAGAAGTTTGGTAAAACCCGTAGAAAAATTATTAGATATTAATTAATATTTTCATACTATTGATTTAATTTTAAACGAAACTGTTATAAAAACTAACAAGACTTTTGTATTCTTTACCAATAAGCTCAGCCTCATTATCGTTTATTTTTCCATCTTCTTTAGATTTTTTTACTTCGTTTAAAAACGATTTTATATCTTCATAAAAATTATTGTACTGTAAATATTTCTTATGTTCTTTTAACTTATCTGGTGTTAAGTTTTTATGATTGTTATAATTTTTTTCTAATTGAGTATATCTGGCAGATAAAGCTTGCATATCCTTTTGTTCCGAATAGATAATATTAATAATTTCTTCTGCCAATGTTAAGTCTTTTTTTGTGGCTACAATACTTTCTTTTAACGGATGTCCTTCCAAAAGTTTAAGTTCAGCGTCCTCAGCAATTGGTTTTAAAGCATTATAACATTCTGAACTTTTGTTATAAAACGCCATAATATTATTTTCAATGTTGCTCATGTATTCTTTACCTTTTGCCCAATTATCATTTATATAATCTTCATTTTGAAGGTAATCTTTAAAACCTACATAGGCAATATTTGTGTTTTCAAATGCTTCAGCCGCTCCTTTTATATTGCTAATTAATTGTTCTCTTATTTCATTGGGCAAGCCATTTACAGGTTCTAATAAGGAAATGCCGTCTTGTCTATTTTTTACATCAGGTTTTGAACCTGCAAAAGCCATACCTGTAAACAATGTTGGTTTCTCGTTTCTATTAACAATACCATTGATATTTATGTAATCTTCACTGGCTTTTTTTATCATTTTACTAGCTTCACCTAAATAATCAACCATCACATTATTATACACAATTACATCCTTGGCGTCGTTTGCACTTAATTTACTAGTAGTTTCAATATTTTCAGTTTTATCGCTTGATTTTCCACAGCTTACAAAGACTAACGTAATAAGCACAAATACAATTTTAAATTTCATAATTCTCTTTTAATAATTTCAAGCAAAAATATATAAAAACTTATGGTCATGTTCAACAATAAAAGATTAATTCATAATAATTACGTGTATTATTTATAAATTTAGAATATCTTTAGGGGATAAGATATGAGTAAAGTTTCGCTAACACTTAGTTTATTTTTGATATTCACCTTGAATAATAACGCCCAAGAAACGGGTACTATAAAAGGAGTTTTAATAGATTATAAAACTCAGAAACCAATAGAAAGTGTTACCTTAAATATTATAAAGTCCAATCTTTCGCATCATACTAATATTAAAGGCGTGTTTCTAATAAAAAACATACCTTATGGAAATTATGTTATTGAAATAAATCATGATGGATATGAGTTACAACGCTATCCTGTATCGATAACTAATAATGAAATCTTAGATTTAGGTACATTGTACCTTTACTTAGATGATATTATTTTTGACAATACTGATCAATTAGTATGGAATGATGATAATCCTTACGAAAACAACCAATCTTATTTTTCAAACTCAAAAGATATCTTTCTAAAAAGGATTGGTTTTGATTTTAGTCCCACCTTTTTCAGCTTTCGCGGATATGACGCCGGGCAGTCAAAAATAGTTTTAAACGGTATTGATATGTCCAATTTATACAATGGCAGACCAATTTGGAATACCTTTAGCGGATTAAATGATATCACCAGAAACAGAGAATCAACCTTTGGACTTTCGTATACAGACCAAAATTTCGGTGGTATTTCAGGTACAACCTTTATAAATACAAATCCTTCAGAAATGCGTTCTGAATTACGTATTTCTAGCTCTTTTTCAAACAAAAATTATGTCGGTAGTACTATGGCGACTTACAATTCGGGCCTACAAAAAAATGGATTCGCATATAGCATTTCCGCATCAAGACGTTGGGGAAATGAAGGTTATGTCGAAGCTACGTTATATGATGCTTTTAGTATTTTTGGGGCTATATCCTATAATTTTAATGACAAGCATAACTTAAATGCCACTGCGATTTATGCACCCAGACGAAAAGGGCAAACTACTGCCATAAATGAACGTGTTTTTAATCAATTTGGTAGCTCATACAACCCTTATTGGGGATGGCAAGAAGGCGAAAAACGAAATTCAAGTATTTCACAATTTAAGGCACCAATCTTTATGTTTGGACATCGATTTAAAAATGAAAAATCAACTTTAGCGACTAATATTTCGTATCAATCTGCTAATCAAAAAAATAGTCGTTTAGATTATACTGACACACCAAATCCCTATCCTAATTACTGGAAATATTTGCCTGAAATAGAAGAAAATCCACAAATTGATTGGCTTAATCTTTATGAAACTAATTTAAATACTACCAACGTACCAGATGGTGGTTCTGCCCGATATTTGCTTTATGACCATGTGAAAAATGACAATATCTTTACAATTAATTCAGTTCTGAATCTAAATCTAAATGAGCATCTAAATTATGATGTAGGTATCTCTTTTAAAAATAGCAAATCAAACAATTATGCTACCCTAAAAGATTTATTAGGTGCGGTTTTTTATAATGATGTAAATCCGTTTACGGTAATTAATGGTAAGCCTTCAAAAAATAACTTATTGGGCGAAGAAAAAAAAGGTCTAAACGATAAAATTAAATATCATTATGACTTAAATGCTCGTCAACTTTCCGCTTTTGCTCAATTGCAAATTCAATACGATAAGGCTGATTTTTTTATTGCTACAAACTATAGAATTACTGCGTTTCAACGCGATGGAAAATTTTTGAATCAATCTTATGAAAATAATTCTTTAGGTAAAAGTGAATCATTAACTTTCAATGATTTTGGTGTAAAAGCGGGCGTAAATTATCAAATTCATCCCAATCATAGTTTTCAATTCAATTCGGCCTACATCACAAAAGCCCCAACTATTCAAAATTCATATATTAATATCCGAGAAAACAATGCTATTGTACCTAATCTCGTTTCAGAGAAAATTATTTCGGCGGATGCTTCTTACCTTATCAACACACCAAGACTACAATCACGATTAACAGGTTATTTTACTGATTTTAAGGACGGTACAACGGTAAATTCCTTTTTTGCAGAAATCGGTTCAGGTGCTGATTTTTTTCAGGAAGTCATCACAAATATCGACAAAAGACATCTCGGTATGGAATTGGGTTTGGAATATGAAATCATCCCAAACTTAAGCGGTTCTGCCGTTGTTGCTTTTGGACAACATATCTATACGAATAATCCGAATGTAGGTGTCAATTTTGATATAGCTGATTTAAGCGAAGATGTAATTAACAACACGGGTTTTATAGACCTCGGCGAAACCTATCTTAAAAATTATAAATTAGCTAACGGTCCACAACAGGCATATTCTATTGGACTGTTTTATAAAAATCCTAAAAATTGGTGGATTAATGCTTCGGGCAACTATTTTTCTAATGGATATTTAAATATTTCAGCCATTACAAGAACAAGCGGGTTTTTCAACAATCCCAACGATTACGGACAGCCTTTTCAGGATATTGACTTTGATTTGGCAAGAACATTATTAAGACAAGAAAAGTTTGATAGTAATTCCATTGTGAATCTTTCTGCTGGAAAATCATGGAAATTTAAAAAGGTAAATGTAAAACTAGTCGCTAGTATTCACAATTTATTTGATGTAAATTATAAATCTGGAGGGTACGAACAGTCTCGAACCGCGAATTATGGGTCTTTAGTAGCTGATACCACAAATGGTGTAGATCAAAGAAATTTCGGTCCAAAATACTGGTACGGTTTTGGACGAACTTACTTTATCAATTTAGCCTTTAGCTTCAAAAATTATAAACGTTATGAAGACAATTAATATAATTCCTTTTTTCATTCTTATTGCCCTCATTTCGTGCGTGCAAGATGATGATTATAGTATTCCGAAAATAAATGATTGCACTGAATCTGTTTTGCAACCAACTAAAACCGTGGAAGATGTTTACAATGCTACAACCAGCATCGTTACGCAATATACCGAACCAGATATTATCGAAGCCTATGTAACCTCTAATGACCAATCTGGCAATTTCTTTAAAATATTACATTTGCAAACCTTGGATGGCAGTCGTGGATTTAGTATTCCTGTTGATATAGCTGACTTATATACAATTTTTAATCCTGGCAGAAAAGTATCCATCAACCTTAAAAACATCTATACACAATTAAAATTTGAAGGTTTGGAAATTGGCAATTTAACCATTGACGAACGCACCAAGGAAGAATTTATAGGTAAAATTACAGCTACCAATTTTAAAAATATATTGCTAAAAACTTGCGATATCATTGATGAAGAACAATTGGTCAATAAAATAACGTTGAGTGAAATTACAGATGCTCACCTCAACACATTAATTGAGCTAAAAGATGTACAGTTTGAAAATGCAGGCCTAGGTAAAACCTTATACGATACCAATACCGATGTGGGCGGAGGCACCAATTATTTGATAGAAGATATTTCTGAATCAGCAATTGCTTTTAGAACAAGTGCCTTTGCAGATTTCGGTAACACTGAAGTCCCAAACGGCAACGGAACAATTAGAGGTGTATTGACAAAATTCAGTAACACTTATCAAATCTTGATTAGAAATATTGAAGATGTCCAATTAAATAATGAGAGAAAACGTATAGGCTTTGCCGAAGGTATTACGGGGACAAAAGTAAATATTACCGATATCAGAGCCTTATTTTTAGGTACAGACACTAAAATTATGGATGATGTTTATATAGAAGGAATTGTTACTATGTCTGGTATTGATGAAAATAATATGAGCGACCGCAATGCTTTTATACAAGATGAATCTGGTGCAATTGCCTTGAGGATGTCTACCAAAACTTCCCTAAGAAGAGGATATCAGGTAAAAATTAATTTAAAAGATGTAGTGTTGGGCAGTATAAGAGGGTTGCTACAAGCTAATGTTATACAGTACAAACACGTACTCTTTGTGGGTGATAATGTGACATTACCTACGCCTAAACCCATTACCATTGCCGATCTCAACACAGGAAATTATGAGGCTCAGTTAGTCAATATAGACAATGTACAATTTGAAGAAGAAGGTACTTTTAATGGAAATCAACCGATTACCGATTGTAAAAACACAATAGATGTATTGACCATTTCACCGGCCTCTTTTGCCAAAGATAATTATCCAAATGGAAATGGTAAAATTGTAGGAATAGCATCGACTTATACTAATCCTGTTTTATTAATAAGAGATTTAGAAGATACCGCGAACATGACAGAAATCAGATGCGTACCTACGGGTGATATAACCAACAAAGTATTTATTTCTGAAATAGCAGACCCTAATAATAATGCCAATGCTCGTTTTATTGAAATCTACAATGCAGATTCAAAACCAATTGACCTAACTGCATGGACTTTAAATAGATATACTAATGAGAGCACCACTGTTTCAACGTCAATTGATCTTACAGGAATAACACTTAAAGTAGGGCAAGTTTATGTTATTGCCGTTAATGCTACAGAATTTGAAATTGTGTATGGTTTTGCCCCAGATATGGATGGTACGAGTACAGGTCCTGCGGGTTCCAATGGTGATGACAACATTGAACTCGTTGACCCTAACGGTACTGTCATAGATATTTTTGGTGTAATTGGAGAAGATGGCTCTGGTACAAATCACGAATTTGAAGACGGTAGGGCTTTAAGAAATGCTTCCGTAACACAAGGAAATCCTATTTATACATTTTCGGAATGGCAAATATGGAATGATACTGGGGCAGAAGGAACAACAAAACTACCGCAAAATGCCCCTGAAGATTTTACTCCAGGGGTTAGGTAATGGGCACAACATGACAAGTTTTACACTTATTTTGTTACAAAATATTCTTATTTTTACTTGATTTTTCCAGTAAACACAATGCAACAACCAAAAATTGTAAACATAACAGATAGAAAACTAATCGGTTTATCCACACAAACCACTTTGGCTGAAAACAAAACGCTTGAATTATGGCATGCATTTAAACCTCAAGTAAAAAACATAAATAACAAAATAAATACCGATTTTTATTCTGTACAGGTATATGATAGTGATTTTGGTACAAAACCATTTACACCACAAACCTTATTCGAAAAATGGGCGGCAGTTGAAGTTTTAGATTTTGAAAATATTCCTAAAGGTTTAAAACCCTTCACACTTTCTGGTGGAGATTATGCTGTTTTTATCTATAAAGGTTCACCGCAAGAATTTCATAAAACTGCTTCGTATATTTACGAAGAATGGTTGCCTAAATCAAAATATCAAATAGATAATCGCCCTAATTTTGAAATAATACTTAAAGACTATAAACCAAACGATCCAAACGCTCAAGAAGAAGTTTGGATACCAATTAGAAAATAATTCATTCATCAAAATCCCTAATATTGTTCAATATGTCCTTAAATAAATCAATTTATATTATTTTGATAATTTTCCTTTTCTCAAGAAAGAATGTAACCGCTCAAAAATCAAATTACATTTACGTCCAACAAGAAAACAAAGCCAAACAAGATTGGAAAGTTATATGGCAAGATGATTTTAACAAAACAGAGTTAGATACCACAAAATGGACAAAAATTCCACCAAACAATGCAGATTGGGGCAATTATATGACAGACGACCTTAAATGTTATGATTTTAAGGATGGAAAATTATTTTTAAAAGGCATAAAAAATACTGACACTATTAATGATCCAAGACCTTATTTAACTGGAGGAATCTATACAAAAGGAAAGTTTGCATATCAATATGGTAAAATAGAAATACATGCTAAATTAGAATCTGCTCAAGGGGCTTGGCCGGCCATGTGGATGCTAGCAGAAACCAATAAATATGGAAAGTATCCGAAAAATGGGGAAATTGATTTAATGGAACATCTTAATTTTGACAATATCATTTATCAAACTACACATTCATACTATACCTTAGAGCTCGGTCAAAAAACAAATCCCCCACATCATGGCACCGTAGCGGTCGATGTTTCAAAGTTTAATACCTATGGTATGGAATGGTATCCTGATAAGTTGGTTTTTACATTGAATGGAAAAGAAACATTTGTCTATCCTAAAATCGAGGATGTTGACGCATCGCAATGGCCGTACGATCAACCTTTTAATATATTGATTGATCAACAATTAGGTGGTTCTTGGGTGGGCGAAATAAATCCTGACGATTTACCTGTAAATATGATAGTAGATTGGGTTAAAGTCTATCAATAACTTTAATTTTAACATTTTTTTAGTCTCATAAAGTATGTTTTAACTATTAATCTACTAACTTTGTAGGATAGTAAACTTAAAAACAAAATTATGGCAACATTACGATTAGGAGATACGGCTCCAAATTTTACGGCACAGAGTTCAATAGGAGAACTGAATTTACATAAGTACTTAGGAGATAGTTGGGGAATATTATTTTCACATCCGGCAGATTTTACTCCTGTTTGTACAACAGAATTAGGTACAACTGCAAAATATAAACCTGAATTTGACAAACGTAATGTAAAAATGATTGCATTAAGCGTTGATGGGGTTGAATCGCATAAGGAATGGATTAAAGACATTAATGAAACGCAACAAACCGTAGTTAATTTTCCTATAATAGCTGATGAAGATAAAAAAGTATCTACACTATATGATATGATACATCCAAAAGCGGATAGTAATCTTACGGTTCGTTCTGTATTTATAATAGCTCCTGATAAAACCATTAAATTGATTTTGACCTATCCGGCGTCAACTGGTAGAAATTTTCAAGAATTGCTACGTGTAATAGATTCATTGCAGTTAACTGCTTATCATAAAGTAGCAACCCCGGCAAACTGGAAACATGGGGATGATGTGGTTGTAAGTCCTGCCATTAGCACAGAAGATGCTAAAAAAATATTCACAAAAGGTGTTAAGGAAGTAAAACCATATTTGAGAATGACACCTCAACCAAATTTATAGTTTGTGGCTATTAAAAAATGAAAAAACCTCTTAATTTATAAGTGGTTTTTTTATTTCTAATGTGACGTACACCGGAAAATGATCACTATATCCACCTTGAAACCAAGGGCCAATATAAGTTCTAAAAGGTCTACCCTTATGTTTCCCTTTCCATTCTTTTAAAAATTCAGGATTAAAAATATGAGCATCTTTAAAGGTAACATCTGTTTTGTTTATGAGGTTTTTACTCAGAATAATCTGATCAAAAAGGTGCCATTGTCTTCTATGGGTTACCGTTCCAAATCCTTTGTGAAATATTGACTCGTACGGATTGTAAAAATCTTCTATAACTAAGTGTTGTTTTATACTTGTATTTGTAGGATTATCGTTAAAATCGCCCATAATTATTATGTTTGGATTTAGGGTTTCCATCACAATTTTCTCAATAGTGGCATGAATCAATTCTGCTGCTTGAACTCTTTTATATTGGGTATCACCATCCTCTCTTCTTGAAGGCCAGTGGTTTACAAAAAAATACATTAGTTTCCCTTTTAGTTTCCCTTTTACCAATAAAATATCACGAGTTTGGTCTCTATTACCGTCAAAATTATCCACCAAAAGTGTAATAGATTCTGAATTTATCAACTCAAAAATCCTTTTTCTATATAAAAAAGCAACATCAACACCACGCTCATCTGGTGAATTAAAATGAACAATTTCGAAACCTTTGTTTTTTAGTTTTTCTTGACTTAATAAATCATTGATTACTTGTTTATTTTCAACCTCAGCAATTCCGATAACTGCAGGCGAAAATCCTGTTTCTTCATCACCAATTTGAGCAATTACATTACTTAATTGCTTCAATTTTCTTAGGTACCTCTTCTTATTCCATTTGTTTCTACCTGTTGGTGTGAAATCTCTATCCAAAACTTTATCCGTATCAGAAATATCAAATAAATTTTCAAGGTTATAAAATGCAATAGTGTATAAATTATGATTCGAAGCAGTATCTGTCAAAGTATTTATTTTGTATCTGTCGAAAGTACAAAAAATAATATTTTTAAGTTCAGTATTCTTCATACCTTTGTAATATGATAGAAGAAAAGAGTTTAGAGCTTGAAAAAGCGGTACTTATTGGTATTATAAATCAGGAACAAGATGCGGAAAAGTCTGATGAATATTTAGATGAACTGGAGTTTTTGACTTTTACAGCAGGTGGTGAAGTCGTAAAGCGTTTTACACAAAAAGTTGATACGCCTAATCCTAAAACCTTTATTGGTTCTGGCAAAATGGAAGAAGTTAGGCAATTTGTTGAGTCAAATGACATTGGTGCGGTTATTTTTGATGATGAATTATCGCCTGGACAACAGAGAAATATAGAGAAAATGTTGAAATGTAAAATATTAGACAGAACTGGTTTAATATTGGATATTTTTGCACAACGTGCACAAACAAGTTATGCACGAACTCAAGTTGAGTTAGCTCAATATGAATATTTATTACCGCGTTTAACAGGATTATGGACTCACCTTGAAAGACAACAAGGTGGTATTGGAATGCGTGGGCCTGGTGAAACCGAAATAGAAACAGATAGACGTATTGTACGTGATAGAATTTCCTTATTAAAGAAAAAACTAATCACTATTGACAAACAAATGGCAGTGCAACGTGGTAACCGTGGTAAAATGGTCCGGGTTGCTTTAGTGGGTTATACTAATGTTGGAAAATCTACTTTGATGAATGTTATCAGTAAAAGTGAGGTTTTCGCTGAAAACAAACTATTTGCAACTTTAGATACGACCGTTAGAAAAGTGGTTATTAAAAATATTCCTTTTTTAATGACCGATACTGTTGGATTTATCAGAAAGCTACCTACGCAATTGGTAGAATCCTTCAAATCGACCTTGGATGAAGTACGTGAAGCCGATTTGTTATTGCATGTAGTTGATATTGCACATCCTAATTTTGAAGAACATATAGCTTCTGTAAACAAAATTTTAGATGAAATAAAAAGTGCAGATAAACCGACATTAATGGTTTTTAATAAAATTGATAATTATACTTACGATACCATTGATGATGACGATTTAGTTACTGAAAAAACTACGGCCCACTACACGTTAGAAGATTGGAAAAAAACATGGATGTCTAAATTAGACGAAAATTGTATCTTTATTTCTGCCTTAAACAAAGAAAATATAGACGACTTTAAGGATAAGGTTTTTGAAGCTGTTAAGAAAATTCATATTGAACGGTTTCCCTATAATGACTTCTTGTATCAGGATTATACCGAAGCGTAAAAAATGTAGCCTATTTCATGAAAAAAATGTATTATTTCACGCAAAGCTCGCAAAGTGTTAATTACTTCCTTTGCGAACTTCTTAGCGGGCTTTGCGTGAAACCTTTTAACACCAATCAGTTAATTATGTAAAAAATCTTATACTGACTGGTTACAGATTCATTTTCATTTCCCTTTCCTCATTTTAACCATTTTCTGAACCATATCATACATTTCACGAAGTTCTTCTTCGCTCATATTTTGCATTTCTTCATCTTCTTTATCGTTCAAAGCCATTTTTTTCCATTCTTCAAAAGAAAGTTTACTCAGTTTGTCCATGTCTTCATCTATTCTTTCCAACTCCATATCCATGTCTTCATCTTCAAAACCTTCATTGCTAAAAAAGTTCTCTGTTTTTTTAATTGGAAAATCAGGTAATTTAAAATGTTTATCGAGTACATTTATATCAAATTGGATACTGGTCGCTTTTTTAGAAGTCGTAATTCCCATTACAGTGCTTTCAATTTTAAGGGTAAAATGTTTGTAAACCCATTGTTTAACGCCCATGGCTTCCCAAATTTCACATTTGTAACCCAAATAGTCTTCTTCTCCAATAATTTTTCCGTTAAGCCCTTTTATCATATCCTTACCAGCATCTCCTGCATCCGCATTAGGATGAAATGCAACAATCATGTCAATAGGCAACGATCTTTTAGCGATGATTTCTTTATTCTCAAAGTCAACGGTAAACCATTCTCCATTATCTAATTTGTTAACTATATGAGTTTCCTTTGTCTCCTCTTTTTTCTGACCAAATATTTTAGTTTGGGTGTTTTGAGTTGACTTTTCATCTTTTAGTTCAATGGCTCCCCAATCTTTAAAATAAATAATTTCGGTACCCGAACCAGACATGGTACTTCCTAAAACCTTACCTGTAATTGTAGATTCATAGTTAACAATACCAGACTTTATTTGATAACGTTTCAATTCTTTTTGACTGTTTCCATTACAACTTACCAGCGTTGCACATAGCAAAATTAATAAACTTGACTTTTTCATTTGTTAAGCTTTTAAGGTTATAAAGGATTTGCCGTAACTTCTAATTCTGCTGTGACTTCAATATTAAAATCCATATTACCCTCTAGTGAAAAGGTCTGACCTGAGATACCAACAGTTGTACTTTTTTTGTTTTTAAGCAAATCTGCCATGGCGTTTAGTTTACTAATGTCTGTGACTTGGAATATAGTAGACACATTATAAGCGTCTTTTACAACAAACGCTTCAGTTTTTAAAGTAATGTCGTCAGCATAAAAACCTACATCAATAGAACCTAAATCATTTCCAGAAAAACTGATGATTTTGTAGGTTAATTTTTTGATTTTCACACTCTTGATATTATCTAAATATTCATGTGTGTCGTTGTTGTCTAAGCTTAAGATAACACTTTCGTTTATAGTTTCTTGACCTTGGTTAACATGAGCAACTATGGTTGTTTTTGCTGTAGTGTCAAAGTCTACATCTAAAAGATCTTCAACACAAGATGTAAATACCAAACAAATAAGTAATACCGATAAAATTTTTACTGTTGTTTTCATAATTTTTCATTTTTATAGATTTATTTTTATTTAAAAATAGCTGTCACAATTTGGTAATAGGGCTCTAATATTCTTTATTTCTATTTCATTTAATTGATTCTCATAAATATTAAGATTGTATAAATTTGTTAATTTACTGATAGATTTAGGTAAGCCGATTAATTGATTGCCTTCTAAAGAAAGGCTGCTTAAATTTGTAAGATTCCCTATAGAATCAGGAAGTTTTACCAGTTGATTATCGTCCAAAGAAAGACTACTCAAATTTGTAAGATTACCAATTGAATCAGGAAGGTTTACCAATTGATTATCATTTAAATTCAAAGACCTTAAATTATTAAGTTTTCCGATTGATTCTGGAAGATCAGACAATTGGTTCTTTTCTGCATAAAGCATTGACAAGTTTATTAAGCTTCCAAATGATTCTGGTAATTTTTTGAGTTTGTTCTTCGTAAGATTTAATTCTTGAAGACTAGATAAATTACCAAAAGACTCCGGAAGTAATTCTAATTGATTTCCATAAATACTAAGAGTATAAAGATTGTTAAGATTTCCAAAAGATTCTGGAAGTGTCTTTAATTCATTAGCACCTAGACTAAGTTCTTCTAATGCTGTAAGACTTGTAATAAATTCAGGTAAACTGTTTAGTTTATTACTACTTATATCTAACGCTGCCAAATTTGTTAACTTGTTAAGAGATTCTGGTAAGTTTGTAAGTTGGTTACCACTAAAGGAAAGTTTGGTTAAATTAGTTAGGTTGCCAACTGATTCAGGTATTTCAGTTATTTGATTATAAATTAAAAATAGGGTTTGTAGAGTTGTGAGATTCCCAACAGATTCAGGTATAGCAGTAATTTCGTTTCCTCCTAACGATAGTTCAGTCAAATTAGTAAGGTTGCCAATAGATTCTGGAAGACTTGTTAGTTTACTGGAAGAGATATTGATAGATTTTAATTTCTCTAATTTTCCGATTGATTCAGGAAGGTTAGATAAATCACTTTCGGAAACAGAAATGCTTTCTAAATTGATTAATTTTCCTATAGATTCCGGTAATTCGGTTATTTTACTGGTTCTGATATTT
>RCMY010004770.1_pt1 | contig 14241 bp, 13 predicted proteins | sample 2041341 | NCBI WGS metagenome assembly RCMY01 (sample SAMN09708234, study PRJNA481090) | Marine sediment metagenome, whole genome shotgun sequencing project.
GCTGCGGGCGTCCCTTGCGACAAGCCCCCTCAGGAGTACGGCAAGTACAACCTCTACCACGCCTTCTACCAAGACCCCGATGGGCACATTGTCGAAATCCAACAGTTCCTCGACCCCAATTGGGCTGCCGGTGACACTTCCGAGATGACGTAATTCCGACTTCCATCGCTGAGTTGGGGTGTGCTCCTGCGCTTAGGTCAATTCAGCAGGGGTGCCGGCGACCTGTTGAGCACCATCACCACGGCCAGACCCGTTTCGGGATCACCCCACGCTCCAGACCCGCCAAAGCCAAAGTGGCCAAACCCGTTGGGGAAGGATTCCCGCGGTTGTCGGGGCGAGCCGCCACCGCATAGGAAACCCACCTAGTGACCGTTGACGGGTTCAGTGGCTGATTGGTTCGCTTCCTTCTGATACAGCTTCCAGACCGCCTGGTTGGTGGATCAGCCCCCAGTGGCCGGGTGAAAGACCGGGTGCGTCAATCGCCCTTGCCAGGTCATCAGCCGTGAGCATCGTGTACTCGAGTCGACTGGCCAGAGCCCGGCCGAGCGTTGTTTTGCCCGCCCCGGGGGCACCACCAATCAGGATTACTTGCGGATCGCCCATCCGGCCAATCTAACGGCAGCAACGTCGTGATCGGCAGACGCGCCGTACAGGTTCGGTAAAGTTCCACCGATGAGCCCCACGCAACGTAAGTCACTCATTGGCGTCCTAGCCAGCCTGCTGGTCGGGACGCTAGTCATCCTCGCTGGGAGCGAGGGAAGCTCGTCTGTGGGTTCGATCCCGGTGTTCGCTCTATGCGGAGCACTCGCGTTCGGCATCAATTGGATCGCGTTCGTTCCGGCGAATCAGGCGAAGACCGAGCGGTTTTACGACCTGACCGGCAGCCTCACCTACCTGACTGTCACGGTCGTCGCGATCCTTCTAAGCGACTCACCCGATGCCCGAGCCATCATCGTCGCGGCGTTGGTGACGGTGTGGGCAGCGCGCCTCGGCTCGTTCCTGTTCCGTCGGGTTCGTCGTGACGGGCGCGACGGGCGGTTTGACGACATCAAGACGGACCCTCTCCGGTTCTTCTCAGCGTGGACGATCCAGGGGCTGTGGGTTCTCCTCACATTGGCCTGCGCACTGGCGATCATCACTGGCGACGACCGGAAATCGATCGGTGCGGTAGCAATTGTGGGGACCATCCTGTGGGTGGTCGGATTCGTGATCGAAGTGATCGCCGACCAGCAGAAGGCAGTCTTCAGGAAAGATCCGGCCAACGAAGGGCGCTTCATCACTACGGGCTTGTGGGCGTGGTCACGCCATCCAAACTATCTCGGGGAGATCACGCTGTGGACCGGAATCGCCGTCATGGCGCTTCCTGTGTTGACGGGATGGCGATGGGTCACACTGATCTCGCCGCTGTTCGTGTATCTGTTGCTCACCCGGGTTAGCGGTGTCCCGCTGCTCGAAAAACGGGCTGCCACACGCTGGGGCGACGACGAAGTGTTCCAGCGCTATACCGCCAATACCCCTGTCCTCTTTCCCCGTCCTCCTCGCCGATAAGCGCGCGGACGATTGAGTCTGGAGTCAGTCTGGCGGCTCCGCCGGCGAACCGTCCCCTCAGCCGATTCCTCCGGAGTTGCGGCCAACCAAACGCCACCCATGGGAACCGAAGCTTCGTACAATGATGGTGTGCCTCGTCGAAGCCGCATCTGCCCGACCTGCAAGACGACCGGGATTCCCGTCATGTTTGGCATGCCCGCCCCACATGTATTCGATGCGGTTCAGGCCGGACGCCTCACTTTGGGCGGCTGCATGATCTCCGGCGACGAAGACACCACCTGGTCGTGCCCGACCTGCGATGAGACCTTCCAGGGTCCCGACACGGGCCGGGCCATCCACGATGCGATTTTGCCGAACCTAACGGCTTTCCCACTTGAGACATCCTGACCGCGCATCAGGATCATGCTTAGCCACTGACCGCGGCAAGTTACTCAGTCGCACTCGTGCCGATTCCAGATATCTTCCGATTGAGGCGACCGATGACTTCGTCGATCGTGGCAGGTTCTGCGGCGATCGACATCCGGGCAAATCCTGCGCCTTCCCTACCGAACCAGTGACCGGGACTCAGAGCGACCCCAGCTCCAGTGAGCCAACGGGCCAACTCTGGAACATCCAGTCCTAGCTTTCGAAAGTCGAGCCACGCCAGGTAGGTGGCTTGCTGGGGCATAACCCGAACACCTCCTACTAATCCGTCCGTCAGCCGTTCGATATTTGATGTGATCAGGTCAAGCAATCCGTCGAGCCACTCTCCGCCTGTTCGGTAGGCAGTCTCAAACGCCGCAAGCGAGAACACGTTGTTGCGAGTCAGGTGGAGACGATTGCTCATGTCCTCGAAACGCCCCGCGATGTCGCGGTCATCCGTAATGAGGAGCGTGTCGCAGATCCCCGCGAGACCAAAGGTCTTGATGGGTCCATGCGTGCCAGCCCATCTGACGTCGGTCCCTTCGGCCGCAGTAGCGAATGGTACGAAGGTGTTCGGGGGCAGGGTGAGATCGGCATGGATCTCGTCCGCGATGACCACCACGTCGTTTTCAGCGCATATCCGGGCAACAGATTCCAGTTCTTGCAACGACCACAACCTCCCGACCGGGTTGTGCGGATTGCACAGGATCAGCATCCGGGTTGTCGGCTCGGACGCCAGTCGGGACAGTCCGTTGACGTGTATCCGTCATCGTCGTCGCCGAGGAGGAGTGGGTTGCGGATCACGTTGCGAGCTGACGCAGTGATGAGGGCTTTGAAGTCGGTGAACACGGGGGGCTGGATAATCACACCGTCGCCCTCGCCGGTCAGTTCGTTGATCAGTACCCCGATCGATGTTCCAACACTGGGGCTGACAATCGTGGCGAGTCCGTCACCGTTCCACCCGTGGCGATTCGCCATCCACTCCCAGAACGCTCCCTTGATACTGTCGGGGCGGCTCTCGTAGCCATACCAGCCCGACCGAGCTCTCATTTCGAGAGCCGAACGAATCGGGTCCGCTAGCGGCACATACGGTTCGGCAATCCACAGCGGAACCAGATCATCGGAACCGAACAGGTCGCCGAGACGGGCCGGATCAGAAGCTAGGGACCGTGAATGTTTGAAAGGATCTGACGCGGGCATCTCCGAGAGTATGACACGAGCCCGCTTTCACACAGTGGTATCCAACGGGCGTTCTTTGCGGTCCGCTAGGACCGTCGACGGATGTCAGTCAACGAGTGCCGGTACAGGAACCATCTGAAGTTTCACCTCGAGCCCTCAAGCTTCTCGAGGTAGGCCTTGTGTGCTGTCAAGGAGGCCTTCCCGATGCTCGAGCTCCCGAAAGTCCGGTAGAAGAACCCCAAGAAACCGGGGGCATCGAGGTCGCTCAGGACAAGGCGATGCGTGACGCCGGTGTCGCTGGTCGTGAATTCATCCAGATAGTGCGTTTTGGCCGTGACTCTGGACCCGGCTACGTATTCTTCGTCGAATTCCACAGCGACACTCTCAGCCTCAATGCGTTTGGAGATGTTGGTGCGCTTCATGAGGCCTTCGTTGGTCTGGATGGTGACGAAGTCACCCCCCTGCCCCACCAGGTCAACGCTCGTCAGACCTGGCATGAGGCTGACGGCCCCGACGAAGAACTCACCGATATCCTCGAGGGCAGCCTCCACCTGTCGAATGGTGCAATGAACCTCGCAATCTCCTTCGAACCAAACAGACATGGTCAATCCTTCGCATGGGAATCGAGCAGCTGTTACAACCCTCCCTAACCAGAGATGTGCGCGATAGAGACGTTCGACTCTGACCGACCGGGCCACAACTCTGATCCACATTTAGGCCATTGACAGGTCTATCTGGGTCCTCTCATGCCGACAATGGCTAGGCGACGCCGGCCGTCGAGGAAGGCGGCCCTGTTCGCCGCCCTGATCGCCGTTCGAGAGGGCTTTTAGCCCTGGCAGCCCAGTCCCGACCACTTGTAATCTTCAATAGAAGAACTGGGGGAAGGAAGGGGAATTCCATGCATTCACGGAGAGTTCTGGCCGTGCTAATGGCCATTGCGGTGATGTTCGGCGTATTAGCGGCGACACCTGCAGCAGCGCATCACGGAGTCAACGGCAAGATATGCATCATCAACGACGCTGGCGGCGGCGACACGCCCTACAACCGATCAGCAGCGACAGGAGCGGCGAAAGCCGAGGCCAAGCTGCACATCGAGATTCTGACGCTCGACGCCGAGACCGAGTCAGACATCATCGCCAACACCGACACGTTTGTCACCGCCGGTGACTGCGACCTCATCATCGGGGTCGGGTTCATCGTCGCATTTGCGCTTGAGCCGTTCATCGCGGCGAATCCGACTCAGCAGTTCGCGGTGATGGACTTCTCATTCGGTGGCCTGTACGCCAACACGGCCGAAGTGCAGTTCCGAACCGACCAGTCGGCGTTCCTCGCCGGGTATGTCGCCGCCGGAATCAGCGAGACCGGCAAGGTCGGCACCTTTGGCGGCCTGCCGATTCCGCCCGTGACGATCTTCATGGACGGCTACGCCCTTGGCGTGGAGTACTACAACGCCCAGCACGGCACCAGCGTCGAGGTTCTGGGGTGGGATCCGGACCTCCAGACCGGGCTGTTCACGTTCAACTTCAACAACCCGGCAGATGGTCAAGCGACGGCCGCCACCCTGTACAAGCTGGGAGCCGACACGGTGTTCCCGGTGGCTGGTGCGACCGGCTACGGTGCGCTGACCGAGGCCGAGCTACGCAAGGCTGCTGGTGACCAAGTCCGAGTGATCGGCGTCGACTTCGACTGGTCCCAAGACTTCGCCGACCCGAGCCGTGTCATCCTGACCAGTGTCGTGAAGGACCTTGGCCCGGCCATAGTCCACCAGGCTGTCGCGATCGCAGACGGCAGTTGGCAAGGCGTCGCCGTGTGGGAGGACCTGGCGAGCGGAGGAACGTACATCGCAGACTTCGGCAAGGCCAACCGCCACGTACCCGGGTATCTCAAAAACGACCTGAAGGCAATCAAGCTAGGCATCGCCGACGGCAGCATTCCGACCATTCCCTAAGTCGGCTTCTCGCAAGCGACCCGGACCCGAAAGACTAATCGTCGGGTCCGGGTGGGTGCTCGCCTATCGCTTGTTGCGCTCGCATAAGTCCGAACCGAGGCGCTTCCCGAGACTTCCGAACCCTCCGGGCCGGGAAGTCTCAATACAGCCAGAAGTTTCGACGGGTGGGGACGGCCGGGCTCGAACCGACGACCTCTGCCTTGTAAGGGCTTCTGAGGTCGCTCGGACGCGCCCTGGGCAATGGGACGATTCGGCAAATCCCCTGGTCAGAGGGCCTTTTCACCTCTCGTCAACTTGCACCACCTTTCGTTGATTCTCATCGTCATGTGCACGCGATGTGCACGCGACCGGCAAGTCGGTGGCGTTGATGGGTCGATTACGTCAACGCTCTCGGAGAGTCGACATGTCGGAGCGCGTCAGCCTGGCGTGTTTGAGGGGCCATTAAGGATCTGGGTGGCCGGTTGCTTAATCTTCTCGCGAGCATCGACACTGTCAGTGAGGACATGTTTCTCGCATGCAACGTGTTCTCGTTATTGTCGTAAGGAGACACCCCAGGGTGTACCACCCTGTAACGGTCGTCAGCTGACCGGCTCATATCCTTCGGAGTGAGATGGTTGGGATGTGCGGCCTTCTGTAACTGTGGAATGAGAGAATCGTCGTATGGAATCGTTATCAGACCTCATGCGGAAGCTTCGAGACCTCGTCTCGAGTCAGCAGGTGAGACCCAGGCTCATGACCGAAGGCCGGTGGATCGACGTCTGAGAAGCGATACATGATCTCGCCGAACACCCCGACGTCTTCGCGGAGCAGCGAGCTGCCATCAACCGCCTTCAAGTCGGATTAGCGATTGATCCGACGGACTGGTCAGGAATCTCCACAAGACAAGAACACCATTCATCCGTTCTTGCTGCTCTTACAGCGGTGATGACGGAACTCGGAGACCGAGTCAAGGCACCGTTCGACGGTGAAAGCGCCGCACATGGTCTCGAAAAGATCGACTACCACGCCGTCAAGATCTCCGAAGCAACAGGGGCGTTACGCCGCAGATCAGGTGTTTCTGCCTGGGCTCCGTCAATATCGCCACGGTCCGGTCAGCACTGCAATCAACTGAAGAGGCGATCCGTCATCGGGGATACGACGACCCCTTGGTCGACATCGACCCGTCAGTGTTGACTCGATCAAGACGTCCCCAGCCACACCTAGGACCCGTAGTTCTCGGACGAGAGCATCGCGGAAACCGTCCACCTGCTTGAAGGTGTAGGGCACTTCGATCAGATGCAGGTATTCAGCACCGCCTGCGATACGAGCCAATTCGTTGGCGTCCAACCTTGGAACAGTCGAGCACCGCGACCACTACGCCACCTTGAAAGTCTCCGCATACACCACCAAAGTTCGGGTCGTCGATTGTCTCCTCCACTGGGTCCTCGTCACCAGTTTTGCGCTCACCAGTCATCAGCTCCACGATGTCTTCGATCCTTCGATCAGGACTAGTCAGCGGCCGTTCTTCGATGTCGTCCGGGGGGCAAGCGGGGCTCTGGGCCTGGGCAAGCGAAGACGACCCGTCGTTGCTCGCCACGCTTCCACATGCCGCAGCCAACAACCCGATTGCGACAACCAGGGCAGCGACGAGCGCGTTGAGACCCGGAGGTGACCGATGACAACGAGCGATCAGGCACAACGCGAAGGAACCGACACAGTCGATCTCGCGGACACGCTCCGGCCGTCAGGCTGGCTCCTCGAAGCAGAAACCGCGCTGGGGCGCGCTATCCACGATCTCGCTGTGGCGAGAACCGAACACGACCCGACCACCCTTGATCTGCTGGTACGACTCCGGCTCGCTCCGGATCGTCAGCTTCGGGGTGTCGACCTGTGCCGCCAAATACTCAAAAGCCCAAGTCATGTGTCACGCATGATCGACCGTGCCGAGAGCGCCGGGCTCGTACATCGCCTTCCTGATCCTGACGATCGTCGAGCACAGCGGATCACACTCACCGATGCAGGCGAAGAGGCAGTCGAAGCATTCGTTCCGCACCTAGTTGAGGTCCTCAACCAGACCATCTACAAGACGTTGACCAGCGAGGAGATCGAAACCCTGATCACCCTGTTGGCCAGAGTTGCCGACTCAGCTCACCAACTGCTCGACAAGCAAACCCAAACCGAAGCGGCGAACACCGCATTCCGCATCCGTACCGATCATTAGGCAAATGCTTCTGGGCGTCGTTAGGGACAGCTGAGGGATAGATGAACTCGTGCTTTCGCCGGGACCTATCGGTTCATGCCAGCCTGTTCGACACCTCAACTCGTGATGCTGTCCACGAACCGAAGCCAGTTCTTCGAAACTTCTCAGTTTGCTCTCAGGAAACACCCAGGTTTGGGGTATAGCTTGGGCACGATGAATGACGTCGGCGACCGCCACACGACCATCCTCGTCGTCGACGACGAGGAATCGCTTTCGGATCTTGTTTCCAGCGCCCTCCGCTTCGCCGGCTACGACGTTACTTCGGAGACCAACGGATACGACGCTCTTCGCTCGGTCAAGACGAAGACGCCGGACCTGATCGTCCTGGATGTCAACATGCCGGAGATCGACGGTTTCGAAGTGTGTCGAAGAATCCGTCGCGACGGAATCGATGTTCCGGTGATCTTCTTGACCGCCCGCACCGAGATCGACGACCTCAGATCAGGGTTCCGTCTGGGAGGCGACGACTATCTGACCAAACCGTTCAGCCTTGAGGAGCTCGGTTTTCGCATCGAGGCGTTGCTGAGGCGGGCAGGAGGGGCGATAGCGAGTTCGCGGGTCACCGTCGGTGACTTGGTCCTCGACGAGGACGCCCACATGGTGTTTATGGACGGCCACGAGGTTGACTTGTCTCCTACCGAGTTCCGCTTGTTGCACTATCTGATGCTCAACCAGGGGCGGGTCGTTTCGAAGATGCAGATCTTGGACTATGTGTGGGAGTACGACTTCGGTGGGAATGCCGGCGTGGTGGAAACCTACATCAGCTACCTCCGGAAGAAGCTGGGCCCCGACGGTGCGGCGACTATCAAGACGATTCGAGGGGTGGGTTACGTGCTGCGACTGCCCAACGAGTAGACCCCATGTCGCTTCGTACTCGCCTCGTCGCAGGGTTCACAGTGTTGCTGTTTGCCGCAATCGCCGGGCTGGGCGTCGTAGCGGTGAGTTCGACACGATCGGCGCTTACTGCCCAGATTGATGCGCAGCTCCGAGGAGTAGAGGCCCGATTCGGGTTGCGGCCTAGGTTGGGCGGCGGTTCGTTCGGCCCTCCCGGCGTGGGCGCCGAAACCCAGCTGGTGCGACCGTTGGCCTACATGTCGGTTGACGCCGACGGTGCGATTGTCTCTGCGGTGCCTTCGGGATTCGAGGATGATCCTGACCCGTTACCGGATCCCGACAGCTTCGACGAGCTGCTCGCAGCTCCGGAGGGGATCGCCACGATTCCGTCCCAAGACGGTTCGCTCGACTATCGGGCGATCGCTGTTCCCACGGTCGACGGAGGCATCGGGGTGGGAGCGGTGCCGCTCGACGACGTCGACGCAGCCGTTTCTGGGCTGATCGGCGCGGTGCTGGCGAGCGGCGCCGGGCTCCTCGTGTTAGGCGCAGCCGCCACGTGGTGGACGGTGAGACGGGAGCTTCGACCGGTTGATCGGATGGTCGAGACCGCCACCACGATCGCGAGCGGGGATCTCACCCACCGTATCCCGAACGCCGATGAAGCAACAGAGCTTGGGCAGCTGAGTGCCGCCCTAAACGAGATGTTGACCCGCATCGAAGAAGCTTTTGAGCATGAGAAGGACGCGCAGGAACGGTTGAAACGTTTTGTGGCTGACGCGTCTCACGAACTGCGTACCCCCCTTGCTGCCGTCCAGGGTTACACCGAGTTATACCGCAAAGGAGCACTCGACGATCACGAGGAGCTCGACAAGGCGATGCAACGTATCCGCAAGGAGAGCGCCCGTATGCAACGCCTCGTTGATGACCTTCTGCTGCTGGCCCAACTGGACCGGGCCCAGTCGATGGATCAACGCAGGGTCGGCTTGTCCGCGATCGTCCGCGACGTGGTCACCGACAGCCAGGCAATCGAACCCAACCGGCCAATTAACGTCGAATGTTCTGACCCGGGTTACGTCATCGGAGACGAACAGCGGCTGGCCCAGGTCGTCACCAACCTGTTGAGCAACGCTCGAACCCATACTCCAGCCGGCACGCCGGTCCATGTCACGCTCCAACGGAGCAACGGGCGGGTGACGCTGGAAGTGATCGACGATGGACCCGGACTCCCAGCCGATCAGCTCGACCGGCTTTTCGACCGATTCCATCGTGTCGACACATCACGGGCACGCCAGAGCGGAGGAACCGGGCTTGGGCTGGCGATCGTCGCTGCGATCATCGAAGCCCACGGCGGTTCGGTCACCGCGGCCAACGATCCTGGCCACGGCGCTCGTTTCACGATCGACCTTCCCTCAGCCAAGTCTTTTGACCAGCCCGGCTAGGCCAAGTCGAGCAACCGGTCCTCCCAATTCACCGGCGGGGGCCGCCGGCACGCCGATGTAGTGCTACCAAGACACCCTCCAATAATGAGGGAGAAAGCGGCCTCGACAACGCTCTATCAGCACCTGCGTTGAGAGTTTCGATCCGGGCGGCTGAGTCGTCTTCCCACATGAGAGCACAGATGGGCAGGCTGGTCTCTGATCGCAGTAAGCGGACCTCTTCGACTACCCACGTGGCGTGGCCGGCCACGACGAGCAAATCGGCACCGGATACGTCGGGTATTTCGGTAAGCGGGACCGCATGGAAACGAGTGTCGAGATAAAGCAAGCTGGTGACAAGCGTGTCTTCCGGTCTAGCCACCGCCACAACCACGCGGGCCGGTGAAGCCGGTGGCGGCATATCCGCCTCAGAACCAGCCACAGGTTCCGGGTTTCCGCCAAGAAGCTTCCGTATCAACACGACCGATCTCCTTCGACCCGATAATCATTGCTCCCCAACCTGTGACAACTCTGAGAGATCTCTGCTGGTTTATCGGCGGGGGGGGCCGTCGACGGCATTCAGGTCGCCGATCCTTGATGAGGTCTTCGAGCTCAATCGCAGCCGTCATCGGCCACTCACCTTGTCCTCAGGGCGCCCGAATCCAGGGCGCCAGAATCACCACCCACCGAGGAGTCGTCCTCGCTCACGCGCCCTGGCAAGTACGAGGCGGAACGTGAGCGTGCACAGGGGGAGGAGGCTGGGCCCTCATCTCGAAAGCCAGACCTGAAACTCGATGATTCCGTGGTTTTCCACTGAGAGCACCACAGGCGCATTAGGTGCAGTCACGTCATAATCGGCGAAGACAACCTCTGCCGACCCGGTGAGAAGGATCATCTCGTTGACAATTTGAGCTTCAATTTTCATCTCAACCGTATCGGTAACCCCGTTGATCGTCAGAACACCCAATGCGGTGACGCTGACCAGCTCGCCAGCTGCCGCACCCTCCCCCATCTCGATCGATTCGGTGAGGGTGAAGATGGCATCTGGGTTGGCTCCAGTGTTGAGCGCATCTTGAATCGGGTCTTCGCGACGTGATTCGTCGCTGACGATGCCAGTGAGGTCAGCCACGATCTCAGCCGACGTAAGGGTCGTGCCATCGATTTCGATCCCGCCACTGACGTCCGGGGTACGGCCCACAGCAGTATTCGACCCGACCCCGCTGAGAACCTCGTCTACACGGAATCCGACGAAGGTGGCAGAGGTGTCTTCGGTAGCGCTGAAATCCCCAACGGTGGTATCGACTGACCATGTGCCCTCGACACCGACCACTGCACCGCCAGAGCCTGCGGTGCCAGTTGCCTCATCCTGAGAATCAACTGCGACGGATGACGCCGTGGTCGACAGATCGACCTCGGCCGGCGCTTCACCGCCGAAAAACCACCAAAGCCCAGCTCCGGCGGCGGGCACCAACAGGGTCAAAGAGATAATCACGACCTTCCAGCGCCTAGCTCGACCCTCGCTTCCCGCCAGGTTACGAGGGGTCTTGGTTTCGACCACGGCTTGCTCCTTTCAAATGGTGCCTTGGGCGAAAAGTATGAACTCGGACTTTGTGGAAGCCCTGTGTTGCAGCTGAGGGAAGGCTGAGAAACATCTGCTACTCCGGAACGGACCCCACCGCAATGGAGGCGGTGCTGCCGGTGATGCCTATGAATGGTTCGGAGGCGTAACCGGTTGTTATGAGCTCATCGACGACTCGGGTGACGATTTCAACCGGTGTGGAAAAGCCGATGCCTTCGATTCCGATGTCGCTGACACCGACGGCGCTGGTGATCCCGATGAGACGCCCTTCCCCGTCGACGAGGGCACCGCCGCTGGAGCCTTGGGTGATAGGCGCGTCAGCCTGCAACATCCCGAACATGACGGTCGCGTCATCGATCTGGACGAGACGGTCGAACGCGGAGACCACTCCCACCGTGAGCGAAGGGCCACCGTCGAGACCGAGCGGACTGCCCACTGCGATTGCGGGGTCACCCACCTCAAGGACGTCGGTGCTGCCCAGCACGACTGGGTTCAGGTCATCGGCGTCTATGTCGAGGACGGCGAGATCGGTGGCAGTATCGACGCCGACCACTTCGGCCTGGTAGACCCGACCGTCGGAAAGCACAACTTCGAACCCTTCACCGGCCTCCACCACGTGGGCGTTGGTCACAATGTGGCCATCGAGGTCGTAGATAACGCCCGACCCCGAACCGACCACGACCTCCTGATTCCTGAAGGTGCCGCTGATCTGGATGGTGACCACAGAAGGAACGACAGCTGCGCCAACGTCGGAGGCGTCCCACAGTGTGGTTTCAAGCTCAGAGGTCGCCGAGACGGCGACCAGCGCCGGCTCGGCCGCCGTAACGGTTTCGACGACCGGAACGGCAGCGATATCAGCGCCAGCGGCGTCACCGCCGATCGAAAACCCGGCGACGACAAGCGCTGCTCCTGTCGCGACGGCGACCACGGTCAGCAGAAGCCGGCGCCATCGGGCCTTTTGGTGAAAGGCTGGCCGGAGCCTGGTCGAAGGTGTCGTCACGGTGCTGGATATGTGTCTGTTGCATTCTGGACCCTTCGTTGTCAGCGATTGACGTGTCTTGCACCCATAAGGTCGCGCTGCTTCTTGCGGGGAGGCCGGGAGTGGCCTGAGAGTTCGCTGAGGGGACATCGAGACATGGTTGGGCCGCGACCCCAGATCAAGCGGGCTGGTCACAGTCGTTGCGGAGGTCGTATCTGGTCCGGGCCGCTTCTTTACGGAAATTTCACCGTTCTCTCAGTGTCGTCCCAGGATCGTGCCGGACACTGTCGGAATGCAACAAAACCGAAAGGAACGCAGATGCGCAGAATGATTGTTGTTTTGACCGTGGTCGCCGTGGTAGCCGGTGTCGCGGTAGTGACGGTGCTCGGGGCCCCGTCGGTGGCGGTCGCCCAAGAAGAGGAGGACGCCCCCGAGACCACTGAGGACGCGCCATCGTCCGACACATTGGATGAGGTTCTCTCCGATCTCGTCGACGACGGGGTGCTCACCGAAGAGCAGGCCGACGCGGTGAAGGAAGCCATCACGACCCGTGTCGGATGTCATCGCGGTTTCAGATTGTCTGGTCACGCGAACTTCGACGTGGTGGCGGCTGTGATCGGTGTCGAAACCGACGAACTGACTGACGCCCTTCGCGATGGGGACACCATCGCAGAGGTGGCGACCGCCAACGATGTCGACCCACAGTCGGTCATCGAGGCACTGGTCGCCGAATTCGAGGCCCGGATCGACGAAGCGTTGGCCGATGAGCGGATCGACGAAGACAGGGCCGCGGAACTCCGCGAAGGTGCTGCCGATTCGGTAGAGGCTCTGGTCAACGGCGACTACTCGAGCGGACGCGGCTTCGGTTTTGGGCGGCGTGGTCATGGCTTCGGCGGATTCGGGCTCCGTGGTGGTTTTGGTTTCCGGGGTGGTAACGACTCCAGCAGCGACGCCTGAGCGACCCGGTTGGCTTTCTAGCCATCAACGTCCTGACCCTGGGGCTACCCAAAAGTGGCACCGGGGTCGCCAAATCCTCGCGAGGTCTTCAGACCGTCGAACGTGACAGTCACTCCTGATAGGTGGAGGATCCTACGGATGCAACGAGTCGCTGTGTTGTTGGGTGTTTTCATTGTTGTCGGGGTGCACGGGTGCAGACTCGGTGAGTAGTGCCACTCTTTCACAAAACGGAACCAACCCCGGCCACCACTTCGACGAGCTTTCAGACTTCGACGGCAGCCGCACTTGATGAGCGATTCGCCGGGCTCTCATCCTGCGACGCTGGGGGTGCACCGGGCGTTTGACTTTGTGGTGTGCTCGACGTGCCGGTCGATCGGGCCAATCCGGGGCGGGTTCGATCTCGATCAAGGTCTGAGCTCGCCCCCGAACCGATACGACTGCACCACCCGCTGACCCGGTGTTCACTACCCCTGGCGGTCCGGGATCCCGAGGACTTCAGAACTATGCGGTTTTCTGGTTGCCACAGAACCTTGGGAACGACCGGGATTTCATAACGATTGACCCTCGTGGCATCGGAAGCTCCGGGGTGGTCGACTGTCCAAACCTCCAGGACGGCTTCGTCCGCTCCCGGGGAGGGATTCCCGCCCGTCGCGGCCACTCCCATCTGCCCATCGCAGCCTCACTCTGCGCCGCCCACCAACACTCTATGCGTTCTTTCCAAGTCGTGGTGCCCAAAGGGGCCGACGGCTGGGTCGAGATGAGGGCCACTCGGCCGCAGGCCGAAAACAAAACTGCGAACCCGGAGGCCAAGGGCATCCAAAGGGAGAGCCACCCGGTCGGCTTTGCCGACAAATGGAGCCGAGGGGATTGGCCCGGTTTGGGACGAAGACTGGCGTCACGTGAGACTCCTAACTCTCTTCGAGCGAGAGATGCCTAGAGGAACGGATCCGAGGCCGAGTGGACGCAATGTGGACGCAGACCAACAAGAGGAGAGACACCGGACGAGGCCTGACATAACAAATTCCCCACCAATGCAGGGGATTCGGGTGGTGGGGACGGCCGGGCTCGAACCGACGACCTCTGCCTTGTAAGGGCAGAATAGGCCGATACGCCGACCTGGTACTTTGCCCGAAAAGCGACGCCAGGCTTGTCTTATTGGGT
>RCMY010003337.1_pt1 | contig 14240 bp, 11 predicted proteins | sample 2041341 | NCBI WGS metagenome assembly RCMY01 (sample SAMN09708234, study PRJNA481090) | Marine sediment metagenome, whole genome shotgun sequencing project.
GCGACCGAATTCGTTCGCGACATTCTAGTGAACAAATTGAAGACCAAGAAAATTATCATTGGCTATGACCATCGTTTCGGCAGAAATCGTAACGCCAATATTACCGACCTGAGGGCTTTTGGCAATACGTTGAATTTCGAGGTGGAAGAAATTTCGGCACAGGAAGTTGATGCCGTATCCGTCAGTTCTACCAAAATCCGAAAGGCATTGGAAGAAGGGGATATTCCTATGGCGAACTCCTATTTGGGCTACCATTACATGCTCACCGGAAGCGTTAAGAAAGGGAAGGGCCTGGGAAGACAGATTGATTTTCCCACGGCGAACCTGAACATTCCGGAATCGTATAAACTGGTTCCTAAAAATGGAGTATATGCCGTGCAAAGCGAACTGTTCGGCAAAACCGTATACGGCATGATGAACATCGGGTACAACCCTACCGTATCCGGGGAAGAGCAGGTTAGTATCGAAATCCATTATTTCGATTTTGATCAAGATCTATACGGACAGGAGATACAGGTAGACATTCTGCACCGTATCCGAAACGAGCATAAATTTGAATCCGTCGAGGCGCTAAAAACCCAACTCCATAAGGATAAAAAAACATCGCTTTCGTTAATTTCAAAGTAAGATGATGCATCGTTTTTTCTTTACGAAAATCGACAACTCGGCATTAATCATTTTTCGGATATTTTTCGGGATTTTGGTGGCTTTGGAGTGCTACGGCGCTATTTTAACCGGATGGGTTAAAAGAACCTTGATCGAACCCCAATTCACCTTTAGTTTTATCGGTTTCGAATGGCTACAACCCTTGCCCGGCTACGGCATGTACGTCTATTTTTTCAGTATGGGAACCTTGGGCGTATCCATCGCATTGGGTTACAAGTACCGATTCAGTATAGTTACCTTCACCCTACTGTGGGCCGGCGTTTACCTGATGCAGAAAACGTCCTACAACAACCATTACTATCTTTTAGTACTCATCTCGGGCCTGATGTGTTTCTTTCCCGCAAATAGGAGCTATTCTTTGGATGTACGACAAAATTCCACACTTCAAACGGATGCCATGTTCGCTTGGGTGAAATGGGCCGTAATTTTTCAGCTTTTAATCGTATACGTGTACGCGGCGATAGCGAAAGTATACGGAGATTGGCTTGATTTCGGCATCATACGGATATTGATGCTCGGCAAGGCCCATTATTATGTTGTTGGGGATATATTGCAAAACCCTTGGATTCATAAAATAATCGGGGTGGTCGGTATTCTTTTCGATCTGCTCATCGTACCCGCCCTGCTTTGGGAACGTACCCGAAAATCTGCTTTTTTTATATCCATTTTTTTCCATCTGTTCAATTCCATCGTATTTCAGATCGGTATTTTTCCCTACCTCTCATTGGCCTTTACCGTATTCTTTTTTGAGCCCGAAACCATCCGAAGCCTCTTTTTTAAAAAGAAGAAACCGTATCTACTGAACAAGGTGGAAATACCTTCCTACAAACCAGTACTCTATAGTCTTGGGGGTCTTTATTTTGTTGTACAACTGGCGCTTCCACTCCGCCAACACTTTATAAAAGACGATGTGCTGTGGACGGAAGAAGGCCACCGGCTCAGCTGGCGGATGATGCTGCGCAGCCGAAGCGGTACGATACAGTTCAAAGTGGTAGAAAAGGAAAACGGAAAAGTGGAAGTAATTAACCTTGACGACTATCTTTCTAAAAAACAAAAGCGTCGCATAGCCGCCTATCCGGATTTTATTTGGCAGTTCGCCCAGCACCTGAAAAAGGAGTATGCAGAAAAAGACATTCCCGTCTCCGTGTACGCAATCAATTCAAGGGTAAGCATCAACGGCAGGCCTATGCGCGCCTTTATTGACCCCGAAGTCGATTTGGCGAACGCGAAATGGGACTATTTTTGGCATAACGAATGGATATTGCCAAGTCACTTCCCCTCATAATCCACCAAAATCCCCTCTGAAATCCATTTGGCGAGGGCCTGCCGATTTTCGTGCACTACGATACGGCGTTGGTCTTTTTTGTTGCGAATGTTGCCGACTTCAATAAACGTCATAGCGGGGTGCGTCTTTTTGACCATATATAGCGAGGTTCGATCTTCGAAAGTTCCGGAATATACGCGATTGGGCTGGTATTTTTTATAGTTTTTCTGAAACGTATTATGGATGCTTTCCGCCAGTTTTTTTCCATTTTCGCTCTTCTCGTGATGGTAGAAAAACACATCTATATTCTGCCCGACACTACGACTATCGATATGGGTGACGATCAAGCGCTGGTATGCGCCCCGATGTTTTGCGTACAGTCCGTTTACAATTTCAACCCTTTGTTTCAAGCGTTTTACCTGGTTCAGCGGGATGGCCTTGTTCAGATAGGCAACCTCATCGTGGTCCATTTCGAGGATACGCTCGTCCCGAATACCGTCGTTTTCGTCACGGATAATGACATACACCATGGCCCCATGAGAAATCAGCTCCCTCGCCAAACGCAAGGTAATGTCGTAAGCATACTCATCTTCGGCGATGGTCTTACCGGCAAATTTTCCCATGGCTCCCGGATCGGGACCGCCGTGGCCTGAAACCAAATAATAGACGGCACCCGCGAGACGTTTACTTTTGATAATTACGGTGGCATGTTTTTTTCCTAAAATCGGAATCTCCCTACTTTCTATTTTTTTGAATTCGGATGTTTTTCTTTGGATGGAATCCACAACGGAAACCGTTTCGAGATCTGCAGAAGGAATACGATACTTGCGCCCCGCATACAAATGGACGCTATCGCGGAGGTTCTCTACGTTCATGGCAATGAAATCCTCATAGTTTGCATAGGGATCTACCCCCTGTTTCCGTAAAAGGGATAGGATGCCATCCCCCTTTTTGGCTATGACGGTCCGGGGCGAATCTTGAGCAAAGCAGGACAGTGACATCCCGATACAAAACATCAGGGTGCCCAGCTCACGGATTCTAGATAAGGAACAAATATTCATTCGAAATGTAAATTTGAATCCAAAAATCAAAAACAATGCCTAAAACTAGACGGTTTCCCTACAAAATTAAACAACCCTTCCGTAATTTTGCACACGTAACGTAAATTTAGTTAACGTGGTAGTCAACAATAAAATTGTATTCCGAAGAATATGGGACCAAGCATCCCACCCCGATTCCGAAGTTTCAGGACGGGCCCAATTCGGAAAAAATCCAAAAAATTATAACGGAACTTGCTTAGTTTCAAGAATCCAGAACGCATCATGAAGCATTATATTTCCGCCGTATTCCTAATTTTAAATATTAGCATATTCTCCTGTAATACCGAGAAGAAAAAGGATACTGATCCATCCGAAGAAAAGGAGATGACCTCCCAAAAAGTGATTGTCCCGCCCAAGGCAGCGGTGATGGATAAAGCCGATAGCTTGGTCGTCAAAACGATTGCGGCGCACGGAGGCGAACTTTACGACACGGCGCATTACGCATTTACCTTCAGGAACAAAAAGTATACATTTCACAATAAAACGGGAGGCTATACGTACACCGTAACCAGCCAAAAAGCCGGTAAAGAAATAAAAGATAGGCTCGAAAACGGAAAGCTGACCCGAACCATAGACGGAACCACCACCGATTTATCACCCAAAGATATCGCCATATATACCGAAGCCCTGAACTCGGTCGTCTATTTTGCTACGTTGCCCCATAAACTGAATGATGCTGCGGTCATCAAATCCTATGAGGGCCAAATCACCATAAAAGGTGAAGATTACGAGGTTTTGGCGGTAAGCTTTGACCAAGAAGACGGTGGTGTCGATCACGATGATAAGTTCATGTACTGGATAAATACCGATACCAAAACGGTCGATTATTTGGCGTATAGCTACGAGACCAACGATGGTGGAGTACGATTTCGAAGTGCCTATAACCCCAGAATGGTCGGTGGTATACGCTTTCAGGATTACATCAACTATGAGGCACCAATCGGAACGCCCTTAAACGAACTGCCCGAACTTTATGAAGCGGGGAAACTAAAGGAACTTTCCAGGATCAAGACCGAGGATGTGGAAGTAATTAAAGATTGAAAGCCCACCGTATCATCGATCACTGTGCTTTTGCATGGCATACCTTAGCGATTTTTTCACTCCCACCCATTCTCGCTCGGTGATCGAAAAAACTACGGAATCCCTGTAACTTCCGTCGGCATTCAATCTATGGTTTCGTAGAACACCATCTTGTTTGGCCCCAAGGCGGATAATCGCCGCCCGTGAGCGCAAATTATGCCAATCGGTCAGAAATTGGACCACGATACACTTCAGGTCTTCGAATGCATATTTTAGTAAAAGGTATTTGCATTCTGTATTGACCCCGGTTCGCTGGTATTTTTTCGCATACCAAGTATATCCGATCTCCAGTCGCCTATGTTCGGGGTGTACATTACAATATCGGGTCGAACCGATGATATCACCACTTTCTTTGTCCAATACCACAAAGGGAAATGCCGAACCGTTTTGCTTTTGATTTAAAGCGTGTTCGATATAATCATCTATATTTTTTGGCGATGGCACCGAAGTAAACCAAAGTTCCCATAATTTTCCGTCGGCAGCGGCTTTTAGAAGTCCTTTTTTATGCGATTTTTCCAAAGGAACCAGTTTTACTATCTGTCCCTCTAATTCTATGTTTTTTAGCCAGGTTTTCATTTTGGGTATATTGGACCTTTTATATAAACCTCTCGCAAAATCGCTTCCGCCGGCTTGTTCTGAGGCGTAAAGCGATTGTCTTTTTCACCGCCCGCTTGTTTATGGTCGATAAACCATTTCCACACGTAGCCGCCGGCGAACCAGTCTTCGGGCCAAAATTCTTCTAGAATCGCTTGTGTGGCGTTCGCCTGGGCTGTCAGGTTTACGGGTTCTTCGTGACGATCGACCAGCCAAGGCTTCCAAGCGGTTTGATCCGTACTTCGGTAGCCGAATTCGGTAAAGAGTACGGGTTTTGAACAAGTGCCGTAAAGTGATTTGATGTTTTGCTTATGCTTTTGCCAACCCGCTTTTAATTGTGCTACGGTGGGTGTTTTTTCTTCGGATAATGGAAAATAGGCATCGATACCGATATAATCCAAATCTTGCCAAAAAGGCACCCGGGGGTACTCGTCCCAATTGGCGGCATAGGTCAATTTTCCGGTGTAGACCTTCCGAATCTTAGCGATGAGCCTTTGCCAATACTCCGGACGCATCATTACGAACTGCTCCAGTTCGGTGCCAATACAGAACAACTCCGAACCGGTCTCCTGAGCCATTTTGGCGTAGGTTATGATAAAATCATCATAAGAATTCTCCAGTATTATCCAATCGGCCTCCGTAGCCATTTTCAGGGTGCCCGTGAACTCGCCCTTCCAGATCCAGATTTGAGGCTTGACCATAGTCTTGATACCGTTTCTATGCAAGAGTTCGATATATTGCATGGCCCCTTCTTTGGTCTCGCCAAACCATTGGCGTTGGGTATTAAAGATAATTTCGGGGGAATTGATATCCTTTATAAACCCAAAAGGCATCACCGCCGCATGATTGGCATGTAATTCGACCACGTCTACGAGATGCTCTTGGGCGATTTTCTCGCGGGAGGCCACAAAACTTACACCGTTGATTTTTTCGGATAATTGTCCGAAACAAGAGAAATGTAATAGGCACAAAATAAAAAATCCTGAATTTTTCATCCACTGCGATTTCAAGGACTCTAAAATAGGGTTTTTAATTCATGTTATATTCACTCTGTACATTGCTGGTCTGTTTTGCGCCTTCGTCATCGGCTTCATCCTTCGAAACGGGTAGCTGTCCGGCATTAATTTCTTCATAACGGTACTTTTTATGATTATCAATTAGTAATAGATCCCACTATTCTTTCATACCCTATGAAGGAAGTCAAAATTTAAATTCGTTCTAAATGCATGCCATACATTAAGTTCTTACCTTTAAAAACGACAGAAGTAACTATCACCAGAATGATCATGGAACATATAGTCATTATCGGTAACGGAATCGCAGGGGTCACGGCGGCGCGACACATCCGAAAGCTCTCGGACAAAAAAATCACCCTGATTTCAGCGGAGACCGATCATTTCTTTTCACGAACCGCCCTGATGTACGTCTATATGGGCCATATGCGATGGACGGATATTGAACCCTATGAACATTGGTTCTGGGAAAAAAACCGTTTGGAACTAAAAAAGGCCTACGTCGAACGGATCGATACCGATGCCAAAACGCTTTACTTTTCAAAAGGGGATACCCTAAACTACGACAAACTGATCATCGCCACCGGATCAGTGACCAACACCTTTGGTTGGGAAGGCCTTGAACTGGAAGGTGTTCAGGGAATGGTTTCCAAACAAGACCTCGATGCACTCGAAAAAAATGCCCCTAACAATGAGGTTTGTCCAAATGCGGTTATTATTGGCGGCGGGCTCATTGGCGTAGAAATGGCGGAAATGCTGCGTACCCGCGACATTGCAGTCAGTATTCTTGTCCGTGAGAATGCTTTTTGGGCCAATGTACTGCCCAATGGCGAAGCTGAAATGATTTCCCGCCACATCAAATCCCACGGCGTAGACCTTCGACACAATACCAATCTCGACAAGATTTTGGGCGATGGCAAAGGAAAAGTGCGTGCCCTATCGGTCAAGGAAACCGGGGAAGAAATGCCCTGTAAAGTCGTTGGTATCGCCACAGGCGTTAAACCGAATATCCCTTTTTTAAAGGATAGTGGTATCGAAACGGATAAGGGCGTACTGGTCAACCGCAGGTTGGAAACTAATCTAAAGAATATTTACGCGATTGGCGATTGTGCCCAACAACGCGAACCCATCGGCAACCGGCCGCCCGTGGAAGCAGTTTGGTATACCGGCAGAATGATGGGTGAGGCCTTGGCGCAGACCATCTGCGGTAATCCGTTCGATTATAATCCTGGTCACTGGTTTAACAGCGCGAAGTTTTTCGATATCGAATACCAGACCTATGGATGGGTGTTTTCCGAGGAAAGGAGAAAGGACTATGAGCAACATTTTCATTGGAAACATGAAGATGATACCAAATGTATTACGATTGCCTATCATAAAGATGACCAAAAATTTCTCGGCATCAATACCTTTGGCATTCGGTTACGGCATGAAATAATGGACCGTTGGCTGACCGAAGAGCGTGACGTGCATTACGTAATGGAATATTTAAGGGATGCCAATTTCGACCCTGAATTTTACGCTTCCTATGAAGCCGACATCGTGCGTAAATTTAATTCTGAATTCAATACGAACGTCAAGCCTAGAAGTAGAAGTTGGAAACGGATATTCAAGTTAACGAGTTTAGAAGGTTTACGAGTTTAGAAAAGGCGTGCTAAACTATTGCACTACTCAACTTCCAAACCCTTTAAAGGTATGTGGTTCAACCATTATCAAAGCTCAATAAAATAAGAAAATGAATCCATCGAACAACAATATGTCCCTCACTGGCGAACCGCCAAAAGCGCTGGGCACTCAACAAAAGGTCGCTACTTCTATTGGGCTTACAGGTTTGGCCATACTGTTTTTGGCGATGTTCAACATCGATTTCCCAAACAAGGCGATTTGGATGACGGTTTCCCTAGTGTCTATAGCGGTAGGCACCATCTGGTTCGCGAAAGCAGTGTATCTGGGTAAGCATGAAGGAATCAAGAACGACGGCGTCTATTTTAAATCGATTTCATCAAAAGGATTATGGGGCTGGGTACTGGGTATCGTTTTGACCCTTTTCTACGTAACGCTTTATTGGTTTCCGCAATATCTCGGTCTGCTCAACGACGGGGATAATCAGGGGGTCATTGCCCTGTTCGACCCTCTGAGCAACCTGCTGAGTGGTAACCCAGCAAGTCAATGGTTTCTTTACGGAACTTTGTACACGTTGGCCATTTTGGCTTTCGGCATCAAATTTATCTGGAAGTACCGTCACAATCGCTATGAAATTCTTCGCACCATTTCGGTCATGTTCTTCCAGTTGAGTTTTGCCTTTATTATTCCCGAAATATTGGTCCGGTTGAACCAGCCATACTACGACCTAAAAAACGTATGGCCGCTGAACTACGACCTGTTCGCCGGCTATAAGCTTAACGAATTCCTAGGCGCGGGAAATGTCGGGCTTATCATGCTGATTTTCGGAGTGCTGTCCATATTCGTCATTACCCCCATACTTACCTACAAATTCGGAAAACGCTGGTATTGTAGCTGGGTCTGCGGCTGCGGGGGGCTGGCAGAAACGGCCGGTGACCCTTTTCGCCACTTGAGCGACAAGCGTCAATCCGCCTGGAAAGTGGAGCGTTGGGTAATACACAGTGTCGTGGTCTTCGTGACGGTTATGACCACCGCAGTGGTGTTTTCCTATTTAAGGGGAAACGAGTCGGAATCCATTTCAAAATGGAGCAATCTAGACGACAAGATGGTGGTTATCAGCGAACCGGACGGAAAACCAATCGGTGAACGCATATTGGCGGCGCAGGAAGCCGGGGCTAAAAGTGTTATTTTCCTTCATAAGGATGCCTCTGGAAAAACTCCGGTCATCGAAAAAACAGATGGTATTTCAATCGATTATGGTGTGGTTTCCGAAGCGGACAACGAAGCGGTACTCGAACGCATCAAAAACGGTGAGAATGCGGCTCTTACCGCAACCAATGGCAGCTCATTTGTTGTTGTGAAGGGAGCTGACATCACACAATATGACAATTCCCTAATTTCAAAGGAGTTTTTTGTCTGGGGAGTGATCATCGTACTAACCCTGATATTTGCCTGGGCTTTGCTTTTCCGACGCAATGAACTTGCCAAGGACGCTAAATATGGTGCCATCGGCTATTTTATAGTAGTCATCGGAATTCTTCTCTTTACCTATTTTAGTAGTCCCGGTAAACTCTTTTTCTTTAACGCCTATGAAATCAACAAAGTATACGGGTTTCTCATCGGTGCCGTATTCAGCGGCGTTATCGGTGTAGGCTTCTATCCCATTTTCGGCAATCGGGTGTGGTGCCGTTTCGGCTGCCCCATGGCGGCTATTCTCGGCTTCCAGCAGCGGATGCTTTCCAAATTCCGGATCACGGTCAATGGCGGACAATGTATCTCTTGCGGCAATTGCTCTACCTACTGCGAAATGGGCATCGACGTACGCGCCTATGCCCAAAAAGGTGAGAATATAGTTCGGTCGAGCTGTGTTGGCTGCGGTATATGCGCTGCGGTTTGTCCGCGTGGAGTGCTAAAATTGGAAAACGGCCCGCTGGAAGGCCGAATCGATGGTAACGAAATTTTGCTGGGGAACGATGTGGATTTGATGGATCTTGTGAACAGAAAATGAGTTATGAGCAAGGAATCCTACAGTTTCAGTAGTTTTACAAATGAAAACAACGTATCCGATCTTTGATAATGACCGCAGCATTTGCAATTAAACCCGACATTAAGGTCATCATTCCTGCTTTTAATGAGGCCGATTCCATCGCCGAAGTAGTCAATGAACTACCTGATTCGGTTTCCGAAATAATAGTTGTCAACAATAATTCATCAGACAAAACCTTGGAGAACGCCCTATCGGCAGGAGCTACCGTATTAACCGAAACAAGAAAAGGATACGGCTATGCCTGTCTAAAAGGTATGGAGTACGTGGCCCGGCAATCCAAAACACCCGATATTATCGTATTTATCGATGGAGACTATTCCGATTATCCGGAAGAACTCGACAAGGTGGTAGCCCCTATCTTGAACGATAATAAAGATTTTGTAATAGGCGCTCGGGTAAAGCAACTAAGAGAGGACGGCAGTATGACGCCCCAGCAGATTTTTGGTAATTGGCTGGCAACCTCGTTGATGAAATTGTTTTTCGGGGCAACATTTACCGACCTTGGCCCGTTTAGGGCTATACGATATGACAAGTTATTAATGCTTGACATGGAGGACAAAACCTACGGTTGGACCGTGGAAATGCAGCTAAAGGCCATCAAAAATAAGTTGGCATACACCGAAGTTCCAGTGCATTACAAAAAAAGAATAGGAGTCTCGAAAGTGTCGGGTACCGTAAAAGGTAGTATCTTTGCGGGCATAAAAATTTTAGGTTGGATTTTCAAATACAGTTTAAAGTAACATGGGATTAATCATTTCTTATATCATTCTCGCCATTTACAGCATAGCCCTGTTGTTGATATTCTTCTATAGTTTAGCTCAACTGAATCTCTTGGTCAACTATTTAGGATATAAACGACAAAACCAGACCGCTCCGAAATTTAACCTTCTCGACCCAAGGGAAATTCCGTATGTAACGATTCAACTTCCCGTTTACAATGAGGAATACGTAATGCAACGTCTCTTGGAAAACATTGCCAAAATAGAATATCCTAATAGTAAGCTCGAGATTCAGGTCTTGGACGACTCCACCGACGAATCCGTTGTAGATACCGCCAAATGGGTAAAAGACCTACAGGAAACCGGACTCGACATACAACACATTCGCCGTGAAAATCGCCAAGGGTATAAAGCAGGAGCCTTAAAAGATGGCCTAGAAACTGCTAAAGGGGAATTTGTTGCTATTTTCGACGCCGATTTTCTACCCGATAGCGATTGGTTGAAAAAAACGGTCATTTATTTTAAGGATCCGGAAATCGGTGTTGTACAGACCCGATGGGGACATATCAATAGGGACTACTCCACCTTGACCCGTATTCAGGCGTTTGCCCTTGATGCACATTTTACTTTGGAACAGGTAGGTCGCAACGCAAAAGGTCACTTTATCAACTTCAACGGTACCGCAGGTATCTGGCGCAAGGATTGTATTCTCGATGCCGGCAACTGGGAGGGCGATACCCTGACCGAAGACCTCGACCTCAGCTACCGCGCCCAGTTAAAAAATTGGAAGTTCAAATATCTGGAGGATGTTGAGACCCCCGCCGAGCTTCCCGTCGTCATCAGTGCCGCCCGTTCGCAGCAGTTCCGTTGGAACAAGGGCGGGGCCGAGAATTTTCGCAAATCCGTTTGGAGCGTAGTTTCGGCCAAGAACATTTCGTTCAAAACCAAATTTCATGGGGTGATGCATTTGTTGAACAGTTCTATGTTCCTTTGTGTTTTTATGGTGTCTTTGTTAAGTATTCCTGCCATGTATATTAAGGCATTGTATCCACAATTCGATATGGTGTTTTCTTTGCTCAGCTTCTTTGTCTTAAGTACCATCATATTGTTCATCTGCTATTGGTTTACCTATAAAAGTATACAGGGCAGTAGCTTCGACAATTTTGTGGACTACATCAAGATTTTCTTTACCTTCTTTTCGGTAGCTTTAGGCTTTTCCCTGCACAATTCCATCGCCGTACTCGAAGGTCATTGGGGCAAGCGCAGCGAATTCGTTCGTACGCCGAAGTTCAATCTCGACAACCTTACCAATACATGGAAAGACAATAAATACCTCGCAACAAAATTATCTCCAAATATGATTTTAGAGGCCCTGTTGATGGTTTATTTCCTTTTTGGCATGTACAGCGCCATCCCGCTTAATGATTTTGGACTCTTTCCGTTTCATTTGATGCTCTTTATCGGTTTTGGTTTTGTGTTTACCAAGTCGCTGACCGCGCGGGCTTGATTTTAATCCGTTGCCTGTACTCCAGTTTTTTTCAGAAGATTTATAGTAATTCCCTTCGCTTTTAACAGTTCGCAACTAGTAAAAGCTGAAGTAAACCGTACAACTAGCGCGGCAAGTAAAATTTGATTACTTTATACCCAATAAGAGAATCATCTAGCAATGTCCTACCTCTCATCGCTCAGCATAACGTCAGAAAGAACAAATCCTTTCCCGTTCAACATTCCCGCTGTTAAGTACGCCAAAAACATCGCATTCAAATCGCCCGTTACCTTTATCATCGGCGATAACGGCACCGGAAAATCAACCTTACTGGAAACCTTGGCCTTCCGGTTACAACTACCACATATGGATGGCGCGGGTTACGGCAAAAAGGGCTTCGAGGCGGCAAAGGCACTCTTGCCCTTCCTCGAACTGGAGTGGGATATCGAACGCAGCGTCGGCTTTTTTTTCAGGGCCGAGGATTTTGGGGATTTCTTGAACAGCGTCGATCGTAGTGATGCCCGATTGCACGGCCAACTTGAAGATCTGCATGGCGAGGTGCCCGACCACATCATTCAACAAATGAAGGACAGTGCCAATTACCAACTCTTCCACGTCCGCAAAGACTACGGTCAAGATTTACAGGGATTTTCCCATGGGGAGGCCTACCTAAAAATCATGCAGGAAAAAATCACCAAAAGGGGCATTTTTCTTCTCGATGAACCGGAAGCGGCCCTATCGCCGAACAAACAATTATCACTTATCTATTTCATCCGCGAGCATCTGCAATCGCACATGTCCCAATTTATCATCGCGACGCATTCCCCAATGTTAATGGCGTATCCGGGGGCGACCATTTACGAAGTCAACGATGAAGGCCTGAAGGAAGTTACCTTAGCGGAGACCGAACATTACTCCGTTACCAAATCATTCCTCAATAATCCGGAGGCGTATTTGCGGTTTTTGAAGTAGCAGTGGGTCTACTGACAACTTTCGGCACATGGCAACATCCGAATAAACTGCATTCGGATTTGAAATAAATTTTAATTCCCTCAAAACCCCTAAATTCGTCCGATCAAATCTACTCCCACAAAATGCCCAACAAGCTCACCACATATTTAAAACTGCACAAAGTACCTATTGCATTGGCCTTGCTGAGCCTGATACTGTATTACACCTTCGCCTATAACCTGATCCGTACCGATTTCATAAAGCTGCTGACACTGTTCGCCGCGCTGTTTTTTCTTTGCCTGCGCATCATCCAGTTCGAAAAGAGGAACCTAAAATTCCTGTTGGTCATTGGCATCCTTTTTCGGTTGGTATTTCTGATGGCGGAGCCCAATCTTTCTCAGGATTTTTATCGGTTTATTTGGGATGGCCATCTGGTCGCCAACTTCATCAATCCGTATTTAGAGGTACCCGACATTCTCATCCAACAAAAAAATCTGATCATCCCCAACGCCCAAGAGCTGTACAACGGTATGGGCGAGCTGAGCGCGAAGCATTACAGCAACTATCCGCCCTTCAATCAGCTGATTTTTGCCTTGGCCGCTCTCTTCGGTGGGACAAGTATCTTGAGTTCGGTACTGGTTATGCGTACCGTAATTATTTTGGGGGATATCGGTATCGTTTACTTCGGAAGGAAACTACTCAAACACTTCAACCGCCCACAGCACCTAATATTCTGGTATTTCCTGAACCCCCTCGTTATTATAGAACTCACGGGAAACCTTCATTTTGAAGGAGTTATGCTTTTCTTTTTCGTCTGGGCGCTATACCTAGTATCGCAAAAAAAGTGGATGCTGGCCGCTGTCCCTTATGCCCTATCCATCGCTATAAAATTGATACCACTGTTGTTCCTGCCGCTTTTCCTGAAACATCTGGGCCTTAAAAAGAGCTCCGTTTTTTACCTATTGGTGGGTGCGACCTGTCTGCTATGCTTCCTACCGTTCTATTCCCCGGATTTTTTGGGCAATTATTCGCAAACCATCGGACTTTGGTTCTCCAATTTCGAGTTCAATGCGGGACTTTACAATGGTATCAAACAAATTGCCATCGCTTTCGATGGAAAACCTTGGGAGCTCATCAAAACCTACGGAAAAATTATTCCTATACTAACCGTTCTAGCGGTTTTGGGGATGACATTTTTACGCCAAAACCAAAATCTGGCAATACTGATAACCTCCATGCTATGGGTCTTGACACTATACTACTTGCTGTCGGCCACGGTACATCCATGGTACATCGTTTTCTTGGTACTACTTGGCGTTTTCACCGAATACCGTTTTGCGGTACTTTGGTCGGTGGTCGTAGTGTTGAGTTATTTTGCCTATTCCAATCCAGACTTCACCGAGAACCTTTGGTTGCTTGCCCTTGAATATTTTGTTGTATTCGGATTCTTGGCCTACGAAATATTCAATCCAAAGCGACAAAAACCGATTTTTCATAAAAACTAGGATTCAATTGTTGTCGTTTCAATGTATTCTTGTACATTTGAAATTCAATGAAAGGACAAATTCACATAGCAAGCATGAACAGCATCCCTGCTCCCGTTCGTTCGTTTTCTCCCCGCCGTCGCCCGTAAGGGTACGTATAACTTCTATGGAAATAGGTGAGTCCATTTCCGCACAGCTCCGAAAACCTTTTTT
>RCMY010003338.1_pt1 | contig 14239 bp, 13 predicted proteins | sample 2041341 | NCBI WGS metagenome assembly RCMY01 (sample SAMN09708234, study PRJNA481090) | Marine sediment metagenome, whole genome shotgun sequencing project.
GCGTTTTGCCACGGCTCCATGCCCGCCTTCGCAACGCGCAGGTCGTTTTCCCAGAAGAATTTGGCATCGGCCAAGCGCGCCGACAGAACCTTTTGGTTGCCCGCCAAAATCGTCGCGCCGTCGTCGTGGGTTTCGACGTTGGCGACGGTAACGAAATGGGTGATGCGACCCGCTTTGTCTTTCACCGAGAAGAACTTTTGATGCTCTTTCATCGAGGTTTGAAGAACCTCGGCTGGCAGGTCGAGGAAGTCGGCGCCGATCTCGCCCATCAACACGACAGGCCACTCTACAAGGCCGGCGACTTCGGCCAGAAGACCTTTGTCTTCAACAACTTCCAGGCCATTGGCAAAAGCGGCTTGGGTGGCGTCGTGCCAGATGCGCTCGGCGCGTTCGGTGGGGGAAAGGATGACGTGGGCGTTTTTTAGTTTGCCCTCGTAGTCTTCAAACGTCGCCACGGAAAACCGCACCGGGCTCATGAAACGGTGGCCCGATGTCATGTCGGAGGCGATGATGCCGTCTATCGTGAGGTCGACAATCTCGGTTTCACCGTTTTCGCTTAATGTGCAGACGATGGAATGGAGCGGGCGGACCCAGCGCAAGGCGCCCTCGCCCCAACGCATGGATTTCTGCCACGGGAAGGTGCGGATCGTCTTTTCGAGCGTTTCTGCGATGATTTCCGCCGCCGGACGACCCGGCTTTTCGATTTTCGCGAACCAGACCTGACCCTTTTTGTCGTCACGGGCCTCTAGCTGGTCTTTGGTGAGGCCGGTCGAGCGCAGGAAGCCTTCGAGCGCCTTTTCGGGGGCGTCGGTGCGAGGGCCTTTGCGTTCTTCGCGCACGGTGGGGCTTGTCGCGAGGAGGCCGTCGACGGCAAGCGTCAGGCGGCGCGGGGTCACGAGGGCCACCGCACCGGAATAGGTGAGGCCGGCGTCCACGAGGGCGTCGGTCATCAGCCGCTTTAGATCGTCGGCCGCGCGGGCCTGCATCTTGGCGGGAATTTCCTCGGAAAAGAGCTCGATCAGGAGATCAGGCATATTACTCGGTCCTCTCGGGGCGTGGGGGGCAGCCTTCGGGCGGGGCGTTGCCGTCGAAAACTACTTCGCCGCAGGCGTTGATCTGGTGCCAGACAAAGCCGCGGCCGTCTTCATGCACAGCGACGATGCGGTCAATGCCGTAGGTGACGTTTGGTGTTCCCATGAAGGCGAGGGCCTGACCGGTGTCCAGCGCTTCGGCGATGGCGTCGGCGTCAAAGCAATCGAACCATCCGGGCGCATTAAGCGGTTCGGCGTTATCGTAGAGTTCATAGGTTTCGGTCATCATCGCCAGCGATTGCGGTGTGGTGAAGCAGGCGCGGTAGCGGATCGGCGACGAGTCTGCGTCGATGGCTTGGAAGGTATCGAACAGGATCGGTTCGGGCGCGCCAGAGGTGACGCTTGTCATCTGGACCATGTCGTCTGATGTGGCCTCGATGGTTTCATAGAAGGCGTATTCCTGGAGGTAATAGAGACCGCTGCCGCCGATAACCCCTGTCGCAATGAGGAATATTCCAATCACTTTGCCGTTCATCCCGCGTCCATTCCAAAGCACAGCCGATTGCCTTCGGGATCGGTTATGACGACCTCGCGCATGCCATAGGCTTTATTTTCAGGGCCTTTTTTGTCTGGCCAATCGATGGCCGCAGCGAAGGTATCGACGTCATCGACGTGGAAGTAGGCGCGCCAGCCGGGGCTGGGTTCTGCATCGCCGCCGTACCATGCGTCGACAAAGATGGTGGCTTTGCCGCGATGGAAGATGCCGAAACGAGCGGGGTCGCCGCCTTCTTCGCGCAAGGTGAAGCCCATGGTGTCGGTCCAGAAAGCACGCGCGCGGGGGTAGTCAGCGACGCGCAGGACAGGGATCGAGGAATTGGGCATTAGGCGGCTCCTGCGGCGTCGGTTTGCATGAAGGCGTCGGCGCAGGCTTTGGCAAGCGTGCGGACGCGGCCGATGTAGGCTTGGCGTTCGGTAACTGAGATTACGCCGCGCGCGTCGAGCAGGTTGAAGACGTGGCTGGCTTTGATGCATTGGTCGTAGGCCGGATGGGCCATGATGATTTTGCGGCCCGTTTTGGGGTCGGTGGGATCCTGGTCGAGGATGCGTCCGCATTCGGCCTCGGCGTCTTTGAAGTGTTGCAGCAGCGTGTCGGTGTCGGCGACGTCGAAGTTCCAGCGCGAATATTCCTGTTCGGTTTGCAGGAAGATATCGCCGTAGCTGAGCGCGATGGCGTTTTGCGGGTCATTGAACGGCATGTCCATGACGTGATCGACGCCGAGGACGTACATCGCGAGGCGTTCGAGGCCGTAGGTCAATTCGCCCGACACAGGGTGGCAGTCGTGGCCGCCGACCTGTTGGAAATAAGTGAATTGCGATACTTCCATGCCGTCGCACCAGACCTCCCAGCCGAGGCCCCATGCGCCAAGCGTCGGACTTTCCCAGTCGTCTTCGACGAAACGGATGTCGTGGGAGGCCATGTCGATGCCGATGGCTTCCAAGCTGCCAAGGTAAAGGTCTTGCAGGTTTGGAGGCGACGGTTTGATGATCACCTGGAATTGATAGTAGTGCTGCAAGCGGTTCGGGTTTTCGCCGTAGCGACCATCCGTAGGGCGGCGCGAAGGTTGAACGTAAGCCGCAGCCCAGGGTTTGGTGCCGAGCGCGCGCAAGGTCGTCGCCGGGTGGAAGGTCCCTGCCCCGACTTCCATGTCGTAGGGCTGTAAAATCGCGCAGCCGTTCGCCGCCCAGTAAGACTGAAGGCGCAGGATAATCTCCTGAAAAGACGTCGGGCGGGTATCGGCGGCCATGGGGCGTGTCTCCGGGATGAAAATCGCGTTCTCAATAGGCAACAGGCCGGGGGCGGTCAATGAAGCCACGTCGCTTTTGACGTGCATGTCATGACGCCCTAGATAAATACAGGGCAACGGTGCGCGATGCGCCATAGACGGACAGGTGGACGATGACGATCGCGATTAGGTTTTTCGGCGTTTTGGCGGCTTTGGTTTGGGCGGCAGCAGCGGTGGCGCAGGGCAGTTCTTGGGTGCAGATCGAAGCGCGCCCAAGTGAGGGGTCCGCGCGAGACCGAGCTGATTTTTACGCCAACGGCTTACCGGATGTCGAAGGGTATCGGTTGGCGTCGGGGTGGTATGCGATTGCGCTTGGCCCCTACAGCGAGGCGCAAGCGCTTGCGGTTTTGGGTCAGTTGCGCGCCACCGGACGCATTCCGCGCGATAGTTTTCTGTCCAACGGCGCTAAATTCCGGGCGCAGTTTTTTGCAGGCACGCCGGGACGCAAACTGGGGTCTGCTCCGGTCGAGGCGGTTGTTGAGCCCTTGATCGCTGGTGAGGAAACCGAAGCCGAGGCGCGTGCGAGCGAGCGGAGTTTGACCCGAGAAGATCGCGGGGCTGTGCAGATCGCTCTGCGGTGGGAAGGCGTCTATACTGCTGGAATTGATGCAGATTTTGGCGCTGGCACGCGGCGGGCCATGGCGGCGTATCAGCAGGCCGAAGGGTTTGAACCGACAGGAATTTTGACGACCAAGCAGCGGCGCGACTTGCTGGAGGCTTATTCGAGCGCCGTGGCGGCGTTGGATATGACGCCAACGCTTGAGCCGACAATGGGGATCGAAATTGATCTGCCGCGCGGGTTGGTGGCGTTTGATCGCTACGAGCCTCCGTTTGCGCATTTCCAGTCCACCACCGATGAAGGCGTGCAGGTTTTGCTGATTTCGCAGACAGGGGACCAAGGCACTCTCGGCTCACTCTATGAAGTAATGCAGACGCTTCAGATCGTGCCGCTCAATGGCTCGCGCGCGCTGCGGCGCAATGATTTCACCCTGACAGGCGCCAATGATCGGATCATTTCGCACACCTATGCGCGCCTTGATGACGGGGCGTTGAAGGGTTTTTCGCTAATCTGGCCTGCGAACGACGCCAAGCGGCAGCGGCTTGCATTGGCCGCGATGCAGGCAAGTTTTTCGACCGTTCAGGGCGTTTTGCCCGATGCGATGGGCACCGGCGCGCAGGATATTGATTTGCTGGCAGGGTTGACGATCCGTCGTCCCGAGCGCGCGCGGTCCGGGTTTTATGTCGATGGCGCAGGTTCCGTTTTGACGACGGCCTCGGCAGTCAATCAATGCACGCGGATCACCGTGGGCGACGAGATCGACATGAGCGTGACGGCGGTGGATGACGCTTTGGGGGTCGCTTATTTGACTCCCGGCCAGTCAATCGCGCCTTTGGCGGCGGCACGCCTTGCCTCGGTAGAGCCGCGCTTGCAGTCGGAAATCGCGGTCGCAGGGTTCAGCTTTGGCGGGATTTTGACCGCGCCGTCAGTGACCTATGGCACGTTTTCGGATGTGAAGGGCTTAGACGGCGACATGCGGGTTCAGCGGTTGGACGTGATGGCCGAAGACGGCGATGCGGGCGGCCCGGTGTTTGAAGCATCGGGCGCGGTGATGGGAATGCTTTTGGACGCCAAGGCCGGCACGCGGCAGTTGCCCGGCGGTGTGGCGTTTGCGTTGGATGCGTCTGTTTTGGCCGAGTTTCTGGCAGCCAACGGCGTGACAACACCGACAAGCGTCACCGAAGGCGACATGGCCCCGGAGGATTTAACAGTTTTGGCAGGCGACATGACCGTTCTGGTTAGCTGCTGGAACTGATCTCGGGTGTTGCAATGATTAGCGTGGGGCGACCTGCCGTGAAGGCGTCGAGGGTCGCCTCGCACAACTCGTCAATGGTTTGGGGCGCGGCGTAGGCACAGGCGTAGGCTTTGGCGAGATGCTCCCAACTTGGGTTCACGGCGTGGACGGCGTTGGGGGCAATCTGAGCGTCGATCATGTTATCGCGAATTTCGCCCAAGGCTTCGTTGTCCCAGATGAGGATTGGCAGGCTGAGGCCTAATTCTGCTGCCGTTCCAAGCTCTTGCATAGTGTATTGAAAGCCGTAGTCGCCTGCGATGGCAAGCGTCGGGCCGTCGTGGCCAAGCGCTCCTCCGATGGCCGCCGGAAGGGCGTAGCCAAGCGTGCCAAAGCCGCTTGGGTGGTGCCAATGGCCGGGTGTCGGCATGTCCCAAAGCTCTTTCGCGGCGTAGGCGAATTGGGTCATGTCGGAGAAGATCATCGTGTTTTTGGGCAGCACGTCGCGCAGAGCGGCGCAGGCGGGGGCGATGCCGGGGTGGTGAGCGGCGATCTCGGCGCGCCATTTCGCGCGGGTTTTGGCGACGTCGGCGGGGTTCCAGGTCGACGTTTGCGGGGTGGTTATCGCTTGGCACAGGGCCGCGACCGTCGTGGCGGCGTCGGCGTTCAGGGTGATCGTCGCGCGGGTGTCTCCCGCCAATACGTCAGGGTCGATGTCGACGCGGATACGTGTGCCGGTGTCGCCAAGGGCGTCACGCCAGTGGTCGACTTGAGCCAACTCGGTGCCAAATGCGACGACGACGTCGGCGGTCGCAAGGATGTCCGCGCTTTGGGGTTTTGCAAGGTGCGCGCCAAAGTGCAGCGGACGGTCTGCGGGCACAAGGCCGCGCGCGGCGTAGGTGGTGAAGCTGGCGGCAGGCACACAATCGAGGAGATCGGCGACGAGGGTTGCGGCGTCGGGGGATTTGGCGAGGCCGCCGCCGAAGATGAACAGCGGGCGGATGGCGGATTGGAGCGCCTGTGCGATGTCGGTGACGTCGGGGGTGCTGTGGGGGGCGATCCCGGATGCGCGGCGTGGGAACGGTGCGGCGGGGCCGCCGACGACGCGGATCGGCAGCGAAAGGTGGCGGGGGCGGGGGCGTTGGTTTTTGAGTTCGCTCAGCGCGCGGTCAAGAAGCGCATAGGCGGCTTCTGGCGTTTGGGCGGTTTCGGACCACGCGCAGACCGTGGCGGCAGCGGCTTCTTGGTCGCGCATTTGGTGGAGTTGCCCTTTTCGGGCGGCAGTCTCATCAAGCACGGTCGAGATCACCAGCATCGGCACGCTGTCGGAATAGGCTTGGCCCATGGGCGTCATAATGTTGGTGAGGCCGGGCCCGGAAATGACAAAACAGACGCCCGGCTTGCCGGTGGCGCGCGCATAGCCATCGGCCATGAAGCCCGCACCTTGTTCGTGGCGCGCAAGGACGTGGCGTATGCCTGCCTCTTCGATGCCGCGGTACAGTTCGATGTTATGCGCGCCGGGGATGCCGAAGATCGTATCGACGTCGCGGCTCGCTAGCATGGCGGCAAGTTCTACGCCCAAAGGTCGCATTAAGCTCTCCAAAAACGGGATGTGAATAGGACCATGACGACCATCAATTCGAGACGCCCGACCAGCATGCCAACAATCAAAAGCCATTTGGCCACGCCGTTCAAGGTTGCGTAGGTACCTGTGGGGCCGATTATTTCGCCCAAGCCGGGGCCGACGTTCGCGATGGCGGCGGCGGCTCCGCTGATCGAAGTGAGGAAGTCGAGGCCGGTCATGCTGAGAAGGACCGACAGCACGCCCAAGGTCACGATGAAGAGCGTGAGGAATGCCATGACGGAAGAAATCACGTCCTCGGTCATGGTGCGGCCATCGTATTTCGGTTGGAATACCCCGTGGGGCGAGTGGATGCGGCGGACCTGATTTGCGATGGCCGCCATGAGGATCTGGTAGCGGAATATCTTGATCGAACAACTGGTCGAACCAGCGCAGCCGCCGATGAGGCCGACAAAGAAGAACATCGCGATGGGGAAGGCCCCCCAAAGTTGGTAGTCCGCGCTTGCGTAACCCGTGCCGGTGATGATCGAGGTAATGTTGAAGATGACCTCGCGCAAGGCGAGCCCGGCCCCGGCCCCCGTCACGACCAGAAGATAGGCCACCATGGCGAAAATGAGGGTTGCGAGAAGGGCCAGAAAGGCGCGGACTTGACTGTCCATAAGGAGCGGCTTTGAGGACCCGGCGAGGAGTTGCACGTAGCGCACGAACGGCAAGCTGGCGAGCACCATAAACAAGGCGGCGACATATTCGGGGGCGCCCTTTAAGGCTCCGAACGAGGCGTCGTGAGTGGAAAAACCACCTGTAGCGACGGTGGTCAGGGCGTGATTGACGGCCTCGAAAAAGCTCATACCGACGCCGTAGTAAGACAATGCGCAGGCGACGGTGAGCGAGACGTAGACAATCGAGATGCGCGAGGCAATTTCGGCGGCGCGGGGAAGGACTTTACCTGCGGTATCAAAGGCTTCGGAGCGGAAGATTTGCATACCACCGACCCTGAGTTCCGGCAAGAACACCATTGCTACAACGATGATACCGATCCCGCCGAACCATTGCAGCATCGAGCGCCACAAAAGGAGGCCTGCGGGCAATTCGTCAAGGCCAGTGAAGACAGTTGATCCGGTGGTGGTGAGGCCGGACATGGCCTCGAAGAAAGCGTCCGTGATCGTCGCATCTGTTGCGCCTTGGTGGAATGGGATCGCCGCGAAGATCGGCAGGGCAACCCAGACGGCGGTTGTCAGAATAAACGTCTGTTGGATCGTAAGTTTCTCACCAACCCCATTGGCGCAGGCCAGCGCAAGAAGCCCCCCCGTCAATACAGTCAGGATCGCGCTTTCGACGAAGACAGCCGCGTGACCGTTGCCCGCATATAGGTCAACCGACAGCGGCACCACCATCGTTCCCCCGAGGCAGGCCACCAGAAGGCCGATTACATATCCCACAGGGCGAAGGTCGATCATGGGGACGAGCCTTGTCGAAGCGCGGTCGGTTCGTCAATCGCCAACCGGCCCCCCTTGAGCGATCAGCTTGCCATCAGCGTCAAAGAACGGGTTTTGTTTGTAGCGCCCCGATACGCGCGATCTAAGGGCGCGCCAGATAAATGCGCGGATCGCTTTGCCTGCGCTGCCGGGGTCGCCTGTGATGTGACCTGTAGCGCCCTTGCGGTTCACGCGGGCCGCGACCGGGCCGAGGTCTGATGCGTCGTCAATGTTGTGCGACAGGATGGTTGCGAAGGGGATCGCGCGGGTGCCAAGGCTGTTGGCCATCGGTGTGTTGCAGCAGGTCGTATACCAGCGGTTCGGGCCTTTGGGCGTGAACTTGACCCAGTTTAAGTTGTTGTGGCCTTTGACAATTTTGACGGTTTCGGGGGCGGTCTGGTAGAGGTCCGCGCCGCCTGCGTCGTCCAGCGTGTCCGCTGCGTCAAAGTCGTTCGCAAACCTTTGGCACGAGCCGCAATAGCACACGATCCGGGTGCCATCGCCGGGCGCAACGCTCAGTTCAACTTCGCCGCAATTACAGGTCCAACGCATGCCACTCACCTTTAGATTTGCCCGTTCTGGCGGCAAATTATCCGGTAATGGCATGGGTTGAAAGCGACTTACCCGGTGTGGAACAGGGTTTCAAAAAAGCGCGGATCAAGGCTTGTCGCCTCAAAGGTCGGGCCTTCGGTCAAAACCGAGACCGCGTCGTGGCTGTGGAGGCTTTCCTGATGGCTGGCGACAACGCGGAAGTCACCGACACGGGGGTCGGCTTGCAGGCCTTCGGCGAACAGGCGCGCAGCGTCCTCGACGAAGATCGGGTTGGCGGCGTTCAATTCGGCAAAGGCCTGTTCGTCCTCGCGTTTGACCATGACCTGGGTTTCGGTCGGCACAGCGATGCGGCACAGGTCAACGATGTCTTCGAACCAAAGCGTGTCGGCCAATGGGTCGACCACAACCGACAGGCGCGCGACCGAGCGTTGGGAGTGCGGTGTCGCCAATTGGCCACGGGTGCGGCGCGCGTGTTCCGACAGTTCCAGCGAACAGGGACAGGTCGACGAGTAGACATAATCCAGATGCAAGATGCGGGTCCGCGTGCCGTTTTGCTCGACCACTTCGAGGGCGATTTCGTAGTACTGCCAGCCCGACAGGCCCGAGCGCAGGCTGTTCACTTTGACCGGGTAAGAAAAGCGCATCTGGATGCGGGCATCAAAGCTTTCGAGGTCGGTTTTGTAGTCGTCGAGGGCGGCTTCGATGACCTTAAAGCTGAATTCCTCTTCGGCATGGGCATAAAAGCTGCGCATGATGCGGCTCATGTTGATGCCTTTTTTGTCGGCCTCAAGGCTGACGGTGCCGGTGACGGAAGTCTCAAGCTCGCGCTTGCCGCCGGACATGGTGCGGAAGTTTACCGGCAGGCGGAAGTTCGAGATGCCGACGTGCTGGATCGCGCGATGGGCGCCTTTGATCAGCGATTCCGGACCGTTTTGCAGGTCAGGAAGGTCGTCTTTATAGGCCGCGTCGACGGTGAATTCAGCCGGATAAGCGCGCGCCAATGTCGGGTAGTCTGTAGGGGCTGAGGGCAAAAGGCGGGCGATCGCCGGATCAAGCGTGTCGATCTCGGCGGTGTCGGCCTCACCTGCCCATTTACGTAGCAAAGCAAGAGCCGCTTTGGCCTCATCCCGGCTTGGTTCATTGTCGAAATTCTGGGAATGGACGTTCATGGCGATCTCCTACTGGCGCGCCTGCTATGTGGGGCCTATTGCCCCGACTTCCAGCAAGTTCACATTTCTTTTACGCACCAGACCGGGGATCGGTTCACCCGTAGCGGCGGAAAAAGCGTGCCAATATTTGAGGAGGTGTCGTGACGTCGGCCGCCATGACGGTCTCGGTGAGGGCTTCGGCGGCGGCGGGTGGGAAATAGCCTCGGTCTTTGTAGATGCGGATGCGTTCGGCAAAAACGCCGCCGTCGGCTTCGGGGTGAAACTGCGTGGCGTAGACGTTTTCGCCGTAGCGGATCATCTGAAAAGGACACGAGGCCGAGGACATCAGATGGACCGTGCCGGGGGGCAGACTTTGCACGGCTTCCTTGTGGCCAACGAGGGCGTTGAAGACCGTCGGCAGACCAGCCAAAAGTGGATCACGCGCGCCTTCGGGGGTTACGTCGCAGGGTACCGGACCCACCGCTTCCCCATACCGCGCCTTTGACACATCGCCGCCAAGATGATGCGCCAGAATACCGATGCCATAACAACAGCCCATAAACGGCATATCGCGCGCGATAATCTCGGGCATGAGGCCAAGCATCGCAGCTTCGGCGCGCGCCTCATCCGGGGCCTTGTCTTCGGGCGCATCGCTCACGCAGCCGGGGCCACCACCAACGATAACGCCGGCATAGTCCTGAAGGCTAAGACCGACGGGCAAGCCGTCCCGTTCCAACCGCACGCGATGCGTCCGCTCAACAGCCAACGCGCCCTTGTCAAGAAAGGCTCGAAACTCTCCATCCGCGGCCTCATCTTCTGGCCGAAGCTGTAAAACAAGAAACGGCTTCATCGCGTACCCTCCGGCTTCACCCTTTCAAAATACCTCGGGGGAAATGGCCACAGGCCGATGGGCCCCTTTCGGCGATTGCGAGCAATCGCCTGTCGAAAACACATTGCTCTGCAATGTGTGAGAGCTCCCCCGCCCCCGTCCCCGCCAGCGCGGCGTAAGTAAGTTAGCAGATCAAACCGCATCCAACGCCCGCTTCAAATCGGCCACGAGATCACCGGCGTCCTCGATGCCCAAACTCAGGCGCACCAACCCCGGCGTGATCCCAAGTTCCATCCGTTGATCTTCGCTCAAACGCTGGTGCGTGGTGGTTGTGGGATGGGTGATAATGGATTTGGCGTCGCCCAGATTGTTAGAGATCGTGATGATCTCCAAAGCATTGAGAAAACGAAACGCCGCCGCCTGCCCGCCCTTTAGTTCAAGCGAAACCACCGTTCCGCCGCGTTCCAACTGCTCTTGCGCGATGGCGTGCTGAGGATGGTCCGGAAGATCCGGGTAGATAACCCGCGTCAGGCGGTCGTCGCCAACCAGCGCTTGCGCCACAGTCATTGCGGCGTCTGCTTGCGCGCGCACTCGCAGATCAAGCGTCTCTAAACCTTTGAGCAGAACCCACGCTGTGAACGGACTCATCGCGCCGCCGGTGTGTTTGAGGTAGGGTTCTACGGTTTTGCGAATGAACTCTTTGGTGCCAAGTATGACGCCGCCCAAAACCCGGCCCTGCCCGTCAATGTGTTTCGTCGCAGAATAGACAACAACGTCCGCGCCAAGTGAAATCGCGCGGCTAAACACAGGTGTTGAAAACACGTTGTCGACGATCACCAGCGCGCCTTGCGCGTGGGCTATTTCGGCGACGGATTTAAGGTCGATGACTTCAAGCGTCGGGTTCGACATGCTTTCGAGGAACACGGCCCTGGTGTCAGGGCGCACGGCCGCGCGCCAGGCATCCAGATCGGTGCCGTCGACAAACGTGATTTCGACGCCAAAGCGCATAAGCACGTCTTCGAGGATATAAAGGCACGAGCCGAACAAGGCGCGCGCAGACACCACGTGGTCGCCCAACTTCAACATCGACACCAACGCACCATTCACGGCCGCCATGCCGCTGGCCGTGGCGAAGGCGTCTTCGGCGCCTTCAAGGGCGGCAATGCGCTCTTCGAACATCGCGACCGTCGGGTTGCCGTAGCGGGCGTAAATAAACTCGTCTTCGCCAGGTTGGTCGAACCGCTGAGCGGCCTGTTCTGCGCTGTCGTAAACGAAGCCTTGGGTGAGGAAGATCGCTTCGGATACCTCGCCGTACTGGCTGCGACGTGTGCCTGTGTGGACAAGCTTTGTCCGTGTTTTCCAGTCCTGTGACATGGGGACGCCTCCTTTCAAATAAAAAGCCCCCACCGCAGAGCGCCGGGGGCGCGGACACGTCCCTGACCTCTTTAGCGGTTTATTTAACGTGGCCCGCAATCCGGTGAACAAATCGCCACGATGAAAGATGGCTACTCTGCGCGCGCCGAGGCGTCAAGATTTGACCGCGTTCGGGCAGATGCCTTGTTATTGCGCGCGCCCGCCCAAGATCGAAAGGGAACTCAGCATCGCTTTGGAAGAAATGGGCCTTCCCTGTACGACTTACTGGATCAATATCGGCAAGGGAGATCAGTTTGATCCCGATTTCCTTAAAATTGCACCCAATAATCGGATGCCCGCCACTGTGGATTTTGCCGGACCGGATGGCGCAACCGCGCGTGAACGGATCGCTGTAGATCAGTGGTTGATGTGGCAGATGGGCGGCGTCGGGCCGATGGCAGGGCAGAACAACCTCTTTATAAAGTACGCACCTTCGTGGGAGACGCTACAGGTTTCGCGCTATACTGAAGACCGCTATTGCAGTTAAACGCGGCCGGGCCTTGGGTCAGGAATATCGCGACCGTGCGCAAACAGCGGAAGAAAAGGCCGAGGCCAATCGCAATAGGTTCGACCAAAAAGCGTAAATCTTAGGTATATTTAAGGGTGGTGCTTAGGGTTTTTTAAGGGCGGCGCTGTAGGTCCGTTCTTATGGGAATTATCGGACGTTCAGCAGCGCATTATCGGGCCAGTCGGCGCGCGAATTATGTGCCGGGGCGATTGCTGGTGGATGGCGACGATCTTGCGGTGATGGTGCTTAATATCTCGCGGGACGGTGCGAAAATAAGCCTGCGTTATCCGATCATGCCCGGAACGGCAGTGGAATTACGGGTGAAAAATCAGAGCGTTCCCGCGCTTGTGCAATGGAGCGGTATCAGCGCGGCGGGGTTGCGGTTCTTGGACCGGTTGGACGCCGAAACGCTGGTCTATCTCGAAGGTGGCGACGCCAGAGGCAAGGGCAATGCCTAGGACGGTTTGTCGGCGTCTTCGTCGATCAGGTGATCTTGCAGCGACATAATCTGCCCCCATAAGAAGACGAACATAAGGATCGGAAAGCCAAAGGTTTCGATCTTGACCCAGGCGTCCGTCGACATGGTGCGCCAGATCACTTCGTTGGCCACGCCAAGGCCTGCAAAGAACAGCGCCAGACGTCGTGTGAGCTTCATCCAGCCTGCGTCCGTCATCGGCAAGAATTCGGACATAACCCAAGCAAGGTAAGACCGCCCCTGCAGCAGACCAACCCCAAGGATCGCGGCAAAGAGGCCGTAGACCAGCGTGGTTTTCATCTTGAAGAACCGCTCGTCGTTGAACCAGACCGTGAGTCCTCCGAACAGGATCACCATGACGGCCGTGAAGACCTGCATCCGACTGAGTTTTCCTGTGAGTTTCCAAAGGATTGCGATGCTGACCAGAAGGATTGGTACGAAGACGCCCGCCGCGACGATGAAGCCATCGTAGTCGGTGCCACCAATGGTGTAGGTCTGGTCGCGCATCTGCAGGTAAGCGACGAAAAACAACAGCGGCGGGCCCAGTTCAAGGACCTGTTTCACAATCGGGTTCAGCGTTTTTTCTTCCATGGCAGTCACTTAAACCGCGCGAGCTTATCCTGCAATGCGCTGACGCGAAAATGTGGGCTTAGCCGCCGAGTTCGACAACAACTGCGCCAAGCGCGATGAGGCCCATCAGGGACAAGCGGCGCGGGCCGACTTTTTCGCCCCAAAAGAGGTAGGCAATGAGGGCCGCGAAGACGACGGAGGTTTCGCGCAAGACGGCCGCCTCGCCGACTTTGTCGAGACGGGTCGCAAGCATGATGCCTCCGAACGAGAATATCGCCACAATTGCGCCGGTGAGGCCAAGCTTGAGAAGCGGCATAAAGGGGCGCGGCACCCGGCCTTTTTTGTAGGCGAGGTAGGCGGTTGGGAATGCGATGCCGTCGATAAGGAAGAACCACGCGACGAAAGTCAGCGGGTCGGCGGTGGCGCGAATGACGAAGGCGTCCCATGTGGTATAAAGCGCGACGAAACCGCCGGTCAAAGCTGCGAGGCCAAGGGCCAGCGGCAGGCGCGCGCGATCGCTTGTGACGTGACGCAGGTTGTAAACTGCAAGGCCGAGTATGCCGCTGGCGAGCATCGCCACGCCGAGCCATTGGACCGCTTGAAAGCGTTCGCCGAAAAGAATGCCTGCGCCGATAACAGTGAAAACCGGGCCGACGCCGCGCACAACCGGGTAGACGACGGTATAAGCGCCGACCGAATAGGCCGAGGCTTGCGCAAGTTTGTAGCCGACGTGGATCACCCATGCGACGGCAAACAAGGCCCAGACGTCGGGTTCAGGCCATGGCACGACGAACAATGCGAAAGGCAGCGCGATCAGGGCGTAGCAGGCGTCTATTGCCGAGCGGGTTGTGAAGGGGTCGTAGCGGCCTTTTTGAAGGGCGCCGAAAAGGGCGTGAAGGACTGCGGCCATGAGGGCGAGGAAAAGCGCGACCTGCCGGCCTTGGTCCGTGCCTTCAAGGGAGATGAGCCATTCGCTCAATTCGCGGACGCGTCTTCTATGAAGGAGACGGCCACCGTGCCGC
>RCMY010003339.1_pt1 | contig 14238 bp, 16 predicted proteins | sample 2041341 | NCBI WGS metagenome assembly RCMY01 (sample SAMN09708234, study PRJNA481090) | Marine sediment metagenome, whole genome shotgun sequencing project.
CGCATCGTCAACATGACGGCGTTGACGGTGGTCGAAGCGATGCAGACGCGTTGAACCGGCGACCCCAGCACCCTCAAGCACGGTGCGTGCCCGGCCGTTGTTCTCGCTGTTGAAGAGGAACCGGGCATGGAGACAGACAAAGCGGCACTGGTATTGACCGGAGGCGGCGCACGCGCCGCCTACCAGGTCGGTGTGCTGAGCGCCGTGAAAGAGCTTTGGGGGCGTCGCCCGGGCAATCCGTTCCCGATCCTGTGCGGTACCTCGGCCGGCGCGATCAACGCCGTCGCACTCGCCGTGTATTCCGAAAATTTCGCCATGGCGGTGCGCAAGATCGGCTGGATCTGGCGGCATTTTCATGTCGATCAGGTCTATCGTGCCGACCTCGCCGCGATCGCAGCCACTGGTGTGCGCTGGGGTTCGGCTTTGCTTACCGGCTGGCTGGTGCGGCAGACGCCGCGCGCGCTGCTCGACAACACGCCGCTGGCCTGCCTGCTCGATGCAACGCTCGATTTCACCGCCATCGGCCGCGCCATCGAACAGCGTCATCTGCATGCTGTGAGCGTGACCGCGTCCGGCTACACCTCAGGCGAAAGCCTGGTGTACTTTCAGGCACAGGCGGACGTCAAAGGCTGGCGGCGCGCGCAGCGGATCGGCCTGCCGGCCACGCTCGGGCTGCCACACGTGATGGCATCGAGCGCGATTCCCTTCGTTTTTCCCGCGGTGCCGATTCATCGTGAATATTTCGGCGACGGCTCGATGCGTCAGCTTGCGCCGATCAGTCCCGCGATTCACCTTGGCGCCCAGCGCATCCTGGTGATCGGCTCGGGCCGCCTGGCCGAAGAAGGTCGGCAGCGGGCCGATGCCTATCCGTCGCTGGCGCAGATCGCCGGTCATGCGATGTCGAGCATTTTTCTCGACAGCCTCGCGGTCGATCTCGAGCGGCTCGAGCGCATCAATCAAACGCTGGGCGGGCTCTCTGCCGAACAACGGCAAGCGGCGGGGGTGTTGCTGCGGCCGATCGAGGCGCTGGTGATCTCGCCTTCGCGGCGAATCGACACCATTGCCGGCCAGTATCGCAAAGGTCTCCCGCGCGCCCTGCAGGCGGTACTCAGCGGTGTCGGCGCGATGCGGCCCGAGGGTTCGACGCTGCTCTCTTACCTCTTGTTTGAGCCAGGCTACACGCGTGCGTTGATGTCGCTTGGATACGAAGACACGATGGCCCGACGTCACGCTGTAGCCGATTTTTTACGTGTATAAAAATTAGAAAACGGTTAAAGAAACATCGCTTAGTTGCCGTTTTTATGGATAATTCCTCAATTCCGTACTAGGCTTATCAAAATGTTTCGACTGATTCGGCCCATGTTCCGGCCCAACCTCCTGTTGCTGATTTTGCTCTCTGCCTCTTGCAGCCTGCGCGCCGCCGATGACGCGCCGATGCGCATGTCGGTGACCATCAATCCGGCCAACGTGCCGCGCGCCTTGCTGGCCGGCGAGGCGCGGGACGACGATCCGGACTTGAAATCGCGGGCCTTTCTCGTGATCGACCAGCGCAGCGGTGAAGTGTTGCTCGAACGCAATGCCGAACGGGTCGCGCCGATTGCCTCGATCACCAAATTGATGACCGCCATGGTGGTGCTCGATGGCCGGCAGTCCCACAAGGAAAAAGTCACTGTTTCCAAACTCGATGTCGACACCCTGCGCCACAGCAGTTCGCGCTTGCCGGTGGGGACGCGCTTGAATCGTGGCGAAATGCTGCGAATCATGTTGATGGCGTCGGAGAATCGCGCTGCCTCCGCGCTGGCGCGTAACTATCCGGGCGGCACCCGTGTCTTCGTCAAGGAAATGAATCGCAAGGCGCGTGCGCTGGGACTGCGCAATACCCACTTTGCGGAGAGCACGGGGCTGAGTGCCGGCAACGTGTCGAGCGCGCGCGATCTGGCGCGGCTGGCGACGGTGGCGGCAAAATACCCGTTGATCCGAACCTACTCGACCGAAGGCTCTCACGCCGTCAACATCAATGGCCGCGCGCGCACGTTCCGCAATACCAACGCATTGGTGCGCGATCCGGAATGGGAGATCAGCCTGTCGAAAACCGGCTACATTCGTGAAGCCGGCCGGTGCCTCATCATGCAGACTTGGTTGCGCGCGCGCCCGGTGATGGTGGTGTTGCTCGATTCGTTCGGCCGCCATACCCGCACGGCTGACGCGCGGCGCCTGCGCGAATGGCTTGCCTCGCGGCCGTGGGACACCCTGGTCGCCGCGCCGCTTGCGCCGGCGTCCTGAGCAAAGTCCTCAGCGCTCCCGCGACACGTAGCCTTGCGCGCGTGACACCGTCAAGGCGGTTTCACGCACCAGCGGCGCCCAATCGGGGTTGAAACGCTCGGTCGGCGTCGACAATGAAATGCCGGCGACCAGTTCGCCGTTATCGTCATAAATACCGGCGGCAATGCAGCGCACGCCGATTTCTACTTCTTCCATGTCAAATGCGACACCGTGGCGGCGAATCTTGTCGAGCTCCTTTTCGAGCACCGCAAGATCGGTAATCGAGGTCGCCGTTGAACCCGGCAGGCCAGAGCGTTTGGCGTAAGCGCGCACTTCTTCGGCGCTGTCTTCGGCGAGAAACAGCTTGCCGGTGGCGGTGGTATGCAAGGGGGCCCGCGCCCCGACCACACGCACCACCCGCACCGACGAGCGGCCGCTCGAGGTGCGTTCCACGTACACGATCTCGTCCTTGTCACGAATGCCGAGATTGATGCTCTCGCCAGTGTGTTGATGCAGCTCGACCATGGCGTACATCGCGCTTTCCCGAAGTGAAATGCGGGATTTCACCAGCGCGCCAAGTTCCAGCAGGCGAATGCCCAAACGATAGATGCCGTTGTCGGTCCGTTCGACGAATCCGCTGCGCGCCATCGCGTTGAGAATGCGGTGAGCGGTCGACGGATGCAGCCCGGTTTCCGCCGCCAGTTGCTTGAGGGGTAAGGGGTCGGGGTGTGCTGAGAGGACGTCGAGCAGCGTCATCACGCGCTCGATGACCTGGACGGAGGTTTTGGCGGCGGGTTCGGTCATGACTGGATTCTCTGATTTGCGAATGTTACTTGAGTCCCGTAGATTTCGCCCAGTGAAATCCAATGCCGCAAGGCGCACTGGGGAGGTCAGGAATGAAACCGCGAATCGTCTTTCTGGAGGCCGACTCGGTGGGCGTGTCGTTGCGTCGTCCATCCGCACCGCACGAGTGGATCGAACATGCAGAGACGTCCGCCGCTGACGCAGCCGCGCGCCTGGCCGGCGCACACATTGCCATCATCAACAAACTGAATTTCGATGCGGCGCTGCTTGAACGTTTGCCTGAATTGAAGATGATTGCGCTCGCGGCCACCGGCACCGACAACGTCGATCTGGCGGCTTGCAGCGCGCGCGGCGTCGTTGTCAGCAACGTGCGTGGCTACGCCGCCACCTCGGTGCCCGAGCATGCCATGGCGCTCATGCTGGCGCTGTCACGGCGCTTGATCGATTACCACAATGACGTGCGCGCAGGGCGATGGGCGAGCGCGCGGAGTTTCTGCTTTTTCGATCACCCGATTGTCGATCTTCAGGGCGCCACGCTTGGCCTCGTCGGCAGCGGCAGTCTGGGTGGCGGTGTCGCGCAACGGGCGGAAGCCTTCGGCATGAAGGTGCTGTGGTCGGAGCGCCCCGGCGCGTCGCGTGTGCGTGCGGGGCATCATTCCTTCAGCGATGTGCTGCGCAGGTCGGACGTCCTCTCGCTGCATTGTCCGCTCACCGAAGCGACACGACACATGATCGACGCCGCCGCGCTGCGCGCGATGAAGCCGTCGGCGTTGCTGATCAACACCGCGCGCGGCGCCCTGGTCGACGATGTTGCCCTGGCCGATGCGCTGCGCACGGGCGAAATTGCCGGTGCCGCCATCGACGTGCTGGTCGAAGAGCCGCCACCGCCCGACCATCCGCTGCTGGCTGACGACGTGCCCAATCTGATCGTCACGCCGCACATCGCCTGGGCGTCGCGCTCCGCCATGCAGACGATGGCCGATCAGGTGGTTGACAACATCGATGCTTTTCTGGTTGGCGCGCCGCGCAATCTGGTGCTTTGAGGTCTCGAGCCCGGCCTCGGCACAAAACCGATGCGGGGCGGTTGTTCGCCGCCTGCGTCGCGGCTATAGTGGGGTCAAAACAAGGGAGACGATTCCCATGCATGGCGGCGGTAGCGCCAACAGTGGGAGCATAAAAACATGCGGTCGCTGAGCTTTGTGTTGACGCTCTACGTGTTCTGGCTGGTGTTGTCCGGCTATTTCACGTTCTTTCTGATGACGATCGGTTTCGCGTCGGCGGTTGCGATCCTGTTCTTTGCGCAGCGCATGGATGTGGTCGATCTCGAAGGGCATCCGATTTCGTTTGGCGGCAGCGCGATATTGTATTGGCCGTGGCTGATCAAGGAAATCATCGTCTCCGCGTGGGATGTGAGCAAGATCATCGTCAACCCGCGCCTGCCGATCAGTCCGACCATGGTGTGCGTGCGTGCCGGCCAGAAAACCTCGGTCGGCCGGGTCACCTACGCCAACTCGATCACGCTCACCCCGGGCACCATTTCGGTCGATATCGAAGGTGACGAGATTCTGGTGCATGCGCTGACGCGGGAGGGCGCCGAAGCCTTGCAGGAAGGCACCATGGACCGGCGTGTGACCGCATTCGAGGGGCGCTCCTGATGTACTTCGTCGTCGTCATTGCCATGTTGGTGACGCTGACCCTCGCGCTGGTACGCGCCTATCTCGGCCCGACCGTGTTCGACCGTGCGCTGGCCGCTAACACGGTGGGCACCGCCAGCATGCTGTTGCTGGCCATTTTCCAGTTTATTTCGGGGCGCCCCGAGTTCGTCGATCTGGCGCTCGTGTACGGGCTGCTGAGCGTTATCGGCACCATCGCGCTGCAGAAGTTCTTCCGCTACGGCGATCTGGGCGAACCGGGTCGCGCGCGGGAGAAGCGACCATGATCGTCATCGACATCCTGAGCTGGATTCTTGTTTCAGTGGGTGGCGTGTTCTGCGTGATCGGCGCGGTCGGCATGGTTCGCATGCCGGATTTCTACACGCGCATGCATGCCTCGAGCGTCGTCGACACGCTGGGTGCCGGCCTGATCATCCTCGGGCTGATTCTGCAAAGCGGCTTTACGCTTGCCAGCGTCAAACTGCTCATCCTCGGTTTGTTGATCTTCTTTACCTCGCCCACGGCAGCGCATTCGCTTGCCGATGCGGCTCTTGAGCGCGGTGCCAAACCGGTGCTGGCCGACGAAGGAGAACCCCCATCCTTACCACGCTGACCGCCGTTGTCCTGCTCACCCTGATGGCTGCGGCCGCGATCGGTATCGCGCGCCAGCGCAATCTGTTCGGGGTCGTACTGATGGCGGGAATCTACTCGTTCCTCATGGCGACGCTGTTGGTGGTGCTCGATGCGGTCGACGTGGCGATGACCGAAGCAGCGGTCGGTGCCGGCATTTCCACGGTGTTGCTGCTGAGTGCGATCTATCTGACCGGCGTGCGCGAATCGAAGCCGATCCATAAACCCTGGCTGCCGCTGTTCGTGGTCGCCGTCACCGGCGGCATGCTGGTTTACGGCACGCTCGGTCTGCCGGCGTTTTCCGATCCGCGGGCGCCAATCCACCGCCATGTCGCGCCACGCTACCTCGAAGAGGGGCCGAAGCTGACCGGCGTGCCCAACGTCGTCACCGCCGTTCTCGCCAGCTACCGCGGCTTCGATACGCTGGGCGAAACCGCCGTCGTGTTCACCGCCGGGATGGGCGTGATTGCCTTGCTTGGGCGCCGCTCGGCGCGCCGCAAATACAAGCGGACGGGCGAGGTCACGGACGAAAATGAAAACGCAGGGGACGGCCCGGACGGCGAGCGCCCGGACGATGAGGAGGTGCCGCGGGCATGAAGCTCGACATCATACTTCGCGTCATCGCGAAGCTGCTGATCCCGTTTGCCATCATGTTCGGCGTCTACGTGCAGTTTCACGGAGACTTCGGCCCCGGCGGTGGATTTCAGGCCGGCGTCATCATTGCTGCGGCAGTGGTCTTTTACGCCCTCATCTACGGCCTGCCGAGTGCGCGGAAAGTCGTGCCGGTGCGCCTCTCCGAAGTGCTGATTGCGGTCGGCCTGCTCCTCTATCTGTCCGTCGGCTTCGCCGGGATGTTGCTCGGCGGCAACTTTCTTGATTACTTCGTACTGGCGCACGACCCCGTCCATGGCCAGCATCGCGGCATTTTCTGGGTCGAACTTGGCGTCCTCATTACGGTTTTCGCGGTGATGCTCAAGATCTTCTACGTATTTGCCGGTCGCCGGCGCGATATCGACGAGCGTGCGCCATGACGATGGCCGGGCATTACACCTATTTCGTCACTATTCTGCTGCTCATGGTGGGACTGTTCGTGCTCATTGCGCGCAGCAACCTGATCAAAAAACTGATCGGTTTGGGCATCTTCCAGACCGCGGTTTACCTGCTCTACATTGCGCCCGGCAAGCTCATCGGCGGCAGTGCGCCGATCGTCGAGGAAGGCATCAAGGTCTATTCCAACCCGCTGCCACACGTGCTCATTCTCACCGCCATCGTCGTTGGGGTGGCCACGCTTGCGCTCGGGCTGGCGCTGGTCGTGCGTATCAAGGAAGCCTACGGAAGCATCGACGAGGAAGACATCCTTCAAAGCGATGCCGAAGCCGCCAAGAATAAACTGACGACTGCTGCCGAACCCATTGCTCGCTCATAATCTTCCCGCTCTGCTGGTTGTCGTGCCGCTGATGGCGGCGCCACTCATGGTCATCGTGCGGCGCGCCGGGCCCTGCTGGCTGATCGCGCTCGTCGCCAGCGTATTTTCACTGGGCGTGGCCATCGCGCTGCTCACGCAAACCCTGACGTCGGGCACCATCTCCTACGCGATGGGCAGTTGGGAACCGCCGCTGGGCATCGAGTATCGCGTCGACACCTTCAATGCCTTTATCGCGGTGACGGTTGCCCTGATGGGCGTCTTCGTCGTGCCTTTTTGCCGCCTTGGCATCGCCGACGAAATACGTCGCGAAGAGCAGTATCTTTTCTACTGCATGCTCATGCTGTGCCTCGCCGGCCTGCTGGGTATCCTGGTCACGGGTGACGCGTTCAACATCTTCGTCTTTCTCGAAGTGTCTTCGTTGGCGACCTACGTGCTCATTGCGATGGGGCGCGACCGGCGCGCGGTGATGGCGTCGTACCAATACTTGCTGATGGGCACCGTGGGTGCCACGATGTATGTGCTTGGCATCGGCATTCTGTATCTCGAAACCGGCACCCTGAACCTCGCCGACCTGGCGGTGCGTCTGCCGCAACTCGGTGATCCGCGTGGCACGCTTGCCGCGCTGGCCTTCATCACGGTGGGCCTTTCGCTCAAGATCGCCCTGTTCCCGTTGCACCTGTGGCTGCCCAACGCCTATGTTTTTGCGCCGTCGGCGGCTTCGGCCTTTATTGCAGCAACCGCCACCAAGGTGTCGCTGTATGTGCTGATGCGCTATTTCTTCACCATCTTTGGTTCGGTGGTGGTGTTTGATATGCACCTTACGGGTGCCATTCTGGTGGCGCTCTCGCTGGCCGCCATGTTCATTGCTGCCGCGGTGGCAATCTACCAGCACAATGTCAAACGCATGCTGGCCTATTCAAGTCTTTCGCAAATCGGTTACATCACGCTCGGCATCAGTCTCAACACCGTAGGCGGGCTGACCGCGGCCACGATTCATGTGTTCAATCACGCGCTGACCAAGGGCGGCATGTTCCTGTTGCTCGGGTGTGCGGTGGCGCGCTGTGGTGACTCCAGCTTCGAACGGATCGCCGGCCTCGGCCGCACCATGCCGCTGACTGCGTTCGCGTTCGTGATCGGCGGCTTCAGCCTGGTCGGAATTCCCGGCACCGCAGGCTTCATCAGCAAATGGTATCTGGTGATCGCGGCGATGGAAGCGGGCCACTGGTGGATGGTGGGGGCGATCATGCTCAGTTCGCTGCTCGCCCTGATCTACGTCTGGCGCTTTGTCGAAGTGGCTTATTTCCGCGAGCCGCCTGCCGACCTTCGCTCGCCCGGTGAGGCGCCGTGGTCAATGACAGTGCCGGCCGTGGCGACGATCGCTGCCTGCGTCTATTTTGGTGTGGACGCGAGTTGGAGCGGCGAAATGGCGCAACGGGCGGCCGAAGCGTTGATCGGGGGCTGGAAATGAGCGGTTCGTGGGCGCTCGGCTTCATCCTCGCGACGCCATTCATCGGCATGGCGGCCGTGGCGCTGAGCGGTCGCAACGCCAATATGCGCGAGGGCATGACGCTGACGACCGCGGTGCTGTTGTTCGCCCAGGTGGTCGCGCTGGCCGGCCCGATCATGGACGGCGCCCGGCCTTCGCTTGAACTTGTCGAATTCCTGCCCGGGCTGTCGCTCACCCTCGCCGCCGAGCCACTCGGTCTGCTCTTCGGTCTGATTTCGTCGGGGCTGTGGATCGTCAGTTCGTTGTATTCGATCGGTTACATGCGCGGTAACAATGAAAAGCACCAGACGCGCTTTTTTGTCTGTTTCGCCGGTGCCATCTTCGCCGCACAGGGCATCGCGTTTGCCGGCAACATGATGACGCTGTTTCTGTTCTATGAAGTGATGACGCTGATCACCTACCCGCTGGTTGCACACAGCGGCACAGAGCACGCCAAGAAGCAGGCGCGGATCTATCTGGGTGTGCTCATGGGCACCTCGATCGCCTTTCTGCTCACCGGCACGCTGGCCACTTGGGTGCTGACGGGTACGCTGGATTTCCGCCAAGGCGGCATCCTCGCCGGCCATGTCGGCGCAGCGGGCACGACGGTGCTGGTGGCGCTCTACATGTTCGGTATCGGCAAGGCGGCGCTGATGCCGTTCCACCGTTGGTTGCCGGCGGCGATGGTTGCGCCGACGCCGGTGTCAGCGTTGCTGCATGCCGTGGCGGTGGTTAAGGCCGGGGTGTTCACCGTTGTCAAGGTGGTGGTGTATATCTTCGGTGCCGAACATCTGATGAGCCTGGGCAGTGCCGACTGGGTCCCGTACATAGCCGGTTTCACCATCATTGCCGCGTCGGTGGTGGCGCTGCGCGCCGACAACCTCAAGCGGCGGCTGGCGTATTCGACGGTCAGCCAGTTGTCTTACGTCACGCTGGCGGCCACGATGCTGGCGCCGATTTCGATCGTTGGCGCCACCTTGCACATCGCGGCTCACGCCGTCGGCAAGATCACCCTGTTCTTCGCCGCCGGCTCCATTTACACCGCGGCGCACAAAACCGAAATCAGCCAGCTCGATGGCATCGGCCGGCGCATGCCGTGGACCATGACTGCCTTCGGCATCGGCGCGCTGTCGATGATCGGCCTGCCGCCCGCGGTCGGTTTCGTCTCGAAGTGGTACATCCTTACCGCGGCGATGAGTCTCGAACACTGGGTCATCGTTGGCGTGCTCATCCTCAGCACACTGCTCAACGCCGGTTACTTCATTCCGATCGTATGGCGTGCCTTCATGCGTGCGCCGCCGGCCGATCCGGACGATCAGCATCACGACGCCCACGGCGAAGCGCCAACCATCATGGTGGTGGCGCAAACCGTCACCGCCGCGCTCGTCGTCGGGTTGTTTTTCTTTCATGAATCCTTGCTGCGTCTCGCGCGCACCGTCGCGGGAGGTTTCTGATGAGTACGCCGACATTCTCCACCCGGCGCGGTCGCGTGCTGTGGCAGGGCCTGCTGATCGTACTGGTTGTCACCCTGGCGGCGGGATTTTTCGTGCACGGCCACCCGCACTTCGGCTTCGACGGCTGGCCCGGCTTCAATGCGTGGTACCCGTTCCTTGCCTGCGTGCTGCTGGTCGGCGTGGCGCGCGCGGCCTTCAGCGGTATGGCGGCAGCGGAGGACGATGATGATGAATAGGCGGCAGTCGCGCACGTCTGCGCAGCAGCGGAGGCGACATGGCGATGGTTGAGCTGTTGGGACATCCCGCGCTGTGGCTGGTGCTCGGCGGACTGGCCATGGGTCCGCTGCGTGGCACGCGGCGCAGCGTGCTGTCGCTGGTCTTGCCGCTGCTCGCTTTCTTGCTCGCCTGGCGGCTGCCCGACGGCGTCTCCGGTGGCTTCGCGTTTCTCGATTATTCGCTCGAAGTGCTGCGCGTCGATCGCCTCGGGCGGCTGTTTGCGATGGTGTTTTCGCTCGCCCTGTTCGCCGGCAGCATTTTTGCCCTGCGCCAGCCGAGCAAGCTCGAAGTGCCGGCCGCCTTCGTTTATGCAGGCAGCGCGGTCGGCGCGGTACTCGCCGGTGATCTGGTGACCTTGTTCCTGTGCTGGGAGCTGATGGCGATCGCCTCGACGCTGGTCATCTGGGCCGGCGGCCGCAAGGCCTACCCGGCGGCGATGCGATATCTGATGGCGCATCTGTTCGGCGGTGTGCTGCTGATGGCCGGCATCGTCGGTCACCTCGCGGCAGGCGGCAGTCTGCGTTTCGAGGCGATGTCGCTCGACAGCGCCGCGCACTGGCTGATGCTCGCCGGTTTCCTGGTCAACGCCGGCGCGTTTCCGCTGTGGTCGTGGTTGCCGGATGCCTACCCACGAGCGTCGTGGAGCGGCATGGTATTTCTCTCCGCGTTCACCACCAAGACCGCGGTGTATGCCGTCATGCGTGGCTTCCCCGGTGCCGAGGTGCTGATCCCGATCGGCCTGCTGATGGCCGCCTACGGCCTGATCTACGCGCTGGTAGAGAACAATGCCCGACGTGTGCTGGCCTACGCCATCATCAACCAGGTCGGTTTCATGATCGCCGGTATCGGCATCGGCACCGAGGTCGCCCTCAACGGCGTCGCGGCGCATGCTTTCGCGCACATCGTCTACAAGGCGTTGCTGATCATGGCGGTCGGTGTGGTGGTGATGCAGACCGGCAAGAGTCGTTGCAGCGAACTGGGCGGGCTGGCGCGCAGGATTCCGTTCACCACGGCCTTCGCGGTGTTTGGTGTGTTGGCGATGTCGGCACCGCTGACGGCCGGCTTCATCACCAAGTCGCTGGTGCTTCAGGGGGCGGCGGATGCGCATCTGGCGTTCACCTGGGCCGCCATGATGGTGGTGGCGGCCGGCGTCTTTCTGGTCGGTCTCAAGGTTGTCGGCCTGGTGTATTTCGGCACGGCGCACGACGACACGTTCAAGCCCAAAGAGGCCACCACCAGCCAGTTTTGCGCGATGGCCGCGCTGGTGCTGATGAGCCTTGCCGCCGGCATTTACCCACGGCTGCTCTACGATCTGTTGCCCTTCGCCACCGACTACCAGCCCTACACCGGCGCTCACGTCGTCCATCAGCTGCAGCTGCTGCTCGTCACCACGGTGGCCTTTATCGTGCTGCGCCCGGTGCTGGTGCGCATGCTGGGTCGCTTGCATGATGTCGACAGCCTGTATCGCGGCGGTAATGATCGCCGCATACGCCGCATCGCCGGCGACATGAGCGACGCGCTGGCGGCGTTCGGCCGCCGGATGGGCGAATCCGCGATCGGATTCAACGCCGGGCTGAAGCGCTACTATGGCTCGCAAAGCGTGCTCGCGCGTACCTGGCCGTCGGGCAGCATGGTGTTGTGGGTGGCGGTGTTGCTGCTCACCTACCTGGTGCTGTTCTTCGTGCCGTTATGAGCGCGTCATGACCAATGCGCCCTCACCTGCGCGCGAGGGCATGCGGCTCTCCAAACTGATGTCGGAGCGTGGCATGTGCTCGCGGCGTGAAGCGGATGCGCTGATCGAGCGCGGCTGGGTGTTTGTCGACGGCCAGCGGGTGGCCGAACTGGGCGTGCGCGTGCAACCCGACGTCATCGTCACGCTCGACGCACGCGCCGAGGCCAAGCAGGCTGAGCGGGTCACAATCCTCCTGCATAAACCCGTTGGTTTTGTTTCCGCGCAACCCGAGAAAGGCTATCGCGCCGCCGTGTCGCTGATTACCGCAGACCACCTCGCCGTGGGCGCAAACCGCCGCTTCTCACGCGATCACCTCAAAGGTCTGGCGCCCGCTGGCCGCCTCGACATCGACTCCACCGGCCTGTTGGTGATGACACAGGACGGTCGCGTGGCACGTCAGTTGATCGGTGATGACAGCCAGATCGACAAGGAGTATCTGGTGCGCGTCGAAGGCAAGTTGTCGGCCGAAGGGTTGGCCTTGCTCAACCACGGACTGCACCTCGACGGGCGCGCCCTGCGCCCGGCGAAAGTGAGCTGGCAGAACACCGATCAGTTGCGTTTCATCCTCCGCGAAGGGCGCAAACGGCAGATCCGCCGCATGTGCGAGCAGGTCGATCTCAAGATCACCGGCCTCAAACGCATCCGCATCGGCAAAGTCACGCTGGGCGATCTGCCGCGCGGGCAATGGCGCTATCTGCGCGAGGGCGAGTCCTTTTAGACACGGCTCATTCAGTACGCAGTGCATCCACCGGATCAAGCGTGGTCGCCTTGCGCGCTGGCAGCACGCCTGCCAGCAGGCCAATGACGACTGCCGATAACTCGGCGACGGCGACAAAACGCCAGGGTGTGTGCACCGGCAAAGCGGGCACAAGCAGACCGACAAGCTGCGCCAGGCCGCCGCCGATGAGCAGTCCAAGGATGCCCCCGACCGTGGCCAGCGCCACCGCCTCGCCGAGAAACAGCCCGAGAATCGTGCGGCGTGGTGCGCCCAGCGCGACCAACAGGCCGATTTCGGCAGTGCGTTCGGTGACCGCGATGGTCATGATGGTGACGATACCGACGGCGCCGACGAGCAGCGAAATACCGCCCAGCGCGCCAATCGCTGCGGTGAGAATGCCGAGAATGTTCGACAGCGTGTCGAGCATGTCCTGCTGCGTGGTGAGCGCGAAGTCGATACGGCCATGCCGCGCTTCGAGCAGTCGCTCCACCTGTCGACTGGCCACATCGGCCGGCACGCCCTCACGATAGGCGACGTTGATCTCCATCAGCCCTTCGCGGTTGTACAACGCGAGTGCGCGGCCGGCGGGGATGTACACGCTGTCGTCGAGATCAATGCCCAGCACCTGGCCCTTTTCCTCCATCACGCCGACCACGCGAAAACGCTCGCCGGCGATGCGGATGCGTGCGCCGAGCGCGTTGCCGTTGCCGAACAGCTCGGTTTTCAACTTGGCGCCGAGCACCGCAAAGGCGCGCGGCTGATCGCTGTCGTCGGGCGGCAGAAAGCGCCCGCTGCGCACCCGAAGGGTGAATACCTGCTGCATTGCCGGGCCGACGCCCATCACCATGACGCGCCGTACGCGGCCCTTGCCTTCGACTTCCGAATTGCCCGACACCACCGGCGTGACCGCGGTGATGAACGGCACGCGCTCGAGCGCGCGGGCGTCGGCCAGGGTGAGCGGACGCGAGGTGCTGGGCAGGCCGGGCGGCCCGCCACGCGCGCCTTTCTTGCCCGGTGTGATCTCGATGACATTGGTCCCGAACTGGGTGAATTCAGCGAGTACAAACTGGTGAATGCCCTCGCCGATCGAGGTCAACAGAATGACTGCGGCAATGCCGACCGCAATGCCCAGCAGAGTGAGGAAACTGCGCATGCGATGGGCGACCAGCGAGCGCACTGCGAGGGTGAGAAAGTCGCGCCAGCTCACAACGGGCTCATCGCTTCGACAACGCGTCAACCGGATCGAGGCGCGCCGCGCGGCGTGCCGGCATGACGCCGAACAGGATGCCGGTGACAATCGCGGTGCCCAGCCCGGCGATGATTGCCCAGTCGGGCGGATAGGCGGGCAGGTCGGGGAAGGCCAGGCGCAGTCCCCAGGCGCCGGCATGACCCAACGCGAGGCCGGCCAGTGCGCCGGCGATCGAGAGCAGGGCGGCCTCGGCGAGAAAGACCCGGCGGATCGCGTTGCCGGTGGCCCCCAGCGCCTTGAGCAGGCCGATTTCGCTGGTGCGCTGGGTGACTGCGACGAGCATCACGTTCATCACCAGAATGCCGGCCACGGCGAGGCTGATCGCGGCGATGCCGGCGACGGCCAGCGTGAGCGCACTGAGGATGCGGTCGAAGGTGCCGAGCACGGCGTCCTGGGTAATCAGCGTGACATCTTCTTCGTCGTCATGGCGCGCCTTGAGAATGTTCAGCACCTGCTGTTTGGCGGCCGGCACGGCATCGCGGTTGCGCGCTTCGACAAAGATGCGGAACAGGCCGGCGGTGTTGAACAGCGCCTGTGACGCGGCGACCG
>RCMY010008732.1_pt1 | contig 14238 bp, 20 predicted proteins | sample 2041341 | NCBI WGS metagenome assembly RCMY01 (sample SAMN09708234, study PRJNA481090) | Marine sediment metagenome, whole genome shotgun sequencing project.
CGCGGCGCAGGCACATCGCGCGCGTCGACTTCAATGGCGGGCGGGTTTCGACGCGATTCAAACCCACCGGATGCGGCCAGATCTTCGGCGCGTGGGGCCACCATAACCGCCTTTGCGTCACCTGTCACGGCGGGCGCTGCCAACGGCTCTGGTGCTTTTACGGCCACCGGTTTTGCAAGGGGCGGCGGTACGCTGGTGTCGGGTTTGGCAATCTGCGGACCATCCGTATCACCGGTCGGCACGGCCAACACGGCATCAGGGGTCTTGGACGGCGCCGCGGCGGCAACAGTCGCAGGATCAGCCATGCGTGGAAGCGGCGTAAAGATGGCTAATTCATCTGTCGCCTCATCTGGCTCAACCACCTGCACCGGAAATTTCGCGTGACCCACAACAACCACAGGCGCCGTATCGCGCGCAACCGGACCCGTCGCTGCCTTGGCTGGCCCAAAGAAAACTTCACCGGCAAATGTATCAGGCTCGGAAACTGCAGCAAAACACTGCGGCGCAAAATCATATTTAGCGGCAAAAGCTTCGGCCTCTTCCAAGGTTTCGCGGGCCACGGCAGCAATATAGGTCCTGCCACCATTGCGATCAAAATCGATCACCAACTCGTTCACCGCATAAGGCGTCGCACCCTCAAGGGCTGTTTTCACATCAGAAAGGCTCGTCTGCGCGGTTTGCAGCGTGATATACTTGATCTGCTCGTTAGGAATAAGAAGTTTGGTCCGCATCCCGTCAGGGGCCAGACGCATCGCATCTTCACGCAAATTTGCCAGTGCCGCACCCAGATCGGGAACGTCCACAGGCGTATTGCCAACCAAAAGCCAGCCGTCATCTGCACGCTGCAGTAGCTGAATTCCGTCCGAAGAGAGCGAGAGTGCAAAATTTACTGTCATGCGCATGCTCTATCATGTTGGTGTTATGGGGCAAAACAGGTTTCACCCAGCAAGGCCAGCCTATAGCAATAATCCGCCAAATCCAACTCTTTGCAGATGCGCCGCCAAGGATTGCGCGCCATGCTGCGTCTAACCTGATATGTGATCAGAAAAGGACGATCAAAATGACATCTATGTTACGAAATTTCTCGGCAGCACTCTGCATGACGGGGCTCTGGGCCGGGGCCGCAATGGGCGAGGGGGGGCAACCGCAAATTAACGTCATAGGGACAGGGACGGTTTTGGCGACTCCGGACATGGCGCATATCACGCTTGGGGTCAGCCAAGATGCGGGCACAGCAGCAGCGGCGCTTGATGCCATGAGCGTGGCAATGGAGGCCGTCTTGGGGCAGTTGCGAGACGCCAGTATCGCGCCCGAGCACATGCAAACCAGCAACCTGCGGATTGATCAACGCTACTCGGATTACGTCGATGGCCAGACCCGCAAAGTTGTAGGTTACACCGCTGCATCCGACGTGCAGGTGCAGGTTTATGACCTCGAGAACCTCGGGCTGGTGCTAGACGCGGCGGTGCGTGACGGGGCCAACCAGATGAACGGGCTGACCTTTGACGTGGCCGACCGCGCGCCGTTTCTGACCGCCGCCCGTCAAGCCGCCGTTGCCGATGCACGCGCAAAAGCAGAGGTATATTCAAATGCCGCAGGCGCAACCCTCGGCCCGATCATGCTGATCTCGGAGGCGGGTAATAACGCAGCCCCCATGCCAATGATGGCCGAAATGTCGTTTGACGCCGTGCGCAGCGCAGTGCCAGTTGCCGCAGGTGAATTGTCGATTTCGGCAACACTGACAATGGTTTGGGCGCTAGAATAACCGGCCCCACGTTTCCGCAGGGCCAATAACCGGATTAGGCAGAAGCTTTGGCCAATGCCTGATCCAGATCGGCAATCAAGTCCTCATAGGTCTCGATCCCAATCGACAGGCGCACGATATTCGGCCCCGCACCCGCGGCTTCCTGCTGCGCAGGGGGCAACTGGCGGTGCGTTGTGCTGGCGGGATGAATGACCAGACTACGGGTATCGCCCAAGTTGGCGACATGGCTGAAAATATCCAGACTATCGACCAGTTTCACGCAAGCCTCATAGCCGCCCTTGACCGCAATCGTGAACAAAGCACCCGCACCTTTGGGGCAAATCTGCGGCACCAGCTTCTTATACGGCGAGCTGTCCAGCCCCGCATAGGTCACATAATCGACACGCGGATCGTTTTCCAACCATGTGGCGACCTTTACCGCATTCTCCACATGCCGCTGCATGCGTAACGATAGCGTCTCGATCCCCATCAAGGTATAATGCGCGGCTTGCGGGTTCATCGTCATGCCCAGATCACGCAGACCAATGGCAATGCCGTGGAACGTAAACGCCATCGGGCCAAAAGTCTCGGCAAAAACCGTGCCATGATAGGCAGGCTCGGGCTGCGACAGGCTTGGGAATTTATCGTTCTGCGCCCAGTCAAACTTGCCGCTATCCACAACACAGCCACCCATAACGGTGCCGTTGCCAGTCAGATATTTCGTGGTCGAATGGACCACCAACGTCGCGCCATGTTCAATCGGATTACACAGATACGGCGTCGCTGTGGTGTTATCCACAATCAACGGAATCCCCGCCGCATCAGCAATTTTCGCCAAACCATCCAGATCGGCAATATGCCCACCGGGGTTGGCAATCGTTTCGCAGAAAATCGCACGGGTATTCTCATCAATCGCCGCCTTGACCGCCGCTGCATCATCAATATCCACAAACGTCGCCGACCAGCCAAAACGCTTGATCGTCTGACCAAACTGCGTGATCGTGCCACCATACAGACGGCTGGATGCGACAATATTCAGGCCTGGACCCATCAGCGGAAATAACGCCATCAACTGGGCGGCATGTCCAGACGAGCAGCAAACACCACCGACACCACCTTCCAACGTAGCAATGCGCTCTTGCAAGGCCGCAATCGTCGGGTTGGTCAGGCGGGAATAAATATAGCCGACTTCTTCCAGATTAAATAATTTCGCCGCATGATCCGCATCACGAAACACATAAGCAGTGGTCTGGTAAATTGGGATTTGGCGCGCACCCGTCGCAGGATCAGGACGTGCGCCCGCATGCACTTGCAACGTATCAAAGCCAAGTTTTGGTGTCTCTGTCATCGGATTCTTCCTTTTAAAATTGGTTGCCACATGTCTATGTGCAAACATTCAGCCACTCAACGCCCATACGCAAAAAGGACCAACTTATGCCCGTTCCGTTTCACTTTGCCTTCCATGTTCTCGATTTGGATCAAGCGCGCGAATTTTATTCGGATGCATTGGGCGCCGTCGAGGGCCGCTCCACCGAAACATGGGTCGATTTCGACTTTTTCGGCCACCAGTTAAGCCTACACTTGGGCACACCTTTCGCCAATGAAGCGACGGGAAAAGTTGGCGATCACATGGTGCCAATGCCGCATTTTGGCGTCGTGCTTTGTCTAGACGCATGGAAGACGCTGGCAAGACGCCTGGAAGACAGGCAAACCGACTTCATTTTGCCCCCCTCTGTGCGGTTCAAAGGCGAGGCAGGCGAGCAATGGACCATGTTCTTCCGCGACCCGTCAGGCAACCCTATTGAGATCAAAGGCTTCCAAGAGACATCAGGTATTTTCGCATCCTGACGCGATAAACGCCACATAACCTTTTCATCACGATATCAACGCAAACGGCCAGCCAGTCAAAAAACAGACCTCCAAGACCGATCAACAATCGGTGATTTTTGGCATGTTGCGTTGACGCAGAGAGTGGTGGGTTTAACTCTAATAGTGTAGCCTTGCCACATTAAAGGATTTGGTCAAAGATACCGCTTGGTTAGCGAATGAGGAGATCATTATGGAACTCAAAAAAGGCAGAATGATAGACCATGTCCATCTGCGCGTTGCAGACTTGAAAGCAAGCGAGGTTTTTTACAAAGCCATTGCTGAGGTTCTCGGAATCGATGGCTTCAATGTTCAGGATGGGTTCTTTATCTGCGATGAACTATTCGTCAGCCCTTCGGAAGACTACCAAAGTCGAGTGCATTTGGCCTTTCAAGCTGACACACCGAGCACAGTTGATGCATTCCATAACGCGGCGCTTGCTGCTGGTGGTCGGGACAACGGAAAGCCCGGAGAGCGTAAATATCATCCGGGATATTACGGAGCATATGCCCTTGATCCTGATGGGAACAACATCGAAGCCGTCTATCATGGACCGGCGGAGCGAAGCACTGATGCGGTAACATTTACTTTCGCGGGCTAAGGGGCAATTCGAAATGACATTAAAGCGTTCAAAACAACCGATGCCCGACTTTGTGCGCGAGGCATTTGAGGCAAACGAACTAGCAGACGCATACGACGCCCGCCCACCGTATCAGCGAAACGATTATCTCATGTGGATCAACGAAGCCGCCAAGGAAGAAACTAAAGAGAGTCGATTGGAAAAAATGCTAGCAGAGTTAAAGCAGTGGCACGGTTACATGGGAATGGATTGGAAGCCCTAGTAGCCTGTAGAGGTAATCTTAATAGCCGCATTATCTGCATAGCGAACCTTCGGGCTGTTCGAAAAACCCTCATTTTTGGAACATGCACAAATCACCTCGTTTGACACCGCCAAAAACCCAGTTCAAAATCAAAATACTTGTTGAAGGTTTGTAGGAAGTTATCAGTCACAACTTTCGGGTGACAGCGGCAGAATTGCCTGACCGACAAGTAGGGTCGGATGCATAAAACTGCGCAGCATCTCGTCAAAGATGCCGGACGCTCCACATCGCGCCTTGAGCCCAAACATGGCAAGGCAGCGCCCGATACACACCTACCTCACCCAAAACCCCGCCGCTTTAATCTGGTTGCGTATCTGTTTTTCACGCGGCGGCAAATCGTTGCGATCAAATAGCGCGCGCAGTTTCTGGCCGCGCCCCTGATAAATCATCCGCTTGAACGCATCATAATTCTTCAGCCATTTTTTGACCTTGTTGGGGGCGGCCACCGCCTCCATACACGCCACCGCCGCATCACTTTCGCGGGCATAAAACAGCGGAAGCAAGCGGTAATGACAGGTCACATCGCCGTCCAAACCGTTCAATTCAGGCGCAGGGCGGCCGCCACCAAAGCTATGGATGACAAGCGGCAAAACCACCTGATCAAGCCAAGGATCAAGCGATTGAATTGCCAATTCTTCGGGCCGGTCATCCCGCACCGCCAGCGCATATTCTAAAAACCGCGCCCCAAACGCCGCAGGGTCCGCGCCAAAAAACCACCCCGCATTAAAATACATATAGCGCTGCCAATATTCATCGGGCTGCGACAGATCGAGCGTGCTTTCAAACTCCAAGCCGAATTTGTCATACAGCGACTTCCAAATCGCCGTATATCCGGGCCAATACAACTCTTCCTCAGGCCAGGTCCCCTCACGTTTCATCGACGCAGCGGGTGCGTTAAAATCAAACGGAATGCTCTCCACATCGCCCATAATCAACGTGTCCGTGTCAAAAAACAAAAACGGCTCGCCCGCAGGCATGGCACTCAGGCCCTCGATTTTATTGCCGTAGGGATATTTCTCGCCGAAATGCTTGCTCTCGAACGGCGCGATTTCCGCACCCATACTGCTCAAAACATCCTTAATCTCGGTGCTCATCGTGGGATCCTTGTCCCACAACGGCCCCGCTTGCGGTTCCACGACAATCACGCGGCCACGAAAGGCCGGCGAATTTTCGCGCAGACTAGCCATAAACAAGACCGTCTCATACTGAAGCCTGCCCGCTTGCCCGACAATCATAATGTTGAAAGGCGATGTTATTGCCTGTGATCGCGCCATAATATGCTGTCCTGCATTAATTTTTCCTTACTATAAACCCCATATGCACAATGCAAAACCCAACCAATCCCAATGCATGCACTTTTCACACCATTTCAACCCGCTGCCTCATGCCGGACAAATCTGATGTTGGTAAATCCCTAACAAGTTTATGTTTTCTAGTGTCCTGCACGTAAGAATTTGGCAGGGCTGATGACATGGCGACAAATACAATCGAAGCTTTTTACCTTGGTATTTTTGTGGATATTGACCCAAACGAGGGCAATCGTGTCACCGAAAATGTTGGGAACTTGGTCGGGGTCAGTACTTGGCGGGCCGCAAGCCCCGCTGCACGACAGTATTGACAGCCTGATTAAGAACGACGCGCATAACGACGGCATTGTGCGATCCAATATCCAATAGCGGCGGACAGGCGGGCGAAGATCTCATACATAACGGCACCTCCGTGTGATGGATTCGGTGGTGACCTATAACGCGACGATCACCTATATTGACGGCACAACCGACACGATTTCTGTGGTCATCGTGCAAGACGAATTCGGGCGTATGTTCCTGACGCCTTGGTACGCGGGCCACGCAAACAACGTCCCGCTCGGAGCATAACCAATCGAATCCATCTTATTGGATTCCACCGATGTATCGTCGTCAATCAGTGTCGGCGCCTCGCAAGAAACTGATGCGTTCATTGACGGTAATATCGATTGGACGGCGGGTGACGGCACCAATATGGGCGACTACGGCGGCGATGATACTGTCTACGGGGGGCGCGGATGATCTTATTTACGGCGGCGTCGACCGATTTGTTGATACACATTGATTTGTAATGCGGCCGTGACCTTCACGGATGGGAGCACTGGGTCGTTCTCTGCCGTCGTGATGCAAACAACAGACGGCCAAGTCTACCTGTTGCCCGAAGTGCCCAATAATGCCGACAACACGTTGCTGATGAGCCAACCGATTGAATCCATTTCACTTAATAGCATCAATATGGCAAGTCTCAACGTCACAGCCAACCACGCGGGTGCCGGCTACGCGCTGGCCTGCGACACCTTGACGGGCGGCAGCGGCGACGACACGTTCATCTAAAATGTGAGCACGGCAACGTCACAATCATCGATTTTAACGCGGGCGATAGCGGCGTAATCAACGACGGCGACAGCACCAATAACGGGTTTGTCGATCTGTCGGGGTTCTACGACCACATGTTCGAACTCACCGCCGATCATGCCGATGACGGCATATTGAACCAATCCAACACAACTGTCACCCGCAGCAACACCGTCGACTATGATCAATGCGGCAGCGGCTCGTTCAAAAGCCAAGGCGCATCTGTGGATCGTACCAGCGTCACCCAAGAAAACACAGGCTTGGTTTATTTCATCTCAGGCAACGCCATTCGCACCCCGCTTGGGGACTTGCCGATTGACGAGTTTAAAACCGGCGATCCGGTCTGCACCTTGGATAACGGGCCGCAACGTATTTGCTGGATCGGGCGGCGGGCGCTCGACCATTTAACGCTTCTCGATAACCCAAACCTGCGCCCTGTTCTTATCAAACGCTGCGTTCTGGGAACCGAGCGCGATTTGCTGGTCTCGTCGCAACACGGCATGCTGATCGGGCGCAGTGGCGACTATCGCGCGCGGGCTAAACATCTCGCGCAATCCGTGTCCGGCGTAGGTATCGCGCACCAGCTATGCCAGCAATGCGGCGTTCGAGTTTGCGCTTCACGCGTTCGAACTCATCTCGATCATCGGGATTAGTAGGCAACCCTACATGACTGCCGAATAATGCTTCGAAAATCGACTTATACCTGATCAATCGATCCTGCCTGTCGATTCCGTCATCATTCTCGGCGGCGGCGATCCCCGCAATGGCTACTTTAAGCGGATCGAAATATGTGAGCCCAGCGATCAGTAGGTTGTCGTCCCGGATTGGTTCTCTGCAAGACGGGCAGGATCGGTTTGGAAACGTGGATCAACTCAACCAACGAGTCCGCGTGGGTCTACATTTGAGATTCCTAGGTGTATCGACGCCATTCAGTAGCCAGTTTGGGGTCTCGCATTAAGCGAGCAATGAGTTCGTCATGCTCATCTGCCCACGCCGTTACGAGGGCAACGGCCTTTTGACATGATACGTCACCGCATGGGCGGTTCCAGATTTTCAAACCAAACGTCTTTTGAAACTTCAAGGGAGCCCGTCGTTGGTAGAACCATCGACCACGATCCGCTTTCAGGTGAAGGACCTTTTGCGTGTTCATGTGTCGAAAAACCTTAGTTCCATGGCCCTTATCGCTATAAAATAAGTAGTATCAACGATTTGGTAGTAGTGGTGGGCGACCCTGGAATCGAACCAGGCGTGCGTCTCCGCGAGAGAGTTACAGTCTCCTGCCACACCTTGCGGCCTGTCGCCCAACAAGGGGCTGATTAAACGTGGCCCCCGCAGTCGTCAACCGCAAAATGCATAACTTGGTGGCGGTCCTTCACAGGGATGCAAAACTAGGCTATCGCGGGGCTCAAATCGTGGGCTATCCACGCGGCAAAAAGGTGAAGTGACATGGAAAAACCAAAGTGGGTGATTGCCAAGGAGCAAGCCAAGCGCGTGGCGGCCAATGAAACGGTGTGGTTGTTCGGGCTTCACGCGGTGCGCGATGCGTTAATGAACCCTGCGCGCCAGCGGGTGCGGTTGGTTGTGACACGCAACGCGCTGGAAAAACTCGGTGATGCTGTGGCGGCCAGCGGTATGGAGCCAGAGATCAGCGATCCGCGCAAATTCGCGGCCCCGCTTGATCCGCAATCGGTGCATCAAGGCGCTGCTTTGGAAGTGAAACCGCTCGATTGGGGTTCGGTGGAAGACATCGCACTGGGCAAAGGGGCAGGGGACGGACCTGCGCGGCTTGTGCTTTTGGACCGTGTGACAGACCCGCATAACGTCGGCGCGATTCTGCGCTCGGCGGAAGTGTTTGGCGCGCGCGCCGTGATCGCCATGCAACGCCACGCAGCCCCCGAAACTGGTGCTTTGGCAAAAACTGCCAGTGGCGCGCTAGAGCGGCAACCTTATCTGCGGGTAAGGAATCTCGCGGACACAATGAATGCGCTCAAAGACATGGGGTATTTTGTGATCGGACTGCACGGCGAGGCGGAACAGACTATCGAGCAGGCCGTGGAAGGCAAACGCGACCGCGCGATTGCATTGGTCATGGGCGCAGAAGGGCCGGGTCTGCGCGAAAAAACGCTAGAGACTTGCGATGCGCTGGTGCGTATCGACGCAGCGGGTGGATTCGGGTCGCTCAACGTCTCGAATGCGGCCGCTGTCGCCTTATATGCTGCTAAAGGATCATAAACGGAGCGGTCGATGGGTGCGGTAAAAGTTGCGACATGTTGTTATTGCGGGACCCGTGCGGTCTTGGTTTTGGCAGGCAAGACGCGACATGAGTTAAGCTGCGGAACCTGCGGGGCGCCGCTTAGCAAGATGAAAATGTTTCCAAATGTGCAGGCTCGCGTGACTGCGCCTGCGGCGACACCCACCCGCCCAAAGCCTCAAAAGCGACCTGCAAAGGCAGTCAAATGTTACCGCAATAAGCCCAAGAAGAAGCGTAATATCAGTCGCTTGGGTAAAAAAGTATTTGAGGAGATTTGGGACGTGTTTGAGGACGTTTTTGACTGAAATATTCCAGCCCCCTTAGTCACACATTGGCGAGGGGGCTTTGTTTTCTCGTCAGCACGGCGCATCCTGAGCAGACACAGACCAAGCTGGAGCCACCCTTATGTTTTCTCGCCGATTGTTCCTGACCACCTTGGCCTCGGTCCCATTGTTGGCCCGTCCGGCACTTGCTTTATCCCCCGATGTTTTTGCACAAGACGGTCTTGCCATTCGTGGCACCGATCCTGTTGCGTATTTCATGAATCACGCGCCTGTTGCGGGGCTTGCGGAATTTGCATTGATGTGGCGCGGGGCCTATTGGCACTTTGCCAACGCCGAAAATCGCGCCAGATTTGAAGCCAATCCCGCGGCATTTGCGCCGCAATATGGCGGATATTGTGCCTATGCGGCCGCACAGGGGGCGATTGCCACAACCGTTCCAGAGGCGTGGACGGTGTATGAGGGGAAGCTTTATCTGAACTATTCCGACTATGTGCGTGGCGTTTGGTCACAAGATATCGCCGGCAATATCGCATTGGCTGATGCGAATTGGCCCGCAATTCTGCTGACATAAATTAACACACCGTTCACGTTTTCCTGATCAGTATTGGAAGTCGGGTTACCGATACATAGGTCTTTTATTGGAAGTGCTGCTACGGAACTGGCGCGCTTCGATAGATTGTCCCTCGTTCCAAAACTGCGCTTGGGTTGATCCCGAGCGCTTTTTTTCTGTGCGGGCATGAGGTAGTATAGAAATATGACATATTCAGACACATTCATTCACGACATTCTTAAGCGCACGCAGACCGTCGCGGTGGTCGGCTTATCCGCAAATCCGGCCCGCCCCAGTTACGGCGTGGCGCAATTTCTTAAAGACAAAGGCTACCGCGTGATCGGTGTGAACCCCGGGCTGGCGGGGCAGGTAATGTTTGATGAGCCGGTCTACGCTGACTTGCAAAGCGTCCCTGACACCGTTGATATGGTTGATATTTTCCGTAGATCAGAGGAAGTGCCCGCGATTGTCGATTCCGCTTTGGCGCGCTGGCCGGAGTTGGCGACGATCTGGATGCAAATCGGTGTGATGCATGAAGGTGCTGCTGAAGTCGCTGCCGCGCGTGGTGTGGATGTGGTGCAAAACCTCTGCCCGAAGATCGAATATGCAAGGATTATCGGGGCTAGCCCCAAACATGCGTCTCTTTAGGCGCGAAAGGCATCAGGGGCGCGCCGCTTTTTCGGCGATGCCTGATCGGGATTGCCGCGATGCCAACACATCCATCACGTCGGACAGAGGCACATCGGCGGCGGCGAGCATGACCATCAGGTGGTAGAGCACGTCGGCTGCTTCCGAGGTCAGCGCAGGTTTGTCGCCTTTGACCGCCTCGATAATCGCCTCGATGGATTCTTCCCCGAATTTCTCGGCGCATTTTTCCACACCCTTAGAGAGCAGCTTGGCGGTCCAGCTACTCTCGGGGTCTGCGGATTTGCGTGCGGCGATCACGGCTTCTAGCTCGTCTAGGGTCATGACAGCCTCACGGGAATGCCTGCGGCGGCCATATGTGCCTTGGCCTGCGCAATCGTATAGGTGCCAAAGTGGAAGATGGAAGCGGCCAGAACGGCGGAGGCATGGCCTTCGGTCACCCCTTCGACAAGGTGGTCAAGCGTGCCCACGCCGCCCGAGGCGATCACCGGCACACGCACTGCATCGGAAATCGCGCGGGTCAGGGGCAGGTTGAACCCTGATTTGGTGCCGTCGCGGTCCATCGAGGTCAGCAGGATTTCGCCTGCACCTTTTTCCACAACCGTGCGCGCAAATTCAACGGCATCAATGCCCGTTGCCCGCCTGCCGCCATGGGTGAAAATCTCCCATTTGCCGGGCGCTACTGTCTTGGCGTCAATCGCGACTACAATGCACTGACTGCCAAAGCGCATCGCGGCCTCGGCCACCACGTTTGGATCGGCTACAGCCGCAGAATTGAAGCTGACCTTATCTGCTCCAGCCAGCAGCAAATCACGCACATCGTGATGCGTGCGCACCCCGCCACCGATTGTCAGCGGCATAAAGCACTGTTCGGCGGTGCGGGTCGCGAGGTCAAACATCGTGCCACGATTCTCAACGGTCGCTTTGATGTCGAGAAACACCAACTCGTCCGCGCCCGCCGCGTTATAGGCAATCGCCTGCTCCACGGGGTCGCCTGCGTCGATCAGGTCGATAAAGTTCACGCCTTTGACGGTGCGCCCTTCGGCGACATCAAGGCAGGGGATGATGCGTGTCTTCAACATGCTATTTCCAGAATAATTCAATGAGCTTTCGCATGATTGCACTGATTAGAAGTAAAATCAGCCCAAATGCAAGGTAGAGTAAATGTGCAAAGGAAGCCAGAAGCCGCGTTGTTTTGGAGCGAATTTTCGGATGGCTTGTGTTAAGCGCGGTGACCTTGTCGTTAATATCTCTTGCCGCAAACCAACCGATGATCGCACCAATTGCAGCAAAAACAAACGTCCCGCCAACCGCGCCAAAAAAGAAACCGAGAGCGCTGCCAGCAATGCCTAAGGTGCTTCCGATAGCAGCCCCGACGAGCGCGAAAACAAATGTAGAAAGCCAGCGTGTTTTAAGCATTTGCGAGCAATCTTAAGGCTGCGCTTAATTCAATTGCCCCATCATAGAGCGCACGCCCCGAAATCGCGCCCGAAATCACACCCGTGGCTTTGAGCGCGGTGAGGTCGGCCATGGATGACACCCCACCAGACGCAATCACAGGAATATTGACAGCACGGGCAAGCGCCGCCGTCGCATCGATATTCGGCCCCTTCATCGCGCCGTCGCGCATAATATCGGTGTAGATGATTGCCGCAATGCCTGCGTCTTCAAACTGACGGGCGAGGTCTATGACCTGAATGTCTGTCTCCTCGGCCCAGCCGCGTGTCGCCACAAAGCCGTTGCGCGCGTCTAGTCCAACTGCCACCTTGCCCGGAAACTCGCGGGCCGCTTCACGCACCAAATCAGGGTTTTCTACTGACACTGTCCCAAGGATCACCCGCGCCAGCCCTTTGTCGATCCAGCGCTCAATTGTCGCCATATCGCGGATGCCGCCGCCGAGTTGTGCAGGGACATTACAGGCTTTCAGGATCGCCTCGACAGGGCCTGCGTTTACAGGTTCGCCTGCAAAGGCGCCGTTCAGATCAACCAAATGCAACCATTCGCAGCCTGCAGCCACAAATTCGCGCGCCTGTGCCGCAGGATCGTCATTAAACACCGTCGTCTGCGCCATATCCCCATGCACAAGGCGCACGGCATTACCGTCTTTGAGGTCGATTGCGGGGTATAGGATCATGGCAAAACTACCTTGTTGTCTGGGTTACCGCGTTTATGCATGCACAGCCCCAAATTGCAACGGACCCAACGTCAGACTTGATTGGAATCGGCGCAGTCGCGCAGGGTAAGCTATCACTTAGGGAGAGAGACCAAATGATGCGTATTTTGAAGACAGCGGCCGCCTTGGTAGCGCTTGCGACACCTGCACTTGCTGATCCGGCCGAGGGCATTTGGCAGACCGAAGTCGATGACGGCGCGTTTGCGCATGTCACCATCGCACCTTGCGGTGCGGCCTATTGCGGCACGATCACCCGCACATTCCAGAATGGCGGCACAGAGTATAACTCTGAAAACAAAGGCAAACAGATCGTCATCGGCATGGTAGCAGCAGGTGACGGCAGCTACGCAGGCCAAGTTTGGCGCCCGTCCAACAACAAAACCTACGTTGGCAAAATGTCTGTGTCGGGTAATGCGCTGACACTTAAGGGTTGCGTTGCGGGCGGTTTGATCTGTGCCGCGCAAGGCTGGGCACGGGTTCAGTAACCGTTCTTTGGCCCTGACCCGCGCGGTTGGGGCCAGTTACCCTTTGCGCAGACCTGTTTCGACCAACATGCCTTGGCGCTTAGCCTCGTAATAATATCCGCGTGCATACCACCCCACGGCGGTCGCTTCATTGCCATCCGACAAGAGCCACGCCCCGCGCAGGTATTTCCCCGCCCACATCAGGTTCGTTTCCGCATCCAGCAAGGCGCTCGCATCGCCCTTAAATCCCATGCCACGCGCCGTGGCGGGCAGAACCTGCATCAAGCCATAATACGGCCCGTTGCGCGCACCCGCACGGTAATCGCTCTCGCGCTGAATAACGCGGTGCAATAGCGATGCAGGGATGCCATGAATTTTTGCATATTTGTTGACCAGCAGGCGCATCTCGGTGGTCTCACCGGGATAGAGGGCGGATTGGCCAAAAGAGCCGCGATAGTCACTTTCCGCGAAACTTGCAGAAACAACAGGGGGCTGGGTCGGGATCGTCGCACAGGCAGAAAGAGCCGCGCAGAGACCAATTGCAAAAATTGCAGGGCGGTAAACAGACATGAGGGGACCAAAGGTTGTTAAATCTGCGCGGACATTGTCCCAGCTTTGGAAACCTGTCTACCCCGCAAATTCAACCAAAGACCGACCAGCCCGTGGCCCGTGCCAAATGTTCCATCGCCAGCGTGCCGAGTTGCGAATTGCCGCGTGCGTTTAAACCGGGCGACCAAACCGCGACCACGGCTTTGTCTGGCACTACGGTCAAAATCCCGCCGCCCACGCCGCTTTTCCCGGGCAGACCGACGCGAAACGCAAACTCGCCCGATCCGTCATAATGTCCGCAAGTCATCATTAACGCATTGATACGGCGTGTTTTTTCACGACCCAATAGGCGCGGGCTGCCCGCCTGCGGCCCCATGAGGAACCGTCCCGCGCGGGCTAATTGAACGCAGTTCATCTCGATCGCACATTGGTGAAAATAGGTGCCACAGG
>RCMY010004744.1_pt1 | contig 14234 bp, 14 predicted proteins | sample 2041341 | NCBI WGS metagenome assembly RCMY01 (sample SAMN09708234, study PRJNA481090) | Marine sediment metagenome, whole genome shotgun sequencing project.
GAACCGCCATCTCGTGTCCAACTGGATGACCACCGGCCTGATGACGGAAATCGCCGACCGTTGGTTGGCCGACGGTACGGCGGAAAAACTGCTGAACCGTCAGCGGTTGGCGCTGGGGGATCGGTCGGATTATGCGATGCGGACCCTCGAGGGGTTAAGCCATCGCACCAGCCCGAATGGCCTGCATGTCTGGATTGATTGTCGCGATGCACAAGAGGAAAATGACCTGATCGCGGCGACGCGCAGCGAAGGGGTGGCGGTTGCGCCTGCGGCCAGCTTTTCCATCGGCCCACATTTCCTTCACACGGGTATTCGGGTCGCACTTGGGGGGCAATCTTTCCCCGATTTTGCGCGCGGGATGCGGGTTATTGAGCGTGCAGCGCGAAAAATGGCCGATCGCCCGATAAGTGCTTTAGGATTAAGGGCTTGAATTCTAATGGTAATATTGTTATGATCCAATTATCGCATTGACATGATTGCCCCAGCTTTAAATGATCCGGCAATCAGGACAATCCACAGGCCGCGGCCACCTGACCGTGTGCATTGGATATAAATGAGAGAGAAAGGGAGAACGATGGCTGCTTATAACACCGTTCTGGCAGGGAGCATCCTTGCCGTCGCAACCACAATCGCAGGGGTAAGCACGGTTCACGCCGACACCTGGCGCTATGCCTTTGAAGAGGCGAAAGACGAGGTTCAGGGCAAGTTTGCCCAGAAGTTCAAGGAAGAGGTCGAGGCCAATTCCGATCACGAAATTCAACTGTTCCCCTATGGCACTCTGGGTGAATCCGCCGACATAATGGAGCAGGCGCAGGCCGGCATCCTTCAGTTCGTAGACCAGTCACCGGGCTTTACCGGCGCGCTGATCCCCGAGGCGCAGGTCTTCTTTGTGCCCTATCTGCTGCCGCAGGACGATCAGGAACTGTTCGATTTCTTCCGCACCTCGAAAGCGATCACCGAGATGTTCCCTAAGCTTTACGCCGAGCAAGGGCTGGAGCTTTTGACCATGTTCCCAGAGGGCGACGTGGCGATCACCACGCGCAAGCCGGTGAAATCGCCTGCCGACTTCAACGAGGTCAAGGTTCGGGTCATGACCAACCCGCTGCTGGTGGAAAGCTATAGGGCGTTCGGTGCCACGCCGACTCCGCTGCCTTGGGGCGAGGTTTACGGCGCGCTTCAGACCGGCATCATTCAGGGGCAGGAAAATCCGACCTTCTATATCCTGTCCAACAAGCTCTACGAAGTCAGTGATTACATGACTTATATCGGTCACAACAACTTCACGACCGCCGTGATGGCCAATCAGGATTTCTTCTCGGGACTGTCGGATGAGGACAAGACAATGGTCGGTGATGCCATCGACGTCGCCTTTGAATATATCCTCGACTATCAGCAGGGTCAGACCGAGGAATCGATCAAGGGCATCATGGAAGCCAAACCCGGCTATACCGTCACAACCCTGACCGAAGAAGAGCGTCAGCCGTTCAAGGATGCATCGGCACAGGTCGAAGCAGCCTTTATCGAAATGACCGGCGACAGTGGCAAGGCGCTGCTGGAGCAATTCAAGGCCGACCTCGACGCCGTCAAGAAGTAAAAAGCACAGAACAGGGCCCCCGGCGCAGAGCTGTCGGGGGCCTTGTCGCGCAACCATTGCGACGGGACAACGCCGGTGACAAACGAAAAACAGGGCTCGCAACTGAAATCGCAAACCGACACCACCGGCACGGACGACGCGTCACTCGAAGTCTATAAATCCAGCCTGCCGGGGTTTCTGGGCACGATCGACACCTGGATCAGCAAGGTTGAATCAGTGATGCTCGCCTTTGGCGTGTTGCTGATGGCGGCAAATACCAGCGCAAATGTCGTCGGGCGGTTCGTCTTTCAAAGTTCGCTGTTCTTCTCGGAAGAACTGAACCGCATCCTGATCATCCTCATCACTTTTGCCGGGATCTCTTATGCTGCGCGGCACGGACGGCACATCCGCATGTCGGCGATTTTCGACGCGCTGCCGGGCAGGGCGCGCAAATTTCTGATGATCGTGATTTCGTTGGTGACCGCAGTCTTCATGCTGGGGCTGGCATGGTATTCGTTGCAATACATCCTGACTCAGGCGGGTCGTGGCCGTGTGCTTCCCTCGTTGCAGATACCGGTCTGGCTCACGCTCGTCTGGGTGCCGGTCGGATTTTTCATGACCGGGCTGCAATATCTTCTGACCGCCATCAAGAACATGATCGAAAAGGACATCTATCTCTCGACCAATGTTCTGGAAGGTTACGACGACAACGAGATGGAGGTCTGAGCCATGGCAATTTCGATATTCTCCATCATGATCGCCCTGCTGTTGCTGGGTTTTCCGATGATGATCCCGCTGATCGTCGGCGCCTTCGTGGGATTTTATACGCTGTTTGGCGGGTTCGGGCAGCTTGAAACCATGGTGCAGCAGATGATGGCCGGTATTCGGCCCGCATCGCTGATCGCGGTGCCGATGTTCATATTCGCCGCCGATATCATGACGCGCGGGCAATCGGCGGGGCGGCTGATTGATATGGTCATGTCCTTCGTCGGCCACATCAAGGGCGGGCTGGCGGTGTCGACAGCGGCGGCCTGTACGATGTTCGGCGCGGTGTCGGGATCAACTCAAGCGACCGTCGTTGCCATCGGATGCTGAAAGCCGGATATAAGGACAGCTTCGTGCTGGCCCTGATCGTCAATTCATCCGACATCGCCTTCCTGATTCCGCCCTCTATCGGCATGATCATCTATGGCGTGGTCTCCAATACCTCGATTGCCGAGCTGTTCATCGCCGGGATCGGGCCGGGTCTGCTGATCCTTGTGATGTTTTCGATCTATTCGGTGATCTATGCGATCCGCAACAATGTCCCGACCGAAGAAAAGACCACTTGGGGCCAGCGGATGAGGGCAGTTCAACAGGCGCTCTGGCCGCTGGGTTTTCCGGCGATCATCATCGGTGGTATCTATGGCGGCATCTTTTCCCCGACCGAGGCGGCGGCCGCCTGTGTGCTCTATGCGATCTTCCTCGAGTTGATCGTGTTCCGCTCGCTGAACCTGCGCGGGTTGTATGAAACCGCGAAATCCACCGGCCTGATCACTGCGGTGGTTTTCATCCTTGTGGCGGCGGGGGCTGCATTTTCCTGGGTCATCTCATTCGCCCAGATCCCGCAGGCAATCCTTGGTGGCATCGGCATCGATCAGATGGGACCGACCGGCGTGTTGTTCGTTATCTCGATCGCGTTCTTCATCGGCTGCATGTTCGTCGATCCGATCGTCGTCATTCTTGTCTTCGTGCCGATCTTTGCCCCGGTGGTTGAATCCGTCGGGCTTGACCCGGTGTTGGTAGGAACGGTGATCACGCTTCAGGTGGCCATCGGATCGGCCACGCCACCCTTCGGCTGTGACATCTTCACCGCCATAGCCGTGTTCAAACGCCCGTATTTCGAAGTGATCCGCGGCACCCCCCCGTTTATCGTGATGCTGCTGAGTGTTTCGGTCGCGCTGATCTACTTTCCGCAGATCGCTCTGTTTCTGCGCGATCTGGCGTTCCCCAAGTAATCCGTCGAGGAGCCTCGAATGTTCACCCATATCCTTGCGCCCTATGACGGATCAAAGAACGCGGACCGTGCGTTGCAAAAGGCCGCGCAACTGGCAAAGCTGACCGATGCCCGCATCACCCTGCTGACGGTCTATCGGCATCATTCCATGCTTGAGGCTTCGCTTTCGATGGTGCGGGTCCACGATCCGGGCAGCATTGACGATGCCATGCGGGAACACGCCACCGAGGTCATTGTGCATGGAAAGAACCTGCTTCACGAGGCCGGCGCGCAGAATGTGCGCGCCTTCGTCCGCTCGGGCGGTCCGGCGCGTGCGATCAACGAATTTGCGGTGAAACATGGCGTCGACCTGATCATCCTGGGCAGTCGGGGACTTGGCGCATCCGGTGACGGATATTTGCTGGGCAGTGTGTCGCATAAGGTGACGGGCCTGTCGAAATGCCCGGTTCTTGTAGTTTGATGGGCGATGACACCATGACCAGATCACCGCAGACCGAAATCATCGACTGCAGGCTTCGGGATCACTCCGAAGGTCCGCGACGATTGGGGGCGATCCTTCTTTCAACCGATCAGGTGTTCGAGACGGACGCGGCCCGTTTGCTTGACCGGGATCGGACCGCTCTGCATGTCGCGCGGATCGGGTTTGAAAATCCGACAACGCCCGAAAGGCTGCGCGCCATGGCGCCGGACCTGTCGCGCACCGCCGGATTGCTGGTGCCGGGAGCGGAACTTTCCGCGGTGGCCTTTGCCTGCACATCGGCTTCGGTCACGATTGGCAACGTGGCGGTCGCCGATGCCATCCATACCAGCCTGCCGGGCGTTCCCGTCCTGACGCCTTCGTTTGCCGCACTGGCCGGTCTGGCGGCGCTTGGCACGGGGCGTGTCGCGCTTCTGACCCCCTACCTGCCGGAAACGACAGAGCCGATGGCGGACTATCTTGCAGGGCAGGGGCTCGAGATCATCAGAAGCGCGTGTTTCGCCCTGGAAGATGATCGCGACATGGCCCGCATCGATGACCACAGCATGATCGAGGCCGCCTGTGCGCTGGACGGTCCCGAGGTCGACGCGCTGTTCCTGTCCTGCACGGCCATGCGCGGCGTCGACGTGATCGACCGGATCGAGGCGCGGCTGGGCAAGCCTGTCGTCACCTCAAATCAGGCACTGTGCTGGGCGCTTGGCCGGATGGCTGGTCTGGACGGTCGACCCAAAGGTTTCGGGCGGTTGTTCGATTGCGCCCTGCCGACAGATTTTGCAGGTGGGATCGGCCCGTAGCGAAGCAGGCGGGATGGCGAAAGTGACAGGGGGCAGGACATGACAACCTTCGAGGCGAATTTCACCAAGGGAGAATACCAGCGCCGTATCGTAAAGACCCGCAAGGCGATGTCACACAAGGGGTTGGATGCAATCGTGGTGTGCGATCCATCGAACATTTCCTGGCTCTCAGGCTATGACGGCTGGTCGTTTTACGTCTATCAGGCGGTGATCCTGACCCATGAGGGCGATCCGGTCTGGTGGGGGCGCGCCATGGATACGCTGGGGGCAAGACGCACGGTGTTCATGGATGATGATGCCTGCATTCGCGGTTATGACGATACATTCGTGCAGAACCCCGAAAAGCATCCGATGACCAATCTCGCCGGGTTGTTGAAAGAACTGGGGCTGGAAAAGGCGCGGATCGGCGTCGAGATGGACAACTATTACTATTCCGCCGCCGCCCACGCGACCCTTGTGCGTGAAATGCCCGACGCGCGTATTGCCGATGCGACGGCGTTGGTGAACTGGCAACGTGCGGTGAAATCCGAACGCGAGATCGAATATATGCAGCGTGCGGCGCGCATCGTCGAGGTAATGCACGAACGTATCCTTGAAGTGGCCGAACCGGGGATGCGCAAGAACGATCTGGTCGCCGAAATCTATGCGGCCGGCATTCGGGGCGCCCACGGGTACTGGGGCGACTATCCTGCCATCGTGCCCATGGCGCCCTCCGGTCTGGACGCGACCGCGCCTCATCTGACATGGGACGACCGGCCGATGGAAACCGGCGAATCCACCTTCTTCGAGATCGCCGGCGCGCACCGTCGTTATCAATGCCCGCAGTCGCGCACTTTGTTTCTGGGCGAGGTGCCGCAGAAATACCGCGATGCCGAGTCCGCCGTTCTTGACGCCATCGAAGCAGGATTGGAGCAGGCCCAGCCCGGCAACCGGGCCGAAGATATCGCCAATGCCTTCAACGCCGTGTTGAACAAGGCCGGGTTCGAAAAGGACAGCCGTTGTGGTTACGCCATCGGCATCAGCTATCCCCCGGACTGGGGCGAGCGTACCATTTCGTTCCGGCGCGGCGATATGACCGTTCTGGAACCCGACATGACGTTTCATTTCATGCCCGCACTCTGGCTTGATGACGGCGGGCTGGAGATCACCGAACCGATCCGCATTACCGAAACCGGGCATGAGTGTTTCTGCACCACACCCCGCCAACTGTTCGTGAAAACATGACCGTCAGTCCCGTTTCCCCGACGATTCCGCTGGACGCCAAAGGCGCACACCACGGTTTTCTGCGTCTGCCCCACAGCCGCGACGACAGCGCATGGGGGTCGGTGATGATCCCGATCAGCGTGATTTCGGGCGGGCAGGGGCCGACCGCGCTGTTGACCGGCGGCAACCACGGCGACGAATACGAGGGGCCGATAGCCCTGCAGGACCTTGCCTCGACGCTCGATCCGGCGATGATCAACGGTCGCGTGATCATCCTGCCGATGATGAACCTGCCCGCCTTTTCCGTCGGGCGGCGCTGCTCGCCGATTGACGGCGGCAATATGAACCGCAGCTTTCCGGGTCGCCCCGATGGCACTGTGACCCAAAAGATCGCGCATTTTATCGCCACCGAACTGGTCCCGATGGCCGATATCGTGCTCGACTATCATTCGGGCGGGCGCACTTTGGATTTTCTGCCCTTTGCTGCGGCCCATATCCTGCCTGACAAGGGGCAAGAGGCCAAATGCGTGGCGGCAATGAAGGCGTTTGACGCGCCCTATTCGATGCAGATGCTGGAAATCGACAATGTCGGGATGTTCGACACCGAAGTCGAAACCCAAGGCAAGGTTTTCGTCACCACCGAACTGGGCGGAGGCGGCACATCAACCGCGGCAAGCGTCGCTGTCGCCCGAAAGGGTGCGCGCAACCTTTTGATCCACGCCGGAATTCTGGAGGGCGCACCGGAAACCGCGGGATCGGTCATGCTCGACATGCCCGATGCGCGCTGTTTCGTATTTTGTGAACACCCCGGCCTGCTGGAGCCGATGGTCGATCTGGGCGCCACCGTCGAAGAAGGCCAGCCAATCGCCCGCCTTTGGTCCGCCGACCGCAGCGGCGCGCCGCCCCGTCAGCTTTGCGCGCGCCTGTCGGGGCTGCTGACCGCACGGCATTTTCCGGGGCTTGTCGCGATGGGCGATTGCGTCGGTGTCATCGCTCAGCCCATGGCGTGACGAAATATCCTGCGTGATGACGAAATCCGCCCGACCTAATTGTCGGGCGCAATCAGGCCCAGCCCGCGCAGATAGATGCCGATCCCGGTTTCCAGAAGATCCTCGGGCGGGAAAGGTGATTTCGTTCCGGGATTTCCGCGAGCAAACAGTTCGACCACACCGTGGGACAAGGCCCAGATGTGGGCAGAAAACATCTGCGGCGGCGGGCGTTTTTCGGGTGGGATATGTTCGGACAGCTTGACGGCGGCCTTTTCCAGCACCCCCATGGCCCGCGCCGCGACACGGGCGAGTTCCGGCGTGCGGTTGACCGAAATCCCGGATTCAAACATCGCCACATAGTGCCCGGGATGGCGGCGCGCGAAGGCCAGATAGGCGCGACCGGTCGCCTCGAATGAGGCAAGATCCGAAGGCTGCCCGCTGTCATAGGCAAAATCCATCAGATCGGCAAAGATCTCAAACCCTTGGGCGGCGGCCTCGGCGATCAGATCTTCTCGGCCCTCGAAATGGCGATAGACGGCGGCGGGGGTGACGCCGGCATTCTTGGCCGCTTCGGACAGTGTGAAACCGGTCGGCCCGCGGACGCGGATCAGCTCCAGCGCGGCATCGACAAGCGCCTGTTTCAGGTTGCCGTGATGATACCCGCGTTTAACCATGCCAAAGGCCAGGGCCTCCGGCGATCTTCGGGTCGGGCGCTTCGACGGCATCGGATTTTCCGGCAAAATCTACGCGGTTCAGAACGCTTTGAATGCCGGCGATCCGGGCGCGTTTCTTGTCGTCCGACCGGATCACCGTCCAGGGCGCAGTTTCAGTATGGCTGCGATCAAGGGTTTCGCTGATGGCTTCGGAATAGGCATCCCAACGCTTCAGCCCTTCGACATCGATCCACGACAGTTTCCACTGTTTCAGCGGGTCGCGTTCGCGTTTCAGGAACCGGCGCAACTGTTCGGCCCGGCCGGCGTTCAGCCAGAGTTTGACCAGCGTGATCCCGTCATTCACCAGCATCTCCTCGAACTTGGGAACCTGAGCAAAGAACCGCTCCCGCTGATCGGGGGTGCAAAAGCCGAACACATGTTCGACCACGCCCCTGTTGTACCAAGACCGGTCGAACAAGACGATTTCGCCGCTGCTGGGCAGGTGATCGACGAAGCGCTGGAAATACCATTCGCCGGATTCCCGTGTGGTCGGCTTCGACAGGGCGACGACATGGGCAACGCGGGGGTTCAGGTTTTCGCGGAACCGCTGGATCGTACCACCCTTCCCGGCGGCATCGCGGCCTTCGAACACCACAGCGATCCGTTTGCCCGTCAGTTTCACATCAGCCTGAAGCCGGACGAGGTTGAGTTGCAGCGCTTGCATCTGCGCCTCATAATCGTCGCTGTCCATCTCGCGCTTGTAGGGAAACGACGGATCAAGAACATCCTTCTTGCGGGCGTCGCGGATCGCCTCGCGCACGTCTTCGGGTGCTTCGTTGTCGTGGAACGCGCTGATTGCGCCGTCAAAGGGCAGGGACATGGCGGGCCTTTCGTTTCCTTTCGCGACCCTAGGACGCGACGCGGGTCAGCGCAATCCGGCCCTTTGTGCGGCGCGGTCGATGGCGGCGATCACCGCCTCGGGCGCGACGTGGTGCGGCATGTGTCCGACACCGTCAAGCCGGGTCAGAACAGCGCCGGGCACCTGTTTCACCAGCACATCCGAATGGATGTCGATCGGCACGATATCGTCCGCCGTGCCATGCAAAATTTCAACCGGCAGCGTCAGTCCGGAATACCGTTTCGACATCTCGACCACATGAGGACGCAGCGAATTGACCTGCCGGGCGTTGGCGCGAAAACTGTCGCGGCGCAGCGTCAGACCCGGGCCGAGATGCTGCGCATAGCCTTTCGGGGCCTGCTGGGGCGCAAAGACCGATTCAATTGTGTCGGTCACCCGGTCCTCGGGGGCGAACGCGGTGATCAGCGGGACGATTCCCGCGCCGCCAAGGGGTGAGGCGGCGATGCCGTAGAGCAGACCCAATCCCCCCGGCCAAGGTTCGGACGCGGCGGAAACAGTCACCAGCGCGGCCGGATCATGGTTCAGCGCCCATGCCAAGGCCACCGCACCACCATAGGAGTGGCCCAACACCACAGGACGGGTCACGCCCAGCTGATCTGCGGCGGATTTCAGAAACGCCGCCTGCTGGGCCGGACTTTCAGCGGCGCTGTTGGTTGCACCTTCGAACGCGGGCGAAATGTGGTCCGTGTATCCCAGACCGGGGCGGTCAAAGACCCAGACGCGGTAGCGGTCTTTGACCCGGTCGACGAAATCAAAGGTAAAATCCCGGGTGTTGCCGCTGGCGCCGTGGATCAGGATCAGGTTTGGCCCGCGGGTGCCGGCGCTGACGTAATGCACGCGCCGTCCGTTCACCGTCAGGAACTTGCCCTCGGGGGGGAATGCCGCCTCGGACACGGCTTCGCGCCGGTCAGCGCGACCATCGACGAGTACCCCGCACCCGGCAAGGGCAACAGCGGCGAACAGAAGGCTAGCGGCCGATTTCAGCAATGTCATAGGGTGTCGTCTGATAAATCCGGTTGATCCAGTTGCCATATAGAAGGTGCGCGTGGGATCTCCAGCGATTCAGCGGTTTTTGTGTTGGATCGTCACCGGGATAGTAATTTTTCGGCACGTTGATCGGGACATCCTGCGCGACATCCCGGTCATATTCCTGCTTCAGCGTGTCGCTGTCATATTCGAAATGGTTAAAGATATAGAGCGCCCGATGGTCCGGATCCTCGACCAGACAGGGGCCGGAATCCTCGCTCCCGAGAAGGGTTGTCAGGCCCGGTGCAGCATCGATTTCCGCCTGCTTCATTTCCGTCCAACGCGACACCGGGATCACGCATTCATCGGAAAACCCGTTCAGCAGCGGCGAGTTTGGGGCAAGATTGCGCTGGCGGTAACAGCCAAACGTCTTGGCCGGCAGCATGTGTTTGTCGACACCGTGGAAATGGTTGATCATCGCCATTCCACCCCAGCAGACGCCAAAGGTGGATTGCACGTTGGTCTGGGTCCAGTCCATCACCTGCTTCAGCTCGTCCCAATAGGTCACCTCGGTGAACGGCAGGTGTTCGATCGGCGCGCCGGTGATGATCAGACCGTCGAATTTCTCATCGCGCACGTCCTGAAACGGGCGATAGAAAGTCTCCATATGTTCGGCGGCGGTGTTTTTGGTCTGATGTTCGGACATGCGGATCAGGTGCAGGTCAATCTGCAACGGCGTCGCACCGATCAACCGGGCAAACTGATTTTCGGTCTGGATCTTTTTCGGCATCAGATTCAGCAAGCCGATCTTCAGGGGGCGGATATCCTGACGGTCGGCTTCGGTTTCGTCCATCACCATGACGCCTTCTTTGCGCAGCACGGTAAAGGCGGGCAGGTCGGATGGCAGTTTGATCGGCATGATGACGGTCCTCGGGGCAGAGGTTTGACATAGGTGGTTGCGGCGCAACGCTCAACCCGCGCTGCGGTCACGATGGGGTCAGGCGGTACGCCGGTCGATGGCGGCTGCAATCATTGCGTCGAAATCTGCGGTGTCGCGCACCTGACTCACCTCTTCGGCGGTGACGCTGACGCCCCATGTGCGGGCCATGGCGGCATAGCGCGGTTGCCGGTGTGCCATCGCCCGCGCATAGGTCCAACGCACGAAGGCATCAGGATCAACTTCGGCATCTGACACATTGTTAACGCTCAGATATTCCTGCCAAGCCGGGATCAGGAAGTCAGGGTGATAGTACATCGGTTTTGGCGCGCGATCGAACCGACGGATCAGTTCGGCGGTATGCGCATCGGACCCTTCGATCCAGACCGGCAGCAAATGGGACGACAAAATCCCCATCACCGGGTCCTCAGGATCTTTCGGAACGACCACTTCACAGATCGACCCGCCAGTATCGCAGACAAAGTTGTCATAGCCATAAAGATCGGCGGCACGGACGATGAACGGCACACTGTCCATCAGCGCCTGTGTCTCTGCCTCGCGGTGCTGGCCCTGCCGGTGCAGGTATTCATCGAACGACAGACCACCCTTGTCGGGATTGCCCGGTTTGCCAAGATAGGTCGACAGCGGTGCGAGATTGTCGAAGGTGATGTTCGATGCAACATAAATGCTGTCGGTCATCAGCAGGTCGCGCAGCAGTGGAACCTTCATTGCCTCACGCTTGAAATTGTCGGCGATGTGTTCGCCCATGTAGCGGGTGCCGATGCGGTAATCGATGGAGTAGTGAAACCACCCCTGTGATCCGCGCAGCATGTTGGACAGATAGGTCTTGCCCAGCCCAGACATGCCGAACAGCATCACTCGTTTCGCTGGCGCGTCCCGCCATGCCGCCGCCGTTGGATAGATCATAGTCGCCCCCGCTTTACTGAGCATCCTCTAGCGTGGCTGCGGCGCCTTGGACAGGGGGGACATGGGCGGACGGGTTTTCCGTCGACCGCCATTCAGGATCACCAGCCCCAGCGCCAACAGACCAAACCCGACATAGGCCGAGGCATGCAGCGTCTCGCCCAGAACGACGGCACCCAGAATTATCGCCACAGGCGCAACCAGCAGGGTGCAGAGCATCAGGTTGCCTGCGCCCGCCATCGCCAGCACCCGGTAATACAACAGATAGGCCAGCGCGGTCGCCACGACGGCGTAATATCCGATTGCCAGAATTGTGTCGGTTTGCAGCGCAAGCGTGAACGGCCCGTCGATGATCCTTGCGGCGGGTATCATGATCAGGCTGGCCCCGGTCAGCATGCCCGCAGCGGCCAGTTCAGGGCGCAGACCGCTCAGTCTCCGCCGCGCCCATGCCCCGGCAAACGCATAGGACAAAGTGCCCGCCAGCACCGCCAATTGTGCCAGCGACCGCAGATCGAAACCGCTGAGCGCATCCAGCCCGATCGCGGTGGCCACCCCAAAGAACCCCAGTCCGACACCGACAGCCCGGCGCAGGGTCAGTTTTTCATCAGCAAACAATGCGGCAGCCACCAGAACGCCGAAAATCGCCGTCGTCGCGTTCAGAATCGATGTCAGGCCGGTCTCGATGGTCAATTGCCCCCAGGCCATCAGCGAAAACGGGATCACGTTGTTCAGCAGACCCATGACCAGAAACGCGCCCCAGATACGCGGATCGCGCGGCAGGGCGATGCGACGCAGGGCGACGACGCCCCAGAGGATCAGCGCAGCCCAGCCGACCCGGTGGGCCACTGCCGTCGCCACCCCCACCTCGTCCAGCGCAATGCGGATCGCGAGGAACGAACCGCCCCAGATCAGCGACAACGCGAACAGCTCGGCCCCGGCGCGGGGTGATATGGTTTTCTGGATATTCATGCTGCAGAGCTATCAAGATGTGGCGCGCGGAACGATCCGATTCCTGCGCGAACGGACATAAAAAAGGCCCCGGTGCGAAACCGGGGCCATGGAACTGGTTAAAGAAGTAAAATCAAAACTTGTAGGCGACTTTCACACCAACCCCGAGAGCGTGGTTGTTATTGAAACTGGAGAAAGTCGTGCCAGGGGCGAAGGGCAGCGGCGCTTCGGTGCTTGTGCCGCCCAGATCGACATAGCGCAGACCGCCTGTGATCTCGAAGCTGTCCTGTTCATATGTCACGGCCAGGCCGATGGATTTCTGACCGTCCGTCGGCCCGAGGTTGCCCGAGAACCCACCCACTGGCTCTTCATAGCCAAGGATGACGGCGCCCGACCAGTTTTCATTGAACCGCCGACCCAGCCCGAGGGTGAAGGTGGTCGTGTCGCCGTTGTAATCCACCAGCGGCCGCCCACCGGTTGCAACCATATAGCCGGCCGGTGCGATTTCGAACGCAGTCCAGTCGACCCAGCGTGCCGAGCCGAACAGCAGCGTGTCTTTCGCGATGCCGGTTTGAAATTCGAGGTTTACCGACTGCGGAATCTCAACGTTCAATGGCAGCGATGGCACGCTGTTCTCGGTGATCGCAAATTTGTGCTTGATGGCGGAGTTATAGGTCAGCGAGACCCGCAAAGCGATATCCGGCTTTTCATAGGCGACGCCCACCAGATAGCCGTAATCGGTCTCTGTGCTGGTCCGCAGCTGATAGCCATTGAACAGAGACACATTGCCCTTGGTCCGCATGGCCCGCAATCCGCCGATCAGGCTGACGTTGGAGGGCAGGGTGTATTTCGCCATTGCGGTCACGGCGTTTGAATCCAGCGTCGCTGTCGACCCGCCATAGAGATAGCCGGTGGCAGCCGGGTAATTCACGTCCGCACCGATCGGTTGATCCAGAACGACAGCCAGTGAAAAACGATCATCCAACTGGGTTTTGACGCCGAGGTTGAAAGTCGTGTAATCACCGGTCATATCGCCCGACGACGCGCCGATAAGCGATCCCGGTCCGGCGTTGACACTCTGGGTGCCGCTGACTTTGGGGGCCACATGTCCGAAGGTCAGTTCGGCATAACCGCCCTCTTCGAACAGGATGGCGGTGGATTGCGTCGAGCGTTCGACACCTGCGGCCTCGGCGCTGGGGACCTGACCGGCCACGGTGAAAAGCAGACCGCCGACTGCGACCGCTGCGAATTTACTCATCAAAACTCCCCCCATGCATCCGTCTACTCATACAACCTTGACGAAAGTTAAAATCGGGTCAATTCTTGACGCCGCGTCATGAGATTTTTATCAGTATAGCGTCATTTGCGCCGCGATTTGGTGTCGGTCCAGATGTTGAGATAGTTGGCGCCAAAAATAATCGCCGCTCCAATCAGAACATAAATATTCAGCGGCTCGCCATATGCGAGCATTCCGATGATGGCGATGACCGGCAGGCGCAAGAAATCGAACGGCATCACCATCGTCGCAGGTGCAAGGGTCAGCGCCTTGGTCAGGCACAAATGGCCGACCAATCCGGCGATTGCCACCAGCACCACCCAAGGCCAGAGCGGCGCAGAGGGCAGGGTGAGATCTCCATCACCCGCGGCGGTTACCAGCCCGAATACCAACTGCATCCCAGTCAGCCAGAACAGGATACAGGTGATCGACTGATCTCTGGTCAGCATTTTGGTAAAGATCGCAGATCCGGCGAAACCGATAGCGGCCAGCGCCGCAGCGATCAGACCTGGATCAAGGCTTGAGAGATCCGGGCGGGCGACGACCATGATTCCACCGAAGCCTACCAAGGCACAGAA
>RCMY010003341.1_pt1 | contig 14233 bp, 14 predicted proteins | sample 2041341 | NCBI WGS metagenome assembly RCMY01 (sample SAMN09708234, study PRJNA481090) | Marine sediment metagenome, whole genome shotgun sequencing project.
GGCTCCCGCAGCGGTGAAGTTGTGCTCGGCCAGCACGGTTACTGCGTCGATGTGACGTTGCTCCTGAACTGATGTTTGGGACCGGCGTCGTTGGGCCAACGCCACGTCGGCGAGCAGTAGGAAATACCCGTCGAGGGCGGTGCGCCAGCTACTTGCGGTTGTGGGGTGTGATACGGACGGCGTAAGCCCGCAGTGCAAGTTTTGCAACAGTTGGCCCTTTCGGATTTCGTATACGAAGTGAGCGGATCGATCAACGTATGGCCTGTCGAAGGGTGGCGCGCGTGGTCGGCTTATGCCAGAGCTGGAATCCACGCACCGTGGAATCCGGCTGGAATATGGCGGGGGAGATGCACCGTGGCAATAGCCGGTGTGGCCACATCGGTGGCATCGAGGATCACCACGTCAGTTGTGTGAGTGGCGGCTCGATACACGCAGACAAGGAGCCACCCGTCGTCTTCGGCGGTCGCTTGCGGTCTCGGAACGAAGACCGGTTCACTGTTCTGATCGCCGTGGTCGATGGTATGGCTCGTTGTCGTGCCCGAGTTGAGGTCGTACTTGACGATGCCCCTCATCTCGGTTTCTGTCGGTTGCTCGACCATGTAGGCGAACTGAGCCGAGCGGCCGATCCGTGTCTCGTTAATGCGCGGCAGTTCAACTGCGAGGCCATCGATCTCAGTTTCTGTCATTGACCCTGTCACAAGATTAAACGTGTAGCGCCAGAGGACACCGAGCGGGTTTGGCAGAAATGCACCACCATCGAACGCGAGAAAGCTCGGGTACCGCACGGCATCGAGCACGATGGTGTCTACCTCGCTTTCATACGCATTAACGATGTGCTGAATGAAGCACGGCTCGATGCCAAACCATGCAACGTCGCCTCCGTGCCGGGGGACGATGCCAACCCGGCTCTGCCTGTCGTCGTGCCACCGCAACGGGGCTGCGATGCCATGATCTAGCAGGGAGAAGTCGTAGCCGACCTGAAGGTCAAGGAAAATGCTGTGGCGGTGGGTGATCGCGAAGTCATGCATCATCGCAGGGCCGGGAATGTCGACGATCTGGCGGTGAGACGGCCGACCGTTCTTGTCGAGGACGCCGTAGGTCATGAACGGAGCTTGCCAGTCGGACCGGAAGAACATTAGCTCGCCGGTCTCCGGATCGACCTTCGGGTGAGCCGTCATGCCATCGGGGATGGCTCCATCGAGCGTGCACGAGCCGAGGGGGTCGAGGTCGAGCGATAACTCGTTTGGGATGGTTCCCTCGCCCAAAGCCAGCAGCTTGTCGGCAAACATAATGATGCTGACGTTTGTGTTCGGGGTGTCGTCGTCTTCCCGGCCAATCCAGCGGTTGCGGTACCACTGCGGAACGCCGCCAGTAATCGACAAGCCGTGCACCATTGCCGGTGCCATCCACCATGCAAGCATGTCATTGCCGACGAAGAACCCCTCAAATGGGTTTGGCCCATTTCGTAGCAAGAGACCGTTTAGCTGAGGCGGAACTGTGCCGGAGACTCGTAGATCAGTGACGACGATCTCATCGGCAACCGGCTCGAGTGCTCCAACGTTGAGGTCGAAGAGCCCGTCAGCCATTTGGATTGTGCATCTTCTGCGCTTCCACTGCGTCGTACGCAAACTGCTTGAACTCGTGGCTGAACGGGTGCCAGAAGCTTGGCATCACCTGGGTCATGCAGAAACCACCTGGACCGTTCGGCGACATCCAAGAGTGTGTGCCCGCCATGCCGCCCCAATGGTATTCGCCAACTGCTCCTTGAGGATCACCGGTCGAGAGGTCGACCTTCAACGCGACACCGAGGCCAAATACTGTGCCTGGCATGTTCCACATCGGGAAGTTGACGGTGACATCGGGTTTGAGTTGGTTCGTTCGCATCTCTTCGACGGTTTCCGGCTGAAGGATCCTTGCGCCTCCCCATTCGCCGTCCTGAATCAGCATCCGCATGAACGTGAGATAATCAGCGACCGTGGAGTAGAGACCACCGCCGCCGCTCAAGAAGGCCGGTGATGAAGTTGGTGCGCTTTGATGGGGGCCCATCTGGGTGAGCCCCGGCGTCATGGGGTTGAACATGTCTGCGGCTGAGTACATGGTGACGACCCGCTCGTGCTTTGACGACGGAACACAGAAGTCGGTGTCGACCATGCCGAGTGGCTCGAAGATGTGAGCGGCAAGGTACTCATCGAAGCGTTGACCCGAGATGATCTCGACTAATCGGGCGATGACGTCGGTCGCGAGGCTGTAACGCCATGCGGTCCCTGGCTGGAATGCCAATGAAAAAGTGGCGAGCTTCGACACGAGCGCTTCGAGGTTGTCGTCGTAGCCGCCGAATACGTTAAGTCCGCCACGAAAGTAGGTCTTGTCAATCAACGACGTTGGGTCAATGAAACCATACGAGAGTCCTGAACTATGGCTCATGAGCTGACGAAGAGTGATCGAACTCTCGGCCGGCTCGACGTCGTCGGCACTGGCGGCGGCCGCGGTTAACACGACCGGGTTGGCGAAGCTCGGAATGTATTGCTCCAACCGGTCGTCGAGCGAGCACTTGCCCTGCTCGACCAACCTCATCATGGCGACGCTGGTGATGATCTTGGTGTTCGAGTAGATCCGGAAGATGGCGTCTTCTCGGAGCGGTGTCTTGCTCTCGAGGTCTTGGTAACCAAAGCACGTGTAGTCGAGGATGTCGGGCCCGTCGAGCACGAGCGTGCTGATACAGGGCAAGATGCCCTCGTCGACGTACCACTGCATGCGCTCATGCAATTCGGAGAAGTCGATGCTGTTCTGCGCTACTTCGATCGTCACTACATACCCTCGGTCGGTGTGCCGCTAGTGCAGCATGGCACGCCGCCGAGGGTCTGGTCGATCTTGTCGGTTAGCTAGGGCTTCGAGTTGAGCGAACCATCATGGCTCCGGCCGCGAGCAACGCAAACCCGACGCTCACGAGGGGCAGGAGGCCCTGGTTGCCGGTCACTGGCAGAATCGGGGCAGCAACCTCAACGGCGACGGTTGTAGTCGTCTCGATTGTTGTTGGGCCAGCAGGAGCCACCGACTCGACAGTGCTGTCATCGACAGTCACCTCGGTGGAGTCTCCAGTTGTGACTTCGGTGCTGTTATCAACGCTGACGTCAGGTTCGACCACGGGGGGCGTCGTCGTCGTTGTCGTCGGTTCCTGGCAACTTGTGTAGTCAATCGTTAGCTCAAGACCGCCGCTGAACACCTCATCTGGTCCCATGATGAGTTCAACAACGACCTCGTCGGCGAGATAGACCGAGCCGGTGTTCGACGTGACTTTGAGTTCGGCATCTTCGACACCAGCGAGGAGTAGTTCAGTCTCTCCGGATCGGACCACAATGTTGTTTCCGGGGTGCACCGATTCCTGATTCATAACCGAGGCGCTCCATGTGCAGAGCGGACCGGCGAGACCGGTGTCGACCGTAATCCGGCCGAGTTCAATGACTGAGCCTTCACCCGCCCGAATGACCGTTTCAACGGGGAGTGACAGTCCGTCAGCAGCGGCGACAGTTGGTGTCAACAACATGATTGCGAATCCGGCGATGAGTGCGGTGAGTATCCGGCGCATGATTTTCCTCTCAGTGGGGACGAGCGGCTGCTTGCCCCCTCTTCGTAGGTTGAGCGCAACGGTGCGTGGTGGCCAGGGACCAAGGGCCATTCGCGAATCAGCTACCCCTTAGGGTCGATGTAATGCTGGCGGATCAGGATCTCATCAACGTCCGGAGTGCGATCCGTCTCTACCACCGGCTCGGTTGGGTCGTAGACCTCAGGCTGCTCATCTGGCAGGTAGTGAGCGGTAACCGGCGGATCCGTACGAGGTAAGGGCTTTCGTTCGTCCGGGTCTTCGATATGCATTGCATCTTCTTCAGCAGAAGGGAGCTCATCGTCATCGTCTAGCTCATCGTCGACAATAAACTCCCAGGACGTTTCGGGATTGACCGCCGGATCAAGTGGCTCGTTCATGGGTCCATTGTGGGCCACAGACTACAAATGCGCTAGAGCCTTGGGTCCCGAAGTCGCCACTGGCTCGTGCGGCCTTTGCCCGAGACGCCCTCCACAAACGCTGTGGATTTCGGTTGGCAACGCTGGCTCAGTTCTTACCCTGTCTAGGTGAGCGTGGAAACAATGACGTTGCTGAGTACGACCTGGAGTTCGGGAGAGCCTCAGGTCCGCGTGCGAACTGCAGGAACGACCACATCCACCCTGGAGCCGCTCATCGGATTTCGCCTTGCCTACCGTGCCACCGCCGCTCGGGTGTGTGTCGGGCATCGCCCTTTTCGCAAACCGGGCGTTGACTATGTCGATTGTCTCCAACGACCGGTGCCAGGCAGCAAACGATGCCGTAGCTGTATCGCCGTCGAGGCGGCCTTTGCGGCCAACCTTCATCACGCTCATCGTCGAGATCCGTCCACACTCGACGCCGCGGTGGCTGAACATCTTCGCCAGCCCAACTTGCTGTACCTCGCCGGGTTCGCTGATGGCTCGATCAAAGTCGGGACAACTACGGAGATACGGACTCAGCAGCGGCTCTCTGAACAAGGGGCGTGGCACGCGCAGATCGTGGCTGAAGCCGCCGACGGCGTTGCGGTGCGAGAGCTTGAAGACAGGGTCACAGACGAACTCGGGATCGCCCAGTCGGTTTCGATGAAACGAAAGCTCGACGGTCTCGCCCAACAACAACCAGAGTCGACGCTGACCAGCGCCATCGATCGTATGGGTGCTGCCGTTCGACGCCTTGTCGACTACATGGATGACCCGGCCCTGACCTCAGCCAACCGAGCGTGGGAACACCCGACCCGTCGAGACTCTGCCTGGCGGTCTCCGCTCCGTTACCCGTTCCGGCTGTCGGAGGGGGCCCACAACCTTGTGGTCCGTCAAGTGTGCGGAAGGGCCGTTGCTCTTAGTCGGATTGGGTCGGCGAGCGACGCCAGCGACGACGTGTTTGTTGCCGACATTGGTGAGCTCTTCGGTGTCGTGATCGAGCCGGGCACACACGAAACTCCCGAGATCGCCGTGCAGGATTCACTCTTCTGACCTCGTCAGCGGCGTATGAGCGGAACAATGATGGCCACTCCTGTCGCGTTGAATAACGCAGCCACGACGATCGACGTGGAGTAGCCATAGTTGTCGATCAGCAATCCGGCCAGGGGTGGCCCGGCAAGGCTGCCGATGCCAGCCGAGGTGTACAACGTGCCGATGATGCCGCCGATGCCTTCCATGCCGAATCGCTGAGCGATGACCTCTGGCGACAGTGCGATAAAGCCGCCATACCCGATGCCGAGAGCGACGGTGTAGACCGTGAGCGCCGCGTAATTCGAGCCCGCACTGAGCCAGATCAAGTGGCTACAGGCCATCACGACGAATGATCCGAAATAGAGGCGCATTGCCCCGAACCGGTTGGCCAAGCTTCCCAACCCGAGACGACCGATAATGCTCGCTCCACCAATGATGCCGACGAGCGCTGCCGCCTTCACATCGCCGATGCCCCTGTCTTCGGCGTAGTCGGCGAGAAACACGAACGGCACAAACAGTCCGAGTGTGCAGGCGACGATCGAGGTGTAGAGCAACACGAAGTCTCGGATTCGAAGCAACTCCGCGAGGCTTCGTGGCGCTGCTGCTTGCATGGCCGCTGGGCCTCGTTCGGCTACCGATGCGGCGAGAAGCAACAGCGTGCCCGAGCCGATTGCGAAGATGACATACGTCGTTCGCCATGAGGTGGCTTCGATGAGCCGTGCCGCAAGCGGCGCCCCGACGAGAGTTCCTAGCCCTATGCCAGCAACGGCGACGCCAACTGCCGCTGCTCTGCGCTTCTCGAACCAGCCGCTAACCGTCGCCACCATAGGGACGTAGCCGCAAGCCATTGCGAAGCCGACACCGACTCCGTAGGTGAGGTAGCCGAGCCAAAGGTTCTGCACCAGCGATGTGAGTATCAAGCTGATGGTGATTGATGCCGCAGCGGCGAGCAGAACGGGGCGCGGACCAACCCGATCGGCCCAGCGCCCGGTGAAGAGTCCGAAGATAAATGACAGGCTGATGGTCAACGAGAACATGAGCGCCGTCGCACTGCTGCCCGCCCCAAACTCGTCGCTCATCGAGGTAAAGAAGGCCCCAAAGCTGTACGCGACGCCAAAGGTGGCGAAGGTTGAGGTCATCGTCGCAGCGACGATGAGCCAGCCTCGGCCAGAATCAAGGGCTTGAGGCGCGGGGGTTGTCATCGAGAGGACGCTAGCCCAGCCAACCCCATCCACCCCCAAAACGGAAGCTCGGGCCGCGCTGATACTGTCGAAAGGCCCTTCTATCGATCTGGAGCTGGCATGAATACTACGACGATGTTCCGATTCGCTGTGGTCCTTGTCGCGCTCGCGTTCGCCTCCGGCTGCGCCGAGCCTGAGTACGAGCCATCGTTCGGTTCAGTCCTCGAGGCGCACTACGGCGATGGCGTCCCACCCGAGCAGCAGGTAATGCTCGACGACCAGGTTGTCGAAGGCACCGAGATCGCCGATGCCGCTACTGCCCGAGACGCGTGTGTTGCGAACATCGACGGCGTGGTGTGGGTCGAAAAGTTCAAATGGTTGAGCGATATCGACTTCGCTGGAGGCGAATACCGGTTGGCTGATGGGGTCGACGAAGCAGAGACCCAGCCGCTCGCCGAGGCGTGCTACTTCCGCTATCTTGCGCTCGTCGAGACTGCATGGGTCGACCAGGAGATCTTCGGTGACTGGACCGGGGTCTCCGAGGTTGACGGGTAGGGACAGCACAGATGCCTGCCAACCCACGCGAGTACGCCGCGCCCGGTAACCAAGGCCCCGAAATGTCGTGGCCACGCTCGATCGCCTTAGCGAAGGACGGCTTGTGGTGCAGCCCACCGTCTCGTGGCATCGAGACGAGTACGAGGCTTTCGGCGTTCCCTTTGAACGTCGGGGCGCGGTGCTCGACGAAGTGCTGACCGCGATGATGGCGCTCTGGGGCCCGTCGCCCGCAAGCTTCCACGGCGAGTTCTTCGATTTCACCGACGTCTACTCCGAGCCGAAGCCGTTCGCGAACGGCCGTCCGTCGATGTGGTTTGGTGGCCAAGCAATGCACTGGCCATTGCTGCGTCGCCTCGTTCGCTATGGCGACGGTTTCCATCCGTTTGGGACCCCGACTGCTGACGATCTAGCCAGACTCGACGCTGCATTCTCCGGCGTTGGCCGGCGCTCTTCCGATCTCGAATGGATTGGGGGAACCAGAGCCACGTTCGATAGCCCTGACGCAGTAGCGCCACTCGCTGCCTCGATGGAGAGCTTCGCCGAGCAGCTTGCAGCGAGATACACGACCTTTTGCATGAAGCCATCGCAGCACACGGACGACATCAACGAGATCTGGGTCGTCGACTCACGACGATGCGAGGCGCGATCGGTAAAGCAAGGCGATCTGACGGACGAGAGACGCAGGATCTTGTGACATGCTCCACGTCACATAGACCAGTTCCCAGCCGAGTAGCGCAAGCTCCATGTCTCGTTTGTCGTCTGATTCGACCTGTCTACGTCCGAAGTTGAACCTCCGCGAATGGGCCTCGATCCCCAGTTTGACGTCGGGGAATGCAAGATCGAGGCGGCGACATCCGACGCTGTGTTGCAGCTTCGGTTCGGGAAGCCCGCCATCGACGAGCAGCTTGGTGAGCCGACGTTCGAACCAAGAATCTGGGAGCGCCCCCGATCGGGCCGGGTCGTCGAGGATTAGAGCCAGGACTCCGCATCCGTTGCGGCCCGAGCGCCGCAACTCATCGAGCGTATGGGCAATCGACGTTGCCGTCGACCCCTGTCGAAGAGCGGAGTCGAGAGCTTGTTCGACACGAGCAGGGCTAACGACTGCTCCGAGTTGGAGGAGGGTCGCTGCAATCGAGGTGCACCGTATGCCGTCCACATCGGCGAGTTCCGTCTGGCCAATGGCGCGATTCTTATGAACGACTGCTCGACCCGACGCACAGCCTTGATTCGCCTCGCGACAAACCTCAACGATGTCGCTGGTGAACCCGTCGAGGCCGTGGAGCCTTGCTGCCGACCGGTGTGAAACGACCGAGCCAAAGAGGGACTGCACACTTAGCTCCTGCTTCCACGATGGGCTGCTTCCCGACATCACGAATACGTCCCGGGAACGGGGTTGAATCCGACCGGTACGGACCGCTCCGGCGATGCTCTTGTTGGAGAGATGCAATTCGGCGGCCTGGCGTCTGTGAAATGCACCGTGTTGAGAGGCCGCAAGCTCAGCAACGGCGCACCAGGCGTCGTTTGCTAGCACCCCCAAAACCCGAGGCGGGTAGAGTGCAACGATGACTCCACTCGCCGATATTGACGCCGCTCGAGCAATGCCGAAGTCGCTGCTTCATGACCACCTCGATGGCGGCCTACGGGTCGCGACGGTGCTCGAGTTGGCTGGCGCCATTGGTTGGACGCTGCCAGAAACCGATCCCGATGCGCTGCAGGCGTGGTTTACCGCGGGAGCGGCCAGTCGAGATCTGCTCCAGTACCTGGCAACGTTCGAGCACACGGGCGCAGTCATGCAGACCGAGGAGCACATCGAGCGCGTCGCCGCTGAGGCCGCTCTCGACCTAGCTGCCGATGGCGTTGTTTACGCCGAGGTTCGCTTCGCTCCGGAATTGCATCAACAGAATGGGTTGTCGCTTGACGCGGTCGTGAGCGCAGTGACCGATGGTTTCCGACGAGGCGAGGCTGAGGCTGCTCGCGATGGGAACGCCATCCTGGTGAACGCCATCTGCTGTGCGATGCGCACCGAGCAGCGCTCGCTTGAAGTTGTGCAGCTCATTGATCGCATGCGCGAACATGACGACAAGGTGGTGGCGTTCGATCTCGCCGGTGCCGAGACAGGCTGGCCTCCGTCGCTTCACGCCGAGGCCCTCGCTTTCGCCCGTGAGCGGCATATCAACGTCACGATCCACGCCTCCGAACCACCAGACCTTGAGCTGATCGACAACGCGTTGGTCCATGGCGCCCACCGGATCGGCCACGGAGTCCGACTGCGGAGCGACATCATCACTCGCCCCGACGGTTCCCTTGAGCTCGGACCGCTTGCTCGGTATATCTTCGATCATCAGGTGCAGCTCGAGATGGCCCCAACCTGTCATGTCCACGTCGGGGCCGTGCCAGACTTGCCCTCGCACCCCATTGGTCCGATGCTGCGATACGGCTTCAACGTCAGCGTCAACACCGACAACCGTCTAATGAGCGGCGTGATGCCATCTTCCGAAATGCTGGCGGTAGCTACGACGTTTGGCCTCAACTGGGACGAGATCGAACAACTGGTTCTGAACGGCGTCATGAGCGGGTTTGCCCCATTGGAAACACGACGTCATATCGTTGACGCTCAGGTGCGGCCGTTTTTCGCTGCACTTGCGTCTGACTGAGAGAGCGCGATGCCAATTCCAACCACGCTCACCGAACTTGTACTCGAGCCGCTTGTTCACCACGTCGATGAGAGGCGGACGATGGCATACGCGGCTGGCTTGGGCCTCGACGATGCGGTCTACCTCGACACCGCTCGGCCCGGCGGAGTCGTTGCCCATCCGTTGTTCTCGGTGTGCCCAGAGTGGCCAGTGATCGTGACCTCTCGAACCGGTTCGCAGTCGCTAGGGGTGACGCAGGCCGAAGTCCAGACCGGCGTTCACGCCACGCACGATGTCATTGTGCACCGGCTCATCAGGCCAGGTGATGAGCTGACGACCGCGATCGAGATCGTTGCGGTCGAGGACAAAAGGCCGGGAGCCCGAACGACCACGCTGCTCACGACTACCGACGCGCTAGGCCAACCCGTAGCGACTACTCGCCAAGACGCCATCTATCTCGGCGTGCCGACCAGCGGTCACGATCGGCTCGACCCAATCCCACCACCGCCCGTAGTCGGAACGGAGCGCAACGGCGAACCGATCGAAGTTCCGATCGATCTACCGGCAGGCGCGGCGCACATCTATACCGAGTGCGCACGAATCTGGAACCCAATCCACACTGATCCGGTCGTGGCGGAGTCGGCTGGACTCCCTGGCATCATCATGCACGGCACCGCGAATCTTGCGCATGGCGTAACGGCCGTTGTCTCCCATGCCGCCGACGGTCGTCCTGAGCTGGTTCGTCGAATCCAGGGTCGCTTCGCCGCAATGGTGCCGCTCCCGTCGACCATCGTCGTTGCGGTCTGGCCTGCCAACGAGAACGGAGACGGTTCGCGCACCGTGCCGTTCGAGGTTCGTAACGCGTCGGGTGCCCTTGCCGTCGCAGCTGGCGCCGTCGTACTCGGCGAACTTGACTGACCTGCAACCTCGGCTGACACTGGCGCCATGGATCTTGCTCCACACCTAGCGCAGCTGAAGACTGACGGCTACACGATTGTCGAACGGCTCATCGACGATGAGCTGATCGAAGCGCTGGAGTCTTCGGTCTGCGACTTGGAAGACCGTTTGAGCAGTGCGCCGAGCAACAATCGGTTTGAAGGCAGACACACCACACGGACATACAACTTGCTGGCGCTCGACGAGATCTGGCAGCGGGTGCCGGTCCAGCCCGAAGTGCTCACGTTGATTGAGTCGATGCTTGGTCCCGAATGCCTTGTGTCGTCACTCGCCTCGATTTCGCTCGCTCCGGGCGAATCGGCCCAAGTCATCCACGCCGACGACCAAATCATGCCGATTACGAAACCTCATGTCGCTACTGTCGCAAACTCAATATGGGCGTTAACTGATTTCACCGAAGCAAACGGCGCAACGAGGGTGGTTCCCGGCAGCCATCTTTGGGATCACGGGCCCGACTATTTCGCCACCGATGCCAAGTACGACTCGATTGCGGCCGAAATGACGAAGGGTAGTGTGCTGGTTTGGCACGGCAGTACCTGGCACGGGGGAGGAGCCAACACCTCCGACGAAGTCAGGGTTGGTGTCGCCATGAACTATTGCGCGGGATACATCAGGCAGCAGGAGAATCAACAGCTCGGCATTCCGCCAGGGGTGATGGCGACCTTTAGCCCTCAGCTTCGACAGCTTTGCGGGCTCGGGATGTACCGAGGCCTGACTGGCAACATCAACAAAGTTAGCCCCGCCGAACTGCTCTACGCCGACGCTCCGCAGGTCCAAGTTTGGGACGCTGAACCGATCTGAGAAGCTGTCCAACAGCAGCGCACTAGCTGGGGTAGATTGCGTTCAGGAAGCCGAAAGGAGTCGCCATGACTTCCGAAGCGTTCGAACAGCAACGACGCGACTTGGTGCGCCACTCGGTCGCGGCCAGAGGGATCGTCGATGCTCGTGTTCTTGAAGCCATGAGTTCGGTGAGGCGTGAGCAGTTTGTGCCGCCGGAGAGTCGGGGGTTGGCCTACTATGACCGCCCTCTTCCCATCGAGGCGGGGCAAACGATTAGTCAACCGTTCATCGTGGCGCTGATGGCCGAGGCCGCAGCAGTTGAGCCGACAGATCGTGTGCTCGAAGTCGGTGCTGGCTCGGGGTATGGCGCTGCCGTCCTTGGCTGCCTCGCGAGGGAAGTTTGGACGATCGAGCGTCATCCCGAACTCGTTGCGCTAGCTCGACAGCATCTCGAGTCCGAGGGCATGACCAATGTCCACGTGATCGAAGGCGACGGCACCTTAGGATGGCCAGATGCAGGTCCCTATGACGCGATTGTTGTGACCGCTGGAGGGCCTCGCGTTCCCGTCGCATTGCTTGCCCAACTCGCCCAAGGGGGACGACTAGTAATGCCCGTCGGCGATGAGCGAAAGGGACAGGACCTCGTCCGAGTCACGAGACAGGGCGACAAGTTCATCGAAGACGAACTCGGTGCGGTGCGATTCGTTCCGCTGATCGGAGAACAAGGTTGGAGGCAGTGATGACGGCAATCGAGGAGCAGCACGTGCCGTAAGTCGTGTCCTTCGCCTCTTGATCGGCGTCGCACTTGGCTGCAATGCTTAGACAATGCCAACGACGCCCCTCGGGAACTCTCCCGCAGTGACCGAGACACACGTGTCGACTGTCTTCTTCAGCGGTGACCGCGCGTACAAGCTGCTTAAGCCGATTACGACTTCGTTCCTTGACTTTGGGTCGACTGAGTTGCGTCTTCAAGCGGTCGATGACGAAGTCAGGCTGAATCGGCGGATGGCTCCAGATGTCTACCTTGGGTCGGCCGACGTGATCGAAAATGGCGAGATCGTCGATCGCATAATCGTGATGAGGTGGCTGCCCAGCGACCGGCGCCTCGCCACGCTCCTCCACGCAGGCGAAGGCGCAGTCTGTGATGTCGAAGAATGCCTGCGGGCCGTCGCCAAGCGAATAGGCGCCTTTCATGAGGCGCAACCCCCACTGGTTGATGCCGTCGACATCGCTGGGCGCGACGCGGTTCGTGGAAACTGGACGGACAGCATCGCTGACATGCGACCGTTGGTTGGAACCGTCTTCGACAGCGATGTATTCGAGCGAGTCAGCTATCTGGCGCTTCGTTACCTTGACTCCAGCGAGGAACTGTTCGCCAGTCGGCTCGCTGATGGTTTCGTTCGCGATGGGCACGGGGACCTCACTGCCGAAGACACGTTCTGCCTTGATGACGGCCCTGAAATCATCGACTGCCTCGCCTTTGCGCCTCGGCTAAGAATCTCCGATGTGTTAGCCGACATCGGATTTATGGTGATGGACGTCGATCGCCTGGCTGGTCCGGCGATGGCGCAGATGCTCTGGAAGTACTACTCCGAGTTCACCAACGAGCATCATCCCGATTCGCTCGCTGAGCACTATGTCGCATACCGAGCACACGTCCGGGCAAAGGTTGAGGCTCTCCGCTTCCAGCAGGGCGATGCAGCGGCGGCCAGTCGAGCCCGGAGCTACTTGGAGCTCTCTCTGCGGCATCTTGAGCGAGCCAAGCGACGGCTGGTGGTCATTGGCGGTTCGCCCGGCACCGGCAAGACGAGCCTCGCTCGGACCCTCTCAGACGAGTTGGGATGGGTGGCAATTGGAAGCGATGGCTTGCGTAAGGAGCTCACAGGACGTGGGAGCAGCGACCATTCATTTGTCGACCCCGGCGAGGGCATCTATTCGAAAGGAGTAACCGACGCCGTGTACACCGAGCTACTCCGGCGAGCGGCTGATCTACTCGCCCGGGGTGAATCGGTGATCGTCGACGCTTCCTTCAACGCCGCACACCACCGCATCGCAGCTCGTTCTTGTGCGACGGAAGGCGGTGCTGAGCTTTTTGAGCTGCAATGTGTGCTCGATCCGATTGTCGCGGAGCAGCGGATTGTGGAGCGGCTCAGGAAAGGGACTGACCCGAGCGATGCGCACCCGGAGATTCTCGGAGCCTTACAAGCTCAGCACGAACCCTGGCCCGAAGCGATGCCTATCCCGACCGGGGGGACGCGGGACGAAGCGGCGGCGGCTGCCGTGGCGTTCGTGAGCAGTCGTTTGCGATGACGGCTAGCGGAAGGAGAAAACCGGTCCGCTGTCTGCGTGGTCGTTCTCGTCAAGCAAGCCGCGCTTTCTGAGCTGAGGAAGCACACCCTCGCCAACCCAGTGCGCCTCTTCGAGGTGCGGATAGCCCGAGAGGATGAACTCATCGAAGCCGTGTTGTTGGTATTCCTCGATACGGTCGCAGATTTCGTCGTAGGAGCCGACAAGTGCCGTGCCCGCTCCGCCGCGAACGAGACCGATTCCTGCCCACACGTTGGGGTGGATGACAAGACGGCCAGCGTCGGAGCCGTGCAGCGACGCCATTCGGCGCTGGCCTTCCGACATCGTGGTTTCGAAGTCTTTGCGGGCTTCGGCGATGGCCTCGTCGGATATGCCAGCAAGCAATGCGTCGGCTGCGGCCCAGGCCGCCTCGCTGGTTGGGCGAGCGATGACGTGGAACCTGATGCCGTAACGAAGTTCGCGCCCCAGCTTTGCCGCCCTGGCTTCGACGTCGCGAAGCTGTTGCTCGGCATCAGCCGGTGGTTCACCCCAGCACAAGTAGACGTCGGCGTGTTCTGCCGCGATCCGCTTTGCGTCGTCGGAGGCACCGCCGAAGTAGATCTCGGGAACAGGATTGGGTACGACGCGTGTCGTGGCTCCTTCTACCTTGTAGAAGTCGCCGTCGAAGTCGCTGGGCTCGCCGCTCCAGGCCATGCGCATGACGGCGAGGAATTCGCCAACTCTGGCGTAACGGGTTGGTTTGTCTTCCCAGTCGCCGAACCGATGGAGCTCGCGGGGCTCGGCTCCGGT
>RCMY010003342.1_pt1 | contig 14232 bp, 19 predicted proteins | sample 2041341 | NCBI WGS metagenome assembly RCMY01 (sample SAMN09708234, study PRJNA481090) | Marine sediment metagenome, whole genome shotgun sequencing project.
GTCTCCCCGGTTGACCGACCTGTAAGGTGTCGTCGCGTAGCGACCTCTTTGTAGGTCTGACCGGTGTTGGCCAGGTAGGTGTCCGATTAGCCTTTACGGTTTAGACCTGCAAGGTTCCGCCTAAGGCGGGAAACCTTGCAGGTCTTTTCCTCACCCCAATTTCTCCCGCACAACCCCCTCCATATACTCGATTTCATTCAACGCCTTCCGTGTAAAATTAAAAAGGCTTAGGCAACGGTCGAGATTTTGGTTTTCGTAGGCGATCTTGTAGTAGATATTGCCGTTCAGATAATCGGTCAAGGCGCGGATGCCGTGTAAAAAGGGCAACAATACGGCGCCCCAGGGCATGGTCTCTAATTCTTTTTTGGTAAAGATTGATTTGTTCGCGGCCAGCCCATCCACAAAAGCTTCGAATAATTTTTTTTCAAAGGTGATCTTAGCATGGTCTTTTTCGTCTTCGGGAGCGGTGTTGGCGATGGTGCGTATGGCATCCCCGAAATCGTATAGAAAACGACCTTTCATCAAGGTGTCCAGATCGATCAGGCAAAGCGCTTCTTGGGTCTTTTTTGAAAATAGAATGTTGTTCAGCTTGGTATCGTTATGGCAGACGCGGACAGGAAGTTGCGTAACGTCCAGCTTTTCCAGAACTATAAGGATTTCTTTTGCAAAATCAATGGCCGATGCCGCTATTTCCTTTTTTTCGGGATCTGCGGTCTTAAGTGCCGTTTCGAACTGTTCTTTTCTAAGGTCGAGGTCATGAAACTTAGGGATGATATCCACATAATCTTCGGTATCGGCACTTCCCAAAAGCAGGTGGAACTTTCCGATGATGCGTCCTGCTTCAAAAGCGATTTTAGGGTCCGTAGTCGTATTGTGGGCCGTACTTCCATCGATATAGGTCATCATCCGCCAATAGTCCGATGGCTCGTCTTTGAGTTCCAAGTATCCCTTTCCGGTTTTAGTTTCGACCAAAGTAATCTTGCTGTAATCTGAGGCTTCCAAATAACGCAGGGCATGTTGGATGTTGTTCATGATCCCGGATATATTCTTGAACACCTTATGGTTGACCCGCTGCAAAATATAGCGAGGTTCCCCCTCTTCGAATACCAAAAAGGTATCGTTGATATAGCCGTCGGTCAACGTAGAAATTGTATACTTTTTTTCCGCAATGGAAAAATGCCTTAAAATGCCGTTTAGGTCGCTGTTGGAATACGAATTCATATTTATGAAATTGTTACTAAGAAAGTGCATGTTTATTAAATACGCTGACTTTGAGAAGTTACGAGTTTACAAGACGATTTCAATCTTACTTTTAAAATGTAAAATCTAAATTCTCACGTCTAACATCTAACACCTGCCTGCCGGAAGATCTCATATCTTAATCACTTCCAAAGTGGAGAGACATATTTCCCGGCATCCGTTTTTTCCTGAAGGTCGGCCACTGCCTTTTCACGGTCGCTCGAGTAGGTAACGCCGAACCAATCGCCCTCTGAGGGTACTACCTTCACTTCGATTTCTTTCGCCTGCAGCATTTCTTGGATGATTTTTGGTATATAAAGCTCACTTTTCATGCCCAGCTCTTTATCGGCAAGGAAGCCTCGGAAATCACTTTCTATTTTCTTGAAAATCGAGGGTTTACAGATCCAAAAGTTCATGCTTACGTGCTCGTCGCCGGAGTAGGAGTTTCCTGAATCGAGATCCTTGACCTTGTCGCCGTCCGGTTCGAGTTTTAGGCGTTCGTCTACCGATAGTAGATTGTCGCCCTCTACTTGGCAAACGCCACGGGATACCGAACCGTGATTTGAAAGTGTGTCCCGCAAAGTGTAGCCGACAAGGGCATAGGTGTTGTCATCGCGGTGCGCCCGAATAAAATCGGCGGCATTTTTGTAGGCGGACTGTCCGTAGAAATCGTCGGCATTGATGACCGCAAAGGGGCCGTCGATAACGTTCCGGGCCGTCCACACGGCATGTGCGGTACCCCAAGGTTTTTGGCGTTCGCCGGTGAAGGAGACGCCTTCGGGCAAATCCGTTATTTCTTGCGCCAGTACATCGAGTTTTATGTTTGCAGGCAAGCGGCTGCGAAGGTGTTTATCCGTAAACTCGACCTGATCCTTTTTCGTAATGACAACCACATGGTCGAATCCATTTTTTAAAGCATCATATATGCCAAATTCCATCAAGAATTCTCCCTCAGGGCCTAGGTCGTCGAATTGTTTCAATTTTCCGTATCGGGTTCCGCTTCCTGCGGCCATTAAAAGTATGGTCATGTTTTCATGTTTTATTGGATGTGGCAAAAATAAGGTTTTGTGGTTAAAATTCTCTCCCTTGAAAGTTTATTTGGTATTATCGCCATAAATTGAACAAACTACTGCAATGGTTTTTATATTTTAGTTGACACTATCAATAATTTATCATCATGAAAAAATCAATACTTCTGTTTCTCCTTTTAATCTCTACCACTGCCTTCTCGCAAAAAGGCAGCGATATGCTCTGCGTAGGCCGGCACTGGACCCCCGATGAAGCCAATTTGCAAATGAAGGAGTTCGCGGCCCAATGGAACGATCGAGCTTCTTGGGAAACACGGGCAGAAAAAATAGGCTCCCTAATGCGTGAAGGGATGCAATGGGACAAAATGCCGGTTATAACGGCAGACTTCAACCCCATCATCCATAGTACCCGGGAAATGGACGGCTATATCGTTGAAAATATCGCCATTGAAAGTTTCCCCGGATTCTACATTACCGGAAATTTATACCGGCCGACCGAATCCAAGGGAAAACAGGCGGCCATCTTGAGTCCGCATGGCCATTTGGAGGACAAACGCCTCCTCGAAGACGTGCAGATCCGTTGTGCTGTGTTTGCAAGAATGGGTGCCGTGGTGTTCGCCTATGATATGATTGGCAGGGGTGAAAGTAAACAGGTTACCCACACGATTCCTATCGCCCTCGTACTTCAGACCTACAACAGCAAAAGGGTGCTCGACTATCTTCTGTCACGTCCAGACGTAGATACCGCGAGGGTCGGCATGACCGGTGGTTCAGGTGGTGCAACCCAGACCTTTATGTTGACCGCGATCGACGATCGAATTACGGCATCGGCACCTGTCGTACAGGTGTCCGCCCACTTTTTCGGAGGCTGTGTCTGCGAAAGCGGCATGCCCGTACACAAATCCGCCGACCTTCAGACCAACAACGTTGAAATTGCGGCGTTGGCCGCGCCAAGACCTATGATTTTGGTCTCCAACGGCGGCGACTGGACGCGGAATACCCCTCGGATCGAGTATCCATATATCCAAAGTGTTTATGCACTTTACGACGCGGAACACAAAGTGGAAAACGTGCATCTGCCGGCCGAACGTCACGATTATCGATATTCAAAAAGGGCACCGGTGTATAATTTTTTTGCGGAATATCTAGAGTTGAACGGTGGTGCCATACCCTATGAAGACGGGTATAAAGAGGATTTTGTGTCCGTATTGCCGAAAGACGATCTTAAGGTTTTCAATGATGAGCATCCTTTGCCAGCCAATGCTTTGCAGGGGGATGCGGCCGTAATGGCGTATTTGAAGTGGGATTAACAAACTATAACCATGCAAAAAATCCATACTGTTTTTTTAATCTGTTTCTTATCACTTGAACTATCCTTTGCGCAAGATAGACCGAATATTCTGGTCATCATGTTTGACGATGCCGGATTGGATATGAGTGCCTACGGAAGTCCCTATGTCAACACGCCCGGCTTTGACGCCATCGCCGAAGAAGGTATCCTTTTCAACCGTGCCTATACTCCGAATGCAAAATGCGCCCCGTCGCGTGCGGCCTTGATGACCGGACGCAACTCGTGGCAATTGGATGCCGCCGCCAACCATGTCATCTATTTTCCACCGAAATTCAAGACCTATCAAGAAACCTTGTTGGAAAACGGGTACACTACAGGCCATACCGGAAAAGGATATGCTCCCGGGAAAACCTTACGCGAAGATGGTAGCGAACGCCAAGTTATGGGTCCCGTGTTCAACGAAAAATCACTGAAACCGGCAACCGAGTCCATCTCCACAAATGACTACAGCCGTAATTTTAAGGATTTTTTGGATAAGGTCCCCGAAGGAAAACCCTGGAGTTTTTGGGTAGGCAGCACCGAACCGCACAGAGGCTATGAATATGGTTCGGGCATACAATTAGGGGAAAAATCTACCGATATGATCAAGGACTTCCCGCCCTATTGGCCCGACAACGAAACCACCCGTAACGATCTGCTTGATTATGCCTATGAGATCGAGGACACCGACAAACATATCCAAAAAATAATGAATGCCTTAAAGGAAAGGAACCTGCTCGAAAATACCTTGGTCGTGGTTACTTCGGATCATGGCATGCCTTTCCCCAGGGTCAAGGGCAATCAGTATGAGAATGCGAACCATATACCGATGGCGGTTCTTTGGAAGGGCAAGATGAAGAAAGAAGGAAGAAAAGTCGACGACTATGTTAGTTTCATCGATCTCGCACCCACTTTTTTGGAAGTTGCCGGTGTCGATTGGCGGACTTCTGGAATGCATCCGGCCGCAGGAAAAAGTCTAATGAACATCCTGACTTCGGAAAAATCCGGACAAATCGAAAAGGAAAGGGACTATGTGTTGGTCGGCAAGGAACGGCACGATACCGGTAGACCGGGCGATGTGGGCTATCCCATCCGTGGCATCCATAAAAACAATATGCTGTACATCAGAAATTATGAAATCGACCGATGGCCTTCCGGAAACCCTGAAACGGGCTATTTGAATACGGATGGAAGTCCCACCAAGACCAAAATCCTCGACCTAAGAAGAAATGGGGATCCTACATTCTGGAAACTTAACTTCGGAAAAAGGGAAGCGGAAGAATTATACGATGTCGCAGAAGACCCGTTTTGTATAAACAATTTGACGAGCGACCCGTCTTTTGCATCAAGAAAGAAGGATTTAAAAAATGAAATGGAAGCCAAACTTTTGGCCCAGGGCGATTTGCGGATGATAGGCTACGGACATCTTTACGAAAAAGCTCCCTTCGTAAATGGCACCAATTTTTATTCGGATTTTATGGCCGGAAAGAAGCCCAAGGCGGGCTGGGTCGAAGAAAGCGATTTCGAGCCCTATATTTTGGATGGGGAGGGGAATGAACTAAAGAAAGTGGAAATTGAAGATAAGAAAGAATAGGTTTAAAGACCATATGCTATGATATACAGCGAAAAAATGATGTGCATCTAATAGTTCATGCCCTCGCCCCAATTTTGGCATACTTGTTCAAATAATCCAACGGGGTCATGGCCGTGATTTTTTTGAAAACGTCCCTAAAGGCTTTCGGATCCGAATACCCGACTTCGTACATCACTTCGTTGACCGTTTTACGTCCCTTTTCAAATTCTTTTTTAGCCGCCTCAACCTTTACCCGTTGGTGATATTCCACTACGGTATTGGCGGTGGCCTTTTTAAACCGTCGCTCGAAAGTACGTCGGCTTATGGCCATTTCTTCGCAGAGTTCATCGACAGTTATTCTATCGTTAAAATGTTGCTCGATATGTTCTTGTGCTTTTAAAACTTCCTTGTCCTTATGCGATTTCTGTCCCGAAAAAATCATAAACGGCGACTGGCTGCTCCGGTCGATATCGATCATAAATCCTTTGGCGGCCATGACCGCCGTGTCCCTTCCTGCGTATTTTTCTATGAGATAGAGGATGAGGTTGGTAAAGGAATAAGCTCCGCCGCTGGTATAGATACCATCCGCTTCGGTCAAAATTTTATCGTCCTTTAGGTCGACTTTCGGATATTTTTTCCGGAACTCGTTCGCGAACTGCCAATGGGTAGAACACCGCTTGCCGTCTAACAAGCCCGTTTCTGCAAGAAAAAAGGAGGCCACGCACAGGCTTACGATTTCAGCTCCTTCTTTATACTGGGCGACGATCCAAGGAAGAAATTCAGAATTGTTTTCGAGGTTCTCTTCAAAATCCCCATGGATGGCAGGTATGATAATGAGGTCGGTTTTGACCACCTCTGAAATAAGCTGATCGGGATTTACCGTAAACAATCCGTGGGACTGTTCGATCCTATTTTCGAGTCCCACCAAGTGGATATCGAACAACGCTTCCCTTCCGGTCTGTTCGAAAAATTCATTAACCCATGAAAACATTTGATGGGTACCACCGATATTTACGACGCTGGTATGGCCTTTGGGTATGAGGATGGAGATATGTTTCATAAGATATTTTTTTTGTCATTCCAGTGAAGACGGAAATCTGTTCAATTTAACGAATATAATCAAAGCATCTGTCGCAATCAACCCGTCGTATTGACGTAATCACACCCTATAATTCCCATTATACTCCTTTATCTTTGGATATAGAATTTAAACTTATGGCTAGAATAAATATAAGAAACGAGCTTCCCGAAATAGTTTCCCAAAAAGAGTGGCTCGCTAAACGCAAGGAATTGCTCAAAAAGGAAAAAGAACTGACCAAAGAACAGGACGCCCTGAACGCCGAGCGCCGCAGGCTACCTATGGTTGAAGTTAAAGAGGATTTCCTGTTTGTTGGCCCCAATGGGAAATCGAGTTTAATGGATTTATTTGATGACTATAAGCAACTCATTGTATATAGTGCCATGCTTGAGCCGGACGCAACTCCTTGCCAAGGTTGCTCAATGGTAATGGATAACATAGGCCACAATCTTGCTCACGTGAAAGCACGCGATACCAACTTTGTATTTACCTCTTCGGCACTTCAGGAAGAAATAATCGCGTTGCAAAAAAGAATGGATTGGAACGCTCCTTGGTACACCGATATAGACCGAAAATTTGCGAACACTTTTGATGTGGGCAAGAGTTTTGGTGTCAATGTTTTCATTCGAGACAATGATCGTATATACCGTACGTATTTCATGACCAATCGCGGTGGCGAGCTGTTTGACACCAACTTCAGGCTGCTTGACCTTACCCCTTATGGCAGACAGGAAAAATGGGAAGATTCTCCCGAAGGCTGGCCACAAACCGAGCCATACGTCTGGTGGAGGCTCCATGACGAATACGGGAATCAATAAATAGTTTTCTTTGGAATAGGGATTAAATGGTCGAAAATAAATTTGAATTAAATAAACAAAATGAACATAAAAAGATTATGGGCAAACCTATCCGTAGACGATGTGGAAAAGACTCACGAATTCTATAAAAAATTGGGGTTCAAGCCTAATGGAGAATTCCCCAACGAACATGAACTGGCCAGCTTTTTGGTTGGCGAGGACGATTTCGTAGTCCATTTCTTCTCTAGGGATAGCTTCAAACCTTCTTTGGGCGGGGAAATAGCGGATTTAAAAAACGGAAACGAAGTGATGTTTACACTTTCGGCCGATAGTAAAGAAGAAGTTGATGAATGGGCAAAAGCAGTAAAGAAAGCGGGCGGCACCCTGTTTAGCAAGCCCCAGAAAATTTAAGAGAATTGGTATGGGTGCGGTTTCGTAGACCCCGATGGTCATAAATGGAACGTTTTCTACATGTAAGGTTATTACAATGCCAATCAGACTTAACAAAGAATACAAAATGAACAACAACCAAATTCGAAAAAATCTTAACCCGCTACTAATTTTCGTAGGGAATTGGAAGGTAGAAGGTGTAAACTTTGCCTCGGGGCCGAATTCCTCTGATGTCAAAGTCACGGGCGCCCAAAAAGTGAAGTTGATGGAAGGGGGTATATTCCTAAAGGCGGACTGGAAGTACAAATCCAGTGGAAATGGACACATAGGAATCAGCATAATAGGAACGGACAATGACAGCAAAGTCCCCAAAATGCACAATTTCGACAATTTAGGTTTCTATCGGGAGTATGAATTGAATAGTACAGAGAATACTTGGAGTATTAAAGGAAAGATCGAACGTGCCACCCTCGAATTCGATAAAAAAGGAAAGTCATACATGGAAAAGTGGAAGATAAAGAAAAACGGTAAATGGCATCCGTTATATGAACGGAAAGCCACTAAAATTTAAGACATAAAAAAATGAAAACAATCTGGTTTAACCTTCCCGTAAAGGACATCAAAAAATCAAAGATCTTCTTCAAGGCTATCGGCTTTCGCGAAAACCCTAGGCACGAAAAAGCCAAACATCTGGCAAGCTTTTATATCGGGGAAAACAATTTCGTGATGATGCTCTTTCCCGAAGAAAGTTTTAAGAGCTTTTCGGGAAATGAAATTGCAGACACCAAGAAGGGCACGGAAGTCCTGATAAATATAGATGCCCAAAGCAAACAAGAAGTCGATGAAATGGCAGAGACCGTCCGCAAGGCAGGCGGTAAAATCTTTGCCGAACCCGAAGAAAACCAAGGCTGGATGTACGCCTTCGGCTTTGAAGATCTCGACGGGCACCGGTGGAGCATGCTGTATATGGATATGGACAAAATGCCGAAAGGGTGAAACGGGTATAGACCTGCAAGGTGTTGCCGACGACGGAGTCCTCTTTGTAGGTCTGGGCGAGAGGAACTGGAAAAGAGAAAAAAGTACAGAGAAAAGAGACAAACATGAAAAAGGATTCCCCCCGAAGTTTATGCTGAGCGTAGTCGGGGTGCGAGAATGACAAATAAATTAAGAATATCATGAGAAATTCAAATGCATCAGTTTGGTTCGAAATCTATGTAGACGATATGGAAAGGGCCTCAAAATTTTATGAAAATGTTTTGGACGTGAAATTAGAGGCGTAGCCTAATCCCGGCGATGATCTTTTGCAAATGAGAAGCTTCCCGGGCGACATGGAGAAATATGGAGCCAATGTAGCGTTTGAAAAAATGGAAGGTGTAAAAGCGGGCGGCAACAGTACCCTGATTTATTTTGGAAGCGAAGACTGCACTACAGAGGAAAATCCAATTGAAAAAGCGGGCGGTAAAATTTTTAAACCAAAAATATCGATCGGTGAACACGGGTTTATCTCCTTATTTTTTGATGCCGAGGGCAACATGGCCGGGCTACATTCGATGAAGTAAATTCTATTAGAAGCATATGAAAACCGCAACGAAGAAAAACCCAAGAAAAATTTTGTACTTAGAACTCATTTAGACTTTATGTTTGGAACCGATATTTTCGGCTTTTGTGCCCTAATGAAGTCATTTTTTTATTGCATAGCCATAGCTACGGAATTCAAAAATGAGGGTGTAAAATGTGAAAATCGCAGGTAAAAGAAAAAGTCTTAATGAGTTCTTATAGTTAGAGTATTTGTAAAAAATCATAGGATGACAAAAATTTACCCTATAATCGCCGTAAAGGATGTGGAAGCCAGTTCTAAATGGTACAGATCGATATTTGAATGTAGAAGTATGCACGGAGGAAAGGAGTTCGATATCCTGGTCTCCGAAGATGATGAGGTTATGATCTGTCTTCATAAATGGGAAGCACACGACCATCCTACAATGACAGATTCAACTATTACTCCGGGCAATGGACTGATTCTTTACTTTAGGACTGAAAATATGAACAATTTAAGACAAAATGTCGAAAAAATTGGCGGTGCTATCGAAGAGGATATTCACATAAATCCAAACTCAAGGAAAAAGGAATTTTCGCTTAGAGATCCTGACGGATACTATTTAACCATAACTGAATTTCATAAGTATGAGGGTTGAAATCGAGATATAAAAAAATCCACAGATGAAAAGAATTTTCAAAAAAACGGCCTAAGACGAATTGATCGAGCGAATAAAAACGCTCTACGACAATAACACCGCATGTGGGGCAAAATGAACCTGTACCAAACGACCAAAAATTGTACCAGTTGGGACCAATGGGTTTTGGGTAAAAGGTTCGGGGCCTCGTTACGAAAACATTCCGTAAATTAGAGTTAGAATCCTAAAAGAGAAACTATGGACACATTACAACAATTAAAAGACGAGTTTACCTATGAATTTAAGGTAACCAAGAAGTTTTTCGAGAAATTTCCCGAAGGAAAAAACAACTATGCGCCGCATGAAAAAAGTATGAAGATGATTGATCTGGTCAGTCATATTACCACTATATTCGGATGGCCGGTCGCCATATTGAATACCTCTGAAATCGATATCTCTGGAGCGCAAGGGGAAAAGATAGACAACAAAGCGCACTTAAAATCGGAATTGGACCAAAATTATAAGGCATCGCTATCGGCCATGGAACAGGCTTCGGAGTCCGACCTCGAACCGAATTGGGCACTTACGATGAACGGCAAAAAATTGATGGAATGGACAAAATACGGCGCCATTCGCCATGGACTCAATCAGATTACCCATCATCGGGCCCAATTGGGGGTGTACTATCGGTTGTTGGATATTCTTGTTCCCGCCAGCTATGGCCCCTCTGCCGATGAGCAGACATTTTGAAGTAATTGTTAAAAGGAAATCAGCAAGTTTTTTATGAACATTCCACCAAAAAATAGCGACACGTATATCGCCGGCTTTCCTGAGGAGGTCCAAAATATTTTGGAAACGATCAAGGCAACCATTAAAAAAGCGGCTCCAGAATCGCAAGAGACTGTCGCCTATGGGATGCCGGCCTTTAAGTTGAATGGAAAACCGCTCGTCTATTTTGGGGGTTACAAAAACCACATCGGCTTTTATGCGACCCCAACGGGTCACACCAAATTCGAAAAAGAGCTATCCAGATACAAGCAAGGCAAGGGTTCAGTCCAGTTGCCATTGAATGAACCGATGCCGTTGGATTTGATCGCAAAAATTGTAAAATTTAGGGTACAGGAGAACTTGGCTATAATTGCGGGCGAAAAGTGATTCTATATCTTTATCCCAATAATCTACTTTCCGTATTTTTCAATAGTTCCCTTATCCGATCTTTTAAACTTTCGGGCTCCAAAATTCGGGCATAATCGCCGAACATCAGATACCATCTTGCAAAGCCGTTTTCCACATCGGAAGCCATAAAAGTCATTTCCACCCCATCCTTTTTGACCGTTTCTGAGACGAAACCGTATTGCTTTCGACTGGAATCCATGTATCTGGCAATTTTCGTGTCCACCACAATCCGGATTTTGGTCTTGTGGGTTTCCGACCTTTTGTTTCGATGCTCGTCGATGGAGCCGTGTTGTAGATGGAAAGGGTCGCCCGTACGTCGGATTTTCAATATTCTATCGGTACGGAATTGCCGGTAATCCTTTCGATAATGGCAATAGCCCAAGACGTACCAAAAATTGTTCTCATGAAAAATCCCGACAGGTTCGATATGCCGTTCCGAAGGTTTTTCGGCTTCCAACGAATGATATTTTAAGAATACCTGCTTTTTTTCCGCAATGCTTTCGAATAGGATTTCAAGGGCATCGGGAATGTCTTCATTAAAAAGCGCCTGCGCGGGATCAATGCGTACTTGTGATTCCAAGGCCGATATCCAATCTTTCTCCCTGCCGCGCAAAACGGATTTCACCTTGTACATCGCCGATTCGTGATAGGCGCCCAAAGATTTGTCCGTAAATTTTTGCATTAGTTTTTCGGCGGCCACAAAACTTCCGGCCTCCTCACGGGTAAACATTACCGGCGGCAAGCGGTAGCCTTCCATTATCGAATACCCGACGCCCGCTTCGCTCGCTATCGGCACGCCCGAAGCTTCCAAGGTTCGGATGTCGCGATAGATTGTCCTCAGACTGACCTCGAAACGATCGGCCAGGTCCTGTGCCCTTATGACCCGTTTGGACTGTAACTGAATCAGTATGGCGACTATTCTGTCAAAACGTTTTATCGTATCCAATCCCATAATAGCATAACCTATGTCCCAAAGATAGGACTTCCAACCAAAGCCCGAACCGGATTTAAAACTCATTTTGCCCGTAACAGATAAAAATTAAAATCCGTCATCGGCGCATCCGTGATTCCCAAATTTCTGCCGATGGTAACGATCTGTCCCCGATGATAGGTGCCGTGGTTCATACAATGCTGGATCAGTTCGTGCCGCGGTTGGTCGGACGCGAACCAGGGCGTGGTTGTTTTTACTTTTTCCAATAAACCATCCTCGTTCAGACTTTGTACAAAAGAATCCAGTTCAATGGATTGAGTTTCTATGCTATCGAAAACTTGAGCCATATTCATTTCAGGCTCATCCTCATAAAAGGATGCCGCATCTTCATCGTAGGATCTCTGTTGCTTTTTGAGGACATCCAAGAAAAACAATTGAGTTTTATAGATATGCAAAAGGGTTTTTTTGATGGTCGGGAAGCTTGAAGATACTTCCTCTTCCATCTTTTCAACGGGTTTAGTTTTGAGCCAATCGATCAATTGTTCGTTCACCCAAGCATTGTAAGTGGCGTAGTCGTTCAGTAAAGTTTGAAAAGCGGTGCGTTTTTCTGTTGCTGTTTCCATGATGTGGTTTTTAAATGTTACAATGCAAAGAAAAGACAGGGTGGTGACAAGGGTTTGTCAGGAGGGTTTTATGGTGGGTGGATTTTCGATTAGGATTATATATACAAGGGGAAGGAACAGGCTTTGTTCTAAACGCTAATTTTTTTCAAACAATTTTTCACTACTGACAAACTGCTGTCACAAGCCCCCTTTACATTTGTACCATAGAAATTAATATTCACTTAAAAATTGGAAGTATGGACACAACAGTCGCACAAAGCAAAAAAATTGATCAGGTCATCACTCCCTCTCAACTACTGGCACATTGGCAAGGCCACCGAAGCCTGACCCGAAAAGTTATCGAAGCTTTTCCCGAAAAGGAATTCTTTGAGCATTCCATTGGCGGAATGCGGACTTTTTCCGAAATGACCATGGAACTTTTGGGTATCGCGGGACCGGGCATAAAAGAAATCGCGTTGGGAGAAACTGCCGAATTGAACGAACATTTTGACCATGGGAACAGTAAGGCCAACATCTTGCAAGTATGGGACAAGACAACCGACGAGATTAATGAACTATGGCCACAGATCGAATTGGCACGGTTTCAGGAGCACATAAAATCCTTCGGACAATTTGAGGGCACGGTACAGTCTTCTATCTTCTATTTTATCGATAATGAAATACACCATCGAGGGCAGGGGTATGTGTATTTGAGGTCATTGGGCATCGAACCACCCATGTTTTGGGACCGACAAGGGGTTTAAAAGTAAGGACTGATGACAACAGTATTGGTATTTAAAACCTCGGTTATAAAGCGTAATCAGGTAAGAAGGCTTCGGCCTTTGTTGAATAGGATGGTGAACGGTACTGGGACATGGAACTTCGACCTGGAGGATTGTGACAATATTCTCCGGGTCGAAACCTATCATCTTTCCCCTGTAAAAATTTCCCGCGTATTAAAGCTTCATGGTTTTCTATGCGAAGAATTACAATAGAATGTCCGTATTGTTTTTGTGGGCTACTATAATAGTTGTAACTTTTATCCTACATTTGTAGAGCAGGATATATAGGAGATTTCTACCGTCGAGGAAATATTCCATCTATATTTCCGTTTTCACTTGGGGTCGTCTGTGCTAAGTAGGCAGACTTGGCTCAATATAAACTTGGTCGAGGTACTCAGTGACCGCGTGGAAATGACAAAAAATAATTTATTTATGAAAAAAATAATCGTTCCTATCGATTTTTCTGAACAGTCGGAGTTTGCTTTGGAAGCTGCCGCCCAACTCGCTGACAAGCACGGTGCCGAAATTTATGCGCTCCACATGCTGGAACTTTCCGATACGCTGACCAATACCGATGATGCATTACAACAACAGAAAGTCATCCTATATTTAAAAGCCGCGGAGAAACGTTTTCATAGCTTTTTTGACAAACCCTATTTAAAGGGCATCAGATTGACCCCAATCGTAAAGCATTTCAAGGTTTTTGACGAAATCAACAATGTGGCCCAAAAACACCAGGTCGATCTAGTTGTCATGGGCTCGCACGGTACGGACGGCCTGAACGAAATCTTTTACGGCTCGAATGCGGAAAAGGTGGTGCGGAATTCGGAAATTCCCGTGCTGGTCGTTAAAAATAAAATGCAAAATCTTAAGATAGAAAACCTGGTTTTTGCCTGTGATTTTAAGGAAGACAACTTATCGGCCTTCAGCAGGGCAAAGGATTTTGCCGATTTGTTATCTGCAAAATTGGATTTGGTCTACATCAATACCCCAGGCAACAGCTTTTTGAGTACACAAGATTCCTATGAGCGCATAAATCAGTTTCTCACAAAGGCCAACACAGGCCTTGAAGTCGAAATCTACAACGATTATAGCGTGGAAAAAGGAATCTTGAACTATAGTGCGGCGAACG
>RCMY010003343.1_pt1 | contig 14232 bp, 27 predicted proteins | sample 2041341 | NCBI WGS metagenome assembly RCMY01 (sample SAMN09708234, study PRJNA481090) | Marine sediment metagenome, whole genome shotgun sequencing project.
TCATGCAGTTGCGCTTCGCTTCGTTTGCTGTGGCCAACTTACGGGAGGACTTGCACCTCCAAGATCGCGCCCATGCTGGGCGCACAACGAAAAGCCCCAGCAAAAAGCTGGGGCTGTTCTTCATCACAACGTGCAATCTACGGACAAAATGCGACGCCCGCTAACTTAGCGACGTCAGGCGGCTTTCTCTTCCACGTCTGCACCTGTACCAGCATCATCTTCCGCGACTGCGCGATCCACCAACTCCACGAATGCCATCGGTGCATTGTCACCGTCGCGGAAGCCAAATTTCAACACGCGTAAATAACCGCCATTACGCTGTGCGAATCGCGGCCCCAGTTCGTCGAAAAGCTTAACCACGATATCCCGATCGCGCAAGCGGTTGAATGCCAGCCGGCGGTTCGCGACAGTAGGCGTCTTTGCCAGCGTGATCAAAGGCTCGACGACACGGCGAAGTTCTTTTGCTTTCGGCAAAGTCGTCTTGATAGTTTCATGGCGCAAGAGCGAGTTCGCCATGTTCTGAAACATCGCTTTTCGGTGGGCGCTTGTTCGGTTTAACTTGCGAAGACCGTTACGGTGACGCATGATCTCGTTCCTTTATTCTGCCGTTCAACCGAGCTTTTCGAGCCCGACGGGTGGCCAGTTTTCCAGTTTCATGCCGAGCGTCAGCCCACGCGAGGCCAACACTTCCTTAATCTCGTTCAGTGACTTGCGACCCAAGTTCGGCGTTTTAAGAAGCTCGGTTTCCGTCCGTTGGATCAAGTCGCCAATATAATAGATATTCTCGGCCTTGAGACAGTTCGCTGAGCGTACGGTGAGTTCCAGATCATCAACCGGGCGTAGCAACAATGGATCGATCGCCGGCGCTTGTGTTGGCTCAACCTCCACAGGTGTCCCCTCAAGATCAGCGAACACCGAAAGTTGATCGACGAGGACCCGAGCAGCATAACGAATCGCCTCTTCTGGATCCACCGCACCATTTGTTTCAATGTCAAACACCAGCCGGTCCAAATCGGTCCGCTGCTCTACCCGCGCACTTTCGACTTGGTAACTAACACGTCGAACAGGACTGAACGAAGCATCCAGCATGATTCGGCCAATGCTCTTCGACTCTGTGTTCATCGCACGCTGGTTCGCGGGTTGATAACCGCGCCCCTCTTCGACCTTGATTTCTACATCAAGCTTTCCGCCCGGCGCCAGATGCGCAACAATATAATCTGGGTTGATTACTTCAACATCGTGGGTGCTTTCTATGTCACCTGCCGTGACGATACCTTCGCCTGATTTTGAAAGTTGAAGCGTAGCTTCACCGCGGGTGTGCATCTTCAGCACGACCCCTTTCAGGTTGAGCAGCAGATCAACCATGTCCTCTCGAACACCATCCAGCGTCGAGTACTCATGTAGCACCCCGGCGATACTCACTTCAGTAGCGGCACAGCCGGGTAGAGACGACAGCAAGATACGCCGGAGCGCATTTCCCAACGTATGCCCGAAGCCACGCTCGAAGGGCTCCATGGTGACACGGGCGTGTACTGGGGAAAGGTTCTGTACGTCAATGATGCGGGGTTTCAAAAGCGTGTTGCTTTGCATCAGAAATCCTTGTTTCACCGATCAGATAACAATCGGAATCAGCGGGAATACAATTCGACTACCAAGCCTTCGTTCAGCGTCACTGGCAATTCGGCTCGCTGCGGATAAGCCTTGAATGTGCCTTTCCCGGCCTTCGCATCCACTTCAATCCATTCCGGATAGCCGCGGGATTCTGCGGCCTCAAGCGCCGCTTTTACTCGCAAGGACGCACGGCTACTCTCCGTAAGCTCCACGACGTCACCCGGACGAACGTTGAATGAGGGAATATCGACCCGCTTACCGTTGATAAACACGCCGTTGTGGCGAACGATCTGGCGAGCCTCTGAACGTGAAGCGCCGAAACCCATTCGGTAGGCGACAGTATCAAGCCGGCCCTCAAGGAGTTGCAGGAGGTTCTCACCGGTCTGGCCACGACGACGATCCGCCTCGGCATATACCTTGCGAAATTGGCGCTCGAGAATGCCGTAAAGGCGACGAATTTTCTGCTTCTCACGAAGCTGGACGCCATAATCCGACATTCGATGTCCGGAACGCTGTCCATGCTGACCGGGTGCGTATGAGCGTCGCTCAATCGCACACTTGTCGGTAAAACACTTTTCGCCTTTGAGAAAGAGCTTCTCACCCTCGCGGCGACACTGGCGGCACTTTGGATCAAGATTGCGGGCCACGTTTCAACTCCTTGTCAGATTCGACGCTTCTTGGGCGGTCGGCAACCATTGTGCGGGATAGGGGTAATGTCAGTAATGCTTGTCACCTTGATTCCCAGCGCGTTGAGTGCACGCACTGACGACTCTCGGCCAGGCCCAGGCCCCTTGACACGCACTTCAACATTCTTGACGCCGCACTCCTGGGCGGACCGACCGGCCGACTCAGCTGCCACCTGAGCCGCAAACGGCGTGCTTTTGCGCGACCCCTTGAATCCGGCTCCACCCGAAGTCGCCCACGATAGCGCGTTCCCTTGACGATCAGTAATTGTAATGATCGTGTTGTTAAAGCTTGCATGGACATGAACGATGCCTTCGGCAACGTTTTTCTTAACTTTCTTGCGAACTTTAGTTGCAGTTTTAGCCATATTTGATCTCTATCACTTCCTGCCTGCAATGGCCTTGCGCGGCCCCTTGCGAGTGCGAGCGTTTGTTCGCGTGCGCTGTCCGCGTAGCGGTAAACCCCTGCGATGACGCACACCACGATAGCAACCGAGGTCCATGAGCCGCTTGATACTCATCGTCACTTCCCGTCGAAGGTCACCTTCAACGACAAACTTGGCGACGACGTCGCGCAAACGCTCCATGTCACTCTCGGTCAAATCCTTCATCTTCGCCGAGCGCTCGACCCCTGCGGCATCACAGATGGATTGAGAACGGGCGCGACCAATCCCGAAAATTGCCGTCAACGCTATTTCGGCATGCTTATGGTTAGGGATATTTACCCCAGCAATACGAGCCATCCGCTCACCCCAGAAAGCTAAACATTAAATTATAACTCTAATGACTCTCGCCATCAACCTTGACGCTGCTTGTGCCTTGGCTCCGTGCAAATCACGCGAACCACGCCCTTGCGGCGGACAATCTTGCAATTGCGGCAAAGCCGCTTTACGGAAGCTTGGACTCTCATGATTCGATTCCTGTAACATTTCAACTATTTAGCCTGAAATACAGTTCGCTCTCGGGTCGAATCGTACCTCGTAGATTGGATGATTGGAAAACCTCGTCGGAAACAGCGCAATGACAATACATGCACCTCTTCCAAAGATCACCTGCCCGAACATCACGGCCGCTTTCCAGACCAATTAGAAACGCTGCTCTTCGGGAGCTTCCATCACATCGTCGTGCATCCCCACGACGACGCCTCCCTTCGCATTAAGTACCTAGCGCATCGGAAGTCCCGCGCCTTTGAAATTGGCCTTCTTCAATAGGCTTTCGTACTGATGCGACATAATATAGGCCTGAACTTGCGCCATGAAGTCCATGGTCACTACAACAATGATCAACAAGGAAGTGCCACCGAAATAGAACGGGACGTTCCATTTGAGGATTAGAAACTCCGGCAATAAGCAAACCAAGGTGATATAGATTGCCCCCGCAAAAGTAAGCCTCATCAGGATGCGATCGATATAACGTGCCGTTTGCTCTCCGGGTCGAATACCAGGAACAAATGCGCCGCTTTTCTTCAAGTTATCAGCCGTTTCTTTTGCGTTGAATACCAAGGCCGTATAGAAAAAACAGAAAAACACGATTGCCGCCGCATAAAGCATCACATAAATCGGCTGCCCTGGCGACAACGTAGCGGAAATATCCTTAAGCCACGTCATGCCCTCCGATGCCCCGAACCATTGCCCGAGCGTTGCGGGGAAAAGAATGATGCTGGAAGCAAAGATTGGGGGAATGACACCGGCCATATTGAGCTTCAACGGCAAATGCGAACTCTGGCCACCATAAACCTTGTTTCCAACCTGGCGCTTTGCATAATTAACCAAAATCTTTCGCTGTCCGCGCTCGACGAAAACGACCACGCCTGTTACAAGGACGACGAGCACACAAATGAAGAGCGCCGTAAATGGGTGCATCGCACCCGTTCTTACCAGCTCGAACAAGCCACCCACTGCACTCGGCAGGCCAGAAGCAATGCCGGCAAAAATGATGATTGAAATACCATTTCCTAGCCCACGTTCCGTGATCTGCTCACCGAGCCACATCAAGAACATGGTTCCAGTAACAAGCGTGGCGACCGTCACAAATCTGAACATCAGCCCCGGATCGAGCACCAGACCAGGTTGACCTTCCAGCGCCACTGAAATGCCTGTCGCCTGGAACAACGCCAAGGCAACTGTGCCGTAGCGCGTGTACTGGGTGATCTTCCGGCGGCCTGCTTCGCCCTCCTTTTTCAACGCTTCGAGCTGGGGCGAAGCCACGCTCATCAACTGCATGATGATCGAAGCCGAAATATACGGCATGATCCCCAAAGCAAAAATCGTGAATCTCGAGAGCGCGCCGCCCGAAAAAAGGTTGAAAACGCCTAGAATGCCGCCCTGTTGAGACTGGAACAATTCCGCAAGGCGCTGAGGGTCGATCCCGGGGACCGGGATATGCGCGCCCATTCGATAAACAATCAACGCTCCTAGAAGGAACAGAAGTCGGCGGCGCAAATCGCCGAACTTACCTTGTCCCCCGAGCGCTGATGATTGGGTCGCCACGTTCAATCCGCCAACGTGCCGCCGACAGCTTCAATCGCCGCACGCGCACCACGCGTTGCTCCAACACCTTTGAGCGTTACCTGTTTACGAAGCTCGCCTGACAAAATCACTTTCGCCGACAACGCGTTCGACGGAACAATGCCGGCTTGCTTCAAAACCAGCAAATCCACCTGATCTACCAGCAGCAATTCAATTTCGGAAAGGCGAACTTCTACGTTACGGCCACGCACCAGCGAAACAAACCCGCGTTTTGGAACCCGGCGCTGCAGCGGCATTTGCCCCCCCTCGAAGCCAACTTTATGAAAGCCGCCAGCTCGAGACTTTTGGCCCTTGTGACCACGGCCACAAGTCTTCCCAAGGCCTGATCCAATGCCTCGACCGACGCGTTTGGCGGAATGTTTTGCGCCCATTGCTGGTTTGATGGTATTCAACCTCATGCTCTAACCCTCACATTTCAGCAGGTAGGCGACCTTATTGATCATTCCACGCACTTCCGGTGTGTCGCCCAGCTCCACCGAATGATTGATACGTCGCAAGCCAAGACCACGTATCGTCGCTCGATGAGATTGTTTTGTACCGATCACGCTTTTCACTAGCGTCACCTTGATCTTCGCATTAGTCATAGAAATTACCCGACAATGTCTTCCAGCGATTTACCACGCTTCGCCGCGATTTCCGCCGGCGTCCGCACGGCGAAGAGACCATTCAAAGTGGCTCTGACAACATTATATGGGTTCGACGAACCAATGCATTTGCAAATGATGTCCGTGACACCCATCACTTCAAATACGGCTCGCGTTGGCCCACCCGCGATGATTCCGGTTCCGTGAGGCGCTGGCTGTAGTAGCACGGTCGCGGCACCGTGTTTACCCACAACCGCGTGATGGACGGTACCATCCTTCAACGCAACTTTTGCCATCCGGCGCCGCGCCTCGTCCATTGCCTTCTGCACGGCGACAGGTACTTCACGTGCTTTCCCTTTTCCCATCCCGACGGCGCCATCCCCATCTCCCACCACGGTCAATGCAGCAAAGCCTAGTATTCGCCCACCCTTCACGACTTTCGTTACCCGGTTGATCGCCACCATCTTTTCGCGGAGTGAATCATCGCGATCATCTGTTGACTGGGGGCGCCTCGATTGCTGTTTTGCCATTCCTAGCCTCTCTCAGAAGTTGAGGCCGGCTTCGCGCGCCGCCTCAGCAAGCGCTTTCACACGGCCGTGATAGTGGAATCCAGCACGATCAAAAGACACTTTTTCGATACCCAACGCCTTTGCACGTTCGGCAATTCGCTTGCCTATTACCGAGGCAGCTTCGACGTTGCCTCCATTCGGCGTCTCGCCACGCTGATCTTTTTCAGCGGTCGACGCAGATGCGATCACCTTAGATCCACATTCCGAAAGGATCTGTGCATAGATGTGCTGATTGGAGCGATACACGGTCAGCCGAACCGCCTTCAATTGGGAAATCTTCGCTCTAGTTCTACGAGCTCGACGCAAACGCACCACTTTCTTGTTCACCATGGAAGAGTCGCCTTTACTTCTTCTTCGTTTCACGAAGGATTACAACTTCGTCCGAATACCGAACGCCCTTGCCTTTATATGGCTCTGGTTTTCTATAGCGACGCACTTCGGCGGCAACCTGCCCTACAAGCTGTTTGTCGACACCCTTGATCACCACCTCTGTCTGCGTTGGCGTTTCTACGTTGACGCCATCCGGCAACTGGTGGACAACGGGATGCGAGAACCCCAGACTGAGATTCAACTTATCACCTTGGGCCTGGGCGCGATAGCCAACGCCAACCAATGTGAGCTTTCTTTCGAAACCACGACTGACGCCAATAACCATGTTATTAACGAGAGCCCGCGTCGTGCCGGACATTGCTCGTGACACCTTACTTTGGTCGCGTGCGCTGCAAACCAACGACCCGTTTTCCTGAGCGATCTCAACCAGCGGGTGCAATGCTCGAGTGAGACTACCCAGCGGCCCCTTGACGGCCAACTCACCCTTGTCGATTTTCACTTCGACACCCGCCGGCACCAGAACGGGGTACTTTGCCACACGTGACATTTCAGACTCCTTCCGTCTATGCAACGACGCAAATGACTTCGCCGCCGACGCGGTTATCGCGCGCCGCGCGATCAGTCATCACGCCCTTGGGCGTCGAAATTATCGCTACACCGAGGCCGTTCATGACTTGAGGCAAATCACTACTGCCTTTGTAGACACGCAAACCCGGGCGAGAGACTCGCTCAATCTTCTCAATCACCGGACCGCCGGCGTAGTACTTCAGTGTTATTCCAAGGCGCGGCTTACCGTCGCCTTTGTTAACGGAATATCCGTCGATATAACCCTCGGATTCCAATACTTGGGCAATTGCCACCTTCAGTTTTGAAGACGGCATTGCGACGGACGCTTTCTGCGCCATCTGCCCGTTTCGAATCCGGGTCAACATATCGGCGATCGGATCAGACATGCTCATGTTGCGTCTCCTTACCAGCTCGCCTTGGTCATGCCCGGCACCTCGCCGCGGAAAGCGACCTCGCGCAGCTTATTACGGCACAAACCAAATTTTCGAAAAACACCACGAGGGCGTCCCGTCAGGGCACACCTGCTTCGCAACCGGGTCGGGCTAGCGTTGCGCGGTAGCTGTTGCAATTTGAGGCGCGCCGACATACGCATTTCGTCGGACAGACTAGCGTCATTTATCTGCTCAATAAGCGCGGATCGCTTGTGAGCATACTTCGCCACAGTCTTCCGGCGCTTTTCTTCGCGATTAATCAAAGACAGTTTCGCCATAACGCCCTCAGTTCTTAAACGGGAATTTGAAAGCGGCAAGCAGTGCGCGCGCCTCAGCGTCCGTTTTTGCAGTTGTCGTAATGCTGATATTCATACCACGCAGTGCATCGACTTTGTCGTATTCAATCTCGGGGAAAATAATCTGCTCTTTCACGCCAAGATTATAATTCCCACGACCGTCAAATCCTTTACCCCCGACACCGCGGAAATCACGCACTCGCGGCAACGCGACGGAGACCAGGCGGTCGAGGAATTCATACATGCGCGGGCCACGAAGTGTGGTCATACAGCCGATGGGGTAACCGTCGCGGATTTTAAATCCGGCGATTGATTTTCGCGCCTTGGTTATCACCGGCTTTTGTCCCGCCACCTTTACCATATCGCCAACTGCATGCTCAAGAATCTTCTTGTCGCCTACAGCCTCTCCCACACCCATATTCAGCGTGATCTTACTGATGCGGGGGACTTGCATGACTGATTTATAACCAAACTGTTCTACGAGGCCGGGCGAAACCGTGTCTCTATAATATTCCTGCAAACGTGCCATTACTTTTCCTTACGCGTCGACCAATTCGCCATTCGACTTGAAGGCGCGAACCTTGCGGCCGTCTTCAAGCACCTTCACTCGCACCCGATCGGCTCTCTGCGTCGCGGGGTTAAATAGCGCAACGTTGGAAACGTGGATCGGCATGTCTTTCTCAATAATGCCCCCGACTTCGCCCTTCATGGGGTTTGGGCGCACGTGCTTTTTGACGCGGTTAACGCCTTCGACAACGACGCGCTCGGCATCAACACGACGCAAGACAGCACCACGTCGGCCGCGATCTTTACCCGCTAGAACAATCACTTCGTCGCCACTACGGATTTTCTTCATATCCAGTCCTTAGAGCACTTCGGGCGCAAGCGAAACAATTTTCATGAAACGCTCCGTACGTAGCTCACGCGTCACTGGGCCGAAAATCCGAGTTCCGATCGGCTCCAGCTTCGCGTTGAGCAGAACAGCAGCGTTTCCATCGAACTTGATAAGCGCACCATCTGAACGGCGAACGCCTTTGGCTGTTCGCACAACAACCGCGTTATATACATCGCCCTTCTTGACACGCCCGCGCGGCACGGCGTCCTTTACCGTTACCTTGATAATGTCGCCGACGCCGGCATAGCGACGCTTTGAGCCGCCAAGCACCTTGATACACATAACGGACCGAGCGCCCGAGTTATCGGCCGCGCCGAGCACTGTCTGCATTTGAATCATGAATGTATCTCCAACTTACCCGCTAGGCGGCCAGTATTGGAACCCGTCAGGGTAATTGCCCGATCAGGCAAAGAAGCGGAATTATAGGGGCTCAGCGCAGTGTTGCCAAGCCCAAAACCGAAAAAAACTTAGTGACAACGACTAGATCACTGCCGCCTTGTCCACTACACGAGAGACACGCCACGCCTTGGACCGTGAAATAGGTCGGCACTCCTGGATCTCTACGGTATCCCCGGTTTGAGCTGAGCTATCCTCGTCGTGCGCGTGGTACTTCGCAGAACGCTTGATGATCTTGCCGTAAAGCGGATGCTTGACGCGGCGCTCAATCAAAACCGTGACCGTCTTCTGCATCTTGTCGCTGACCACCTTCCCAGTCAACGTCCTGGTCGCCTTCGCTGTGTTGTCACTCATTGCTGTATCGCCTCCTCACACAACAGCGTCCGCACTCGCGCGATATCCCGGCGCACTTTACGCAGTTGGCTAGTATTGCTCAATTGCTGGGTCGCAAGTTGCATGCGCAAGCTGAATTGCGCTTTCAATAGCTCCAGCAGCTCTTTGTTTAATTCGTCCGCAGTCTTTCCGCGAAGTTCACTGATTTTCATACCTACCCCACATGTCGCGATACGAACGTGGTCGCGAACGGCAATTTTGCTGCCGCCAAGCGAAACGCTTCTCGTGCCAGCGCCTCGTCCACCCCATCCATTTCGTACAGTACTTTTCCGGGCTGAATCTCGGCAACCCAATACTCCGGGTTACCCTTTCCCTTACCCATTCTGACCTCGGCAGGTTTTCGAGAGATCGGCTTGTCCGGAAAGATTCGGATCCAGATGCGCCCGCCTCGCTTAATGTGTCTCGACATGGCACGTCGGGCGGATTCAATTTGACGCGAAGTCAAACGGCCTCGGCCCGTCGCTTTGAGTCCGAAATCACCAAAATTGACCTTGGTGCCACGAGAAGCCAAGCCGGTGTTCCGGCCCTTCTGTTCTTTACGATACTTTCTTCTTTTAGGCTGAAGCATTATTCACTCCTGCTCTCGGCGGGCGCGTCACTACGCTCAGTTTCGGCCTTGCGCCCACCGCCACTTCCACGGCGCGGCCCTCGGCCCTCTCCATCACCACGACCACGGCGTGCGCGGCGTGGCTCGTTGTCGGGCTCACCGATCGCGGGTTGCTCGTTACGGCCAAGCACATCGCCCTTGTACACCCACACTTTAATGCCGATAACGCCGTAAGTGGTTTTCGCTTCAGACACACCATATTCGATGTTCGCGCGCAAGGTATGCAGCGGCACACGACCTTCTCGATACCACTCCCTCCGCGCGATTTCAATACCGTTAAGGCGGCCAGCACTCATTATTTTGATGCCCTGGACGCCCAGACGCATGGCATTCTGAATGGCGCGCTTCATGGCACGGCGGAACATGATGCGCCGCTCAAGCTGCTGCGCGATCGAATCAGCAATCAGTTGGGCGTCTGTTTCCGGTTTACGCACTTCTTCGATGTTGACGTGAACCTGAACACCCATCATTTTTTGCAACTCGGACTTCAACCGTTCGATGTCCTCGCCTTTCTTGCCGATTACGACGCCCGGACGCGCGCTAAATATCGTAATACGAGCGTTTTTTGCTGGACGTTCGATAAGTACACGACTTACCGACGCATGGCTCAATCGTTTCTTTAAAAACGCGCGGACCGCCAAATCGTCACACAGCGTCTTTGCATAGTCCTGGTTTTTCGCATACCAGCGCGCCGTCCAGTCACGAGTGACCGGAAGACGGAAACCGGTGGGATGAATTTTCTGACCCATAAGTTTTCCTTAGTCGCCTACCGTGACAAACACATGGCAGGTCGGCTTGAGAATTCGATTGCCACGTCCTTTGGCGCGTGCCGTAAAGCGCTTCAACGTCATCCCTTCTTCGACGTGAATGGTCTTCACTTTCAGCATGTCAATATCAGCACCGTCGTTGTGCTCTGCATTCGCAATGGCTGACTCCACCACCTTGCGAATGATCTTTGCCCCTTTCTTCGGCGAAAACGCAAGAATACTCAGCGCTTGTTCGACAGATTTTCCGCGGACCTGGTCCGCCACCAATCGCCCTTTTTGAGCACTGAGACGAACGCCGCGGAGAATAGCTTTGGTTTCCATATCGGCCATCTTCTATCGCCTCGCCTTCTTGCCGGCAATATGCCCCTTGAATGTTCTTGTCAAGGAGAATTCACCAAGCTTGTGGCCAACCATATTTTCACTGATGAAAACCGGAACGTGATAACGCCCGTTATGAACGGCAATCGTAAGCCCAATAAAGTCCGGCAGTATCGTAGACCTTCTCGACCAAGTCTTGATCGGACGCTTATCATTGCCGCCTCGCGCCGCATCCACCTTTTTCAAGAGGTGAGCGTCGATGAACGGTCCTTTCTTCAGAGAACGAGTCATCTCTTATCCTTTACGCTTGCGGCGCTGAACAATCATCGAATCGGTGCGCTTGTTTCGGCGCGTGCGGTACCCCTTGGTCGGCACGCCCCACGGACTCACCGGATGGCGGCCACCCGACGTCCGGCCTTCACCCCCACCGTGCGGGTGGTCAACCGGATTCATGACGACGCCCCGGACAGTTGGGCGAATGCCGCGCCATCGATTCGCACCGGCCTTGCCGATCTTGCGCAGACCATGCTCACCATTCCCCACTTCGCCGATCGTGGCACGACATTCGACGTGCACCCGGCGGATTTCGCCGGATCGAAGACGAAGTTGAGCGTACGAACCCTCGCGCGCCAGAAGCTGCACCGACGCACCCGCCGATCTTGCTAACTGGGCCCCCTTGCCGGGCTGCAATTCAATGCAATGAACTACCGTGCCAATCGGGATGTTACGAATTGGCAAGGTATTGCCGAGCTTGATGGGCGCCTCGGAACCACTCAGCACCTCCTGCCCGATCGCTAGATTCCGCGGTGCAATAATGTAGCGTCGCTCGCCATCGGCGTAACAAAGAAGGGCGATATTGGCCGATCGATTGGGGTCATATTCGACGCGCTCGACCTTAGCCGGTACGTCGTCCTTGTTTCGGCGGAAGTCCACAACACGATAATGTTGTTTGTGCCCACCACCTTGGTGACGAACGGTTATGCGGCCAGCATTGTTCCTGCCTGCATGCTTGCTCTTCTTCTCGAGCAGCGGCGCATACGGCTTTCCTTTGTGAATATCCTTGCCAACCACTTTTACGACCGCTCGACGCCCTGCAGAGGTCGGTTTTACTTTTACGAGTGCCATTGGTCAGTCCCCGCCCGCGAAATTGATTTCCTGACCAGACTCAAGACAGACAAAGGCCTTCTTCCAGCCCTTGCGCTGGCCCATCGTTCGGCCAAATCTCTTCGCTTTGCCTTTGACATTTGCGATCTGGACGGATTTAACCTTTACGTCAAACAACGCCTCTACCGCGGCCTTGACTTCAGGTTTGCAAGCGTCGGCAACAACGCGAAAAACGACTTGCTCATGCTTGTCGGCAACATAGGTCGCCTTCTCGGAGATCTGCGGCGCAAGCAACACCTGAAGCAGACGCTCGTCACGGAGCTGACTCATTGCCACCCCTCCTGCAGTTTCGAAAGCGCCGACTTGGTAATCAACACTTGAGGGAACTTCACCAGGGAAACTGGATCGGCCTCATTGACATCTAGAACAAGCACATCGCGAAGATTGCGAGAGGCCAACAATAAGTTTTCGCTGAGATCGTCAGTAATAACCAGCACAGGCCCAACACCCAATTCTTTCAGCTTGCTGGCAAGTTCGCGCGTTTTCGGCGCGGTTACGCCAAACTCCTCGACAACGGCGATGCGCTCGTCACGTGCCAATTGCGAAAGAATGGTGGCAAGCCCTGCGCGATACATCTTGCGATTTACTTTCTGCGAAAAATTGTCGTCCGGAGAACTCGGAAAAATCTGACCACCTCCACGCCACAGCGGACTTGATGCCATGCCAGCTCGTGCACGACCGGTTCCTTTTTGGCGCCAAGGCTTACGCGTCGACTTGGCGATATCGCTGCGTCCTTTCTGGGCACGATTACCAGATCGCGCGTTGGCCATGTAGGCCACAACGACTTGGTGCACCAAGGCCTCGTTGTAGTCACGACCAAACACGACGTCGGAAACCTCGACAGTACCGCCTGCTTGACCCTGCGCTTGAAGAAGCTTCAATTCCATCATGCCCCCTTGACCGCAGGTCGCACCACAACATCAGTGCCCTTGGCGCCAGGCACTGCACCCTTCACGAGCAGAAGCTGACGCTCGACATCAACCCGAACCACTTCAAGATTCTGCATGGTGCGATTGACTGCGCCGAGGTGCCCCGCCATTCGCTTGCCGGGAAAAACTCGACCGGGATCTTGCGCCTGCCCGATGGATCCAGCCGAATTGTGCGAAAGGGAGTTACCGTGGGATGCGCGGTTCGACGAGAAATGATGTCGCTTGATCGCGCCGGAAAAACCTTTGCCGATGGTTCGGCCTTCAACATCGACGTGCTGGCCGACCGAAAACAAATCGACGCTCAGGGCATCACCGAGCTTCAGTTCGGTCATTGCGGCCGCATTGACGCGGAATTCCTTGAGAAGCCGACTAGGCTCAACGCCAGCCTTCGCAAGGTGCCCCGACAAAGGTTTGCCGACACGACTAGCGCGCCGGCGCCCAAATGCAACTTGAACGGCGCTGTAGCCGTCGGCATCAAGGGTCTTGATTTGACTGACGCAGTTGTCGGACATGTCAAGCACCGTTACCGGAATGGTATTTCCATCCTCAGCAAAGATGCGAGTCATGCCGACCTTGCGACCAACAAGGCCTAGACTCATTTTTTTCTCCCGAAACCCGGTTACGATTGACCGGCGTCGATAGTTACTTTGCGCGAAAAACGCAAGGGCCGGATTATACCGACCTTAATAGACGGAAAACAAGCTGGATAAATTATTGCAACTTGATTTCTACATCCACACCCGCAGGTAAATCAAGTTTCATCAGCGCGTCCACCGTTTTTTCGGTTGGATCGATGATGTCCATCAAACGGAGATGCGTGCGGATCTCGAACTGATCGCGGGACGTCTTATTCACGTGCGGCGAGCTAAGCAGATCATATCGTTCAATGTGCGTCGGCAACGGCACTGGGCCACGCACGACGGCTCCAGTCCGTTTGGCTGTTTCGACGATCTCCAAAGCGGACTGATCGATGAGCCGATAGTCGTAGGCTTTGAGTCGAATGCGGATTTTCTGACTTTCCATTTTCTATCCAAAAAAGAGCGAGAGCGGCGCAATGCACCGCCCGATAAATAAATTACTCGATGACTTTCGCGACGACACCGGCACCGACGGTACGACCACCTTCACGGATGGCAAAACGCAGACCTTCTTCCATCGCGATCG
>RCMY010003344.1_pt1 | contig 14231 bp, 12 predicted proteins | sample 2041341 | NCBI WGS metagenome assembly RCMY01 (sample SAMN09708234, study PRJNA481090) | Marine sediment metagenome, whole genome shotgun sequencing project.
GCCGGCCAGGTTGGCCCAGGTGGCGATGCCTTCGGCTACCCCGTCGGCCGTCGCCCAGGCGTCGCTGTTGATGCCTTGGGATCCGCTGAGCATGCCGGCTACGACGGCACCAACAAACGCTGCGACGGTGATGGCTGCGACGAGGAAAGCTGCGAGCCCGAGGATCTTTCCGGCGAGGAGGGTTCTGCGTCGGGAGTCGGTCACCAGGAGGGCTCGGATGGTGCCGGTGGAGAACTCTGCCGCGATGTTGGTGGCGAACAACGCAAGGGCGATGATGCCAAGGAAGCTACTGGCGGCTTCGAATCCGGCGAGATAGCCGCCCGGTTCGGCGAGCTGGTCGGGGGTGAGGTTGTTGGCGGAGCCGGGTCCTCGGGCGTCGGGGTTGTCGGCGTTGACGATCGAGACGACGGTCATCAAGACCGTGACGCCGATGGCCGCCCCACCAAAGCCGAGGATGGCTGTCGGGCGTCGGAGTTTCGTGAGTTCTGAGCGCAGTGATGAGATCATGTTGTTGGCTCGGATTCGGTCGGTGTCGTTAGCTGCAGGAAGGTGGTTTCGAGGTCTGGTTCGACGGGGCGCAGTTCGCGCAGGACAATGTCGGCGTCGATGGAGAGGCGGCTGAGTTCAGCTGACCATTCGGGTTCGGTGTCCACGTGAATTCGTCCGTTTTCGACGGTTGTCTGTTTGCCTGCTCGCCTGGTGAGTTCTGCGAGTCGGGGTGCGTCGTCGGGGTTGGCGGTCACCGCGGTGACGCTGCTGTGTTGAGTTGCCAGGAGCTGATCAAGCGGGCCAGAAAAGACAAGGTGTCCATCTTGGATGACGACCAGTCGATCACTGGCCGCCTGTATCTCGGACAGGAGGTGGCTGGACACCACGACTGACGTCCCGGCCTCTGCCAGTCGCCGAAACAGAGCGCGAATCTCGACCGTGCCGGCGGGGTCGAGTCCGTTGGTTGGTTCGTCGAGCATCAACAATTTGGGCTTCGGCAGCAGAGCGGCGGCGATGCCCAGTCGCTGTTTCATTCCGAGGGAGTAGTTCTCGTAGCGGTCGCCTGACCGGTCTCGGAGATCGACGATCTCGAGGACCTCGTCGATTCGGGTGGCATGGATTCCCCCGAGCCGGGCGAGGGCCAGAAGGTTTCGGTATCCCGTCAGTTTGGGATACAGGGCTGGGGTTTCGACGAGCGCTCCGATGTCATGGATGTAGCGGCTGGGGTCGCTGATCGGCTGACCAAGCATCCATGCTCGGCCAGCGGTTGGCTTGATGAGGCCCAGAAGCATCCGAAACGTGGTGCTCTTTCCGGAGCCGTTCGGTCCGACGAACCCGGTGACTCCGCCAGCCGGGATCTCGAAGCTCAGCTCATTGACTGCACGGTTTGAGCCGAAGTCCTTGGTCAGACCCTCCAAGCGGACCACTGGTCCGGTCGGGGTTGTTTGCGTTGTTGTTCGGTTTGCGGTGGTCGTGGTGAAGGTCATTTCTGCAGGTCCTCAGGTTCGCCTTCGATGTCGATGTGGGGCAGAATTCGGTCGAGCCAGGCGGGTAGCCACCAGTTGGGATCACCGACGAGGGCCATGGTCGAGGGGACCAGGACCATGCGAACGATCGTGGCGTCCACGGCGACTGCGGTGGCGAGGCCGACGCCCATCATCTTGACTACAGGGTCGGCGGATGCGACGAAGCCCAGGAAGACGCTGATCATGATCAGCGCTGCTGCGGTGATGACTTTGGCGGTCGCGCCGAGGCCTTCGACGACGCTGTCGATGTTGGAGTGGCCCTTGTGGTACTCCTCGCGGATGCGGGACAGGATGAACACCTCGTAGTCCATGGACAGTCCGAACAGGATGGCGAACATCATCATCGGGACGAAGGAGGCGATGGGGACTGCCTCCTCCAGCCCGATGAGGGAGCGTCCCCAGCCCCATTGGAACACTGCGACCACGACGCCGTAGGCGGCACCGATCGACAACAGGTTGAGTAGCGCTGCTTTGAGGGGGACCAGGAGAGAGCGGAACACGATCATCAGCAACAGGAACGACAGCGACACAACGGCGCCGATGAACCAGGGGAGCCTGGCCGAGATCTTGTCGGACTGGTCGATGAAGCCTGCGGTCGGCCCGCCAACAAGGGCTGTGGCGTCGGTGCCTGCGGTGGCTTCCGGCAGGGTGGTGTCGCGGAGCCTGTGGACGAGGTCGCTTGTTGCTTGGTCTTGGGGTTTGGTGGTTGGGATGGCGGTGAACAAAGCGGTGTTGCCTGCGGCGTTGAGCTCTGGCGGTGAGACAGCGGCGACGCCGGGATCGTTGGCGACCGCTGCGCCAATCGCGTCGAGTACGGCGGCATCTCCCGCAGCGCCCAGGTCGATCGTGACGAGGAGCGGCCCGTTGAATCCGGCGCCGAACCCGTCTGCCAGTAGGTCATAGGCCCGGCGGTGGGTGGTTGAGGTCGGGTCGGTGCCTGCGTCGGCTTGGCCGAGTCGCATGTCGAGCACCGGGATCGACAAGGTCAACAGCACCAGAGTGGCGGCGATGCCTGATCGCCATGGATGATGTGCCACCCAGTGCGCCCAGCGGACCCAGCCGCTGTGGCCGTTGTCGGTCTCGACTGCCTGACCGCTCTCGACAGCGGCAGCCGCTGTGGCCGCCTGTTGACGATGAGACTTTGACAAGACGCGAGGCCCGGCGAAGCCGAGCAGCGCTGGTAACAGGGTGATGGCAACGAGAACGGCGACCGCCACGACGATCGAGGCCGAGTAGCCGAGGGCGGCAACAAAGGGGATCCCGGCCAGCTGCAATCCGAGGATGGCGACGACGACCGTGCCACCAGCGACGACGACCGCTTGACCGGCGGTGGCGTTGGTACGCCCGATCGATTCCTCAGTCTCGATGCCCGCCTCGAGGTTGTCTCGATGGCGACTCAAGATGAACAACGCGTAGTCGATGCCGACACCGAGCCCGATCATCGTGCCCAGCCGCGGAGCGACAGATGGGATATCGATGAATGAACCCAACAAGCCAACGATCGACAGGCCGACAGCGAGGCCGAGCACGGCGACGCCAAGAGGCAGGATTGCGGAGTAGAAGCTGCGGAAGGTGACGAACAGGATGATGAGGGCGGCGATGATTCCGATCATCTCGGCCGGACCGGTCGTGCGCTCTTTGAGCACGGTTGGCAATTCGCCTCCGTATTCGACCTGGACTCCTGCGGCCTCGGCCGGGCCCGCGGTCTCGATCAGAGTGTCGACTGCTTCGCGGCCGAGGTCCGCGGTGGAACCGTCGAACTGCACCGAGGAGAAGGCGGTCGTGCCGTCGGCTGACATCGAGCGAGGGCTTGCCAGCGGTTCGGTCACCGCGACCACATGCTCGAGTGCCTGGACCTCAGCAACGGTGGCCGCAATTCCGGCCGCAGCACCTGGGTCGGTCACTGCCCCGTCGGGTGTGTGGAACACGACCATGGCGGTGGCGCCGGAGCGTTCCGGGAACTGTTCCTTGAGCAGATCGATTGCTTCCTGGGATTCGACGCCCGGTACTTCGAAGTTGTCGACGGTTCCGCCACCCCCGGTTCGGTCGACGACAACCATGAACAGCGCGAGCACTATCCAGCCGGCGACTACCAGGCGGCGGCGTGCGGCAGTGAAGCGACCAAGGCGATAGAGCCAGTTCGACATCTCGGACCCCTTTCAAGGAGTAATTGCGTGTCATGCAAAGTTGCAGGCACTGTGATCTTGCATCAAGGGCGAACATCTGTCAAGATCGGATTCATGAACACCTCCGAACTCGGACTGCGCGAGCGCAAGAAACTCGAACGACGCAGCTGCATCGAAGCCGCCGCGATCGACCTGTTCGAAGCGAGCGGATTCGATGGCACGACCATCGAAGACATCGCAGCCAAGGCCGACATCGCGCCGCGGACGTTCTTCTACTACTTCGCCACGAAAGAAGACGTCGTCCTTGCCGACTACGCCGGACGGCTCGAGCTCATCATTGCCGAGCTGGGTGGACAGCCAGAGGGAGACGGGCCCTGGGGGGCGTTGCGAGCATCCTTCGTTGTGGTCGCCGCCGACTACAGCGCGCAACGCGACCAGCTCGTTCGTCGGTTCGCGATCATGGCCGAGAACTCGTCGGTCTACGCCCGGAGCCTGCAGCTCCAAGCCGGCTGGGAGAACGCATTGGCGGACGTCATCAACGCTCGACTCGGAGGTGGCGACAGCATCGATGCAAGACTCATGGCGGCAGCCGCCCTGGCCTGCATGCGATCGTCGTTACAGCACTGGCTGCTCACCGAGCACGAAACACCGCTCCCAGAACTCATCGAAAGCTGCTTCGACCGCCTCGCTCACGGGTTCACCGACGACGCGTAGGGCTGTGGCCGCGATGTTCTCGATCGCCGTCGGCGCGTCGCCGAGGTCGACACTGGAGCACGGCTCGTTCTACGAGATTGGCGAGGCGATGGGCGAGACGAATCCGGGTGGCTTCACGGCGATCACCGAGCACTTCACTTCATCGAGAATGCGCTCAGCTGTGTTGCCGATGAGGACACCGGGGATCCCGGTCCGGGCGAGCGTGCCCATGATCAGCAGATTGATTCGGGACTTCTCGACAACTCGACGGACGACTTCTTCTGGTGGTCCCTTGTCGAGATGGATCTGCCAAGGCGACTCCTGCAGTCTGCAGTGGGTGATCAGCTCCTCGAGCGCTCGGGCCTGGCTCACTTCCTCCCGCTTGAGCATCTGGTCGATTTCGGCTGGCGTCGTCCGGATGAACCCGGACGATCGCATGGTGGCTTCTCCGTAGAGTTGCCATGCGTGAACCAGGTGCAGTTCGCCTCCGAACTGCTCAACGATCGACGCAGCAAGCACGAGAATGGTCCGATTGAGTTCGGTTTCGCCGGGGTCGGGGTTGACCGCAGCGAGCACCCGTTGGGTGCGGGCCCGGGTCCGTCGAATGATCCAGACCGGGCAGGGACACTTACGGACGAGGCGCCTGATCGTGGCGTGGTCTTCTCGATCTTCATCGGTGGTCACGACCACGAGGTCATGACCGTTGGCGATGACCCGGTTGATGATGCTGAGGCCTTCGCCCCCGGCCTCGACCGCTGTCTGGATGTCCGGGACGGTATTTCTCGCGGCCCACCGACTGAGCCGCTTCTCCATGGCGTCACGCTCGGCTTGATGGACCTCGTCGAAGAACGTCGCCGGGTGCAGCACGCGTCCAAGACCTGACGGTTCGGGCACGACGCCAAAGAGGGTGAGGCGAGCGTTGTTGCTGATGGCCAGTTGCGCAACGCGGTCAACCGCTGCCGCGTTGTCGCTCTTTCCAAGCGGACTGAACAGAATGCTGCTGAAGCGACGCACTGATGTCATCCTCGTGTTGGGAATTCGATGGGGCGACGATCGGTGCCGTCGCTCGTGACGCACCCTCGTCGACACGTGCTCAAGTTAGCCGCTCGACCTGGACCGCGAAGAACACGTCAACGACCTCTCAGCGCCACGGAAGGCATCGGAGTCCCCTGACAGGCCCGCGCCCATCGTCAAAGTGCTCGGTTGGCTCGTGCTGGAAGCAGGGGCGGCCGAGCCGTAGGGTTGGACAATGACCGCGGTGGAATTGCCTGACGTCAAGCGGATTCTCGCCATTGTGGCCCACCCCGATGACGAGACGTTCGGCCTCGGTGCCGTCATCTCCACATTCGTCGACGCCGGGACCGCTGTTGGCGTCCTGGCGTTCACCCGTGGCGAAGCCTCCACTTTGGCTGGCTCCGAGACCGACCTGGCGACGCTGCGTGAGCAAGAGTTTCGCGCCGCAACTGCGGTGCTTGGCATCGAGCCAGCGGCGATGTACCACTATCCGGACGGTGAGCTGTCAAACGTGCTTTTGGACGAGCTGGTCTCGACAGTACGAGCGCACGCAGAAGAAGCGGAGTTGGTGTTGGTGTTCGACGAGGGTGGGATCACTGGTCATCCCGACCATCAGCGGGTGACCGAGGCGGTGTTGGAATGGGCGCTGACCAGCGAGGTGCCGGTCTTGGCGTGGACGGTCCCCGACGAGGTTGCCCGTCGGCTCAACCACGAGTTCGGTGCCGGGTTCATCGGTAGAAGCAAGGGCTCGATCGACATCGAGTTGTTGGTTGATCGCGCTCGTCAGTTTCGGGCCATCGCGTGTCACCGAAGCCAGTCTGTGGGCAATGACGTTCTACGGCGTCGACTCGAGCTTCAGAACAACGGTGAATGGCTCCGTTACCTCTCCTGAACAACTGAGCATGCTCGACCGGGACGCCACCCTGCCGATCAGATGGGGGTGCGCCGTCTCCAGCCGGACCATTGGATTGTTTGATACTGGGCGCTGAGGGGTCTTCAGCCGTCGATCGGAGGCGTGTAGCGTGTTCCCAGTGCGGACCCTGTCACGATTCTTTCGACCTCCGATTTTTGTCCCCTTCGTTTTGATGCTGCTACTCGTCGCAGCGTGCGCCGGATCGGGTGGCAACGAAGAAGCAGCGGACCTCGAGGGCCAGCCGAGTGCGACCTCGGAAGCCATAGCTCGTACGACGACGACTGCCGGCGATGACGCCAGCACCGTCGCTGCGGTTACTGAGCCACCAGTTGACGACACCGCCGCCGAGCCTGCCACCTCGCGGATCGATCTTTCGCCAGCCGATGGTGAGGCGATCTCGTTCGCCGCACACATTCAGCCCATTCTCGAAAGGTCGTGCGTCTCGTGCCATGGCACAGAACAGGCTGGCTCGGATCACGTTGTGCTGGCCACGGCCGCCGATGCCGTTCGCGAGGCCGGTGGAATGGCCACATACGTCGAAGCCAAGCTGATGCCTCCTTGGCCAGCATCCACACTGTCGACGTCTTTCAGGGGCGACACCACGCTCTCAGAAGGTGAAATCGCGGCCGTCTTGGCGTGGCTCGATGAGGGCACCCCGCTCGATGTCGATCCAGCCACTCCGCTGGTGTCAGACTCTCCACCGTTCTTCCTCGACGATCCCGAGATCGTGATGACGTCCTCCGGCGGCGCGTACTCGGGTGACTACGGAGCGGTCGATGACTACCGCTGCCTTGTGTTCGAGCCGGGCACTTCCGACCCGGAGTGGATCGTCGGCTCCCATTTCGTTCCCGACGTCACCGAAGTGGTGCACCACGGCATCATCACCCTGGCCTCGAAAGAGCTGCGTGACCAAGCTGCATGGCTCGACGATTCAGCGCCCGGCCCCGGCTGGACGTGCTACGGCGGCACGGGCCTGCAAACCAACGAAGGTGGGCGCCTCCAGCGACTCGGTGGTTGGGCCCCAGGGGGCCAACCAGCTCGGCCGCCGGAAGGTTACGCAACAGCGCTGAACCCTGGCGACTTCGTGATCGTGCAAATCCACTACCACTATGACGGTTCTGCCCCGGCTGATCTCTCCCAGTTCCAGCTCGACCTCGCAAACGATGAGGAGATCGCAGCGGTTGGTGGCGAGTTCGCCCAACTGACCGGCGCCCTCTACCTGGGTCCGGCCGAGATTCCCTGTTACGAGGGTGATACCGATCCGTTGTGCGATCGCGATGCAGCGGTGGACCGCGTGCGCTCGCTTTACGGCGACTTCATTGGCGGCCTGCCCAATTACTTCCTCTGGAACTGTGGGGCGGCCGTCGAGGACTTCGCGGCGATGACCGACGGGTTTGCCTCATCGACGTGCGACCTTCCGGTCACCAACCCTGGCCTGATCACCTCGGTGGCCGGTCACATGCACGAACTCGGTGCCAGCATTCGGTTGACGCTGAATCCCGGCGAGGCCGATGAGCGGGTCCTGTTGGATATCCCCGACTGGGATTTCGAATGGCAGCTCGGCTATCGCCCCGTCGAAGACATTGTGATCGATCAGGGCGACACGATTCGCGTTGACTGTGCGTGGAATCGCGAGAACGCCCCGTACGACGCGGTTGGCTACGTCGTGTGGTCGGACGGCACGGGCGACGAGATGTGCTACTCGTCCATCACGACGGCGCCGGTCGATTGATGTCTTTGGTCGCACGCGTTGCCGCCGTTCTCCCAGACCCCCTGCTGCGTCGGGCAATTCACGGGTTCTGGAAGTATCAGGAACCGGAACTCCGACGGCTTGATGACTACTTGCCTACCTCGCGCGTGGCGGTCGATGTCGGCACATGGTGGGGCCCGTGGACGGCTGCGTTTGCGAAACGCTGCCCTGAAGTCCACGCCATCGAGCCCCAACCGCAGCTCGCAGCGAAACTTCGGTCATGGGTGCCGAGTCATGTTTCGGTGCATGAAACGGCCATCGGCGACACGGTGGGACGGGCGCTGTTGGGCCGACCAGACATCACGCCTGGCAACGATGGCTTGGCCTCGTTGCGTCATGCCTCCTCCGCTCCCGACTCAGTTGATGTCGCTGTCGCAACGATCGATTCACTCATGCTCTCGAACGTTGGGCTCTTGAAAATCGATGTCGAGGGCTACGAGCTGCCAGCGCTGCGTGGAGCAGAGGCGACGATCATGCGTGATCGTCCGCGCCTCATGATCGAGATCGAGCAACGCCACCTCGACGTGCCCATCACCGACGTCTTTGATTGGTTGACAGACCACGGGTATCGGGGTCACCTGCTCAGAGCCGGTCATTGGGAGGAGTTGGAGACGTTCGACGTCGGGCGCGATCAGCTGGCCACGGTCGATCGGCCCCGAAGCGCTGCATATCTGAACGCGTTTCTGTTCACTCCGGCCGAGGAGTCCTGGTCGGCCCCTACGTGACAGAGCGGCTGGGTGTCGCTCGGCCAAACGTCGGTTCGCCCGCTTGGTTCGTCGCGTTCTTGGCCGGTGGCGCCGTGGCGATCCGGACCTTTGGCAATGGGTTGCTGCTGAACTGGGACCAGGTGATCGGCCCGACAATTCCGATCCCGCCTGGTTTCAGCGGACTCGGTCCTGAGTTGCCGAGACGGGTCCCGTTCTACGGTCCTTTGGCGGTTGTCAGCGATTTCATCGGAGGGCCGAACACGGTGGCCGTGCTCGTCTGGCTGATCGTCAGCGTCGCCTGCCTCGGTGTCGTCCGACTGGTTGGCACTGAACGGGCTGACCGAGGTTCAGCTGCCATCGCCCTCGGTGTTGTTTATGCGCTGTCGCCGTTCCTGTTGAGCCGGCTGGCGATTGGTCACCTGCCGTTGGCAGCTGCGACGGCCCTTCTTCCCCACGCATTCTGCGACTTGGCCGACCGCCGGCGTCGCTGGCTGTGGGCAGTGGTCTTTGGCTTCACCGGTTCAAGCGGGGCCGTGCTCGGAATGGTGCCGTTGACCATCGCCACTCTGCGTCGCGAGAGGGCTGGGGAGCGGCTTCGATCGGTGGTTGTTTTGGCTGCGAGCCAGGCGCCATGGGTAGTCCCTGGGCTGATCGTCTTGCTTGGCGATGGTGTACTCCCGGAAGCCGCCTCGTCGCTCTTCAGAGCGCGAATGGATGGTCTCTTCGGACCAGCTCGAGCCGTCGCCGGCGGCGGCTTGTTCCTCGTCGAGGAAGACGTCGCGGCAAGATCGCCGGCGTTTGCCTCGGTCCTCGGTTTGCTACTTCTCGTCGGTGTCGTTGGCCTGGTGCGTTCTCGGCGGTCGACCGACCTCCCCGACCCGCTCGATGAGAGCCGATCTGATCTGGTGTGGTCGGCGCTTGTCGGCGTCGCGTTGTTTGTCGCTCCGACGTTGCCTTGGTTGGCTGCTCTATGGAGCGACGCGCTGGTCGGCCCTCTCGTCATCCTCCGGGAGACGCACAAGTTCTGGCCGTTGTTTGCGCTGCCTCTGATCGCCGGGCTCGGATCGCTGCTCGGGGCAAGAGCAGGTCGCTCGGAGCGTGTACCTGGCGCCGCTGCCGTGGCGTTCGGTCTCGCAACTCTCGCTGTGGTCGTCGCCTGGCCTGGTCTGTGGGGTGCGGGAGGTCGCCTCACTCCGCACGCCGAATCGCCAGCCCTCGCAGCGATACGTTCGGAACTTGCAAGCGGTGAGCACGTCGTGTTGGCATTGCCGTGGCAACGGTATGGACCAACGTCGTTGGCCGACGGGAGGACAGCGCTCGAGCCGGCCCCGTGGTTGGTCGAAGGCACCGTGCTGGCCTCTGGCAATGCGTTCACATCGGTGTCCTCCGAGGAGCGAGCCACTCCGAACGACGAGGCGTTCGCCCGCATCGATCAACAAGTGCGCAGCGGGTCGGCGGTCGCTGACGAGCTGCGGACGCTTGGCGTTGATCGAGTTGTCGTGATGGGTAGCCCGGATGCTGAGCTCTACCGACGGCTGGGTTCGGAAGAGGGTGTCGAGACCCTCGTGGCTGACCCTCCAGGAACCAGCGGGGGAGCGCTCCTGTTGTTTGCGATCGACGGACGACCGATTAAGCAGCGATCATCATCGAACACATGGTTGTTGGTGGTTGTGGCCCAGCTTGCAGCCCTCGGTGCCGCAATACGATTCCATCAACCGGTGACGGTAAGTAGTTAAACATCCCCTTGCGTGGTTGTTACCGATGGGTTAACTTCTGCCAATCATCCGTGGAGGGACCCCTCGGGCGAGGGGTTGAACGTAAGGCGTGTGGACACAATGAAGCGATCCCTTTTGGCGGCTTTGCTCCCCCTGTTGTTTGTGATCGGATGGGCACTGCCCGCCGGTGCACAAGGGGGCTATGGCGAGGATCCGCCTGAGATCTCGATCGTTGGCACCGGTATCGCCAACTCTGAGGGCAAGTTCCTGGCCCGCTACACGGCGCCTGGCACCATCGATCAGACATATCTCATCTACGTCGTTGGAACCGACAAGGACGGCGAACCCTTCGAGTTCGTGTTGGCGCAGGTCACACCGGCGTTCGCCGGCCTCACCTGGTCGCTCAACGGGTTCGACATGCAGCCCGGCTCGGAGTTCACGCTCGAAGCCAGGCACGAGCGGGGTACCAACGTCGCTTCCCAAGTCCTCGGGTTGCAGAATCTGCCGATCACCGGCAGCGACTCCCGCGGGATCGTCGGTCTCGGCCTCGTGTTGGCTGTTGTCGGAGGGGCCCTGCTCTACGGGTCCAGGCTCGACCGCACCGAGACTGTCGGGGCGTGACCGGGGTGGCGACGGTTGTTTCCGTCGTCCTGCCAACTCGCAACGAGGCCGACAACATCGTCGAGGTGCTCCAGCGACTCGATGCGCTCGGGTGCTGTGACGAGATCGTGGTGGTCGACGACGGCGATGATCAGACCATTGATCGCGCGATCGCTGTGGGCACGACGCTGCGAGCGGTTGTGTTGCCCATCCGACGCATGGGCGCCGACCGTGCCGGCGGACTGGGAACGGCGATCATCGACGGCCTCGCTCGCTCATCTGGGCGAATTGTTGTCGTCATGGACGCCGACCTTCAGCACCCGCCAGAGATGGTGCCAGTGCTCGTCGAGCGTCTGTCCACCTCAGAACTCGTCATCGCTTCCCGATTCAATTGGGACAGTGTGATCGCCGGGCTTTCGCCCGTCCGCCGAGTGGTTTCTCGCCTGGCTGGGGGCCTTGCTTTTCGGTTGTTCGGTGAACAGCTGGCATCGATCAAAGACCCAATGAGCGGCTTCTTTGCCTTCCACCGAGCCGCCGTCGACCCAACAGTTCTGCGACCGTTTGGTTACAAGATCCTGCTCGAGATCCTGGGAACTCACCCGCATCTCGCCGTCGCGGAGGTTTCGTTCGAGTTCGCCGAACGAGGCAGCGGTGAGTCGAAGGCAGGTGCTCGTGAAGCCATTCGCTACGGACGTCATTTGCTCGACCTTCGCCGCCGCGTTCGCGCAAGTGCGAGAACAATCGAGCCAGACGCCGGGAGCGAAGGCTCCCGCCGTGGTGATCTCGTGAGCAGCCTCGAGCCATGAGGATCCTCGTCAACGCTTCGCGGGAGTTGGCCAACGAGTCGGCCGGCGGTTCCGAGGTGTACATGGACATCGTGATGCGCGGCCTGACCGAGCGTGGCCATGATGTGACCCTCTCGGCCGGTGGCCCAGTTGGCGAGCGTCCGTACGCGGTTCGAAGCGCCGGCTCAACACTCGGCCAGTTCGTGAAGTATCCGTTCTGGTACCTCCGTCATCGCCGTGACTTCGATCTCGTTGTTGATGTGGCCAACGGGCTCACGTTCTATACGCCGGTGTTTCGCCGTCGTCCAACACTGTGTGTCGTTCACCATGTCCACACCGAGATGTGGTCAGAGTGGTTCACACCTGCCGTCGCAGCAACCGGTCGGTTCCTCGAGCGGCGAATGATGCCGCTGCTCTATCGATCGACGCCCTTTGTCGCCGTGTCGGAGTCAACGAGCACAGCCCTCCAGAGCCTTGGCGTCGACAAAGCGCACATCAGCATTGCCTATAACGCCACTGCAGTTCCTGCTCAGCCTGCGGGGTCCACGTCGACGACCCCACTCTTCGTAGCGGTGGGCCGCCTCGTGCCCCACAAGCAGTTCCACTTGCTGCTCGAACAGTGGCCGGAGGTTCGAGCCGCTACCGGCGGTGAACTTGTGATCATCGGCGAAGGCTTGGAGCGGGATCGACTCGAACCGCTCTTGACTGACGGTGCCCGCCTGGCAGGTCGGGTTTCCGAGGTCGAGCGAAATCGTCTCCTTGCTGAGGCGACGGTGTTGTTGCACCCCTCGTACGTCGAGGGCTGGGGGCTGGTCGTGATGGAAGCCGCAGCCCAGGGCACACCATCGATCGGATTCGATGTCCCAGGCGTGCGGGATTCGATTGTCGACAACGACACAGGCTGGATCTGCCACGATCTTGACCATTTGGTGAAGCAGTGGATCTCGGTCGGGCTCGATGCTGATCTCGCTGAACGATTCGGTCGCGTGGCGAGGGAGCGAGCATGCAACTTCGGTGAGGAGGCATTGGTCGACTCATTCGAGCAGGCCGCCCTGGCTGCGGTCGAGCAGTGACGCGAGAGAAGCATCTCGAGTCGGTCAGCGCACCACCGCCATCGGCGTTCGAGATCCTGCGACGATTCCGAAACGAGAAGACCGACCCCACCCCGTTCTACGTCGGCCTCGCCCACCGGACTGTGGCCAGCTTCCCCCATCAACTCGATGGTGCACGGATCCTCGATCTCGGCTGTGGTCCTGGCTGGTACTCGGTGGCCTTACAGCAAGAGGGAGCGACGGTTGTCGGTCTCGATCTCGGAGGCGACGACGTGGCCGATGCTGTCGGTCGAGACGTTGCCGCACTCGTCGGTGACGCCCAGGGCATGCCGTACCCGGACGCGTCGTTCGACGGTGTTTTCTGCTCGAATCTGATCGAGCATGTTCCTGACCCAGCGGCGGTCCTCGATGAGATCGCGAGGGTGTTGCGCCCCGGTGGCTGGGCGTGGATCAGCTGGACACCCTGGTTCTCCCCGTGGGGTGGGCACGAGATCGTGCCCCTGCATTTGCTTGGCCCGAAGCTCGGCCCCCGGACGTGGAACCGCTTGTTCGGCGAGCCTCGCAAGAACATCCCGTACGACGGGCTGTGGCCGTCGTACGTCGGTCGAATGCTGAGTCTGACCAAGGAGCACCCTGACCTGAGCTTCGATGGCGCTCACCCCCGCTACTACCCGTTCCTCCGCCCGATCATGAGCGTCCCTGGCCTCCGGGAGTTCGCCTCTTGGAACTGCGTTATCGAGGCGACTCGACGCTGAGTGTCTGGCGCTCCAACGACAGGCGTCGCAGCGCCTCGGCACCAGCCATGAAGAGCATCCCGATGACCAATCGCATCGCCCCATCGCCCCGAGGCGGGCTGATGAGGGCGTTCACCGAGAACAGAAGTGGCCATGCCCGGTAGGCAGTGACAACGACGAGACCGACGGCGGCGATCACGAATGCGCTTCGCTGGCGCCACCGTTCGAGGCCCCACGCAGCAGCGGCACCGAGGAGGCCAGCGGGCCCAGCGAAGAGCAATGCGCTGACCATGCACACCACGAGGAGCGCCTTCGGAGCGAACCTGGTGACTCGCGTCGCGCCGACCAAAGGTGTGACTGGCCTGACAGATTGGTCGTCCGCTTGGCCTCGCCCGCCGAGAGCGATGGCGAGCGCGGCCAACCCCAACCCCAACCATGTCACCAACCACGCGCGGTCGATGAGTGCATCGGCCGGATGGGAGGAAGCCAATCCGGTCGTGTTCTTCGCCGCACCATTGGCAACGACGAAGCCGGTCAGACCGTCGACAGCGAAGGGAGGGCCAGCAGACAGCTGGTCACCCTCGGCTGTCGCCAGCTCCCACTGTGTGTCAAACGACGCGGGCAACAC
>RCMY010003348.1_pt1 | contig 14225 bp, 12 predicted proteins | sample 2041341 | NCBI WGS metagenome assembly RCMY01 (sample SAMN09708234, study PRJNA481090) | Marine sediment metagenome, whole genome shotgun sequencing project.
TCTGGCTGCACGTAGACATAGAGCTTGTAATAGCCATGAGTACAATCGGCAAACGCTGACATCTGCTCTAATCTAGGCACTGAAAGATACCCTTGATCCGCCCACTTCTCACACTCATCAAGGATAGCGTAGGCATTAGCCGTACGCTTAGCGGTCCAATCACTCATACGCTGTAGCTGAATACGCCCAATCACCGCTTGCATCTCGGTCATACGCCAGTTAGTGCCAAAGCTCTCATGCAACCAGCGATAACCTGGGGGATGCTCAGTTTCATACACCGCAGCATAGCTCTTGCCGTGGTCTTTATAAGCCCACATCTTGCGCCATAACTGCTCATCATTAGTAGTGACCATACCGCCCTCACCACCAGTAGTCATGATCTTATCCTGACAAAAGCTCCAAGCACCGACATGACCGATACTGCCAACACTACGACCTTTATAGCGCGTGCCATGCGCTTGTGCACAGTCTTCTATCACATACAGATTATGCTGCTCTGCCAGCGCCATAATAGCATCCATATCACAAGGCCAACCGGCTAGATGCACACAAACGATAGCTTTAGTTTTGTCTGTCAATACCGCAGCGATGGTTTCAGGAGTAATATTACCCGTATCAACATCAACATCAGCGAAGATTGGGGTAGCACCGGCATTAACTACCGATGAGATACTGGCGATAAAGGTACGCGGGGTGACGATTACTTCATCAGCTTCGCCAATGTCGAGCGCTTGTAAGGCGACATCTAGAGCTAGTGTGCCATTACCCATAGCGATAGCGTATTTACTATCGGCCCATTTGGCGAACTCCTTCTCAAATTCGCGACCCTCAGTACCCGTCCAGTAGTTGACTTTGTTAGATAATAAGACTTGGCTGACAGCGTCGGCCTCGGTTTGAGTGAAGCTTGGCCAAGATGAAAAGGCGGTGTTTAGCATAGATATCCTTAGATATAGTCCTGATAGTCAATATCAATGTTTGGAGTAGTATTCACTGGGCATACTAGTTGGATAAACTCTTGTGCAGCAGGTAGTTGATCGAAGTCGCGCTTTAAAATTGCAACATTATACAAGTCATGCCAATCACCCTTTCTAAATATTGCCTCTCTTTGACGGCCCTCTACTCTCCAACCACACTTTTTGACATAAGCACCCATACTAGGCCCATTAAAGTCTAATATAGTCGCATCCAAACGCCTTAATCCCACATTATAAAAAGCCCAAGCCATACTCAAAGTAATAGCTTCACTCCCTAATCCTTTTTTAGATTTTTTTGGTATAATCTTAATAGCTGAAGTGGCTGACTGATTATGCCAATCTATGCCCCAAAGACCAGTAATTCCAATAGCCTCTTGTGTCTCGTTATCTAGTATCACTAGACGATAGCTAGAATTGTTATTTGAATCCTGAATCCATTTTTTTTGAGAAAAAAGAGATACGGGAAACCCCCACCCCACTACGTAATCAGAAACCTGTGAATTATTCATTAACTCTTGTAAAAGCTCACCATCTTCAAGCTCCAAGGGTCTTAATGAAATATTATTACCTACGATCATTGATTTACTCCTTTTATTGTCTATACAAAGGGAAAAAACCTTCTAACATGTTAATTTGTTCGCCTTTCTTTAACAATTCTTTGTATTTTTCATGATCTACAATAAGCCTATGAGTCTTAAACAAATGTTCTTCAGAACTAAATCCTTTCTTGTAGTTATATAAAGAGTCTCGCTCTGCACCAAGACCTCCACCTAGATGTAGCGCTTTATAGTTATTTTGACGACCCCATTCTCTAGCCTTATGTGTTATTAGTTTAGCAGGTTGTAAATTGCGATAATCATTTAATGTACCACCTAAATGATACTGCATAATCCCACTTTCCTTGCAATGACTATATATAGAAGAAGAAATTGCTAACCCTTCATGATACGCAGTTATTAGTATCAGTCTGTCACTAAGATTCTCAGCAAGCTTGAGGAAGTACGAATCATCAAAAAAGTAAAACTCAGAGGCATTTAAATGCCTCATTGTTTCAGCATAAATTTTAGAAAAAATAATATAGTTCTCTTCATTCAAACTATCTATATCTATTTCAACACCAGACTTTATAGCCTTTTTTATACCACGACGGTGTTGATTTTGTGTTTCCGACCAATGCTCTTCTTCAGTTTTAGATAAATCTGAAGATAAAGTTGGTCCATGTTCCACTATCGTTCCAACAGAACTGTTCCAGTTTTCATTCAAAATTGGATTTAATCTTAGAAACCAAGAAACACATTTCCCTTTTCTTAAGAACTCTAAAGTAAACTCTAATAATATATCAAGCTCTTCTAAGGTAAACTTACTTTCCCCTAAAGGTCCGCCAAACCCGTATGTTGAAGTAGCATCCCAGTAATCATTTTCAAGCTTTCTAGCAATAAGTGGAAACAATATATTTTTATTATTAAACTTCACCATCAAGCCTTTAGCTTCTCCACCATCAATTACACTGGAAGATTTGAGCCATCCACTTAAATGATATATATCGAACGTATGATTTTGAACCTCTTTATCCCAACAATTATCTAAACTTAAAAACTCACACTCTATATTATTCATACTTCCTCATTTACATTTTTGGTGAACTTAGGCATAGAATGCCCTGATTCATCATTAACGTCCTCTTTGATTAACACTTTCTTCATGGTCTTAAGTAATATCTTGATATCTAGCCAAAGAGATTGATTATCCACATACCAAGTATCTAGCTCGAACTTCTTGTCCCAACCTATGGTATTACGACCATTGACTTGTGCATAGCCGGTAATGCCGGGACGTACATCGTGACGACGCGATTGCTCATCGCTGTAGAGTGGTAGATATTCCATCAATAACGGACGTGGCCCCACCAAGCTCATATCGCCCTTGATCACATTCCATAACTCTGGCAATTCATCGAGGCTAGTATTGCGTAGAGTCTGACCAAAAGGTGTCAGGCGCTCACTATCTGGTAGTGGGTTACCCTGCTCATCTGTCGCATCTTTCATGGTGCGAAACTTAATCATTTCAAACGGCTTACCGTCTAGACCCGGACGTGTTTGGCGAAATAGTACCGGCGAGCCTAGATTTTTACTAACTTTATAAGCGGTGATCGCATATATCGGAGAGAGTACGGCTAAGGCGGCAGTTGCTGCGGTGATGTCGAAGAGGCGTTTTAACATTGTAGAATCCAAAGTAGGTAATACTTATTTTCTATAAAAAGAGATAGTCACTTTGTATTGATATAGATATTAGTCACTACAAAACAAATCACGTGTATAAATTTTATCTATAACATCTTCTAACTCTTCCGCTAAACGGTTAGTTAAAATAACATCAGCCTCTTGCTTGAATGTCTTTAGGTCATGAATAACTCTAGAGCCAAAAAATTCGCTGTCTTCTAATACAGGCTCATAAACAATAACTTCAATTCCTTTAGCTTTTATTCGCTTCATAACACCTTGCATAGCACTTGCTCTGTAATTATCTGAGCCAGACTTCATGACTAGACGGTAAACCCCTACAACCTTAGGTTTACGCTTTAATACGGCACTAGCAATAAAATCTTTACGGGTACGATTAGCATCAACAATGGCACCAATAATATTATTGGGCACTTGGTCATAGTTAGCTAATAACTGCTTGGTATCTTTCGGTAAGCAATAACCACCATAGCCAAAAGAAGGGTTGTTATAGTGCGTGCCTATACGTGGATCTAGCCCTACGCCTTCAATAATTTGACGACTGTCTAAATTGCAAGCTTCGGCGTAGCTATCTAATTCGTTAAAGTAGGCAACACGCATCGCTAAGTAGGTATTAGAAAATAATTTAATAGCTTCAGCTTCAGTGCTTTCAGTAAATAACAACGACACGTCTTTTTTGATTGCGCCTTCTAGCAGGAGTTCAGCAAATTTTTCTGCTCTAGCTGAACGTTCGCCCACAATAATTCTAGAAGGATACAAGTTGTCGTAAAGCGCTTTACCTTCACGCAAGAATTCAGGTGAAAATATTAAGTTTTCAGTATTGAAACGCTTTTTAGCTTCTTTGGTGTAACCAACGGGTACCGTCGACTTAATAATCATTACTGCGCTTGGGTTAACATCTATTACTGCTTGGATTACTGCTTCAACGCTTTTCGTATTAAAAAAGTTAGTTTTTGGATCGTAATCCGTTGGAGTAGCAATAATCACATAATCAGCATTTTGATAAGCTTCTTGTGTATCTAAAGTAGCGGTAAAGTTCAATGCTTTATTGGCTAAAAAATCTTCGATTTCAGTATCGACGATAGGTGACTGTTTATTATTCAGCAAATCGACTTTTTCCGATATGATATCTATAGCAATGACTTGGTTGCGCTGAGCTAATAACATAGCGTTGGAAAGGCCGACATACCCTGTTCCGGCAATGGTAATTTTCATTTAAATACCTCTATATTCTTTATACCAATCTACAAATTTCTGAATACCATACTCAATTTCAGTCTGAGGCTTATAACCTACAGCTTCTTCTAGACGTTCTGTATCAGCGTAGGTGCGCTCAACATCACCCGGTTGCATATCAAGCATGATTTTTTCTGCAGATTTACCGGTTGCGGTTTCAATGGCAGCAATAAAACGTGATAACTGAATAGGCTCGTTATTACCAATATTGAATAAACTATAAGGAATCGCATCTGTAGGTATTACCCCTTGAATACGAATGACACCTTCAACTATATCGTCGATATAGGTAAAGTCGCGCATCATTTTACCGTAGTTAAACACTTTAATAGGATTCCCTTCCAAAATTGCTTCAGTAAATAACCAAGGTGCCATATCTGGGCGCCCAGCAGGCCCATAAACGGTAAAAAAACGTAAGCCTGTCACTGGTAAATTATAAAGTTTGGCGTAGCTATACGCCATTAACTCGTTGGATTTTTTGGTAGCTGCATAAAGTGATACAGGGTTATCAACCTGATCTTCTTCACTGAAAGGAGTTTTGTCGTTCATACCGTAAACAGAGCTAGATGATGCATAAACTAAATGCTGCACTTTATTATGACGGCAACCCTCAAGAATAGTCATCATTCCCACTAAATTACTATCCACATAAGCGAAAGGGTTTTCAATGGAATAACGCACACCTGCTTGAGCAGCTAGATGAATAACACGGTCAAACTCTTCAGATACAAATAAATCAGCCATACCTTCACGATTGGCTAAATCCAACTCAACAAAAGAGAAGTTTTCAAAAGAGATTAACTGAGCAAGACGATACTGTTTAAGTTCAGGTTCATAGTAATCATTAAAATTATCTAGACCTACAACTTTGTTGCCTTCCTCTAGTAGACGTTTCGCAGTGTAGAAGCCGATAAAACCAGCAGCACCAGTAACTAAATATTTTAACTTTAAATGATTTGACATTTAAATCAACCTTCTTGTTTTAGTGAGCTATAGCATTGAATTTTTACAAGATTTTGAACTAGCACAATAGAATAAGAGATTTAGATCTATAGCTTATATAAAGTTCATTAGTCTACAGAAACTATACCCATTTCGTTTAACATATTGTAGTTCACTCTTTGAACATCATATTTTTCTTCAGCAATCTCACGAGAAAGTTTACCCATTTTGCCAATAAGCTCTGGTTGTTCAATGAACTTCAACATAGCTTCTGCCAATGTGTCTACATCTTTAACAGCTACTAAGAAGCCATTGTACCCATCTTTTACTGTTTCACGACATCCTGGTGCATCTGTTGTAATGATAGCGCGACCCATTGCCATGGCTTCGAGTACGGTACGCGGCGTACCCTCGCGATAAGATGGCAGTACATATACAGAGCTATTAGCAATGGCAGGCCTTACATCAGACAACTTACCCAAAAAGTTAAATAAGCCATTATTGACCCAATCATCAAGTTCACTTTGCTTGATAGCATCTGGATTGTTATCGATCCAGCCAACCAAATCAAATACTACTTGAGGATACTTTTCTTTAATCAGCATAGCAGCTTGCGCATATTCACGAATGCCCTTCGCTGTCAATAACCTTGCGATCAATAAAAATCTTGGAACTGGCGCACCATTGACAGTAGGTAATCCTGCTATACTGTATTCACTTACATCAATACCAGATCCGTTTACCACCTTACTCGGTATAGAAGATTTCAAAATCCCCATTTTCCTAAATAGTGCTTCATCATCCGGGTTCTGAAAAAATACCTTTTTCGTTGAATCTAGAGCCACTGCATAAAGTTTATGCATCACTTTTTGCAAATTAGATTTTTTGTAACCTAACTTTTCTGCTCCTTGAAAAGCATAACCCAAACCAGTGATCAGAGCAAAGATATTTGGAACTTGTGCCAGCTTAGCAGCTAGAGAACCGTAAATAACAGGTTTGATAGTGTAACCCATCACGTAATCTGGCTTAATAGCTCTTATAATATTATATAAAGACAGTAACGTTTTGGCATCTACTGCAGGGTTGGTACCTGTGCGCTGCATAGTTATATCATGCACGATATAGCCTAGCGATACTAAATGCTCACGCTCTTCTAGGTACTGTTTGAATTCAGGTGCTGCTATATGTATCTCAAAACCAGCATCTTGGATTGCTGCAATCAAAGCGCCGCGAAACTTTGGAATGGAAGGAGGATAACTAGCAATTATTAGAAACTTCATAATTAAATCAACCAAAAAAGCCATAGTATAACAGCAAAAATTATGTAACCTATTACTGCTAGAGACTCATACTTTCCTCTCAAATCACTAATAGTTAATATTAAAAAAGGCATAGCTGCTGCTAAGAATCTAGACGAATATCCACTTATAAATATATTAATAAATATCATAGTCAATATGGAAATACTTAGGTAAAAGTAATAATTATCTAAATTTTTTATTTTTCCAGAAAAGAATTTTATTAAGAAGAATAGAAATAAGATTACCCAAAACAACATGTATAGTATAGGCGATGAGAGATCTTTGTAGTCCTCTCTTCTATCTTCAATTATTCCCAATAACACAGACATATATGGACCAGTAATTATAGAAGATATTAAACCTACGAAAACTGCAATTATAAATTTCTTGTTCTGACTTTTTAAATATTTATTTGTCAAAAAAGCACTATAAAATATAAATACAAATACAAATGAAGCTGTATGTATAAAAAATGCAGGGATCAAGAGAATCAATGATAATACTTTATTTTTTCTAAAAGCCATTATTGATAATATAACAAAAGCGACTGCAAAGGCTGATCGTACTTGAGCGTAAGCAAAATCGATGTAGATAGGATTAAGAACAAGAAAACATGCACGTTTATTTTTTGCAGAACTAATAAGTAAAAAAGTTACATTTAAAATAAATACTGAAACTACCAATAATACATATTTACTGCTAAATCCTAATTTATTGTTGAGCAAATCAACAAAATAATGCCATCCCCACTCGTAAGATATTTTAGATGTCAAAGTAGAGTAATCAAACCAGTAAATTCTATTTTCATAATTATCTATATAATTTATATATGCGGCAAGATCTCTATATTCTGTAGAGCGTATAACGTCCCATGGAATAAGAGCTACTATAAGCGCCAAACAAAAGCTAAAAACTATATTTGTTATTTTATGTTTACTTAGAAATATTTTATTATTTGACATAAATCTTTTCATACTCTGGTGAAATACTATCAATTGAATAGTTTTCTTTGCATAAATTATTTAAAAATTTAAGCTTTGATCTATTAAGGTAGTCTTTTTTTCTTAACACCTCAGCAACAGTATAGCTATATTCTTGAACATTCGATGTTGTCAGCTGATCTCTTGGGATTAGTAGCTTAGCGTCTCCAACATCATTAGAGATAACAAATGTCTCCAACAACATTGCTTCAACTAGAACATTGGGAAATCCTTCCGTTTTAGAGTGAAGACAAAAAATATCCATTGAAGATATACAAACCTTCACATCGTCTCTATGTCCTAGCAAAATAAAACTACCTGACAAATTATGACTATTTATCCAAGACATTAGCTTCAAATTATCTTTTGTATTACCCTCACCTACTAATAGAAATTTTAAATTAGCTTGAGGATAAATTTTTACTAAAGCAGCTGCTGTTTCGATAAAAAATTTTTGGTTTTTTACTGGGTCAAACCTTCCTACAGAACCAATAATTATATCTTCACAATTAATATTATTATTCTTACGAAATTCTGAAATAGATCTAGCATCAATAGAAAATGAATCTACATCATAACCATTTGGTATGACTACCATTTTTGTGTCGTCGTAGCCTATACTTGAGTGATATTCTTTTGATACTTGGCCAGCTGACACTATAGCAGTTGGAATGTAATAGGACAGTTTTGCACACATCTTGCTAAGCTTATCAGTTAGTCTAGAATCACCTTTTGAAACATCAGTAGTACGTATACCCCAGATTATATTATCTATGCCAAGACTCTTAGCTGCCATACCACCCAAGAAGTCAGCATGATACATCCATGTTTGAACTACATCTGGATCTATATCTTTGAGTAGCTTTCTAAGTTTTATTAGAACTTTCGGTACTGAAACCAGAGATTTCATATTAAGACTATATACTTGTATACCTTTGTTCTGTAAAGATATCCCTACTGGTCCCACATCCGTCAAAGATACAACACTATGATTAAAATTTTCTTTAGAATTGCTATTCAATACTAAGCGTTCAAGCATTAATTCCGCACCTCCAGCATGGAGTTTAATAATCACATGTACAATCCTAATACTCACATTGAACTCCTGAGGTTAACAAGTTTTTTGATATCTTGTATAACAAAAAATATTACATAACAAAATACTTTATAGAATAATGTACTATAAAGATTTTACAATTTTTTATATTTAGAAACAGTAAGTGCTCCATAGTACAAGGTACCTAACAGACTCTTACCTCTTTCCGTTTTTGAGCTATATTTTGGAAAAAATAGCTTTTCTTTATTTAATAAGTACATCCCATGAGGGCTTTGTTTTTGAATTTTTCTAAGGTTTTTAGACATTCCATCTGATAAATAATCTTTAACAATAATAGCTTTATTCAACAACAAAAAATCTATATCTTTAGATACATTAGTCCATAATAAAGAAGTTGGAACTCTTCTCTCTTCAAACACATTTTGATACAACCATTTTTTGATATATTTCGCCTCAACTACTTCTTTTTTATCACCTCGAACTTTATAGTCTGAATAAAGTTCAACTAAATTAGCAGTTGCAATATTATTAGGAAATTTAGAACCTATGATTCTATTTTGTGTATCTAAACATAGGAAAATAAAACCTGAATGCTGCTTATTATTACTTATAGTGGTTAGAATGGTTTCTATCGAATCAGATAGAAAGAAGTCATCAGAGTCCATCAGCATGATGTAGTCGCCAGTAGCTAAACTCACAGCTTCTTTCAACGCAACACCACGACCTGAATTTTCTTGATAATGGTATTTGATAAGTAATTTATTTTCATCAATATATTTTTGAATCAATAATTTTGAATTATCTGTAGAGCCATCATCCACTATGATTATTTCTAATTTTTCTAAACTGTTATTCAAATATAAACTTTGAAATAACTTTTCTAATTCCGACTCTCTGTTATACGTAGGTATACATATACTAATCTTCATAGCTCTCCACCTTTTTTAAAGCTAAGTAATTTGAATAAATTTCAGATACAGACAACACCAAAAGCAATAAAACTAACAAGAAACCAATAATTAACGAATCAATATTTATTGAAGCACCAATGCAAATTAAAACGAAAAACAGAAAAAATAAATATACTTCCTTATTTTGGAAAATACTAAATTCCTCTGAAAAATTTTCCTCTACTAAAACAACTTTAATATATTTACTTGTTATAAGCAAAGAAAGAAGGTAAGAAAACGTCACACTTATATTTATATAGATAACATTATCACTATTAATAAAAAACACAATTAATAGTAATAACAAAAACATACTTAAAGCCGTAATTTTGAAAATTGCATGTGACTTGTATAGGAATAACAAAAAATAATCTAAGTGAAAGCTTTTTATTCTATTAAATATAATTCCTAAACCTACTACTGCTATCATCAGCTTAGTATCAAATCCAATTGAATTTATATTTATTTCTAGAAAACTTAAAATATACTCATGTAGGATTAAAACGGTTAAAATGCCAACCATAGGTAAATACATCAAAAGAGAAAAATTTAATCTGGAGTATTTTTCCAACTTGATAAGATTCTTACTATCCCAATTATTTCTCATAATTGGAAAAGTAGCACTATTTATAATTTGCATGTAAGAAACAATACTTCTTTGCAAAAGATCATATATTATAGAAAAAGCTCCTAAAACCTCATTACCAAACTTATTACCAATAAAAATCCTTACTCCTGAAAATGCAAATTGTGAGATACTATTAGAGAGAGAGATGGAATACCCATACTTTATATAAAATATATTAATTTTTGAAATGTTTTTATAATTAATTGTAAATAATTTATATTTAATCAGAAAAAATATTATAACTAGTGAGTACACTAAGTATAAAAATATTATAAATTTTACTGGTTCGATTTCTATACTTAGTATCAATAGTAAATAAACTATACCAAATAAAGAATAAATAAAATTTAGTAAACCATATTCCTTAACTTTCAGATTAGATCTAAAATACTCTAGAATATGCTCTTTTAGGGAATCTATTAGTGCTATTAATGCTAAGAGGCTCGCGTATTCTACTAATCTATTCAGAAGTATAGATAATATAAGAAAAAATACACCTATAAAAATATGTAACGACAAAAGAGCTTTATTAAAATCAATTTCGTTTGACAATCTCGCAGTAATTTTACTAAGCCACTGTAAAGCGAAAATATTAAGATAAGTAGCATAGGCATAAATCAGTGATATCTCTCCATAACCACTTACGCCAAACTTTTTATTGATAATAAATATTTGAAGTAAACCTGCAATCACGCTGAATATTCTAAAAGCTCCATACAACGTTAGGCTCTTTATAAACATTCTATTACTACCCAGTAATATAGTATTTCTTTATTGAGTGAATCATTATTCATATAGAATTCATTCCAACAGTAAACAAAAATAAATAAGCCTTAAGAGCTTAATTTTAAAGTACAAGTTTTTTGGTCAAAGCTGTAGTCAAAGAAAAACATATAATTAAATAGTAAAAATGATTTAACTTGATTTTTTGAAGCCAACATACCAAGGCATCGCCTTCTCAATACCTTGAATAATATCAAACTGTGGCGCATAGCCTAATGCATTCTGAATCTTGCTAATATCTGCCTGACTATGACGTACATCTCCTGCCCTAAAATCTCTATAGACCGGGACTTGAGTATAACTAACGCCATTAGCACTTAAATGCTCTTTCAGTGCTGAAAATAGCGTATTGAGGGTAGTACGACCACCAACAGCTACATTATAAACTTGGTTTTTAGCTTCTTCAGTAGCAGTCGCTGCCAAGATATTGGCCTGTACGGCATTTTCAATAAAATTAAAGTCACGACTGGTATCGCCATCGCCATTAATGAACACCTCATCACCTGCGATCATAGCAGCTGTCCATTTCGGTATTACCGCTGCATAGGCACCATCCGGCGTTTGACGCTTACCAAAGATATTGAAGTAGCGTAAACCTATAGTGTTAAAGCCATAGGTACGTGCGAATACATCAGCATATAGCTCATTAACATATTTAGTAACCGCATAAGGAGATAACGGATTGCCAATAGCGTCCTCGACTTTTGGTAATGCTGGATGATCGCCATACGTTGAGCTACTCGCCGCATAGGTAAAGCTGGTAACCTGAGCATCACGAGCTGCTACGAGCATATTTAAGTAGCCTGAGATATTCGTATCATTAGTATTGATAGGATCAGCGATAGAGCGTGGCACCGAACCCAGTGCTGCTTGATGTAATACGTAATTGACGCCTATACATGCCGCCTGACAATCCTCTAGATTACGAATATCACCTTCTATAAAGGTAAAGTTCTGCCACTGATCTTTGCTTACTAAGCCCTGTACTTCATCTAGATTATGTTGAAAGCCCGTCGCGAAGTTATCTAGACCCACTACCTTTTGATTTAGTAATAACAAGGCTTCTAGTAAGTTAGACCCGATAAAGCCGGCTACTCCAGTAATCAGCCAAGTTTTTGGCTCGTTAATTAATACTTTTTGAACTTTTTCATATACAGTTGACGTCATAACAATTACTTTCCGTATTCTTTATAAATTTATAAGCGGATATCAGTGTCTTCCTTGGCAAACACATATTTCAAGTCATAAAGCACATGTGCCTCTTTACCTAAGCTTCTGATTTGATCTATACCCATATCTACGAACTCACTATGCGCCACTGCGAGAATGATACCATCGTAGCCATTAGCTATAGGCTGCTTGACAGGAGTAATATGATATTCACGCTCAGCCTCGCTGCTATCTATCCAAGGATCATAGACATCGACTTCAATATTGTATTCTTGTAGTTCATGTACAATATCAATGACCTTAGTATTACGCACATCAGGACAGTTTTCTTTAAAGCTCAGTCCTAATATGAGTACTCTAGCGCCTTCAACCTGAATGCGCTTCTTGATCATGGTTTTGACCAATTGCGTGACCACATATTCGCCCATGCTGTCATTCAAGCGGCGACCTGCTAAGATAATTTCTGGATTATAGCCGATAGCTTGAGCTTTGTGCGTTAGATAATACGGATCGACACCGATACAGTGACCACCGACTAGACCCGGACGAAATGGTAAAAAGTTCCATTTAGTACCAGCGGCCTCTAATACCGCTTCAGTATCTATATTCATCTTGTTAAAGATAACCGCTAGCTCATTGATTAGCGCAATATTGACATCACGTTGCGTGTTTTCAATTACTTTTGCCGCTTCTGCTACTTTTATAGAAGCCGCTTTATGTGTACCAGCGGTAATGATTAAGTTGTATACTTCATCCACAAAATCAGCGATTTCAGGTGTTGAACCTGCTGTTACTTTTAAAATATTGGTAACGCGATGTTCTTTATCACCAGGGTTAATACGTTCAGGACTATAACCAGCATAAAAGTCTTGATTGAAGGTCATTCCTGAGACTTTTTCTAATACTGGAATGCAAACTTCTTCGGTCGCACCTGGATAGACCGTAGACTCATAAACCACAATATCGTTTTGCTTTAATAAGCCGCCGATAGCTTCTGAGGCTTTAATCAAAGGCGTTAAATCAGGCTGTTTATAGTCGTCAATAGGCGTAGGTACCGTAACGATAAAGAAGTTGCAATCCTTAAGCTCATTGATATTGGAGCTATAGCTTAAATGCGTCGCTTGTGCCAACTCCTCATCACTAACTTCTAGCGTGTGATCAGTTCCCGCATTGAGCGCTGCGATACGCTCAGCATTGATATCGAAGCCCACTACCGCATGCTGCTTACCAAACTCAACCGCTAGTGGTAGTCCGACATAGCCAAGACCAATGACCGCTATTTTTAAATCTTTAATATTTATCATAATGAAGGGTTAACTAACCTCTTTAATAGTTTTATTATCATTAAACGCTAATGCTTCAGCAGGCGTGCCATCCTGATACCCTGCTACAAAATAGCGAAACTGTTGCTTAAGCCAATCAACATCATAATTTTGTGCTCTTTGTGCTAGCTCGTTCAATGTCTTTTCGATATCTGTTAACGGAAAGCTCGATTCCATCGCCTGCATGATCAGTGGATGATCGGTATCTTCGACATTATCTTCACCGATGATCAGCTCCTCATAGAGCTTCTCGCCTGGCCTTAAACCAGTAAAGGAGATCTCTATATCGCCATAGGGATGCGCTTCATCCTTCACCTCAAAGCCACTTAATTGGATCATACGTTTGGCTAAATCAACAATCTTTACTGGAGCGCCCATATCGAGGACGAATACCTCCCCACCTTTCGCCATTGCGCCGGCTTGAATGACTAAGTTCGCCGCTTCAGGTATGGTCATAAAGTAGCGCGTAACATCAGGATGGGTTACAGTTATCGGCTTACCTTGGGCAATCTGCTTAGTAAACACTGGAACTACGGAGCCTGATGACCCTAATACATTACCAAAACGCACCATACTAATGAGCGTATGATTATTATTGGGATTGTTTTTTTGGCTAAGCGCTTGACAGACTAATTCAGCTAG
>RCMY010005562.1_pt1 | contig 14225 bp, 15 predicted proteins | sample 2041341 | NCBI WGS metagenome assembly RCMY01 (sample SAMN09708234, study PRJNA481090) | Marine sediment metagenome, whole genome shotgun sequencing project.
GAAGAGCTTTGCCAGGGCGCGGCCTTCGTAGACATTGCCCCCGGGACTTGTCAGATTTACCTGCCGGATCAGAGGATGTGATTTCAGCATTTCCCTGACCGCCCGGCTTATGCCTGATTCCATGGAGCCCTCGATGTTCAGTTGTTGGCCAGACGGTGATACCGACAGCTGGTACTGGCTAGCATGTTCTCTTGCCATGCGGGCCAGAACGTCCTCTTCAACCGGCAGTTCGTGGGTCCATTGAAAGGCGTCAAGCGCGTATACCGCAGTGAGCAGGAACATGAGCACGGCGCCCAGTTGTGCCGCCCATACGAGAGCCATGTTGCCGCGCAAGGTAAAGTGATTCTCGGCAGCCCGCACCACGCCCACCAGTTGCCAGACCAGCAGCAGCCCATGGAATAGCAGTATGGTACCGATGACGAGGAAGCCTTGCTGGGCGTAGTCTTGCCCCTCTCCGGGGCTCAGGGCGTTGTGGGCGGTGAAGATCAACACTCGCAGGCCTACCAGATTCACCCAGAAAGACCAGGCCAGTGACTGCTGCCCACGCCAGTGAGCCATGACGTAGCGGATCACTTCAAGCTTCCCGAGGTGGTCAGTGATTGCTGCATGCACTTCTCGTGGGTGGTGTTGTGTCCAGGCTCTTTTGCAGGTTTCGTAGCCATCCAGAGTCAGTCTACTCTGTCGCCCGATGCGCATGATTGAATGCGCCGGTTGGCAATGCAAGGTCATGACGAGTTATGTGACATGCAGGCCTAAAACTAGTATGCAAGATGTTTGGTTTGGTGTCTTAGAAGAGACTATCCCTGATGCATTCTGTTGCAGCCTTGCGGATGTTCGTGGAACAGGCGGTAACGTGTGCTTGAGGGTGATACTGCGTGAGTGGGAAGGTGCCTGGTGTCACTACGACACCGACAATGCGTGATGTGATCGGTCTCAGTTGGCCGTTGGCGATGAATGCCTTGTTATTACAGGCCATTCTGATTATTGATACCGTGTTGGTCACGCCGCTGGGTGAGTCTGCGCTGGCGGCGATGGGCTTGGCGGCGAGTCTGGCGAGTCTGGTATCCGGTGTGCTGTTTGCGTTTTCCTCGGGTACCCAGCTGATTGTGGCTCAGGCGGTTGGCGCGCAGAATGCCGTTGCCATCCGCAGCGGATTCTGGTCAGGCTTGTTCATCAATCTGCTGTTGGCCGTTGGTGGCGTCACACTCATCTTGACGGGTGGCCCCAGGCTGCTGGCTTCGCTGGCAGAAACACCCGACATAGCGGCAGGGGCGTTGCGCTATCTGGTGATCTTCTCCGGCGTGATTCTCGGAGTTGCGATGGTCCAGAACATAACGGTGTATCTGAATGCCAGAGGCAACAGCCGGATACCGTTCTATAGCAATCTACTGGAACTGCCCGTCAATGCTGGCTTGAGTCTGGTGTTGATCCATGGTCTGGTGGGATTCCCGCAAATGGGGCTGGCTGGAGCTGCCGTCGGCAGTCTGGTTGCCGTGTGCATCCGCGCGGTGTTTCTGATCGGCTATCTGTGGCGGGTCGACGGGACGGCAATATCGATACCTGTGTGGTCCTGGAGGGCGCTGATTGCAAATATGCGACGGCACTTTTCACTGGCATGGCCGATTGCAGGCTCCTTCATCAGTATCACGGTCGCCGGGAGCGCCTGCATGATGCTTTACTCGCGACTGGGGATCAACCAGTTTGCAGCCCTGACCCTGATATCTCCCTGGATCAGAATTGGCGGATTGCTGGTGACCTCATGAGCACAGGCGATGGGGATCTTCGTCGGGCAGATGCTGGGACGCAAGGACACCGATGCGCTGGATGGATTTGTCAGTCAGGCGTGGCGGTTGGCGTTTTATCTGAGCCTGGTGGTGGCGTTCCTCTACCTGCTGATGGTTCTCAGCTTTCAGTGGCTGTACCCGGATCTGCAAGCCGAGACACGCCGCTACCTGCTGCAATTCCTGCCGATCATGCTGCTGTTGCCTGCCATCAGAAGTTCCAACACGATCTGTGGCAATCTTTTGCGTGCCGGTGGCGATGCAGGCTATGCGATGAATATACACATCAGTGCGCAGTGGCTTGTCACGGTGCCATTGACTGCCGTTCTGACTCTGTTCTTCACAGTGCCGGTCTTCTGGATCTTCTCGATTTCCCTGCTGGAGGAGCTGGTCAAGGCAATCCCCTTCCACCGGCGCGTTCGTAGTGGCCGGTGGAAGCGTCAACTGGTGTGAATGCAGCAATGCAAACACGCCAGTACGTTATGCGCAGGTATCGCCTAGATCCGACACCAGGGTGATACCCAGTTGTTGGGCGGTGATGCGGACTCGATCCAAGGTGCTGCCGTCGTTGTCGAAATCAGCGTCATCATTGAATTCGATGGTGAGGGTGCTGCCGGAGAGAAATAGCTCGGCTTCGTTGAATTGAAAAATGTCGTCCATGAAGACGCGATCACTGAGTAAATCCTTGCTGACCACTCCTTCTGAAGGGCGTTGTGGTACGCAATTGCTGAAGTCGTCGAAGTCATAAAACGCCGCTGGCGCAATGCCATCAGACCCCGGAATTTCGATGACCAGAAAGGCCTCATCTCCGATCTGGCCGTTCCAGTCATCCTGTAGATTATAAATGCCGGCAAAGGGTGCCAGTAGTGCGATGGCCGCTGGCGAATCGTCCACATCACCGGCAGCACCACCCACCGTACTGTCGCAGGCCGCCAGCAGCAGCGTAGTGCAGGCCACAGTGAGCAGGGACGGGATGAACTTCGTTGGTCTGGATATCATGGGAATTCCTGTACGCGTGTGTTGGCCTCGCAGGTGCTACCACCTGGTTACCTCTTGTTGGTTATTCAGAGATTTGGCAAAGATTCAGAGACTGAAGTTACGTTAGTGAACATGAACGCGAATCCGGTGTCAATCATCACTGCCTGAAAGCGGCCCATTCCGGCTCGTTATCAAACACGAACTCATAGTATTCCCGGCCTTGCAATTGGGAGGCCGAACTGTTATCCACCACCACTTTGCAGTTGGGGTGCAGTTGCAAGGCCGACGCGCTCACCATGGACGTAATGGGCCCTTCCACCGCCTGGGCAATGATGGCGGCCTTGGCACTGCCTGTGGCCAGTAGAATGATTTCCTGTGCCTCCAGAATGGTTCCCACACCCATGGTCAGGGCTCGTTTGGGAACTCGTCCCGGGTCGCCACCGAACATGGCCGCGTTCTGTCGTCGGGTCATCGGGGTCAAGCACTTGTCGCGAGTGCGCGACATGATAGCGGACAAAGGCTCATTGAACCCGATATGACCCGCCTCGCCGATGCCCAGCAGTTGCAGGTCGATGCCACCAGCTTCGCTGATCAGCTGCTCATAGTGATGGGCGGCCTGTTCCAGATCGTCGGCATCGCCTTCGGGAATATGCGTGTTTTGCGGCTGAAAGTCGGTTTTTGAGAACAGGTGCTGCTGCATGTAATGGCGATAGGATTGCGGATCGTCGGCAGACAGGCCAATGTATTCATCCAGATTAAAACTCGTGCACTGGCTGAACGAGACGCGGCGTTCCAGCAGATTTGCGTACACTTTTTCCATCGTGCGCCCCGTGGCAAGCCCCAGCACGGTCTTCGGATGCCGGCGAATGCGCTCTGCAATCAACCGGGCAACCAGATCGACCGCAGCGACGGCATCCGGGCGAATAATGACCTCCATTACGGAACGATCCGCAGACCGTCTGCATCGAACAAATGGCATTTCTCCGGCGCTATGCCAAGCGCGCAGTGGTCGCCTGGTCGAAAGAGATGCTCGCCATCCAGCTTGGCCACCATCAGCTGACCATCGGCGAGGGTCAGATGCACGAAGGCTTCTCCACCCAGGTGTTCAAACACCTGAACCGTGCCCTTGAACGGACCGTTCTCATCGACCTGCAGATGTTCAGGGCGAACTCCCAGTGTCAGCATGCCGTTGCTCTGAGAGCTCTCGCAGACAGGCTGATCATGGTGTAACACCTTGCCATTACGGCATTCGACATCCAGAAAGTTCATGGCGGGAGAACCGATGAAGCCTGCTACAAAACGGTTTGCCGGCGTCCGGTACAGTTCCAGTGGCGTACCGATCTGCTCTACGCGGCCAGCGCGGAAGACAACAATGCGATCGGCCAGCGTCATGGCTTCCACCTGATCGTGTGTCACGTAGATCATGGTGTTCTGCAAACGCTGATGCAGTTTGAGTATCTCGACGCGCATGTGAACCCGCAGCGCCGCATCCAGGTTTGACAGCGGTTCGTCGAACAGGAATACCTTGGGCTCGCGCACGATGGCACGACCGATGGCCACCCGTTGCCGCTGGCCACCAGAGAGCTCCCGTGGCTTGCGAGTCATCATGTCCTGCAGGCCGAGAATGTCGGCAGCAATATTCACGCGTCGGTCAATTTCACTTTTCTCGACCTTGTCGTGCTTGAGCGAGAAGCCCAGATTGCCGCGTACATCCTTGTGCGGATAGAGTGCGTAGGACTGGAAGACCATGGCAATGCCACGGTTTGACGGAGGCTGGTAATCGACACGCTGCCCATCGATATGGATTTCCCCGCTGCTCAGAGTCTCCAGCCCGGCAATCATGCGCAGCAAGGTGGATTTACCACAGCCGCTGGGGCCGACGAATACCACCAGTTCGCCATCGTCCACCGACAGGTTCATGTCGTGGATGACCTGGGTCTTGCCGAAGAATTTCTCGACGCCCTTGAGTTCAAGCGTTGCCATCAGCCTTTCACTGCTCCTGAGGTAATGCCGCGAATCAACTGGCGAGAGAAAATCACGTACATGATGAGTACCGGCAGAATGGCCACCGACAACGCGGCCAGTACCGAGCCCCAGTTGACCGTGTATTGTCCGATGAATTGCTGCACACCCAGTGTTACGGTGCGCGTCTCTTCACCGGGGGAGAGTATCAGTGGGAACCACAGATCATTCCAGATGGGGATCATGGAAAACACCGCCACCGTGGCGATGACCGGTCGAACCAGGGGAATGACGACTTCCAGAAAGATCCGGTATTCGGAGAGCCCGTCGATGCGTGCACTGTCCTTTATTTCACGCGAGACGGAGCGCAGGAATTCGGTAAAGATGAAGATGGCTATCGGGAGCCCCTGAGCGGTATAGACCAGTATCAACGCAGTGAGTGTGTTGGCCAGTCCCATATTTACGATCAGGTTCAGCAGGGCGACCGTACCCAGTCGGATAGGCACCATGATGCCTACAATGAGGTAGATGCTGATGAAGGTATTGCCGCGAAACTCATATTCGGAGACGGCATGGGCTGCCATGGCGCCAAACAGCAATATCAAGAACAGCGACACGCAGGTTACCGTCAGGCTGTTGCCGAAGTAGAGCGGAAAATCGCTGTTGGTGAGGACACTTTCATAGCCCTTGAAAGACAGGGCATCGCCCGTAGGCAGGCCCAGTGGATCTCTGAAAATAGCCTTGCGCGACTTGAAGCTGTTGATGACGATCAGCGCCAGCGGAAACAGTGCCAGTAGTGTCCATGCCAGCAGGACGGCGTGAATGCCGGCACTGCCGATGGTATTTCGCAAAGGTCTCACGAATCGTATCGTTGCAGTTTGCGCTGCACGCCAAACAGATAGAAGCTTACGCCGACAAGGATGATGAAGAACAGTGCTGAGGCAACCGTTGCCCCCATGTGTTCGTCACCCAGTTGTGCCTGAAAGCCGAAAAAACTGCGGAACAGGAAGGTGCCCATGACATCGGTCGAGAAGTTGGGTCCGGCCATGCCGCCCTGCAGCGTGTAGATGATGTCGAAGCTTGCGGTGAAGTTGCCAATATAGGTCAGGATGCCAACCAGGCCCAGCGTGGGCAGTATCAGTGGCAGTTTGACCTTCCAGAAAATCCACCAGCCATTCAGGCCGTCGATGCGTGCGGCTTCGATGGTCTCTTCCGGAATGTTCAGAAGAGCGGCGTAGAACAGCATCAGGGGAATGCCGACATACTGCCAGATGGAGATGAGCGTGACGGTGATCAGGGCACTGCTCTCCAGACCCAGCCATGGTTTGAACCACTGGCCGATGCCTATTGCCTGCATGGCCGAAGAGGTGACACCCCAGGTGGGTGAGAGCATCAGTTGCCAGATGAAGCCGACCACCACTACCGACAACAAGGTGGGAAGGAAGAAGACCGTACGGTAGATGGCGGCGCCTCTGAGTGTGGGAATGCTCAACAAGGCGGCGAGTGTCAGTGCAATTGGGTTCTGGATGAGCATGTGCAGCAGGAACAGCAGCACATTGTTCTTGAAGGCATTCCAGAATTGTTCGGCCCAGTACGGTTCACCCAGCAGTTTGGCGTAGTTGGCAAGCCCGATGAACGTCTCGTTACCCTTGCTGCTGACATACAGGGAAAGGCGCAGTGATTCGATGATGGGGTAGATGGCAAAGACGGTGTAGATGAGCGTGGCCGGCGCCAGAAAAACCAGGATGTACCAGCGCTTTGCCGCCTTGGGGGTAACGCTTGATGGCAGTGTGGAGTTCACAGATCAGGTTCTCTCGCCAAGGCCGTCGAGAATCCGCAGGCGATGATGTGCAGGATGTCGAGTTGCTGGCAATGCATGAATTTCGACGGCGTATCTTCAGGCTTGTGAAGGTTGGCGCATCACTGAAGACTGATCTCCAGTGACGCGCCGATCATGACTCAGGGCTTGTACCAGCTGTCAATGTTGGCCTGTGCATCGGCTGCTGCTTCTTCTGGTGTCATGCTGCCATTGATGACATTGGCCGTCAGAGTCCACAGATGGTTACCCAGCGCAGGTTCGCCGCGAGACAGGATCTGATGGGCCACACGAATGGTCGACTCGCACTCACCGCGCATGGCAATGAATTCCTTGGCCAGTTCGTTCTCTACCGTGATGGCATGGCTGGCAAGCGAGAAAAACCCGGGTGCGGCATTGGTCAAAAGGCCTGCAAATTCTGCACTGGTAGTCCACTCGAGGAAAGTTCTGGCAGCTTCTTTGTGCTTGCTGGCTGCATTCATGCCAATACCGATGTCAGTGTGATCACTGATATAGCATTTGCTATCCGCATCCTTGGCAGGGGGAGCAAAGGCACCGAGTTCGAATTCGGCAAATTCCTGAAAACCCGTGATTTCCCAGGAGCCTGTTGGGTAGATCGCTGCGCGACCCAGTGTGAACAGGTTCTGGCTGTCGGTATAGGATTGCGCCTGATAGCCATTGCCAAGATAGGGGATCCACTTTTCCATCTGACGGAATCCTTCTACAAATGGCTCGTCAGTGAACTTGGCCTCACCCTTGAGCAGCGCCAGACGACCTTCTTCACCTGCCCAGTAAGTCGGGCCGACATTGGTGTAGCCCATGGTGGCCGCTTCCCATTGATCCTTGGTGCCCATGGCCATGGGGATGTAGCTGCCTTCTTCCTTGATCTTGTCGAGGGCCGCATAGAATTCGGCTTCGGTTTCAGGCACCTCGATGCCCAGTTCTGCAAATGCATCCTTGTTGTACATGAAACCGTGGATCACCGAGGCCATCGGAACGCAGAAGGTGGCGTCGCCAGCGTCGGTAGACCAGGCTGCCTTGGCGACGTCAGAGAAGTTCTCCAACCCCGGCAGGTCCTTGATATCGGCCAGGTCGCCGGCATCGTACATGGCGAGAGCGTTATCGAATGGACGACAAGTGATGATGTCGCCAGCGGTACCACCTGCCAGACGCGCATTCAGGGCCGCGTTGTATTCAGTGGCCGTGGTGGGTTTGAACTGGACATCGATATCCGGGTGTTCCGCTTCGAAAGCCGGCAGGATCTTGTCGTCCCAGATGGCCTGGTCCTCTGCACGCCAGCTCTCAATGGTGATGACGGTTTTGTCGGCCAGGGCAATGCCTGACAGACTGATGCCGACAACCATTGCTGCCGTGTTCAGTACGAATGCACGCATGAAAATCTCCTTGGTATCTTGTTCCTGCCAATCGGTAGCTGGATACTATCGCCTTTGCGATCGTGCGTAAAATCAAACTTCGACGCTAACTGGCCGTACTTTGTTCACTCGCGGGTGGCGGTGGTCGGGCAGTTGTCAAGTGTTCATCCGCCTTATCAGCGATAACTCAGGATCAACGGAATGGCAGTGATCATGGCAGTGGATGGCGGCGGCAGCCGTTGTCGCCTGGCGGCTTTCAACGAGGCGGGCGAGGTGCTTGCCCGGGTGACAGTAGACGAGCATGCCAGTCTGTCGCTGGGTGTAAATGAGGCATGGCAACACATCGAGAGCGGCATGGTGCAGTTGCGGCAATTGCTGGCCAGGCCCGAAGGCTGGCTCCCGGAGCGGCTCATGATGGGCCTGGCTGGCTCATTGCAGGAGACGCGACGTTGCGCGTTTCTGGCACTGCTGCCCGAACAAGTGCCAAGCACGCTGGTGACGGACGGGCATGCGCAGTTGATGGGTGCCAGTGCAGGCCGCCCCGGAATCTGTCTGGCCATTGGTACCGGCAGCGTGCTGCACTGGCTGGATGTGGAAGGTAATGCCGGCATGGCTGGAGGCTGGGGCTTTCCGGCTGGTGACGAGGGTTCGGGCGCCTGGCTGGGACTGCGCCTCGTTCAGAGCTACCTGTGGCATTTTGATGGCAGGCGGCAACAGGGCAGTCTCATTGCTGCAGCTGAGCAACACTTCGGCAGCAGTATCTCGGCAGTTCAGCAATGGAGCACTGAGTCAAAATCCGGTGTACTGGCGACCCTTGCGCCGCTGGTCTTCGAGCACGCCGCCAAGGGGGATGCGCTGGCCCTGTCCATACTGCAGGAGGCAACCGGACATGCGCAGGCGTTGATAGCACTGGCTCCGGAGAACCTGCCGGTATATATCGTAGGTGGCGTGGGTGAGCAGCTGCGTGAATCACTAGTGGCGCAGCTGGGTGCGCGTGTGGTGCCGGCCCAGGGCGACGCCTTGGCTGGACTGTGGCAGTTGTCTCAATCACTTCCGGGAGAATCTATATGACACCGACTGAAACCTGCGGCCGCTGGCTGTGTCCGAATGGCTGGTTCAACGGCGTATGTCTGCACGATTCTGTGGTGCAGGCCATGCGACCGGACGCATCTGGCCGCCAGGGCCCCTTGTTCATTCCGGCGCCACTGGATCTGCATGTGCATGGCGGTGGTGGCGCAGATGTCATGCACGGCGACGATGCCTTGCGTACGGTGCTGGCAACGCATGCCCGTCATGGCACAGCGGGTTTGCTGGCAACGTCGGTGACCGCGCCCTTCGAGGTCATCGATGAATTTCTGGCAAGTGTTGCACGGGTGGGCAAGGAGCTTGAGCGCATGGGTGAACACGAGCGTGAGGAGGAGGCAGGGCAGTGGCATGGCGCGCGCCTGCTGGGTGTGCATCTGGAAGGCCCGTTCATCAATCCCGGCAAACTGGGTGCGCAACCGGATTTTCCGGCACCGCTGGATCTTGCGAAACTGGAATCCTGGTTTCAGACAGGGCTTGTCAAGGTCATTACCTATGCACCCGAGCTGGACCACGACTCCCGGGTGCCCTTGTTGTGCAAGCGCTACGGCGTACGTGCGCAGATCGGCCACACCTTGTGCAGCTGGGCAGAAGCAATGCAGGCGCTGGCCGCCGGAGCCGGCATTACCCATTTATACAATGCCATGAGTCCGGTGCTGCACCGCGGGGGTGGGGCGGCGGTTGCAGCGCTTGCCTACGCCACACATGCAGAAGTCATCACCGATGGCATCCATGTCGACAAGGCAGCCTTTGACGCTGCCCGGCGTGCCATTGACGGGCTGTACAGCATTACGGATGCCACTGCGGCTGCCGGCATGCCCGATGGGCAGTATCAGTTAGGCTCACTGACCATCAGCAAGGTCGGTCATCGCGTCGAGCTGCCGAACGGCACGCTGGCCGGAAGCTGCCTGACTCAACAGCGTTCTGTGCAAGTATTGCGCGCCTGGGGGTTGAGCTGGCAGGAGATTGCCGGTTTGAGCAGCACGGTGCCGGCGCAATGGCTGCAACGATCCGACTACGGTGTGATTGCGCCGGAGGCCAGTGCAAGCTGGCTCGAAATCAACAACGACGAGCTGGATGCCCTCTGGCTTAACGGCCGCCGACACGCCCTGGAGACATTGCCTTGAATCGTATGCCCACAGAGAGTATTGATCCTGCGTTGAAAGACCTGGATCTGAAAACCAATGCAGACATTCTTGATGTGTTGCTCGATAGTCAGCAGCGAGCCGTTGACGCGGTGCGTCTTGCCAGAGATGCGCTGGATGTCGCCATCGTGGCTGCAACAGCACGATTACAGACAGGTCAGGGTCGTCTGATTCTGGTCGGTGCCGGTGCGTCCGGACGACTGGCGGTTCAGGATGGCGCCGAGATGTGGCCGACATACGGGTGGCCGCACGAGCGCTTGATACTGTGCATGGCGGGAGGCAAGGATGCGTTGCTGGCCAGTATCGAAGGCGTGGAAGACGATGCCGAGGCGGCCGCAGCCGATGTCGCTGCCGCAAGCGTCGGTCCGCAGGATGTGGTTATTGCCCTTGCCGCCAGCGGGCGCTCACCCTGGACCTGTGCCTGGCTGGAGACAGCGCGAAAAAACGGCGCGCTGACGATCGGTATGGCAAACAACCCGGATACACGCCTGTTGCTGGCGGCTGAGTGCCCGATCTGGCTGGATAGTGGTGCAGAAGTACTGGCAGGCTCCACCCGCATGGCGGCAGGCACGGCGCAGAAGATCGCCTTGAACCTGTTCAGCACCAATCTGATGATCCGCCTGAACCGCACCTATGGCAATCTGATGGTGGATATGGCAGCGGTGAACAAGAAGCTGGACCAGCGGCGAATTCACTTGCTGCAGGGGGTATTGCCGGCGGTCGACGACGAGCAGGCTGCCATTGCCATCGAGGCTGCCAATGGCTGGGTAAAGCTGGCTGCACTGATTGCACTGGGCGACACCAGTGAAGAGGGTCGCCAGCGTCTGGCTAACCATGACGGCTCCTTGCGAGCCGCCATGGCGTCAATCAGATCCTGACTAGCTGGCCAGTCCTTGCAGGGTTTCCTGTACCGGGCCGATCACGGGCTGAATGAGGTCCCCAACGCCCGGAATGGCTGAGACTTTGTCGATCAGTGGCTGCAGGGCGGTAATGCCGTTTTTGACCACAGCGGTAATAGGTCCTTTTGCAGCTTCAGGCAGTCGGGCGATGACATCGCTCATACCACCCAGAGATGACGTGGCTGCCTTGATATCGGGCAGTGCGGCCTTGGCAGAATCCGCATCCGTGATGCTGGACAGGGCTTCTGTCGTCGAGCCGAACATACCTTCGAGACCATCGGTGATCTTGGTCAGATCCACACCGGCAGGCATGGCGTCCTTGGCGGCCTGTAGAGCGTCGGCTGAGACCTCCGTTACCTGCGTGGCCGCATTTTGCGCGTTACTTGCAGCCTCGTTTGCAGAGTCTTTGCCGCAGCCCATGACCACGACCGCGACTAGCGGTAACAACCACTTGTTCAGTTCCATCAGTTTGAAAGACATGTACATCTCCATTGGTTTTACAACATCCGGCACCACACGTTCTGTGCGGTACAAAGGGTTTCTACTGCTGCGAATGATACTACCGCCGATTGGTAACACGCGGAATGTGGTGCTTTGTGATCAATTGTTTACAAACTCTTCATGTACAGAAGTGTGAGTCGCGGATGGCTTTGCGCAGGGGCTGAAGGCGACTGCCATGCGCGAATCTAACCCCTTGTACCTCGTCCGAGGTCAAGCCTTTGCGTTAACGGGTCGATAGCCTTTACGATTCTGCTTTTCTTGCCGCTGCATCTACATGTCAGCATGTTGTCAAACCGACAGGTCGTTACTCATGAAATTCGAAAGTGCTGAGGCAGGAACTGAATTACCCGGCAACGCCCGAATTGACAGTGAAGTTGACTCCGATGGCAACCTGGAATTGCTCGATGCCGGAAAGCGCAGAAACTACCATGACATACGGGCATCGTTAGCCATTATCAATGGCTACAGCCACGCGTTGAAGTCAAGTTTTGATGAACTCAAGGATCAATACGGCGACGTTCTGGAACAGAAGGGCGGAGTATCCGATACTGCCAGTTGTGACCACTTGATGTCTCTGGAAGCCGATTGTCGTTTCTGTCTGTCACGTCTGTGCAGCTCTGTCGAACAACTCAAGCAGAGGCTGGAAGTCGGCGGCGTGTTGCGCGATTCCACACAGGATTAGGATCAGACTGTCATGAGTTCTTCAGCGTCAATGCAAAGTGCAGTTATCCAACCTGTCAACGAGCTTGTTCTGCTTGACGATGACAAGCTGACCGTGGAAATCGTTTCCTGGATACTCAGGAAAACAAGCTTTGCGTCGAAACTTTTCATGGACAACGGAGAAGCTATGGCGTATCTGAAGGTCAAAACGCCACGGCTGCTGGTGGTCGACTTCTATATGCCATGCATGACAGGTCTGGAATTTCTCAGCGAACTGCATGCTTGCACTGACCTTTCTCAGTCGGCGGTCTTTTTGTGCTCGGCGGTTCCACCCCCTGAATCCTCAGGTGAAAGTTTTGCTGCAATGAGCGTAGATATCCTCGAAAAACAGCAGATATGTGACAAGAAGCAACTTGGCATGTTGCTCGAGAAATATCTGGAGCCTTGTGCCGCTCTGGATTCCTGACAGCCTCCCAGGATATAGGCTGTGGTTTAGAGTTCGCTGGAGAGGTCGATAACTGGTCAGGTCGAAGGCTATTTCCAGCTCCGCAGGTAACGATACTGAGACATAGGTTCTATGTTTGATACGCTTCAAGAATTTTTGACAAAGAGTCAGGACAGTCTGGACCAGATGGACCTGGACGTCATTGCACTGGAGCAGAATCCACTGGACCCCAGTGCACTGTCCAGCATGTTCGCGATCATGCACTCGATCAAGGCTGCGGCCAGAGTGCATGGACTCTCTTCGATAGAGAGCGTTGCACACGCTGGCGAGGGTCTGCTGGATAAACTGCGTTCTGGAACGCATTCGCCCAATGAGGAAATTACGCGCTTGCTGCTTGATCTGGCAGATGGCATCCGGGAACAGGTAGAGCTGGCAGCGACATCGGACAATGAAGAGGCAGACTACAGTAAATTGATCAGCAGGCTGAAACTGACCAGTGCGCCGACTGAGGTTGCTCAACCCGTCGATAGCGTCGTGGAAGAGGTGGAAGATGAGCCTGTCGTGATTGAACTTGACGACGAGATGAAAGAGGTGCTCAAGGACTTTCTGCAAGAAAGTTACGAAAACCTTGACCGCGTTGACAGCGAACTCATCGAGCTGGAAGAGCAGCCGAACAACCGTGAAATGTTGTCTTCGATTTTCCGTTCAATGCATACCATCAAGGGTACTTGCGGTTTCTTCGGTTTTGACAAACTGGAGAAAGTGACGCATATCGGCGAAAATCTGCTGGTCAAGCTGCGTGATGGCGAATACAGCATGACCGAAGAAATCGCCAATGGCTGCTGGCGATGGTAGATGCCGTTCGCGCCATGCTGGATGAGATTTCAGAACATGGGCATGATGGACGTGAGCGTTACGCTCCGCTTATCGAACAATTGAGTGAGCTCAAGGATCACGGCAAGATGCTGGGTAGTGCTACCTCTTCTACGGCTGCGCCGGCACCCAGCACGAAATCTGAAGACGTAGCCATTGGCGAACACGCACACGTCTTCGGTGTCGATGACGCCATTGAAGACAAGCCGGGTCAGACATCCGCGACCGTTGTAACCCCCATACCGAAAAAGCCCGTTGATACTCCCGCGGCTCCCGCAAAAGCCAGCGAAAAACCGGGCGCGGATATGGCGGACAAGGGGCACTCCAGTGCGGTTGAAGCGTCGATTCGCGTCGATGTGCCTGTGCTGGATGCATTGATGAATCTGGTGGGCGAACTGGTGCTGGCGCGTAATCAGATTGTCGAGTACGTCGGGTCTCATGAAAACACACAGGTAGTGGCTGCGGCACAGCGACTCAACCTGATTACCAGTGAGCTGCAGGAAGGCGTCATGCAGACCCGCATGCAGCCCATACACAGTATCTGGGCGAAACTGCCGCGGGTTGTACGTGACTTGTCCCGAGCCTGCGGAAAACAGATTCGTGTGGAGATGGAAGGCAAGTCCACGGAACTGGACAAGAGCCTGATAGAGGCCATGAAGGATCCGATCACGCACCTGGTCAGAAACTCGGTAGACCATGGTATCGAAAG
>RCMY010003350.1_pt1 | contig 14219 bp, 10 predicted proteins | sample 2041341 | NCBI WGS metagenome assembly RCMY01 (sample SAMN09708234, study PRJNA481090) | Marine sediment metagenome, whole genome shotgun sequencing project.
TCTATAGTGGAAATGCGCGACAAGATTGCAGGCGAGATCGGCCTCACCGTTTTACCTACAATGCTCGAACTATTTAAGAAGCATGGGGTGGCGCAATTTACAGAACACAAAGTGAGTAACATTACTGTGGGTGAATTAATCTGCGAAGCCCCGAATGGTAATGTCGTAAAAATTCCGTGCGACTATGTTGTGATGGCGAGTGGCTCGCATCCCGAGAAATTCGACACGACAGCTCTGAGCGACCGCGGCATTTCGGTTGTCAAAGTAGGCGATTGTTCAATGGTTTCCAATATTTCGCATGCTATCAAAACTGGATATGATGCAGCCAATGCACTTTAAAATATTGATGATACTCGTAAGGAGTTTGATGGAACTGATCTAATGGTAACGGTATAAATAAGAACGGAAATCTTCCATCAATAAATACCGAATTAAAGAAATTAGAAAAGAAATGAAAATACTGGTGGTGTGAGGGGTGCACTCCGTCATTTAATGGCGGAGCCATCCACTCGATTGTGCGTCGTACTTTTCCCACGTAACAGGATTTGGCTCTTTCGTTCTCCTTTATAGTCAACCATTCTCAATATTATTTCTCTAATCAATTCATTAAGTAGATGAAAGGTTATCAGTCCCTCTCGACCTTCGCCTATCTCGCCTCTATGAACAGTTTTATGTCTGACAACGTCAATTAGTTTTTCTATTTCGTGAGTTATGGAAATATCAAAATCGCTAATAATGCGATACATCTTGTCCGTTGTTTGCTTCAGATTATTCGCAATCCGTACAGGAATAGATACCATCTAAACATTGCTATCGTAATTTTTTCTTTAAATCACTTTCATTTGTCGAGATTGCAGTTTTAAGAACCAGCTTATACCCTCCAGTTCAGACACGTAAAACTTAATTTACGCGCTAAAAGTATACGCCCCTGAAAACAAACTATCTTAAAATAATAATATGAAAAAGAACACAACGGGCAAAAGCCCTGAATTGATTGCTTCTTTTGAACATACGTTCAAAATTGAAGTTTACGTCCCTGTATTTGAACCAATGGCATCTTTGGGTGTAATAGACACCAAAACCCTGGCCAAGGGTTCGCATAGAATAGAAATAGGCCATATGAGCGGTGGCTGTTGTCGGAAGCTTGTATACGCAATTTTAGAAAAAGGGACAGTAACCAGAATCGAGGCCGAAGAATGCAAGGAGGACGGAACGGAAGTTTCCAAGGAAGCAAAGGAGATTTTCGAATATGTACTGAAACTGCCCGAATTACAGGGTTCTTGGGAACCTATGCCGGTAAAAAAATTCTTCGCCATGGCCAAGAACGGAAGTTATCCGCCCAGGGCAGGTACGGGTGCGGGATGTTTTTATATTTGCGCCGGGGAGTATTGCCTTTTTTGCTGCGCCCCCAGTCCTACTAGGCCAAATATTAGCTGTTGGATAGAAAGAAGGAAACCGGACGTAATTATGTAGAATTAGATAATTCTGATCTACTGCTATGGCACAGATTTAAGAACATTTTAAATGGCCATTTTTTGGGACGGTTTACTGACCGCATTTAGGTTCGTTCTTATTGTGTTGTGCATAGAATCGTACTATCCACACATTTTCTATATAATACGAACGAAATAAATAATATCTTCAATCAAAATAATTTCGATTAAACCTAACAACACTTAAAGTATAAAAAAGCTTGGATGCAAACACCGATGATATCGGGGGCGCCATTCGCTTTATTGTGGTGCGGAAAGGGCACATAAGGCTGTATCGTGGCAAAAAAAAATATTCCGAACTCGCAATTTTAGGATAAGGGTAGTTGTTGACGGCACCGACTTGATTCAAGTCCTGTTCTTAGGAATCCATGGAACAGCATTGCTTCATTGGACAGGGACTGACCGTTTCGAAAACGGGCCGGTGCCGTCGGGTACATACGAGCATTAAATTACAGGCTGTTCCAAATATCCCGGATAGCCTCCAAACATCTATAATATGAAAAGAAAGGGATTTATTACAGTTCTTCTTGGGTTGACTACGATGCCATTTTGGGCATTTAGACCAAATGAAAAAAAGATTGCAGGAATAGACAAGGGTTTTAAAGTAAACGCCGGCGAAGGTTGCATACATGGCCATCTAAAATTAAAAGGCGTAAATGCAAATATTTTGGATTTAAAAATTTCCGGAAACGATACCGATGGAGGACTGGGAATTTTTGAGCAGACTTCCGTATCGCAGGGAAAAGGCACTCCGCTACATGTTCATCATTTCCAAAATGAAGTTTTTTATGTAATCAAAGGAAAATATTTCTTTAAAGTTGGCAACGACGAATTTCATTTATCAGCTGGGGACAGTATTTTTTTACCCCGGAAAGTTCCACATGCATGGACACAGGTTTCAAAAAAGGGTAAAATGACAGTTACATTCCAACCAGCAGGGAAAATGGAGAACTTTTTTGTAACCGTCGCTGCACTGAATCATGAGCCTACGAAAGAAGAGATGGCAAGGATATTTAAGGACAATGAAATGAGTGTGGTTGGACCTCCGTTGAAAATTGATAATTAATAAAATCTGATGCATCCCAGGTTGACAGCTGTGGGACATGGGGGAATGGTTTACAACTGGACAAAGGGATTTTAATTTTGAAAAGAGTCCCAAAAAAATAGTTTTTAGGAAGATATATAAAATTCATTGGTATACTTAATCCCACCTATAATTAGACTTTGCAAAAAACCCAATTAGTTTACTTTAAACGGTGGTTTATGTTTGAACCACCTAAGTAAAAGGATCGAAACCCGAGCAGGGGATCTGACCCTCGAGGGCCGGATATCCTGCTTGCGGATTATGTATTTCTAACGAAAGTTGTGTATTCGTATTTACCGATTTGTCTGTAGTTTTATATACCGATAACAACTCAACTATAAAAGGCAATGATCTTATCATTTCGAATCTTTTTATCTTTCTATCTAGCAACATAATACATTTGCTTATACTTCGTATATTTATATACACTAATCATGTGCCGACAAAATTATGTCTGCTTGCAGATGTGAGTGTTTTTGGCAGCTGTATCTTGGTATGCAATACAAGAAATTCAAACCAGATAAGTCCCTTTTCGATTTTGTACTATGCTATTTTATTTGGGAGGGTCAAGCGGAAAAGGCTATCGACATTGAAAGCCCGCCTAGTGCCTTATGTTCTTTAGTGTTCAATCTTGCCGAGCCATATTTTATATCCAACAGTAAATATGATAAACAAAAAGTGCCTAAAACCTTTGTGACCGGCCAAGCAATCAAGAACTACACCCTGCATTTACATGGTGAAATAAAAATAATCGGCGCGGTTTTAAAGCCTGTTGGCCTATTTCATTTTTTTAATATTCCCATGTATAATTTAACTGGGGAGCGTGTTGATTTTTCAGTAATCGACCCAGACCAAAGCGAGTCGTTGTTCAAGAAAATCAAAATGGTCAGTACTGATGTCGACCGGATCAAATTTATTGAAGACTATCTTTTAAAACTGCTTCAGTCAGCTAATAATGCAACTGGCGATATCATCTCCGCTGCCAATGAAATTTATGAACAGCGTGGTCAAAACAATGTTTCGGAAATAATGGAAGAGGTTCTCATGAGCCGAAGAAGTTTCGAACGTAGATTTCTAAATGAAGTAGGGGTCAGCCCGAAAGTATATGCCAAAATCAGAAGGTTCGGTTATACCTGTAAACTAATGGCCGGCAAACGCGATGTTAACCTTATGGATGTACTTTGCGAAGGCGGTTATTATGACCAAAGCCACTTTATAAAGGATTTTAAATATTTCTCAGGGCGTACGCCACGAATCTACGTGAAAACCAATACCGAGCTTGATAACTACCTCGACCACATTTCCGTTGTTGAAGCACGACTTCAATTTGGTAAATAATGCACATTGCTATTTTTCTGCTAAATAGATAGGTAGGCTTATTTTGTCGCATTCTTACAATTTTCCTACAACTACTGGCTATATATTTGATATATAACAAATACTAAAAATCATGAAAGCACTAAAACACGAAAACCTAGATCCTCTATTTATTGCATGGAAAAACAGAACCGTTGACTTTATGAAAGCCTATCAAGAACAAAACGTTGAAAAAATGCTGTCGAATTGCAGTGCCGATTGCACAGTGGCGTTTTTACCCCTTGGCGAAAGTGGTAAGGGTAATGTTAATGAAGTAGGTAAGGCAATTTGGAGCAATATTATCGACTGTTTTCCGACTATTGATAATACCGTGAATTCCGTCGTTTTAGAAAATGGTAATGTACGATGTGAGGCATCAGTGAGAGGTAAGCAGGTCAAAGACTTTGCTGGCCTTGTATCAAAGGGCTATACCTTTATAGAAGACCATATCTTTATTTTCAAATTGGATGAAGCGGGTGTTATCGAAAACATTTCCATCAATTGGGACCATGAAAGTCTAGTACGCCAATTAACTTCTGGAATAAATTCAAAATCAGCAAAGATGAATACAGCTGAAAGAAGAGAATTGCTTCGGAAAATTGCTTCAGATTACGTAGTTAAAGGGCTTGGTGGTAAGAATTTTGATGCCATAGCGTATGATGAATATATCGAGTTGCGCGCACCCATTAACCCGAAGGGTTCGCAAGAACCGATGGTAGGTCGTTCTATGATTAGAATGAACTGGTGGGCGCCGCTGCCGACATTGATTTCTGGCACGGAATTACTCGATATATTTATTAATGAAGATTTGAGTGCGGTAACGGTCGAATTCCATTGTCATATTGATAATCCTAAATGTACCCTACGTATTGTTGACCGATTTGTGGTCAACGATTTTGGTAAAATAATAAAGCAAGAAAACTTTTTTGACCCAAGGGCTATTACCAATACGAGTTGATTAAAACTTCCTACCTATTTCCAGATAAATCTTTTAAGTACAACATAGGTGCAAATTTTTAAAACATAATAATGTAGAAACTCAAGTCAAACATTATGAAAACAAATATGAAGCTTTTTCTTTGCACAATGATTTTTAGCCTATTCTTTTTTGCATGTAAGAAACCTGACAAAAACTAACCCGTAATAAGCCCTGATGAAATATTACTGTAGAACCTAGTTTGGATAAAACTTGAGATGGGGTGGCTATTTCGGAGTGATGGTGCCACCCATTTCGGTGAAATGGTGCCACTTTGAGAGATACTGCAATTATAGTTAAAAATTTGTTTTTATTCCTTCTTTAAAATTCCTTTTCTTAGCGATTCCCCTTTGAGGTCGATCCTATGTGCGGTGTTTACGATGCTGTCCAGAATGGCATCGGCATTATGCAATACTTCACATAACGCCGATGCAATATTGGTTAGACTGGCACACACAGCCCATAGAATAAATATCAAGGGTGAATCAATGCGTAAAAAACTAAAAAATAAACAGTAAATTTAACCACAAAGGAATCGACTTTGAGCACTTAGTTTGCTATGCTCACTTTCATCCGGCGCACGTGGTTCACTTTGACCGGCTCATCCACTGTCGGACGTAGGCCCTCAGATATTGTTCATCATAAATCGTTTTGGTGTTTTTTTTTGCATTTGGTATATCCCTAGACATGATTTATAGGATTGTTCGGGATGTAGTTGCTCGCAGGGATATTTTAAAAGTATTGATGTCTGACTATTTATTTTAGTGACAGAATTAAAAAATGGCTTATCATAAACCAATGCAAATACAAAAAGGATTTTTTATAGTGATGATTATGATGTTTTACGGCTCGTTGTAGCACTGCGACAATGGATAGCTGTGGTAGAATTTATCATTGCTCGACGTTGTTAAAGCCTAAATGTTATGTATTTTTGAGCAAAATTTGGGCCGAATTGGTATCAGAAATTATAAGGTTATCCTGGAATTTTATAGGAATAACACCTTTGAGATCTTGTTGGCCCATTATCTCCTGATATTTGAACTCATTATTGCGATAGCAATCGTAAGGGCAAAAACCGAAGTACCAAAAAGCTAATCGATAAGTAGCGCGACGGATAAAATCCACCTGAATATGCATTTACCACTTTTAGAGGATTTTTTGATTTTACTCGGCTTCTCGGTCGTCGTTGTATTTGTACTTCAACGTTTGAAATTGCCCTCTATCCTAGGGTTTTTGATTACTGGGATTTTGATTGGACCCCATGGCTTGGGGCTGGTTAACGAAACCGAAGAAATAGAGATAATTTCGGAAATAGGGGTCATATTACTTTTGTTCGTCATCGGTATGGAACTGTCCATTAAACAACTGATTTCGATAAAGAATACCGTCTTCATTGGGGGAGCATTGCAAGTAGGCCTGACGGTTGTTGTAGCAGGGTCGTTCTATTATTTCCTTGGCAACCCTTGGCAGGAATCCCTCTTTGTAGGATTTCTGTTTTCACTTTCAAGTACGGCCATTGTGCTCAAGGTATTGCAAGATAGAAACGAAATTTCATCACCCCATGCACGTAACGCACTAGCCATCCTTATTTTTCAGGATATCATCGTGGTGCCCATGATGCTCTTTACTCCCATAATAGCTGGTCAGACCGACAATGTATTGGAAAGTGTCCTTATGCTGATCTTGAAATCGGGGATAGTCATCGTTATCACCATCGTTAGTGCAAGGTATCTTGTGCCAAGGTTGATGCACCTTATTGCGAGAACAGGCAGCAAGGAACTCTTTTTGATAACGACCATTACCATTTGTTTCGCCGTGGCCTTTTTAACCTCGAAAGCCGGACTTTCATTGGCATTAGGGGCATTCCTTGCGGGACTGATTATTTCAGAATCGGAATACAGCCATCAAGCAACGAGTATTATCCTGCCCTTTCGGGAGTTGTTCACCAGTTTCTTTTTCATATCCGTAGGTATGCTGTTGAACCTCCAGTTCTTTGGACAGCACTTTATTACCATACTTCTTATCGTATTGGCCGTTTTTTTGCTCAAATCCATAATCGCAGCCTTGGCCGTAGCTGTTTTAAAATATCCGCCGAGGACGTTTTTGTTAACCGGACTTGCCCTATTTCAAGTAGGTGAATTTGCATTTATCCTTTCAAAAGTAGGTATCGAAAATGGATTATTGGACGATAGGACGAACCAGTATTTTTTGGCCGTATCCATTGTCTCGATGCTTCTTACACCTTTCGTTATTATCTTCTCTGAAAATATAGCATTCGGAATGATGCGGTTCAAACCCATTAATAAGATGAACAAAAATACCAATTCATCAGATGACCTGTCGGACCTTACGGTTACTGAAAGGCTGGAAAACCATTTGGTCATAATCGGATACGGTATAAATGGAAGTAATCTTGCAAAGGCAGCAGTATTTAGCAATATCCCACATACGATAATTGAATTTAATGCAGAAGTAGTAAAAATTAAGCGCGAGGAAGGTGTGCCGATTATATTCGGGGATGCCGCCCAGAACCATATTCTTGATCTTGTAAATCTTTCCAGTGCCCGTGTGGTCGTTGTAGCTGTTTCCGATGCGATTGCCACAAGAGATATTATACGCAGTGTCCGTTCGATTAGCCGGTCCGTTCATTTAATCGTACGGACAAGGTACGTAAAGGAAATTTCGGAACTGATTGCCCTCGGGGCCGACGATGTGATACCTGAAGAATTCGAAACCTCCATAGAGATTTTTGCAAGGACCTTGCATAATTTCCTTGTCCCAGAAGATGATATCGAATACTTTATAGAAATGACCAGATCTGACAATTATAGCATGTTCAAGAACAAAAAAAGTATTCCAAGGACATTCAGACCGACCAATTTCCCGGACTTCAACATCTCCTGCCTAAAAGTAAAAACGGACAATAGTGCAATCGTTGGAAAGACGCTTGGTGAACTCAACATAAGGGATCAGTTCGAGGTAAATATATTGAGCATTATGAGGGACGATAAGATGATAAGCAATGTAGGCCCCAGTGAAAAATTGCTTAGACATGATATGCTCTACATTAAAGGGAATAAACTCAAAATCGACAAATTTAGAGAATCGATTGAGTGAAAGTTAATTAGAATAAAAAACCAATCCAATCTTTGGGAATAGTAAGCTTCTCAATTTTATATTTGGTTAAATCTTTTGCGCAGCTAAAAAGTACCGACTAATTCAACGATTAAATATAATCGACCTGAATTATATGCAACATTCCACCCGTTGTTGATGACTGCCGCAAATACTTCATTGGGCGTCAGAAACTGATGCCTTTTTCTGGGCCTGTTGATTAACATGTTTGCGCCCTTTTAACAGCTTCTTTCTCTATGATGTCAAAGTTGTAAGTATTTCGTATTCTTTGCCTTAAATCGTCCCAGTAATTAAGAGGAGCCGAATGATCATTGGTAAAATTGAAAAAGATGCTTATAATTTCGTCAGAATTGATACGTGTACGGAATAGATAATCAGGTCGATTCACACGGATAGATTAAAAATGGAGGTAGATAATACTCCAAATGAGTAATGCTGATTAATCCAAAAATAGTCATCATTATGAGAGTTTCAATCTTTTAAAAAGAGCGGCAAGCTCGTCGTATTCAGAACCTCCTTCATAACAAAATAACTCTCCATTTGCCGAATATTCTTAATGGCCGCTAATTTTTTAAAGTTAAACTCATGGTAATGATCAATATCTCTGGTATACACCTTTAATTGAAAATCGAAGGCGCCGGTGATGTGAAGGCATTCGACAACTTCTGGAATCTTCTTTATTTCATTCATAAAAACATGGGCGCCTTCCCCGGAATGCTTCTCGATACTTACCATGACCAGCACCATAACATGTAATCCCAGTTTTTTTCTATTCAACAAAAACACCTTTTTCCGTAAAAGCGCCGCTGCGTTCAGTTTCTTGATGCGTTCATAAACGGGCGTCACAGTAAGATTGGTGGCCTCCGCAATCTCTTTATTACTGATATTGGCATTTTCTTGCAAAAGTGATAATATTTTTAGGTCTTTGGTGTCAAGTCTCATTATACAGTAATTTTAAACTAATAATAATGTATTTCAGAAAAAATTCGGAATTAAACTAAGGCTAATTAGTCCAATCGTAGAATAATTTTCTAAAAATAAAATATTTTAAGTATAAAATGTTCATTTAAATCATTATTACGGTAAATTCGTGCTGATACTTCGGTTCCAGTCCATAATATTTGATAGGCTTTTGATTTGCTTAATTAACCAACGAAACACTAAAAGTATGAGAACACTATTTAGGCAGTGGAAATTTATTTCTTTCCAGCCAAAATCCGATCTGAAAATAGGGCTTACTGCCTTTTTGGTAGTTGCTTCTTTACTACCGGTCCACGCCGTGGAGCTACATAGTGAAAAGTCCGGAAATACGGGAAAAATTGAAATCGTCAATCTTGAATTTGTCCCTAATCAACAATTCGAGGTCAAGGGTACGGTCTTAGATCAGGAGGGCTTCCCTTTACCCGGGGCGAACGTTCTTGAAAAGGGAACATCTAACGGTGTGCAAACCGATTTCGACGGTAATTTTTCACTGACAGTTACCAATCAAGACGCTATATTGGTAATTTCCTATATTGGTTTTACAAAAAAGGAAATCCCTATAAATGGCCAGACGGATATTGAAATTAATTTGGAAGAAAGTGCAACGGGACTGAGCGAGGTCGTGGTCACGGCACTAGGTATCAAACGCGAGAAAAAGTCCTTGGGCTATGCATCCCAGGAATTGAATACCGAAGAGGTAACGGCTGCCAGGGAACCCAATTTATTGAATAGTATTTCGGGCAAGGTAGCGGGACTCCAGGTAACGAACAGTCCTTCGGGAGTAGGCGGTTCGGCCCGGGTTTCCATTCGTGGGGATGCCTCGCTGAATATTAACGGAAACTCCCCTTTGTTCATCGTAGACGGTACACCGATTAGTAACGAAATCGTAGGTTCTTCCGGTTCGGGCACGCAGGACGTTGATTATGGGAACGGGGCATCCGAGATAAATCCGCAGGATATTGAATCCATAAATGTGCTGAAAGGTCCTGCTGCGGCGGCCCTGTATGGTTCGCGCGCCGCCAACGGAGCGATTATTATTACCACTAAAAAGGGAAGCTCTAGAGATGGAAGACTCGGTATCTCCATAAACTCCGGGGTAACCATAGAAAATGTATTGTTGATGCCAGACTGGCAAAATGTATACGGTCAAGGAAACGGCGGCCAATTCGCTTTTGTCGACGGTAGCGGTGGCGGTACTTCCGATGGTGTGGATGAAAGTTGGGGACCAAAATTAGACACGGGCCTGAACATTCCGCAATTTGATTCTCCGCGTACCGATGGCACGCGAGGTGGAGATTTGGATAGTGATGCACCCATTACAGCCACCCCATGGGTTTCTCAACCTGACAATACGAAAGATTTTTTCAACACGGGGTATACGAAGACCAACAGCATCTCGATCTCGAAATCCGGAGACTTGGGAAACATCCGTTTTTCCTATCAAAATTTAGATCAGGAAGGTATCGTTCCGAATACCGACCTTAAAAGAAACAGTTTCAATGTAAGCAGCGGCCTGAACCTCACCGATAAGGTGACCATCAACACCAATATCAATTATATCAAATCCGATAGTGGCAACAGGCCTTCCATCAGTTATGGCACTGAAAGCGTCATGTATCTTTTTATATGGTACGGGCGGCAATTGAATACGGATAGTCTTAGGGATTACTGGGCGGCCGGGCAGGAAGACCTGCAACAGTTCAACTATAACTACAACTATCATGACAATCCATTTTTCAACGTTTTTGAAAATACCAATTCGCAGGATAAGGACAGGGTTTATGGTAATGTTAGCATGAACTATAAAATCAACGAAAATTGGAACGTCCTTCTTCGAACGGGAAGGGATTTCTATAGCGAACTCAGGGCTAAAAAGCGTGCTTTCAGTACCCAGCGTTTCCCTTTGGGATACTATAGGGAAGATGATGTGTTTTTCGAGGAATCCAATACCGATTTCCTAGTATCCTATGACAAGACGTTCAACGAAAAATTTAACATCAATATCTCCGCAGGCGGAAACCAAATGCGACGCAACCAGGATTATAAGCAGACGGTAGCTCCCGAACTGATCAATCCGGGAATCTATTCGTTCAACAATACCCGTAGGCCTTTGGAAGTATCGGTCAATAACAACGAAAAACGCATCAATAGTCTTTATGGTTTCGCCCGGATGGCCTATGACGATAAACTATATCTAGACATAACCGGAAGAAATGACTGGTCTAGCACCTTGCCGACGAACAACAATTCTTATTTTTATCCTTCCGCGACCTTGAGCGCCATTGCAAACGATATTTTTACTATGCCCGAGTTTGTGTCCTTTGCCAAATTTAGGGCGGCCTATGCAGAGGTCGGGAACGATACGGATCCCTATCGACTGGCTAGTTTCTTCACCAATGAAACCCCTTTTGGCGATAATCCAGTATTAACCGAATCCCGCTTGATACCCAACGCGGATTTGAAGCCCGAAATCACATCATCCTATGAGTTTGGCGTGGATTTGCGACTGTTTCAAAGTCGGATTAATCTAGATGCGACCTATTACGATGGCAGGACCAAAAACCAAATCATCCCCATAAGTACTGATATTTCAAGCGGATACACCAGTAAACTAATCAATGCAGGGGAAGTTCGTAATTATGGCTTCGAGGCCATTCTTAACCTAGTGCCGATCCGTAACGATAATTTTACTTGGAACAGTACGTTCAACTTTTCCAGAAACAGAAGCGAGGTTACCGATTTAGGAGGTGTGGATTATACCTTGACCGAAAGAAACAATGTTTTCATTCAAGCCAGGGAGGGAGGCTCTATAAGTGCTGTTTATGGAAGGGGTTTTCAAAGGGTCGAAGATCCGAACAGCGAGTTTTTGGGTCAGTTAATCATTGACAGCAATGGCATTCCATTGCGTACCGATGATTTGGTCTATCAGGGTGATTACGCGCCTGACTACTCCCTTGGCATTTTGAACAGTTTTAAATACAAAGCCTTCGATCTCGGGTTTTTGTTCGATATCCGACAAGGGGGTATCGTTTCGTCTTTTACAAAGATCATCGGCTCCACAGCGGGACAGTTAAAGGAAACATTGGAAGGGCGGGAAACGGGCATAGTTGCCGAAGGAGTGCAGGAAACGGCGCCGGGGGTATATACCCCTAACACCATCAATGTCGATGCCCGAACCTATAACAACCGTTACTATGAACGTGATAACATAGAGGCCGCCAAATATGACGCATCCTTTACGAAGCTACGGGAGGTCACCTTGGGGTATTCGTTGCCCCAACGTTTTATCGACAAACTTCCATTCACGAAAGCGCGGTTTTCTTTGACCGGAAGAAATTTAGTGCTTTGGACGGATAACCCACACTTTGACCCTGAAACGGCGGCGCTTGCGGGCGGCACTTTACAACCGGGAATAGAGAACATGTCATATCCCAGCACCAAATCGTACACCTTTAATTTGCAAATTGATTTTTAATACCACATAAGATGAAAAACATACAGAAAACAATTGCAGTATTTTTCATTGCCATATTCGGGTCGGCCACCTTTTTGGGTTGCACCGAAGACTTCGAAGAGATCAACCAAAATCCGAACTTTCCCGAACAAGCCTCGCCAGAACTTTTGCTGCCCGGAGTTATGCGTAAAATGGCCTATAATTGGGGAAGTCAGGGTTGGGAAGAAGGCTTTACGGTAGTGCAGTACGGTGCCAGGCTTCAGTTCACTTCCGGTGATCGATACAATTGGTCGCCATCGAACAATCCTTATTTTGACGCCTATGATAGTATGCGCGACATAGAGAATGTTTTAAGGGATACCAAGGAAAATCCCGATCAGCAAAATTATTATGGGGTGGGCCTAATTATTAAGTCATGGATATATTCCTATTTGACCGATGCCTATGGTGATGTTCCCTACACCAATGCCACGAAGGGAATCACTGACGATAATATCACACCCGAATTCACTCCGCAGCAAGAAATTTACAATGGATTACTGGCGGATTTAAAAAGTGCGAATCAAATTTTGACCGGTGAGGATAATATTTCGGGGGATATACTATACGGTGGTGACGTGAATAAATGGCGCAAATTTGCCAATTCACTTCGTTTGCGGCTTTTGATGCGCATAAGCGATGTGGATAATGCAACGGCAATGGCCGGCATGAACGAAATTGCCAACGACACGGACACCTATCCTATTTTTGAGGGGAATGTCGATAATGCCGCTATCCAATGGAATTCGGATGATCCACAGCCCAAATTTGAAACACGTTCCGGAAGTTTTGACGAGGTTAGGTTGAGCTTGACCTTGGAAACCCGTTTAAAGGCTTTGAACGACAGACGGCTGATTGTATACGCACAGCCTACATCGGCATCGGGACAAGGTATTTTTTCGGAGAATTTAGATGATTACGTAGGTATGCCCAACAGCTTGGACGATGCCGCTGCACTGGCCTATAGTCCTTCAGGAGACCCTACCAAAGCGGGATCCAATTTTATTTCCCGTTTGGGAGTGTTGCTGACCTGTCGCGCCTGTGACGAAGAAAATGCATCCCCCACGGCCTCCCAGACCATACTCATGGATTATCCGGAACTTCAATTTATTTTGGCGGAAGCGCGGGAACGGGATTTTATTTCCCTTGGTGATGCCGCGCAATATTATGAAAACGGGATACGGGCTTCATTTGGATATTATACAGAGCGAATTATCGCCGGTGGATGGAGTGAAATAGCTACCGGTCTTCAAGAATTTGATTTGGATGGGTATATCGCACAGACCGATGTGGTCTATACAGGATCTACAACAGAAAAATTGGAAAAATTGGCCCTTCAGAAATGGATAGCTCTCTTTTATACAGGCTTTGAAGCATGGTCCGATTGGAGACGAACGGGTATGCCCGAAATCGTACCGGGCAAAGATGCTGCCAACAACGGACAAGTTCCCGTACGTTTCCTATATCCAAATGATGTGAAATCGACCAACAATGCCAATTATCAGGAGGCCGTAAACCAGATAGGCGGGGATGATTTAAATACTAGACTTTGGTGGGATGTGGATTAAATCATCTATGAAAATGAATTCTAAATGTTTTGTGCTTATTGTAGGCTTGATTTTTCTGACCCAGGTTCAGGCCCAAGAGAAAAATCCGAAAATGGTGGTACAACCCTATCTTCAGAATGCTTCACCAAACGCC
>RCMY010003352.1_pt1 | contig 14204 bp, 13 predicted proteins | sample 2041341 | NCBI WGS metagenome assembly RCMY01 (sample SAMN09708234, study PRJNA481090) | Marine sediment metagenome, whole genome shotgun sequencing project.
GAAGAAGGTCTGGTCGATCGTTGCAACGTCACCACCGGGCGCGCGCACGCCGAGCATCCGGACATAGCTGGCGTTGATGTAGCAGTAGCCACCGAACACGCTGAGGATCGTCATCGGTTCGTCATCGGCGAAATCACCTTCGGCGACGAGGCCCATCCGGACGAACGCCTCGCGCCATCCGTCCTCGGCGGCTTGGCCGATCAGGCCCCAGGTGAACGGCAGGACGACTTCGGGGAACACCTCACCGACGTTGCCCCGCGTATAGAGGGGCCACTTGATGCTCGGCGGGTTGTCGGTTTCCCAGATCTTGTTCACGGTGACTCCCGTGCTCATTGCGCTGCTGCTTCGCCCGGTTCGGCGGCATCTGCTGCGGTCTCCCACTCGGGCGGGAACTTGACCCCGAGGAGCGCACCCTCCACGAGCCGACGCGGCGCATTGTTGAGAGCGTGGTATCCGCCGTACCGTTTGGGCAGCCGAACGAACCGCTTGTCGGCCTCGATTGCGTCGACGGTGGCGCCGACCAGCTTCTCGACGGAGAGCTTGGGCAGGAACCCGAGCCGTCGAAAGCGCTTCAGTCCCGCGGCGGCGAATGGTTTGCCCGCATTGTCGAGGCGCTCCCACATCTCGGTGAGAACTGGGCCAGGACTGACGACAGTGAGGCCGATGGGGGTCGCTTTCAATTCGATACGAAGTGTTTCGGTGAAGTTGGTGAGGCCGGCCTTCGAACCGGAGTACGCCGCGAGGCCGGGAAACGGAATCGCCCCAGCGACTGAGGACATTTGCACGATGTGGCCGCTTCCGCGTCGCAGCATGTGCGGCAGAACGTCGCGAGTCAGCATCAGCGGGGCTTCGAAGTTGAGCCGGGCAAGCGCCCTGACTTCGTTGCGGTCCGCGGTGGCGAAGCTCGTGCTGGTCTCGATGCCGGCGTTGTTCACCAGGACATCGATGTGACCCAAGACATCGAGACACCGCGGGATGAAGGAGTCCACCTCCGCAGCGACGCCCAGGTCAGTCACGAGGTAGTCACCGACGATGGGGTCAGCGACCGCGCGCAGCTTCGCTTCCGAACGCGCCGCGACCAGGACTCGAGCCCCTCGCTCGGCGAACTCGTGGGCGAGCCCGGCGCCGATACCCGCCGAGCCTCCCGTGATCACGACATGTTTGCCATCGAGGTCCATGTATGTGCTCCGATTCCTGGGTGGTGGGCGCGCGCTTGCGGTCAGGACTGAACGGTTGCGAGATCGACGGGGATGTTTCGCGGGCCCCGGATTTGGCCGTTCGTCCACGTGGTCTTTTTGGTCTCGTCGATCGAGAACGTCGGGAATGCGCGGACCCACTCGTGGAACGCGATTTTCATCTCGAGTCGAGCGAGGTTGGAACCGAGACAGCGGTGAATTCCGAGCCCAAACGCCACGTGACGATTCTGCTCGCGATCGATCTGGAACTCTTCCGGGCTGTCGAACGCCGCCGGGTCGTGGTTCGCCGCCGGGAACGTGACGAGCACCTGCTCACCCTTGCGGATCGGACAGCCTGAAATCTCGGTGTCGCCAATGACCTTGCGCCCCATCGTCACCGGCGCGTAGTACCGCAACACCTCTTCGGAGAAGGTGAGCCAGACCATGTCATCGGGGTCATCGACCACTGCTGCGAGTCGGGCAAGATCCTCGGGATGGGTTGCGAGATGCCAGAGCCCCGATCCAATCGCACTCCATGTCGTGTCGATCCCGGCAAGCAACAACAACAGGAGGTAGCCCAGCTTCAGTTCCTGGTCCACGGGCTGTCCGTCGATTTCGGCGTTCGTGATGAGTGATGCGAGGTCGTCTTCGGGCTGTTCCGCACGACGCTCGAGAAGCTCCGCGAAATACGCTCGCATTTCTGCAGTCACTTCCTCGCGCACCCGGTTGTCCCGCGGAGCGATCTGGAAGTTGCGGTAGATCCAATCCCTGAACAGCTCTGCATCGCTGTCCGGCACGCCGATCATCTGAGCGATTCCGTGCACGGGGATGTGCTGCGAATACTGCGCTGCGGCATCAGCCGTCGAGGCACCGGTCGAGCGAATCGCGTTGATGAGACCCTGCGTGTAGTCCCGTAGCTCGGGCTCCATCTGGGCAATGCGCTTCGGGCTGAACGACGGCAACAACATCCGCCGGTGACCATGGTGATCGGGCGGGTCCGACGTGATCGGCGGAGCAGGCCGACGAATTGCATCGGGCTGAGCAACCGAGACGAACTCCGAGGAGAAGTTGACCGTGTCGTTCGCAATGGCCGAGACGGCCTCCATCGTGACCGGCATGAACGCACGTCCGTACCGTTCAGTCATCGCAACCGGGCACTGCTCACGGACGCTGTTCCAGATGTCGATGGCGTTCTCGCCCCACGAATCGTCGAGCCAGTCCCAGTCGTTCACCCAGTCGGTGACGGGCGGTGCCTCGACAGTGTCGATTCCGTATGCCGCAGCGCTTGTCGCGTCTGTCGACGTGTGGTTTGCATCGTCTGTCATCGATCCCCCGATCGGTGTTGTTCCCGACGGCCAACGTACTCCACGCACTCCCACCGACGAGAAGGTGGAGCAACGCGCGATCCAGCGTCAAGCAGCCCGCGATCGGCGGATGTTCAGTCCAGGTCGAAGTGCTTGGCTGGGTCGAAGTTCCGCTGCATCGTGAAGCCGACCGTTGCGCCGTTGGCGTGGTTCCGAGCGAACGGCCGCCCCCCGTGGTCACGTGCCACCTTGTCCACGATGGCTAAGCCGAGCCCCGAACCTGGAAGCGAGCGGGCCTCGGGCGACCGGTAGAAACGTCCGAAGAGCAGACCGAGATCGTGTTCGTCGATGCCGGGGCCGTGGTCGACGACCGCGACGCTGGTTGAGTCGACCCGGATTGCAATCGGCGCATCGACCGGGGCGAACTTCACCGCATTGTCGACGAGATTGCTGATGGCCCGCTCGATCTGACCGCCGTGTCCGAGCATCGGCGCGGCGCGACCGTCCACGCTGATGTCGGTGCGGTAACGGCGGCGCGCGTTTGCTGCCACGCGTTCGGCAATCTCGCCGAGGTCGATCATGGAACGTTGCTCAACGTCAGCGGCCACACTCGCCAGTTCGACGAGTTCACCAGCCAGCGCCGAAAGCTCGCCTGTCTCCGCGACAATCGCACTCGCCGCCTGTCGGGCATCTGCTTCGCTCAATCGTCCGGAGGCCAAGAGCTCGGCGTTCACTCGGAGCGCTGTCAACGGCGTACGGAGTTCGTGGCCTGCATCGGCGACGAGCCGTTGTTGCTGATGACGCGAGTGGGATAGCGAGTCGAGCATCGAGCCGATGCTCCGCGCAACGGTGCCGACCTCACCCGGCGCCTCAGTTTGGAAGTCGACATCGAGTTGACCGGTGCGGGTGACGTGATCAGCGGACGCCGCCAGACCCTCGAGCGGCCGGGCGAGCCGCCGGGCACCGAACCATCCCAGCAGGCCGGACAAAACGATGACCGGGAGCAGCACCATGATCAGCCGGCGGCGAACACTGCGCAGAGTCGACTCAGCTTCAGCGAGACTGCGCGCGACATAGATTGCCGAACCGTCGTCGAGCACGGTGATGCATAAACGGTGAGGTACGCCCTCGACGTACCACCGCTGCGTCGTCATGCCCGGCGTCGCCAGGTCAGCCTCGGGCAGCACGAGTTCGGCGGAGCGATCGTTGATGAGATCGACCAGGAGTACCCGACCTGGCCAGTCGTCACCCGGATCCGGCCGGTCCACCAATCGCACGCTCACGTCGCCGCCCGAGACGTCGTTGACGAACGTGAGAACGGGAGAAGGGACGACTCCACCGGAGAGATCTGGGCGAGCAGACGCGTCGAGACCACTGCCCGTCGGCAGCCACCGGTAGAAGGGGTCATCGATGTCCATCAGTAAGCCCTCGAGCCGCTCGGTTCGCTCGGTCAGAGAGATCTCGACGGTCCGGTGCTGCTCCTGGCTGGCAAGCCGGTAGGAGCCCCACCCCGCACTCACCGCCGCAATCGTCGTCAGCCCCGCGACCAACACAACGGCTCTGGCTCGAAGATTCACGACGGCTGGTGGATCATGAAGCCCTGCCCGCGGACGGTTTCAATCAGACGGTCGCCACCCTGCGCCTCGGTCTTGGATCGGAGGTAGCTGACGTAGACGTCGAGCGATCGGGATGTGGCCGGGACTGCCGGCCCCCAGATCTCGTTGTAGATCACCTCGCGTGACAGCACCAGTCCGGCATGAGACATCAGCAACCGGAGGAGATCGAACTCGGTGGTGGTGAGGTCGAGGACGGCCGCGCCGCGATTCGCTACTCGGCGCACTGGGTCGAGATTCAGGTCACCGACCCGCAACACGGCACCAGCATCATCGCGTCGGGCTCGCCGAATGAGCGCCCGAACGCGTGCCAGCAGCTCGGCGAGGTCGAAAGGTTTGGGCAGGTAGTCATCGGCGCCCGCATCGAGGCCAGCAACACGATCCCCGACGTCGTCCAGCGCAGTCAGCACGAGGATGGGCGTCGCGTCACCCCGCTCGCGGAGTCGACTGCAGAGCGCGAGCCCGTCGAGTCGAGGCATCATGACGTCGATCAACATCGTGTCAATGGCCGTCCCCGCGGCGACAGACGAATCGATCACTTCGAGCGCGTCCACCCCGTCGATCGCCGTCAGGACAGTGTGCCCCTCATAGGCCAGCGCCATTCGCAGCGCATCCCGAATCGCCTCGTCATCGTCGACGACGAGAATGGTCGTCTCGCTGCGCTCCACAGTGCCAGTTTGCACCATCGCGCGCCACTCGTTTTGCGAGCAACGCGAATCACGCATTCCGCGGATCAGATTGCCGAGGGTGCGACTCTTGGCACATCGCCGCTATCGTTTCGTTGTCGGCTAGATCTTGTCGGTCGACCCGCTCGCTGCGGATCAGGTCTCCGGGGGGTGACCTGATCCGCGCAGCACACTTCCGTTGGGTGCGCCCACCAAGACGTCGGCGATGGTCCGCTCGTAGACCGTCGACAGCGCCAACTGCGTCTGACTCCGGAGCACCGTGGGGATCGCTGCGATCTGCTGCAGCACGCCGTGGAGGTGATCATTCGTGCGAGCAACGACCCGGCAGTGCAGGTCGCCCGAGCCGGTCACGGTGTGCACCTCGAGGATCTGAGCGATCGACGCCAACGCCGCCACGGTGACGTCGTGTGAGCCCTGACTGATCTCGAGGGTGCAGAAGGCGAGGACGTCGAGACCCACGCGAGCCGGATCGATGTCAGGGCCGTGGCCGGTGATCACGCCCGCTGTCTCGAGCCGGTCGAGCCGCGCGTACGCGGTACCGCGGGCAATGCCGAGCTCGCGCGCCAGGTCCACCATCGAGATCCGGGGATGGCGTCGGAGCGCGGCGATCATCCCGAGGTCCAACTGATCGAGCGGTTGGTCGTTGCGAGGCACGTGTTCACTGTAGGTCGCTCTCGATCATCACGAATGAACGTTCTGTTCAGGCTGATATTGACAGAGGAGCAATTCGTCAGCTTCCTTGACATTCTCCGGTCATCTTGCTCGGCTCAGAACATGCTGAAGAACGTCGACCACATCACTTACGCTTGCGCTCAGGGCTCGATCGAACGCTGGGCCTGGTTCCACATCGAGGTCGAAGGCGGTCGACTCATCAATCGCATCGACGACGTTCGACCGGAGGATCCGGAATCCAGCATGAAGATCTGGTGCATCGACTACGGCAACTTCGGCGTCGCGCTGATTGAGGGCATCGACCGGAGCAAGGCATCGCAGGTGACGACGTTCGTCGACAAGCATGGCGACCATTCGGTTCAACACGTTGCATTCGACACCGACGACCTCGATGCGTTCCAGACGCATCTCAAGGCCATGGGCGGCACGCCTCGCGGCGAGACGCTCGTCCGCCACGACGGGTTCGGCGTGCTGAAGCAGATGTTCGCCCGGGGGTACGCCGAGGGCGATGCCGCTGAAGCAAGCTTCCCGGAGTACGTCGAACGGCCGAGTCTCGACTCTGCCGACTCGGACGTGGCAATCACGTTCGCCGAGGAGACCGGCAAGGGCTTCTACGACCAGATCGAGGACGCTGTCGCTGCGGGTGACGATGCCCCATTCTTCGACTTCGATCGGATGCCCAGCGACTGGCAGGTGCCGCAGCCACAGCCGCTCACGGCCTCCGTCGTCGCCTGAACTCCACACATCAGCGTTGCTGTGAAGTCCGTCGCTGTGCATGTCTTCGGCGCGTCGGTCGTGCCACAGTGACCGAATGCGTCGAATTTTCAGCCTGCTCGCTCTGTCCGCACTCGCCCTGACCGCATGCGGCGGGAGCGACGAAACCGCAGAAGCTGGTCCTGCGCCGGTCGAGACCGAGGCAGCACCCGTCGAGACCGAAGCGCCAGCCGAGACCGAAGTGCCTGCCAGCACCGAAGCACCGGCCGAGACCACTGCAACCGAGACAACTGCATCTGCGGGCGCGGTGCAGGTTGGGCTGGAAGAGTGGGCCGTCGAAGCACCCGTCGACCTCACTGCCGGCATCGTGACATTCAACGTCAGCAACGGCGGCAGCTTCCCGCACCACTTCGGGATCGCTCGCGGCAACAGCTACGAAGAACTGCCGCTGGCCGACGACGGCGCCATCGACGAGGCCGCACTCGGCGACGACTATCTCGGCCGGACGGCCAACCTCCAGAGCGGCGCAACCGAGACCATCGACTATGACCTCGAGCCCGGCAACTACGTCTTGTTCTGCAACATCGCCAGCACCGTCAGCCACGCCGCACAGGGCCAGGTGCTCTCCGTCACCGTTGCTTGACGACCCAGGCCCGTCCCCCGATCAGGAGCAAGAAGAAGCAGGATGAAGAACTACCTCGACGTTGCCTACACACCAGCGACACTTCAGCTCCAGGATCAGCGCGGCTCGGCGGGAATGTACGACTCGACCTCGCCGGGACCCGCTGCGCTCAGCGCGCACGAAGTGGCCCACATCGCCGCGCGCGACAGCTTCTACATGTCGACGGTCACCGAGGCGGGCTGGCCGTACGTGCAGCACCGCGGCGGTGAGGTCGGCTTCGTGACCGTCACCGGGCCAACCATGCTGGGCTGGGTCGAACGGACCGGCAACCGGCAATACATCGGGACCGCCAACGTGCGCGCCAACGGTCGCGTCGCGTTGATCTTCGTCGACTACGCACAGCGCACACGTCTCAAGATCTTCGGCACAGCCACGTTGCACACCGACCCGACCGATGAGCTGATTGCTCAGCTGAACGGCGCCGGATTGCGCAATGACGGGGCGATCACGGTCGAGGTGGAGGCAACGGCGTGGAACTGCCCCAAGTACATCACACCGCGACTCACCGCAGACGGTGTGCGCCACGCCGTGAATGGTCTGGAAGAGCGCATCGCTCAACTCGAAGCTGAGAACCGACGCCTTCGCAGCGTGTGAGAACATGCGGCGTGAACGTCGAGCAGCTGCTTCTCCCCGCGATCCGCCAAATCGGCTCGCGTCCTCGGCTGTCCAAACAACTCTTCCGTTTCGCGCGATGGGGCGATCCGTTCACGCCCGCACGCTTCAGCTGGCCGTATCCCATTTACGACAAGATGACGGCTGGCGGCCCCGTCGTGTACAGCCGGCCCTATCAGCAGTGGTTCGTCTCTGGCCACGACGAGGTGCTCGACGTACTTCGGTCGCCGAACGTGAGCACGGCGGCAGTCGGCCAGCGCATCCTGTCCGTGTCGCCGTACTCGAAGCTTTCCAAGGTCGCCGCCGACAACTTCAGCAACTGGTTGCTCGTCAATGATCCCCCGGACCACACGCGGCTGCGTGGCTCGGTCGTGCGTGCCTTCACGCCCCGCCGTATCGCCGGGTACGAGGAGCGAATCCGGGCCATCACGACCGAGCTGCTCGCCGACGTCGCTGATGATCCGCGGCCCGACATCGTGCCGACCTTCACCGCACGTCTCCCGATCTACGTGATTGCCGAGCTGCTCGGCCTGCCTCGGGACCGCTGGGACTGGCTCCGCGAAGCCTCCGCGGAGATTGGCGGGATGCTCGAACCGATGCACAAGATCGACCCGGTGTCGATGAGCAAGCGCTTCGCCGATCTGCACGACACGTTCGGTGCCATCATCGATGCACGGCGGATCGATCCGCAGGACGACCTGATCTCCGCGCTCGCCACCGATGACGAAGAACGACTCAGCAATGATGAGGTCATCGCGATGATCGGCGTGCTCATGTTTGCCGGACACGAAACCACGACCGGGCAACTCGGCAACAGCATCGTCGCGCTCGCGCAACATCCTGATCAGCGCGAGCTTCTGCGCTCGACACCCGAGCTCGCCGAGAACGCCGTGGAGGAGTTGCTGAGGTACGACACGACCGCCCAGTTCACCGGGCGAACCACGACCGGGCCGGTGGTTGCAGGCGAGACCACGATCCCTGCCGGGGCGAATGTGGCCGTGATGGTCGGTGCGGCCAATCGGGATCCGCGCAAATGGCCAGACGGCGATCAGCTCCGTCTGGACCGTCCAGATGTGCGATCGATCTCGTTCGGCCACGGCATCCATCACTGCCTCGGCGCAGCCCTGGCCCGCATGGAGTTGAGGATCGCCATTCCGGCGTTCCTCGAAGCCTTCGGCGACTACACCGTCGATCTCGACACGGCCGAGTGGAAGCTCAGCCACACCCTGCGCGGCCCGACCAAACTCACGGTCCACCGCCAATAGTCACAAATGGGGTCAGGCCCCTTTTGTGACTATCCCTTCGCTCGCCCAGTGATACCGAAGAGCTTGCCCGCTACCTTGCGGATCTGAATCTCGTCCGAGCCTTCGGTGATCCGGTAGCGCCGGTGGTGGCGGTAGATGTGCTCGAACGGCATCGCCCGGTTGTAGCCCATCCCGCCGCAGGTCTGCATCGCCTGATCCGCCGCGTCGCAGGCGAACCGGTTGGCGCGGTAGTTGCACATCGCGACCTTGTCGGTGATCTCCATGTGATCGACGCCGGTGTCGAGCTGCCAGGCCGTCTTCCAGATCAGCGCCCGGAGCATCTCTGCTTCGGTCGCGAGTTCGGCGAGCGGGAACTGGATTGCCTGGTTGGTCGACAGCGTCTTGCCGAACACGGTGCGCTGATTGGCATAGGCCACGGCGGTGTCGATGCAGTGCAGGCCCGCACCGAGCGACGAGGCGGCTTGCCGGATGCGGTTCTCGTGCACGAAGAGTTGTGCGGTCATGAGACCAAGACCTTCGTCGCCGAGGATCGTGTCGTTGTGGACGCGCACCTCGTTCAGCCGCACGTGGGCGTGGTCGGTCGGCATGTTGAACGTCCACATGAATTCTTCGATCTTGAAGCCGGGCGAGTCCGTCGGCACGATGAAGCAGGTGATGCCGCGACCGTCGCCGGCCTCACCCGAGGTGCGGGCGAAGATGTAGTCGTGAGTGGCGTGGTGGAGCCCGGTGTTCCAGTACTTCTCACCGGTGATTACCCACTCGTCTCCGTCGCGGGTGGCCGTCGTTTCCATCCATGTGGCGTCGGAGCCGTGCAGCGGTTCGGTTAGGCCGAAGCCGATACGTGCCGTACCGCCGAGCATCTTCGGAATCCACTCGGCTTGTTGTTCAGGCGAGCCGAACTTCTCCATCATCAAGACAGTGACGAGGTTGCCAACGATCGAGCTCTCGTTCTGCAGGTCGTTGTGCAGACCCAGCCCCTTGCGTGCGAGGTGCTCGCGAACGATGGCCATGTCCAGGCTGCCCAAGCCCTTGCCCCCGAAGCGCTCCGGGAGCTGCTGCCGGTAGAAACCGGCTTCATCGGCGGCGACGCGCATGCGGCGGAGCAGGCCTTCCCACTCAGCGTTCGGCAGGCCGTCGCGGTCCCAGTCGGTACGGCTGTCTTCCCGCCGCTTGTCGAAGAAACGGATGTTGTCGTCTTCGTCCTCCATTGGCTTGATCACATCGGCGATGAAATGATCGAGCTCACCGAGGAGCTGCCGCGTCGTTGCCGAGATATTGAAGTCCATGATGTGAACGTAGTGTCCGATCTCGCTGCGGTGAGAGGTGAGACCCACAGGTCGACCCAGATGTCACAAGACTCTTCGAGCAACTCGTCCAGTGAGACCTGGGCGACAATGCCGGTCTCACCTCTCACCGCAGCAGGGCGCTTGATTACGCAATAGCGCGTATGACGGCGCGGGCGACGTCACAGATGCAGCCGGTGTGCGTCTCTCCCGCACTACCGCCGGCAAGGAGTTGGAGCGCGCCGGGGCCGCGGGTGGTGGCTGCGGCGACCCGCTCGCGAATGGCATCGGGGACGGGGAACCATTCGCCGCGAAACACCGTGCCGATGACTTCGATCTCGTCGAGTCGCATCGGTGCGGCATCGAGCGGGTTCTCGTCAACGACGGTGAAGTTGGCAATCTTGCCGACTTCGATCGAGCCAAGGTCGTGCTCCTTGCGCCACGATTGTGCCGCGTTGATCGTCACGGCCCGGAGTGCCTGCTCGACGGTGATGCGCTGTTCTGGCGCGGCGACACGCCCCGACTGCGTGATGCGATTGACCGCGCACGACATCATCCCGATCGGGTCGCTGCGGCCCATTGGCAGGTCGGAGTGGAAGGACAGCGGAACGCCGCGTTCGAGTACCGAGTGGTTGCGAGTCATCACGTCGGCGCGATCCGGCCCGAGGCCGACCTCACCGAACTTGTCGGCGAAACCAACCGGGTAGTACGGGTTCGAACTGACGATGCAGCCGAGTTCGGCAATGCGGTCGACCTGCTCCTCCGTCGAGTTCGCAAAGTGCACGATGACGGTGCGGTGGTCCTCACGAGGGTTCTCGGAGAGCCGGCGTTCGACCATGTCGAGCACCATGTCGAGGCCCAGATCGCCGTTCACGTGGACGTGGAGCTGGAAGCCGGCATCCCAGTACAGCTTCGAGCGTTCCTCGAACATGTCCGGCGGCATGATCCACTCACCGTGGTGATGCGGATTCGGGTTGCCATCGCGGTCGAGGTACGGGTCGCGCATCTGCATCAGCTGGCTGATGATTGCTCCGTCGGCGAAGAGCTTGACTTGCTTCGGGAAGAAGCCGAGACGGTCGCTGTGCTCCGGCCCGTCAGGGGCGAGGGCGTAGTCCCGCTCGGCACGCTCCAGCGTCGCGTCGTGCTCCATGGCTTGCTCGCCCGGTCCTCGACCGTCGGTGATGAAGTAACTGAAGAACGGGGTGTCGTCGGCGCCGAGGATCTGTTGGTACAGCTCCCATGCGCCGGGCACCAGGATCGCACCCGGTTCGTTGAACGCCGTCACTCCGTTCTGGTGGAGGTATCGGACCATCTGCTGGAGCCCGCGGGTGAGTCGTTCCGGACTGAAGAGCATCGGGGTGAGTTGGCGGAACAGCAGGTTGAAGAAGCCGCGCTCCCAGAAGTGTCCAGACTCCACATCGGCGGTGGCGAGGATGTCCGGGTCGGTGCCTTCACCCCAGCCGTGGTCGAGGATGCCAAGCGCTTGCAACCCTGCAGTGTTGAGGTAGAACTCATGGCACGATCGCTGCCACACACCGATGGGGCGGGTCGTGCTGACCGCGTCGAGGACCTGCCGGTTCAGATCACCGTGCCACAGCTGGTGATACCCCCACGAGAACAGCCAGTCGTCATCGCCGTCACCGGCGGCACGGGTTCGTTCGTCGGCGGCGCACATTGCGGTGACGTACTCGGCGTGAGAGTTCGCCGCGAGATACGTGCGGTCGGGCAGGACCCAGTCTTCTGTGGCGATCACTTCAGTGGCCAACGTCGTCGCGCCCAGAATCGGGTGGAGATGCTGATCGATCAGGCCTGGCAACACCACCCGATCGGCCAATGTTTCGTCGACGACGTGCGCCCGGCTGCCGACCGCGTTGTTCACGTCTGCCCGATTTCCGACGGCGATGATGCGACCATCCTCGACAGCCACAGCATCGGCAACCGGTCGTTCACGGTCCATCGTGACAATCGAACGAGCAGCAAAAACGGTGATGGTCACGACGACATGGTGCCAGGCACCAACTGGTCCGAGGCAACCGTGCCGATCGGACACGGCGAAGACGACTTGGTGCCTGGCACCAAGTCGTCTCAGTGAATCAGGCGTGGTTGCCGGGGGTCCAGCCGCGCTCCGCAAGGACCGCGTTGCCGAAATTGGTCGGACTGTCTTCGAGCGTTGTGGCGATCGTGTCGTTCCACCGGTTCAGGAACCCGAAGAATGAGGCGACGGCGACGATCGCCGCCAACTGGTCGTCGGTGTAGTGCTCGCGTGCGGCGTCGAACATCGCATCGGTTGCGGCGTTCGGGACGCTGCCACTGCCCTGGGCAATCCGCAGCGCGGCACGCTCGGCATCGTCGAACAGTTCGCTCGTCTCGTACTCCCAGATCACGGCGAGCTTGGCTGGGTCGACTCCCTGGCGCTCAGCGGTGTGGCCGGTGTGGGCTTGGCAGTACTGACAGCCAGCGGCGGTGCTGGCCACGTGCGCAACCATCTGGGCGAGGGGCAACGGAATCAGACCGTTGCCGAGCGCTGCAGCGCCGAGGCCTTGGAACGCCGGCAGGAGGCCAGGCACCCGGGCCATCGTGAACATCGAGTTGGGGACGAATCCCATCATCTGCTCGACCATCGCGAAGCCCTGCTCGTGCTCGGCGAGGCCAGCACGACCGAGCGGTTCGATGCGGGCCATCAGGCAGCGCTACCTGGCAAGCGCGACGGGTCGAGATTGTCTGGCGACGGGTAGGCCCCACGGAGCAGGAGTGGCGCCTTGAACGGGCGCCACGAGTCACCGGGTTGAGCAAGGCGGTCAGCGATCGCGTAGATCACCGATGTGTTGAAACCGAGCCCGCAATGGCTGCCCAGCACTCGAATGTTCTCGGTGATCGCTGTCTTGCGGATCAGCGACGCCTGCCAGTTGACGACACCGTCCGTGCGCGAATAGATCGACGTCGCCGGCACCTCGAGGTGCGGCCGGAATGCGGCGCGCACGTCGCGGGTGAACGTCGGAGCATGCAGGTGGCGGAGGCGCTTCCAGATCTGTTCGGCGCCAGACGAGTCGTCTTCGATCATCTGCACCGGGGTGCCGAGCGTGATCACCTGCCGAACCATGTGTGGTGCGGCGCGTGCGAGTTCGCGGGCGTAGAGGCCACCGAGGCTCCAACCAATCAAGGTGATCGGCTCGTTCGCCTCGGCGTGCACCCGCTCGAGCAGCGCACCGATGCCATCGAGGATCTCCTGCGTGGGGCCGAGGTTCTGGCCGAGCCGCCACCCGTGGACGTGATAACCGAGGTCGCGCAGCAGGCGGCGCAATGGCCGGGTCGAGCCGTCACCGGCGGTGAAGCCCGGGAGCACGATCACGTGGTGGCCGTCGCCCCTGGGGAGTCGTCGGAGCAGCGGCAGCGCTGCCGTCATCACCACACGTTCGTTGAAGGCCCGCACTTCGAGCGCCGCCATCCAGGCCGGCGGTGCCGAAATCGCGGTCTTGTCACTCACGTTGGAACTCATGTCTTCCCCCCATTTGCTGCCCCTGTTTCACCCCGGGCCGACCGACCTGTCGTCACTCTGACCGTGTAGAGGGACCGTACCGGGTGTCACGCTGGGCAGATGAGTCATGCTCCCTCCGATTCGACACCTCCGATGGACCAGCTCCCGCCCGACCCGGCGCCGTTCCGCGGAGTGATCGCTGACACGTACGCCGAATCGACCCCCGACTGGCCGCCACCGGCACGTCCACCTGCGGGGGCGCCGAACATCGTGGTGATCATGGTCGACGACCTCGGCTTCGGCCAACTGTCATCGTTCGGCGGGCCGATCGAAGCGCCGCACCTTTCCAAGCTCGCGACGAACGGGCTGCGCTACAACAACTTCCACACGACTGCCTTGTGCTCCCCAAGTCGCGCCGCGTTGCTGACCGGTCGCAACCACCATTCGGTCGGGTTCGCCACGATTGCGGAGATGGCCAGCGGTTTCCCCGGCGCGAACTCCTTCCTTCCGAAGTCGGCGGCGTCGATTGCCGAGGTGCTCCGCCAGACCGGGTATTCGACCTACTGCGCCGGCAAGTGGCACCTCACGCCGACCAGCGAACAGACTGCCGCTGGCCCCTTCGATCGGTGGCCACTCGGTCTCGGCTTCGAACGCTTCCACGGGTTCCTGCCCGGCGAAGTCGACCAATGGCACCCGATGATGACCGTCGACAACCACCGCATC
>RCMY010003353.1_pt1 | contig 14203 bp, 14 predicted proteins | sample 2041341 | NCBI WGS metagenome assembly RCMY01 (sample SAMN09708234, study PRJNA481090) | Marine sediment metagenome, whole genome shotgun sequencing project.
GGCGTGCTCGTCATCCAGCAGAACGGCAGCGCCTTCAACGCCTATCGCGGCACCGATTGGATGCAAGAGCCGTGCCGGTCGTGTGAGCGCAAGACGATTGATTTCGGCGGCTGCCGCTGTCAGGCGATGGCGATTGCCGGTGATCCAACGGCGACCGATCCGGTCTGTGTCAAAGCCCCTGATCACGCCAAAATCCGCGATCTGGCGGCGGATTTTTCCGGTCAGGATGAGGCGACGCTAACTTGGCGGGTGATGGACAAGACGCCGGGTTAAGAGCAAACCCGGTTTGACACCTCAATCAGGGTGCCATCCGGGTCGCACAGATAAAGCGACAGGATCGGTCCGGTCGCGCCTGTGCGCTGCACCGGGCCTTCCTCAACCGCGACACCGCACCGCTCAAGATGCGCCTGCCACTCGGTGATCGGGGTATCGCTCAAAAAACACAAATCCCCCGATCCGGGTGTGGCGCGCCGCGCTTTGGGTTCAAACTCGGCGCCCGCAAGATGCAGGTTTATCTTTTGCGTGCCAAAACTTAGCGCCCATCGCGCCGTTCCGTCAGCGGGCGTAAAGGCATTTTCCGTCATCCCCAGAACATCGCGATAAAAGGCAATCGTCGCCTCAAGATCGACCACCGTCAGCACCAGATGATCGAGCGCCGTCAACTTGGGTTGCATGCTCTGTCCTTTCAATATGACGCCTCGGGGCGGAACCCGTCGGGGATGCGATCCACCCCGTCAAGGATCAGATCGGCCATCACCTGCCCCACCTTCGGGGCCATGCCAAAGCCGATCTTGAAGCCGCCATTGGCAATGAATTCGCCCGCGCGCAGGGGGTGCGCCCCGAGCATCGGCGCGCGGCTTCGGCTTCGGGGGCGGATGCCAGCCCACCGCGCCAGCACCGGCGCATCGGCCAGAACCGGCACCGCCGCGCGCACCCGCGCGATCACCGCGTCAAGCTGGGCATCGGTGGTGGTGGGGTCAGCGTAATCGCGCTCGCTGGTCGATCCAACCGCCGTGGTGCCATCCTCATGCGGGATGATATGAAGCGTGTCGGCAAAAAGCTGGGGCAGCTTGGCCGCGTCATACCCCAACAGCACGCCCTGCCCCTTGACGCCATTGCCGACGCTGCGGCTATGCGCGCGGCTTAACTCTTGCAGCCCGGCAACGCCGGTGGCCCAGATCACCCGGCCCTCGGGAACGCCCGAACTTACCACCTCGCCGCCCCTCGCGCGGACCGCCGCCACAAGCGCACCGCAAGCGCGGCGCGGATGCAGGCGCGCGCTTAGCGTATCCTCGATCAGATATCCGGTGGGCGTGAGCGGGGCCCATTCCCCCTTGGCCTTGATCACGCGCCATGTTGCTTTGCCCTGCCAGAGATCGCGCGCGGTTATGGCGCGCGCGTTCGCCAGTGTCAGCGCCGCCGCATCGGCCACCGGTTGCAGCCGCCCAAGGCGACCATAGCCCGGCGATTGGCCCGAGGCCTCGGCGACACCCTCCCAGAAATCACCTGCCATGATCAGGCTGTTGAACTGAAACGCCTTCTTGTCATTCCAGTTTTCCGGCACATGCGGGGCCAACGCGCCGACGATACCGCCCGAAGCCCCGGCGCCGGGGCCATGGGGGTCAATCACCCGCACACGCGCGCCGCGCATGGCACAGGTCCACGCCACCGAGAGGCCGAAAATTCCTGCCCCCATCACCGTTATATCGGCCATTGCCAAAGCGTTTGTCCCCCTGCATGGTCACGCCAATCCTACACCTGCCTTAAAGGATCAAAGCATGCAGGGCCAGCAGGCCGATGTCCTATGGAATGACGGCGATATTCCCGTCTCGACCCAGTTTGACGATCCCTATTTCAGCCTCGATAATGGGTTGGCCGAAACGCGGCATGTGTTTCTGGCGGGCAATGGCCTTCCGGCGCGGTTTCGCGATGGGTTTCATATTGCCGAGCTGGGCTTTGGCACCGGGTTGAATCTTTTGGCAAGCCTCGCGGCATGGCGCGGCGCCGATATCGCTGGGCGCCTGCATTTCACCAGTTTCGAGGCCTATCCAATGAGCGCCGACCAGATGCGCCGGGCGCAATCCGCCTTTCCCGAGCTATCGGGTGTCGCGGCAGAGCTTGCCCTCCATTGGCAGGGCGGCGCGCAGACCGTCACCCTGCCCGATCTGACCTTTACCCTGATCACCGGCGACGCGCGCCAAACCCTTGTCGATTGGCACGGGCAAGCCGACGCTTGGTTTCTTGATGGGTTTTCACCAGCCAAGAACCCCGAACTTTGGCAGCCCGATCTCATGGCCGAGGTTGCAAAGCACACAAGCGCCATCGGCACAGCGGCCACCTATACCGCGGCGGGCTTCGTGCGCCGGGGGCTTGAGGCGGCGGGATTTGTCGTTACCCGTCAGCCGGGATTTGGCCGCAAACGGCATATGATCGCCGCCGCGAAGGGCATGACATGAACGCCCAAAATACCCGGCTTGGCATCTGGCTGATGATCACCACGACGTTTATCTTCGCGGTGCAGGACGGCATTTCGCGCCATCTGGCGGGCGAGTATAACGTGCTGATGGTGGTGATGATCCGCTATTGGTTCTTTGCCGCTTTCGTCATGACCATCGCCAGCCGCAAGGCGGGCGGGTTGCGCGCCGCCGCCACCACAAGCCAGCCCATCATGCAGGCGTTTCGCTCGCTGCTTCTGGTGACCGAGATCTGCGTGATGATCCTTGGGTTTACCCTGTTGGGTCTGGTGGAAAGCCACGCGGTTTTTGCCTGTTACCCGCTGTTGATTGCCGCGCTGTCGGGGCCGGTTCTCGGCGAGAAAGTGGGATGGCGGCGGTGGGTGGCCATCGGGGTTGGCTTTGTCGGGGTGATTATCATTCTTGAGCCGGGATTTGGCGTGTTCAAACCTGAGGCCATCGTGCCGCTGATTGCCGCGCTGATGTTTGCGCTTTATGGCCTTTTGACGCGCTATGTCGCGCGGCGCGATACCGCCGCCACAAGCTTTTTCTGGACCGGCACGGTTGGTTCTGTCGCGATAACCGCTGTTGGCCTGTGGTTCTGGGAGCCGATGATCGCGTCTGACTGGATCTGGATGGGGGCGCTTTGCATCACCGGGGCGGCAGGGCACTGGACGCTGATCAAATGCTATGAGGTGGCCGAAGCGAGCGCCGTTCAGCCCTTTGCCTATCTGCAACTTCTGTTCGCCAGCACTATCGGCATTCTGGCGTTTTCGGAAACAATCCGCCTGAATGTGGCCCTTGGCGGCGGGCTTATTGTGGGGGCGGGTTTGTTCACGCTCTGGCGGCAACGCCGCGCCGCATAGCCATAAAACGTGCGGCAAGGGGGTGCGACAACCCGCCACAGGCATCTGTGACCCTTGCCGGGTTACCCTTAAGGCAACGCAGCCCTCATTCATTACTCGGGCCAGCGACGGATTTTGGAACTATCGGCCTGTTTTATTGGGGTCGGGGAATTGGTGGCGATGAAAATCGGCAGAATCATCAACGCGATGAAAAGTGTGGGCACGTTCCCCGCGCTTCTTATTGTGTTGCTTGCTCTGCGCGTCGCCGCCGCCCCCGCCATTGAGTGTCAGCACGAATTGGCAGCGCAAGCGGCACAGGCCAAGATCGCCGCGCATGCGCAGCATAGTGACCATATTCCCGAACAATCCGACAAACACGAAAAGCATCATCTTTACACGCCCTGCCCGTTTTTCACGGCTGCCGGGGTGTTGCCAGATTGTGGCGCCGACCCGGATGCCACGAGCCTTGTCTACTCACGGACATGCGTAACGAGTGACGATTTTCGGGCTGCGGCAGGTAGTTTACCTGCCGCATATAGCCCACGCGCACCCCCAGTGTCGGCCTAGGGATAGCTGGCATTCGCCGATTGGTCCTGCCCGTGCATCTTGTCGAATTATCGTCATGGTGCATCTCCAGCGGGACATCCGGCGCACGCGCGCCTGCCGCATAGTTACCTGTTCAACCTAATCGCTTTTCCGCCCTGTCAAAAGGGGCCGGTGGGTGCTTCGGAACCGGTGAACAGGACCATGTCGGCCATGCCAGCCCCCATTGTGGCCTGACTTTTCCAACTGCGCTTTAGTCCGGCTTTCGACGAGCCTGCATTAAAATGAATAAACGAGTTATCTCACATGACACAGTTTCTCCTGCGCGCAGCCTCACTCTGCGTTGCCCTTTCGCTCACTGCTCTCGCCACCCCGGTTCTTGCCCACGAGGATGATCCGGTTCCCACCGCCGATGCCGCCACGGGCCTGACCGTGACAACAACCGACCTGCCGCCGCTGCGGGCCGATGGCCACGCGCCAATTGGCGTAATGGGCGAACACCGCCACAAGCGCAACGAAGTGATGCTGTCCTATCGGTTCATGCATATGGATATGCGCGGCAATCGGATCGGCACGAATAACGTCAGCAACGACACGATTGCCACCACCGTTCCGAACCGCTTTTTCGGCATACCCGGTCAGCCGCCGACACTGCGCATTGTGCCCACGGACATGCAGATGCAAATGCATATGTTCGGCGCCATGTATGCCCCTAATGACCGCATTACCCTGATGGCGATGCTGCCCTATATCGACAAGCAGATGGAGATCACGTGACCTATCAGGGCGGCGCTGGCACCACGGTTCTGGGCGGGTTCCGCACCAAATCCGAAGGCATTGGCGACCTCAAAGTCTCTGCGCTGATCGGGTTGATGACAAGCGGCAATCACAAGCTGCACCTCAACATGGGCGTCAGCCTCCCGACCGGGTCGACCTCGGAAACCGGCGCCATTCTTGCCCCCAACGGCACGCGGCCCACGGTGCGCCTGCCCTATGCGATGCAGCTTGGTTCGGGCACCTATGACCTGTTGCCCGGCATCACCTATAATGGCGGTCAGGGGCTTACCAAATGGGGCGCGCAGCTTTCCGGCGTCATTCGAACCGGCAAAAATAACGGCTATCGCCTTGGTGATCAGGCCACGGTGACCACCTGGGCCAGCTATCTGCCCAAGCCCTGGATCAGCCTTTCGGGCCGCATCGAGGCCCGCACCACCGGCGATATCACCGGCCGTGATTCACTTATCGCGGGGCCAGTGCAAACCGCCGATCCCGATAACTATGGCGGCGACACCGTCACGCTTTATGGCGGCGTCAACCTTATGGGTCAAAAGGGTGCGCTGCGCGGGCATCGCCTTGCGTTTGAGTTGGGTGTGCCGGTCTACCAGGATCTGAACGGTCCCCAGGTGGAAACCGACTGGACCGCGACACTGGGTTGGCAACTGGCCTTCTGATACGGTCCCGGCGCGCGCTCCTGCCCGCGCGCCGGGACCTGCGGCAAAAGGGCCAAGCGGCCCGGCCACACTTCACAAATTCGTGATCACGAATATAACTGCCCAAAACGACCATCAGGGCAGACATGCGGCGCAACCCATCACAGCTCAAGACAGGCGCACGCGCCCTTGCCGCACTCCTGATCGCGTGCATTCTGGCGCTGCGCGTAGCGGCGCTTCCGATGGTAATGGCGGGCGGCGCCCCCGGTCCCGGCATGATGGCGATCTGCACCGGCGCCGAGATCATCTATATCCCCATCGGCAGCCAGAGTCTGCCGGCAGATACCGCGCCGGGCGAGGATAAACCGCAGCACGACCCCTGCCCCGCCTTTGGCGTCATCGCCGCTCTGATAACCCCCGATAGCCCGGTCACCGCACCATACCGCGTGGCCATAAGCGCCGACATCGCAGCGCCCGCATCGCTATGGGCAAGCGCTGATCGGCCTGCCGCCTATCACCCGCGTGCGCCGCCATATCTTCGGTCCTGAAGACCAAAGCTTTTCAACACCAAGACCGAAATAGGGGGCCGTCCCATGGCGCCCGATCTGAAAGATATGACTATGATCAATCAAACCTTTGGCGCCGCGCTTGTCTGTGCCGGATTTCTGGCCCCGATGGCCGCCGCCCAGACCATACCCCCGCAGGGCGACCAGATGACGATGGGCCAAAACATGCGCGACATGTCCCATGCCAAAAAGCACCAAAAGATGCACCGCCACGGCCCGATTGGCGTGCCGGGGCGTCATCAATTGCCCAAGGGCAAGCTGGTGCTGACCTATCGCTATGGCGGAATGGAGATGTCGGGCATCCGTCAGGGCACCACTGATCTGGATGCCAACACCCTTGTCACCACCGTGCCCAACGCCTTTGCAGGTCTGCCCGGTCAGCCCCCCACCATCCGCGTCGCCCCGGTCAGCATGAGCATGGACATGCATATGCTGGGCGCGATGTATGCACCGAGCAACCGCCTGACCCTGATGGGGATGCTGCCCTATGTGGAAAAATCCATGACCATGCGCACCTATGCGGGGCCTGCTGGCACCACCGTTCTGGGCAACAATACCAGCACATCCAATGGGCTTGGCGATATCCGGCTCGGGGCTTTGCTGGCGCTCAACAAGAGCCCCAAGGGCGGCGCACGCCTTGGGCTTGGACTTAGCCTGCCGACCGGGTCGATCACCAAGACCGGGCAGATGCTCTCGCCGATGAACACCCGCCCCACCCGGCGGCTGGCCTATTCGATGCAGCTTGGGTCGGGCACCTTTGACCTTCACCCAAGCCTGACCTACGAGACCGGGCGCGGGGCGCTTAACTGGGGCGGTCAACTGCGCGCAATTGTGCGTTTGGGCGAGAATGACGCCAACTATCGCCTTGGGCATGAGGCCGCGCTGAGCGGGTGGCTCAGCTATCGCGCTGCCCCATGGATAAGCTATTCCGGACGCGCCGAATACCGCCATGCGGGGCGGATCAAAGGGCGCGACAGCAACATTGCCGGGCCCTCGCTTGGGGCCGATCCGCGCAACTATGGCGGCGACTATGTCACGTTCTATGCCGGGGCCGATCTGACCCCGCGCCGTGGGCTGCTCAGGGGACAGCTGTTGGGGATCGAACTTGGCCTGCCAATCTATCAGAACCTCAACGGGGTGCAGTCCAAGACCGATTGGTCGATTGCCGTCGCCTGGCGCAAACCGTTCTAGGCAAAGGCCCCCTTTGGCCTAATCGCCAAGGGGGGCGACGCTGCTGCCGCGCAGCTCTTGCGTGAAGGGCTGCGGCAGCGGATCTTTTCCCAACCGGGCGCGATAGGCGGGCAGGCTTTCAGAGACACGCATCACGTAGTTCCGGGTCTCACGAAACGGAATATGCTCGATCCAGTCGACAATCGCGTCGCCCTCGGCCGCGCGCGGATCGCCATACTCTTCCACCCATTGCGCCGCCCGCGACGGCCCCGCGTTATAGCCCGCCGCGACCAGCACGACATTGCCGCCAAACCGCGCGCCCAACTGTGCCAGATAGGTCGCGCCAAGCCGGGCATTATACGCCCAATTGCCGAGCACCTTGTCGCGCTCATGCGCAACCCCAAGATCGCGCGCCACATCGCTCGCAGTGCCGGGCATCAGCTGCATCAATCCCTGCGCGCCTACACCGCTGATCACCAGGTGGTTGAACTCACTTTCGCGCCGGGCAATCGCCAGCGCCATTTCCTTTGGCACCGGCAGGGACATCTCCGCCACCGGATGCAGCGCATAATAGGGCGCCTCGATCACGATGCCGCGCTCTGCGGCGGCCTTGCCAAGCATCACCTGCAAATGCGGCTGATCCAGCTCATCCAGCATCTGGCCCATCTGGCCAAGCCCGGTGCGATCCTGTGCCTGCGAGAGGTGAATGAAGAACTGTCGCGCAAGCCCCAGATTGCCCATGGCCAGCGCCAAAGTGCCAATCTCTTGCAAGTCGCTTGCCGCAAAACCCGCCGCGCGCCAGGGCGGGAACATCTCTTGCCCCGCCAACATCGGATCAACCGGCAATCCCGCCTTTTCCGCCGCCAGCAACCCGTAAAAGCTGGTTTGATACGCGGCGCCTTCGCCATAGGCCACAGATGCCGCCTCACCATCACCAAGCGCCTCTTGCGCCCGCCCGATCCAATAGCCCGCCCGCCCCAACGAAATCGGCGTTCCAACCGCCGCGCGGAACCGTTGGAAATGATCAAGCGCCAGTTCAGGCGCCTTAAGATAGCGCAGCGCAACATAGCCCGACAGCCATTCCAGATCGGCGTAATTCGACCCCTCAACCAATTGATGCATCGAGGCCAGATCATAGGCCAGCTGCGCTTTGCCATCGCGCATCTGCTGGCGGGCAAGCGCGCGCCGCCAACTGGCCCAACGCTCAGGTTCGCCCAAACCGCCCTTGATCCGGCTTTGGCGCAGGATCACCGCGATGGCCTTATCAGGATCGTTTTTCAGGTATCTGTTAAATAGCTCATAGGCGATTCCGGGATGGCGTTCCTGTGCCTTGCTCAGCCCCTTATCGCCCTCTCGTTCCATCTTTTGGCGTAACTCGGCAAGCGCGCGCTCATCGTCGCTGACAAGGGGCAGCATGTCCGCCACATCCCGCAGCCCCCGCCACAGCGCCATTTCAAGACGCGCGGTGTGATGCGGTGCCAAAAGCGCGCCATGCTCGGCCAGAAAATCACGATGCTCATCAGATGTCAGGTCAAGCGTGCGCCATGCCAGAACAACACCGGCCTCAGCCTCGCCCGCCCGGCCCCGCGCGATAAGCGCCCGGGCATGGTTCAGAGCCCCGGTGCCGGTCTGCGGCCCCTGGCCGTCATAGAACGCCAGAACATCGTCAAACCCGGCATGGGTCATCGCCTCTTCGCTCTGACGGCGCAGATACTCAAGCCCTGGCCAATGGTCCTTTCGCCGCAGGAACGCCAGCACCTCGGCGGGCTCTCCAAGCCCTGCACGCAGGCGATACCATTCAATCAGGTCGCCCGCCGCAGCCCCGTCACGCAGCGCCAGTTGCACCGCCATATCCCAGCGACCGCCCTGCATCGCCTCAAGCGCACTGGCCAGAGGACGCGGGGCAATACGTGGCAAATCGGCGGCATGCGCCGTCAAAACAGACCCTATAAGCCCAAGAACAAGGGTGCACACGCGCAACATCTCTTGCATTTCCCGCCATTGCGAAGGATAGACAGCGCCAGCCTATGCGTCACGCGCGCCCGCGTCCATTCACAACATCCGGACCATGCGTGCCGAACCGCTCAGGCAAACCTGATCACACCGGGCGACGCCCGCAATCATGTTGAATCGAAAGGAGCGTGTCATGTTCAAAGGATCTTTTCCTGCCCTGGTCACGCCGTTCAAGAACGGCGAGCTGGATCTGGATACGCTCAAGAAACTTGTCGAATGGCATATCGCTGAGGGCAGCCACGGCCTCGTGCCCGTCGGCACCACCGGCGAAAGCCCGACACTCAGCCATAGCGAGCATGAAACCGTCGTCGCCGAAGTGGTCAAGGCCGCCGCAGGCCGCATTCCGGTGATCGCCGGTGCCGGGTCGAACAACACCCGCGAATCGATGCGCCTGATGCAACATGCCCTCTCGGTCGGGGCCGATGCGGCGCTGGTGGTGACTCCCTATTACAACAAACCCACACAGGCCGGGCTGATCGCGCATTTCACTGCGCTGCACGACTGCTGTGACCTGCCGATCGTCATCTACAACATCCCCGGCCGCTCGGCTGTGGACATGACCCCCGACACCATGGGCCAGCTGGCGAAACTGCCGCGCATTGTCGGGGTCAAGGACGCCACCGGCGATCTGGCCCGCGTCTGCGCCCAGCGGATCACCTGTGGCAAGGATTTCGTCCAGATTTCCGGCGAAGACGGCACCGCACATGGCTTTAACGCCCAAGGCGGGCAAGGCGTGATTTCGGTCACCGCCAATGTCGCGCCTCGGCTGGTGGCCCAGGTCCAAGAGGCAACGCTTGCAGGCGATTACGCCACTGCGCTTGAGATCCAGGATCGCCTGATGCCGCTGCACCGCGCAATCTTTACCGAGCCGGGGCTTGTCGGCGTCAAATACGCCATGTCGCGTCTTGACCTGTGCAGTGACGAGGTCCGCTCGCCGCTGACGCCGCTCACTGACCCGACCAAGGCGCTGGTCGATGCGGGTCTGCGTCACGCGGGTCTGCTCAACTAGGCCTCAAAACGTAAAAAGATGAAGCAAGGTTCGCCCTGCTTCATCCCATTTTTCTTGGCAAAACTACTCCGGGGGAGGCGCCGCTTGCGGCGACGGGGGCAGCGCCCCCTTTCACCCTTTGCGGTTCAGACGCGGCCTTTCCATGGTACAAGCCAAGCTTCAGCCTTACGCATCAGGATATCGATGCCATAGCCGATGATCCCGATCAGGATGATCCCCATGATCACGATATCGGTAAGCTGAAAGCGGCTGGCGACCATGATCATCATGCCCGCACCCTTTTCCGCCGCGACAAGCTCTGCGGCCACCACCGTGCCCCAGCAGACCCCCATCGCGACGCGCGCGCCGGTGAATATCTCAGGCAGGCTGTTGGGCACGATCACATAGCGCATCAGCTGCCATTTGCTCGCCCCAAGGGAATAGGCCGCATGCACCTTGGAAATCGCCACGCCGGACACGCCTGCGCGCGCCGAGATGGTCATGATCCAGAGCGCCGCCAGGAACAGCAGGATGATCTTGCCACTCTCGCCAATCCCCGCCCAGATGATCACCAGCGGAATAAGGGCCAGTGGCGGCACCGGGCGCATAAATTCCACGATCGGATCGAACCAGCCGCGAAACCAGTCACTTAACCCCATGGCATAGCCAAGCGGAATACCGACCAGCGCGCCAAGGGCAAAGCCGACGATCACCCGGAACAACGACCAGTAGAGATGCTCGAACAGGGTAAAATTCTGATAGCCTTGTTCCGAGATTTCAGCGACACGCGACACAACCGCTTCCGGCGGCGGAAGCCAGATCGGCTCCATCTGCATGCCCTTTGAGGGCGCAAAATTGAGCGATCCCTTGGCAGTCATGACAACCGTGCCATTGCTTACCTTGGCGGTCTCGCCTGGCCCGATGGGCTGGCCGTCAATGGCCACGACCTTGGCGCCCTCTTTGCGGGTCACCTCATCGTTCTTATCCATTATCAACAGCGAAGACCGCCAGGCCCCCACGGTGATGAAATCGTTCTTGGCAAAGCCATCGCCGGGCTCAATCTCGCGATCGGTCACGGCATCGCCAACCTTAAAGACGCGGGCGTAAACCGTGGCATCGTCGCGGGTGCCATCGGGGCCCTCGAGCGTATAAGTGAACTCGGTATCGCCGATGAACGGCCCCGGCGCGTGGATCGGCACCCATTTGCTTCCGGTGAAGGCGCCCCAAAGCAAAAAGATCGTCAGCACCGAGATGACACTGGCCCAACGATCAGGGCGCACAGCGCTTTCATCGCCAAAGGTCACCGTCTTGAGCGAGGTGTAATCGTTCATCTGGCGAAACTTGCTTACACCCTTGCGCACGGCAAAGAAGGCGGCCACGAAAATGGCAATATAGATGATCAGGATGGTCATGCCTCTGCCTCCTCGGTGCGGCCCATGATCTCTTCTTCCATATCCCAGATCATCGACAGGATTTCTTCGCGCTTTGCCCCAAATTCAGGGTGCTTCTTCACTTCGCGCAGGTCTTGCCCGACGCCCATTTCCGCAAATGGCAGGCGGTATTCCTTGTGGATACGCCCCGGTCGCGGCGCCATTACCAAAAGACGCTCGCCAAGCAACAACGCCTCTTCAACCGAGTGGGTGATCAGCACAATCGTCTTGCCGGTCTCTTTCCAGAGCTTGAGAACCAGACCCTGCATCTTTTCGCGGGTCAGCGCATCAAGCGCGCCAAGCGGTTCGTCCATCAGGATCACGTCGGGATCATTGGCCAGACATCGCGCCAGCGCCACGCGCTGCTGCATACCGCCAGACAGCTCATAAACCGCCTTTTCCTTGAAATCCCTGAGGCCCACCACCTCTAGCAGATGGTCAACATTGGCGCCGTATTCCGACGCGCTCTGACCCTTCATGCGGGGGCCAAAGCTTACGTTTTCGCGCACGCTCATCCATTCAAACAGCGCACCTTGCTGAAACACCATGCCGCGCTCGGCATCCGGCCCGGTGACAAGGTGATCGTTAAGCGTGATCTGCCCCCCGGTCGGGGCCAGAAATCCGGCCAGAATATTCAAGAGCGTGGTCTTGCCACAGCCCGACGGGCCCAGAACGCTCAGCAATTCGCCGGTTTTCAGTTCAAGCGAGATATCCTGCAGGGCCTGCACATGCGTGCCATTCGGCAGGTCGAACCGCATCGATAAATTTTCGATGGAAAGTGTAGACATCCCCACCCCCTGTTTGTCTTGGGTTCATCGGGAAGGGACCCGCCCGTGGCACGGGCGGGGTCCCTCTCTGTCACATTGATCGTGGCTTACATGCCATTGGCAGAGGCAAGCGGACCCGTGTTGACGGTGCTGTCATAGGTCTCAAGTGCGGCGTCGATGCTTTTGGCCTCAACAAACACATCGGCCACGCCTTTCATGAACTCCTGCGCGCCGCCACCCAGCCATTTAGCTGTCAGCTGTTCTTCCACGCTGGGGAACACGAAGGTGTCGATGGTTGCCGCTGTGGCGTCCACGTCCATGCCGCTATCCTTGGCAATGACCGGCAGCATCGTGTCGCGGTTGGCCGGATCGGCCCACATCGCGTTTGCATCTGCTGTCACTTTCAGGAACTTGGCCACCAGATCTGGGTTTTCCGCAACATAACCGGCCGGGCCGCTGGTCACGTCAAACACCAGAATACCAAGCGCTTCTTTTTCGGCGCCGGTCAGCAGGACATTGCCATGCTCTTTGGCGCGTCGCAGGCTACCGCCCCAACCACAGAACATATCAACCGCGCCCTGCGCGATAGCCGCAGACCCTTCTGGCGGGGCCATGTTGACCACATCCATGGTGGCGATATCGACGCCAAAATGGCTCATCTGCTTGAGAAATCCGTAATGCGCGGCGGTGCCGAGCGGCACGGCCACTTTCTTGCCGGCAAGCTCGCCCGCGTTGGTTTTGTCGATCTCAAGCGCTTCGGCGACGACGCAGTTGTCGTTTTCGGCATAAGACACGGCCACATCGAGAACCTGAATATCCTGACCGGCGCTTACGGCCACAACGAAAGGCGGCACGCCCTGGCTAACCGACAGATGCACGTCGCCGCTGGCCATGGCCGCGCTCATGGCGGTGCCGGTGTCGAACGCACGCCAGTTGACCTTGACGCCCATCTCTTCGTCATAGGTGCCCATTTCCTTGGCATATTGGAATGGCATCGGCCATTCGAGGAAATACGCCACGGTGATTTCCTGCGCTGTCGCGGCGCCGGCACTTACCAGAATTGCGGCACCGGCTACGGCCGTCATCAGCTTTGATTTCAATTTCATATCGTTCATCTCCCGTTGGTTACGTTACTTTTATATCTGAAACCGCACTTGTCGGCGGCTTTGCATGCGTCTGGCCCTTAATGAAGTCAGAACTCTTGACGACAGGCACCATTCAAGAGTGAACCCGATTCACCAGAACCGATCAACGCAATAGTAACAGAATTATGATCATTTCAGTATTTCCGAAGAGAGGTTTTCGGATAGCCTCAATAGCGGTATTTTATCCTGCTTTACGGCGGAAAGCCACGTTTTGCCAAGACCTTAGCCAAAAACCCCAAGACCAAATCGGGGTTTTGGCCTTAATTATTGGTTTCATCTGGCCCTATCAGCATGCTGTATTTCTCGGCTGATATAGGAACAGGATTGAATTGACACAGACCAAAGGCTCGCGCGCTGCGCCGGGCCTTAACCCGATGGAGCATCAAGATGGATGGCAAACTTTTCGACAATGATATCTCTCGCGTGGTCGAGGCCGACCGCGCCCATGTCTGGCATCACCTTATTCAGCACGCCCCTTGGACCGGCGACGACCCCAAGGGCGACCCCCGCATTATCGTCGAGGGTCGCGGCATGCGCGTCTGGGATCAAAAGGGCAAAGAGCACCTTGATGGCGTCTCGGGCGGGGTCTGGACCGTCAATGTCGGCTATGGCCGCGAACGGATTGCCAATGCGGTGCGTGATCAGCTGATCAAATTGCCGTATTTTGCGGGCTCCGCCGGCTCGATCCCCGGCGCGATGTTCTCTGAGCGGATAATTGCGAAAATGCCGGGGCTGACGCGGGTTTATTATACAAACTCTGGGTCCGAGGCGAATGAGAAGGCGTTCAAGATGGTCCGCCAGATCGCGCACAAGCGCCATGGCGGCAAAAAGCACAAGATCCTCTATCGCGAGC
>RCMY010003558.1_pt1 | contig 14200 bp, 14 predicted proteins | sample 2041341 | NCBI WGS metagenome assembly RCMY01 (sample SAMN09708234, study PRJNA481090) | Marine sediment metagenome, whole genome shotgun sequencing project.
TGTTTGCGCAGTACCGCTGCGTCAACGTCTTCCAAACCCTGCTACTCGAGTCTGGCACTACAGCGGCGCAGGGCGCTTCCTGTTTTGTTAATCCCTTAACCTCCCTGAGCATGGTGGAAGTCATGCGCATGGAGGGACATAAGGCACTGGTGCATACGGCCGCCGCGTCAAATCTGGGCCAGATGCTCAATCGCATTTGCCTGAGTGATGGTATCGATCTGATAAATATTGTCCGCAAGCAGGAGCAGCGCGAGATACTTGAAGGGCTTGGCGCTGGCTGGATATGCGACTCCAGCAGCGCCGGGTTTGAAGCTGATCTGACCGAGGCGATGCTGGCCACCGGAGCGACGCTCGCTTTTGACGCCATCGGTGGTGGCAAACTGGCCAATACCATCCTCGCTTGCATGGAATCCGCAGCGGCTCAATCAATGAAGGAATACAGCCGCTACGGTTCGGATGTGCACAAGCAGCTATACATCTACGGCGGGCTGGACCTAAGCCCGACTATGCTGACGCGCAATTATGGTTTCGCGGGGTATCGGCGGCTTCCTGTTAACACCATTCCTGCAAAAAATAGGTAAACAAAAGAATACGGAGATGCGCGCGCGAGTGGCGGCAGAAATCAGCACCACGTTTGCCAGCCATTACACTAAAGAAGTCACTCTGGCCGAGGCACTGTCGCTGGATGCGATCAACGTGTACAGCAAGCAAGCCACGGGAGAGAAAGTGCTGATAACACCACGCAGCTAATTAATAGAGGTAATGGTATGGACCCACTCCACTTCCTAACCGGCCTCATTAGGGCCAAAATGGAAGCGTCGTACAAACCATTTACAGAAGCGGAGTGGATCGATATGAAGATTACAACAGTTGGCCTGGATATAGCAAAGTCAGTGTTTCACTTATTCGCAATCAATCAAACAGGGCGGATGCTCAAAAAGAAGGCGCTCAAGCGGAAGCAATTGTTGGCCTATATGGCCACGCTGGAGCCCTGCCTGCTCGTGATGGAAGCCTGCGGGGGCGCACATAATTGGGCCAGGGCATTTCAAGCTCTGGGGCATGAGGTCAAGCTCATTGCGCCACAGTACGTCAAACCCTTTGTCAAAGGTAACAAGAATGACTACAACGATGCGGAGGCCATTGCTGAAGCCGCGCAGCGCTCGACCATGCGTTTTGTGCCGATTAAGACGATGGAGCAGCAGGATATTCAGAATTTTCACCGTCAGCGAGAGCGTATCAAAAAAGAGCGCACAGCCGTCGTGAATCAGGTACGGGGATTGCTTGGTGAATACGGTGTGATTATCAAAAAAGGCGTAGCGGCTGTGCGTCGGGATTTGCCGCTAATAATTGAAGATGCAGAGAACGGCTTAACCAGTCTTTCCCGGGTGTTGTTTGCCGATCTGCTGGATGAACTGCGCGTGATTGAAGATCGGTTTGAGCAGTGTGAGCGACGGATTCGAGCGCTGAATAAGGAGCGCGGTCTACTGCCGATTGGAGGAAGTGCATGGTATCGGGCCTGTGATTGCAAGTGCGACGTATGCGGCGGCCGGGGATGGGAAAGAGTTTGCCAACGGTCGTCACTTTGCAGCCTGGCTTGGTCTGGTGCCTGGCCAGCATTCAACGGGCGGCAAGACGATTTTAATAGGCATCAGCAAGCGCGGTAATACGTATCTTCGCACGCTGTAGATTCATGGCGCCCGATCTGTTTTACGACACTCGGGCAATAAGACGGATCGCTTTAGTCGGTGGGCGCAAGCGGTACAGGCGCGGCGCGGCTACAACAAGGCGTGCGTGGCCGTGGCGAACAAGTTGGCGCGAATATCCTGGGTGATCATGGCTAGAGGCGAACGATACCGCCCCGCCGTCTAACGAAAGAAATCAGCAGGAATGAGAATTGGTCTCATTCTATTGATAAGAGGTAAACCCGTTACTTCAGTTGCTAAGACAGATTGATCGGATGGTGAGAAAGGTCAGACCGGCTCATTCGAAACCTGGCAAGGGCACCGGCTGCTGAGAAGCCGCAGAGGTGATGAGGAGGATGAGCGCAGATAACCATAGGGGCCAGGAAGAAAAAAACTTCCACAAACAGGCCGGATATATGTGAGCAATAATTTTCTCTCACATCAAATGATCAATAAGTCTTGCAAAAGGAGTGGGTCCATATATGCCCTTAAGTAACGGCAGTGGTATATCTCCTCTAACAGGCGAAACTGGCACTGAGATTGCTAAACGTTTACTTCAACGTCAATCGCAACCCCTATGCAATACTTCGGAGATAATTATTTATAAGTCATTGACCGCTGCCACCTTGCTTTCAGCCTGTTTGGCAACCGGGCATGCGCAAGCTCAGGATGCAACAACGGCGAAAGGTAGCGTTATAAATTCTGACGCTAAAGAAATTGGCAGCATTGAATTAACAGAAACACCGGTAGGCGTGCTGATTAATACTGATGTAACAGACCTGCCGGCTGGTGAGCACGGCTTTCATTTGCATGCGGTTGGCAAGTGCGATCCTGGTAATTTTAAATCTGCTGACGGTCATGCTAATCCAGACGACGTACCGCACGGCTATTTTATGGGTGATGCAATACATGCCGGCGACATGCCCAATCAGTTTGTGTCGAACGATGGCAAGCTGCGCAGCCATGTGTTGAATTACAATGTAACGATGGAGGATAATAAGCCAGACCGAACATCCCTGTTCGATGCCGATGGCGCTGCGCTTATAATCCACTCGGAAGCCGACGACTATAAAAGCCAGCCCTCTGGTGCGGCCGGTGAACGAATTGCCTGTGCGGTTATTGAAAAACAATAATAGCTGACGCTCTACCTTAACCCAACAACTTATCGACAACACCATGGCTGAATCAAAGGTTGCGATATATGGCGCGCTAGCGGCGAATGCGGCTATTGCCGTGACTAAGTTTATCGCGGCGGGTACTACCGGTAGTGCGGCCATGCTGTCTGAGGCTGTGCATTCAACGGTCGATACTGGCAATCAAATATTGCTATTGGTTGGGCTTAAGCTGAGCAAGCGTCCTGCCAGCGCCGAGCATCCCTTCGGCCACGGCAAAGAGCTGTACTTCTGGAGTTTGATTGTAGCGGTGCTTATCTTCGGCTTGGGCGGCGGCATTGCTTTTTACGAAGGCATACTGCATGTACTCGACCCGGAACCGCTGCACGACCCCAAGTGGAATTATATCGTACTCGGTGCTGCCGCTGTGTTCGAAGGTGCCAGTTTTACGCTGGCGTTAGTTAGTTTAAACAAGAGCGATACGGCCGACCTTTTTGGCGTGCACTGCATACCAGCAAAAACCCTACGGTATTTGCTGTGCTGGCAGAGGATGGCGCGGCGCTGCTGGGTTTGGCCATTGCGGCGGCCAGTGTGTATGCCAGCCATGCTTTAAATTTACCAATGCTGGACGGCGTTGCGTCAATGCTCATCGGCGTGCTGCTCGCCGCAGTCGCCGTGGTGTTGATGTTCGAGTCGCGCGGGCTGCTGGATGGCGAAGGGCTGAGGTCTGATTCGTTAAAAGAGATTTGCCGTCTGATCCTGAGCAATGACAACGTGTGCCGCGTTGAACCACCGCTATCTGTAGCGAACTGCACTTATCCCAAGCTTAAACTGCAATCATCCGGGTTTTTCGAACCACATTAGGTGCGACTGTCCGGTGCTCAAAACCGGATTATTTGCAATTGAAACCACTTTATCTGCAACCGAACTGCAATCATCGATCGCAAACCACATTATCTGCAAGTGAAGATTAGTTTCAGATTGGCAATCCCGCCCGACGCATTGCCAGTGCCAATTCCTCCGTTCGCTCCGAATCGAGTTTACCCTTTAATAACTGGCGGATTTCAACAGGCCGGGCATCAAATTGCTCTGCCAACGATTTTGAGGTGTAGCCTGTTCGTGCAAGTCGGGCATCGAGATCATCAAATCCGGCTGATATAGTTTCCTCAGCAATCTCCTTTGTAACGGTCGATGCACCCAGGTTATACGCATCGGCAAATGCACGGCTAAGATGCTCCGCAAATTGCAGCGGCGTCGACAGTTTCTCGCACAGGAACTCACGCGCCTCCGCAGTAATCACTTGATTCGATTTGGTGCCATCGGCCAGGCATTGCTTCAGTAACCAATCGAGGTACTTCGGCTTTTCGTCGCTCAGGCCAACGAATTCTAGTTTGCTGGAGCGGTGGCCAATTTCCTCCATTGTCGAGCGTTTGAGGTCGTTCTGCAGTTTGGGATGCCCTAACGAGCACAATCGACAAAGTACCGCCACCCGCTTCAATGATTTCAACGAGCCGCTTCAGTCCATTCAGTGTATGACCGTGAAGGTCGTGCGCTTCATCGATAAACAGCGCTACTGGTTTTTTGGTACGCCGGATGAGTTCCTGGAGCAGTCGTTCCCTGCGCTCAGGTTGCGTGGGCACTTTAGTATCTGGATCACCAGATATATCGAGAAATAACGCCGTGATGAGTGCGGGAAGTACAACACGCGGTTTATCGATAGACAGACTTCTCGCGACGATGATCTTGTTCTTAGTCGCAATCTGCTGTTGCAGCCGATTGATCGTTACCGTCTTATTGGAACCCACTGCCCCTGACAGAGCGACGAGCTTGCCGCCGAGGATGGCCGTTTCAATATCAGCACAAAGTTGACGAATCCGTTCGGTTTCATAATAGCCCGCCAGTGACCAGTCTTTGGCGATATGGAAGTGTTTCATTATCTGGGCAGTTAACATGATGGTGATCCTGTCGTTTGTCGAAGAAGCCGATCCTTGATAGCAACGAGGATCTCCTTTTTATTCAGCGTGTTTTCCACCAGCTCATGGATAAATTCGAGATCGTCCTGGCTCAGTTTCGCGAGTGGCTTTCCTAATTGTTCTGAAATGGCACGACGTGCGCTGAGCACATTGGTATAGGCGATTTCGCCCCACGGGTCGGGGTCACGAAAGGCTACGGTTGGCAATGGAATAATCTTTGCCAGCGTCGGTTCCTACATCTCACCGCTGACGGCTGCTCGCGGAATAGAGAGGGTTTCAGCTAGCGCGGCAACTTTCTCGGCTCGTTTTTCACGATCAGACTTAGTGTGTTTCCGATATCGGTGTAAAGGGATAGGTCCGCCTGCTGGAAGATAAGGGCCAAAACGACGATCATCCCACTCAACAAACAATTCGTAGTCAAATAGGCCCCACCACAATATCACGTCCTCACCAGCAAGATGGGCGTCAACTTTGTAATAGGAGCCTTACACAGATATCCGGGCGTCAGTACCTACTTTGCGCCGTTCGGGCTCGCGTGCAAAAGCGCAGTAGCGTTCCCATGAACACATCTCTCGAAGCCCCTGTTCCGGAAGGTTTTCCATCCAGTCCTCGATACGACTATGTGCCTCGCGCCGATGCGGTTTTTCATTGTAGCGATTGATGAAGTTGCGCAGCCAGGTATTGGCTTCCGCTTCCGTCTCGGGCTTGTGAAAATGGTATAGGGTTTCGTGGGCTTCTTTTACGGTTCTGAATGGGCGTTCGACCTTGCCCTTAGAACGCGCAGTAGGTCGCCGCCCATCTGACCTTGCAGGTAAATGGGTTTGCCAGTTAATCCCCAGTCGTTCCATCATTTGCTGGAAGACGAGGCTTTTAGCCACCGGGCCATTATCGAGATACATATTCTCTGGAATCCCGTGAAAGCTAGCGCTTTCTTTCGGTGCCATGGCATTGAATAAAAACCGCAGCGCGGATTCTGCAACTTCGCCATGCACACACCGATATTCCTGATAAGCGGTTCCACTGCGGTCATCCACCACACTGAATAGCATCCAGGTGGGCTGGCGCTGCCCAGGCTCGATCCACTCCGGCCGGTCAATATGTTTGAGGTCCGACGGACTCATATCGAACTGCCAAAGTTCGTTGGCATGCTTCGCTTCAAAACGAACAGCAGCCGGTGCACGGGTCATGCGTGAATGGTCGTACCCCAGCTGCGCAGCCACCGATTTACCATGGTGGGTTTAAGCAATCCTTTCTCTACGCGAACATGAGTAGTGGGCGTGTCGATGCCGAACTCTTCTAATAGCTCGATGGCGCGGTTAGTCGATAAGCGATGTCCCTGACCATTTTCGGTTCTGATCTTCTGTGCGGCAATGACTTCGCAGTAATGGGCCATCTCCGATTCACTGGGTATCCGCGGGCACCCTTTATCGGTGCGCCGTAAGCCTTTGGGATTCTGCAATAGCCTCAGTGCGCGATAGACCGTTGCTGTGCTGACCCCGAACAGGGCCGCAACGCGACGGACTTCTTCAGGTCGTTGCGGATCTCGTGGTGCAAGTGAAGCGAGACGTAAACGCAACGCTAATAGTGATTCGGGTGGAATACGTGTGGCGCTAGGGGCCACCGGAAAATTACTCGACGTAGGTATACAGCGTTTGCCGCGATATCCCCATGAGTTGGCAGATTTCCTTGATAGTGTGTTTTTCGGCGTTATAGAGATTAACGGCATGAGCACGTTTTTTCTCATTCAATGGTTTTGCGGCGTCCGCCTTTACGTCCACGGATGCGTGCGGCCTCCAGTCCAGCCTGGGTTCGTTCCCTGACCAAATTGCGTTCAAATTCAGCGAGCGCCGCGAACATATGGAAGATAAGTTGGCCACCACTGGAAGTGGTATCAATGGATTCTTGCAGGCTTTTAAGCACGATATCCTGCTCTCGCAGTGTTTCTGCACGAATGATCAGATCTTTTAACGATCGGCCCAATCGACCCAGCCGCCACACCACGAGTGTGTCGCCGGCACGAAGATGGTCTAATGCCTGGTTTAAGCCGGGACGTTCTGCGCGTGCGCCACCGGCCTTATCTTCATACACACGTTCGCATCCGCAGGATGCCAACGCATCACGCTGAAGATCCAGATTTTGTTCGTCCGTTGACACTCGTGCATAGCCGATCAGCATTTCACTTCTATCCAGAATGCCGTTATTTTAAGATGAAACTGTACGTTGATTTCTGGACGGAGTAAATTGACACGGACTGCCGCACAAACTGGTTGCAACAAAACACTAAAAACAGCCGTCTGGAAAACGAACGTTTACCGGACACGATTGGTAATAGCGCCGATTGTTTTCGCGCAGAAACGTAATCATGTAGCAAGCGTACTAGGGGCAAGGACAGTTCTAGTTTTGGCAAGCTGGTTAAAACGGGGTATCCAGTCTATACGGCAGCCGACACCCCTCAGATGAATCTGTTCGGGAATTGGTGAGCCTGACTGGAGCTAATGCTAGAGCAACAAACCAGAAGGATGCAGCACAAAAGCAGATATTGTCGTACTCGTCGTGCCGTGGCCAGCAATAGAGAAGGTTGCTTAAAATCTTGGGAACGACGATGGCAAGATATAGCACTGGAATCTAGGAGCCTGCGTTTGTTCTCGCTTCATCTCCATGTTTATGCTCTGCCATTTATTACGCGATTCAGTAACAAGGCAGTGTGCTAGCAGAGCCATTGCGAATTGCCGAGTCAGTTGTTGCTGGCTACTGCCGCAATCACCTGGACTTCTGCAAGCACATCACTGTACCTCCATCTCAACATCCGGCTAGTGCAAACCAGACGTTGCATGTCAAAGTAGTGAATCGTAAAAAATGCTAAATACCTTGGTGAGCTAGCAGCTTATGCTGTAACTTCAGTGCTCGCGAATAATGTAACCGAGCGTCATAACGCGCCCATAAATAATAGCAATGCAGCGAGGCCAACCCCGCAGCGACAACAGCACCGAGAGGAACCTATGCGCAAACTGCAAACTCATTTGCCACACCCCGTCACACTAACCGCTTCATCCCTACTGCTACTGGCGGCCAGTCTGCCAACGCATGCCCAGGCACCGATGCTGGAGGAAGTGATTGTCACTGCGGAAAAACGCGAAGCCGGTGCGCAGGATACGCCCATTTCACTCACCGCAATGAGCACCAACGATATCGAAAACCGCGGCATCGCTACCGCACAAGATCTGTTGACCAATGTTGTCGGTCTTGGTGGCAACATCGCGCCCGGCTCGCGTGGTACCAGCGCTATTTCGATTCGACGGGCTTCTTCGGGCTCGCCTGCCAACCTGTCCAGCGATCCGGTGGTGGGTCAATATGTTGACGGCATCTATATCGGCAAAATTGTTGGCTCCACCATGGATGTCGCCGAGATCGAGCGCATCGAGGTGCTGCGCGGACGCAGGGTACGCTCTATGGTCGTGACTCTACCGCTGGTGCTGTGAACATCATCACGCGCAAACCCAGCGGCGAATTAGGCGTGAGGGCTACTGGCAGCGTCGGTAGCGAAGGCTATTACAGCGGCAAAATTGCCGTCGACTTGCCTGCCGTCGGTAGCGTGGGTGAAGGCGTTGGCGAGCTGGCCGTGAACCTCGGCGCGCAGATGCGCAAGCGCGACCCGCTATACGATAGAGTAGACGGCAGCGGCGGTTTTGATGAAATCGACCGACAGGCTTACCGCCTGGCGCTGCAATGGACAGTTACCGATAACTTCACGGTCGACTACAGCTAAGACCGCAGCGAACTCGATGAAGCCGGTGCCCTACAGCAGGTGGTAGGTCTCAACCCGGTGGATGCAGCGGGTATTGTGTCGCGTCTGCAAGCCTTGCAAGACACGCTGGCGGCGGCGCAAGGTTATGCACAAACGCCCGGTACCGATCTGCGCATCAGTTCACGCTGGATTCCATCCATCCAGACAACAATTGCCGATTATGAGGTGGCACTGGCCGCTGGCGAAGGCCGCGCCGTTAAAGGTGCTGTAGACTTTTTGCCAGCCTCTGACAATACCGTCGACGGTCACGCGTTAACCCTGACCTGGGAAGCCGGCGAACTCGGTGCGCTGGGTGACGTTACCTTCAAATCATTGACCGGTTACCGCGAAGTAGAAGCCTTCCTGTTTGGCGACCTGGAAAACATTGACAGCCGGCAGGACGCTACCGGCATTGGCTCTTATCCTTCGCGAGTGCACCTGGTCCTGGGCCAAATTTACGCCGCGACCGGTGGTTTTGATCCAAATATTCCGCAAATACCTATTAGTAGTTTATGGAATGCCATAGACGCAATAGGTGCCTTCGACGTCAAGCAGAACACCACGTCGGAGTACGAGCAGTTATCACAGGAACTGCAGATGGTCGGCAGCACTGAGCAGGTAGATTACGCACTTGGCCTGTATTACTTCGAAGACGAGGCGAACTATGAGCGCAACGCTACTTTTCTGGCACCCATTGGCGGTGTTGGCACGCAGGATTACAATCTGACCAGCGAAACCTGGGCGGTGTTTGGTCAGGCGACCTGGCGGCCGCCAATTCTGGATGAACGTCTGGCCATAACCGGCGGCCTGCGTTACACCGAAGAGAAAAAAGACGTTACCTGGGACTATGGTGAAAACGTAGGCCCGTTCGGCGTAAGCCCCGCCAGTCTACTCAGCGATGACGAGGATTATTCCAATACCAGCGGCAACGTGACGCTGGCGTTCGATGTTACCGAACAGCTGAATGCCTACCTGCGCTACGCGACAGGCTATCGCAGCGGCAACTTTAACGGCGAGGTATTCGGCAATAAGTTTGACGAAGAAACCATGGAGCAGTGGGAGATTGGTTTCAAAAGCGACTGGTGGGATAACCGGCTGCGTGTTAACGGCGCACTGTATACGTATGTGTATGAAGACCTGCAGGTCAGCCAGATTCAAAATAGCGCGACCGGTCAGTCAACCAGCCTGATCAGCAACGCCGGCAAAGCCGACCGCTGGGGGGGCGAAATTGAGATTACGGTAGCACCGATTGAAGACATGGTGGCCAGCCTCGGTTACAGTTACGTCAACGGTGATTTCGATGAATTTCCCGATACCTGCGGCACCAACGTGCCCATCACCTGCCTTGAAGGCGAAAAATTCGCCTTGCGCGGCACGTCGCCTTCCAACCAGCTGAATGCGTCAATTGACTACACCTTCGCTCGCACCTCCATCGGCGAAATAACCGGGTTTATACAAGCGAACTGGGCGGATGAGTGGGCCGAGTCGGCATTATGGACCGGCATTGTCGATGGCGAGCCGATTAATTACCCGCACCAGATCATGGATGCGCGGACGCTGATTAGCGCGCGCTTAAGCCTGCAGGAATTACCCGTCGGTGAAGGTGTGATGCGCGTCTCGCTGTGGGGCAGCAACCTCACTGACGACGACTACCCCACCTTCAGCATTAACTTCGGGCAAGCCGTGGGCTTAATCACTGAGCAGTACAGCGAGCCGCGTACTTACGGTTTAGAGCTCAACTACGAGTTCTAATCAGCTGGGGTGCTGGTAGCGGTTAGTGAACCTCTATCAGCACCCGTTCAATAGTTCCGCCGGCGAAAGAGTAACCCGGTGCCGCATCTTGCGGGTAGGCACCGGCTGCCGAGCCGGTGTCGGTGCCAACGTCAAAAGTTTCATCAATCGAAAAGAAGGCTGGCGGTGTTGCCTCAACCCGCGCTTTGGCAACGACACTGTCGCCCGCATATAAACTAAAATTGCCGCCTTTGGCGTAACCGCCGCCATCGTAATCAAATTCAACCCGCAGTGTCTGACTGCCGCTCTGCAGCGGCGCTGTGCCCGCCAGCCGAATATGGCCCAGCTCGAATACCCGGTATTCGAACACCGGTTTGCCTTTACCGTCAACGTACAACGACCAGCCCGCCGCGGTACCTCCCAGCGTCGCGATGACACCGGCGGCACGCTGCCCCTTGTCGATTGACAGGTCTGCCGTCAGATCCCAGGAGTGATTGGCCATATTGGCAGCGCCAGCTTCCGGAATACCCACCGCGCCGGGATAGTAGGTGAAGCTGCTGCGCCCCTCAACGAGGTTTGGCATTGGCGTTGTAGAGTCGACGGAGCTGCGCAATGGCAGAATGCCCAGATTTTTTGCTTGCTGTTGGAATAATGCCTGCAGCTCGCGCAGCTTTTTCGGTTTCTGTTTAGCCAGATCATGTGCCTGGCTGAAGTCACTGTCGAGATCGTACAGTTCCCAGACGTCGTCCTCGAAGGGCGTCGGCTCCATTCTGGTGCCCACGGTCCAGGGCAAGCGGTCATGACGGGCCGAAGCCATCCAGCCGTCCTTGTACATGGCGCGGTGACCGTGCACCTCGAAGTATTGGCTACGGTGGTGTTCAGCTGCCTTGCCATCGCGCAGGCTTGGCAGCAGGCTGCTGCCATCCATCGGCAATTGGGCTACTCCGTCCACCTCGCCAGGCATAGTCAGGCCCGCAGCCTCCAGAATAGTCGGTGCAATATCGTTGACATGAGAGAACTGGCTGCGCAGTGCACCTGGGTCAGAGATTTTAGCCGGCCAGGTGACAACCAGCGGATTACGCGTGCCGCCCAAATGCGAGGCAATCTGCTTAACCCACTGGAACGGCGTGGTCAACGCCCAGGCCCAACCGGCGGGGTACTGGGCGTATGTGCTGGCACTACCGATAGCATTGAATTTTTCAAGCTGCATCTGCGTCGTATCCTGCAGGCCCTGCAGCGCACCCATATAATTTATACTGCCGCGCAGGCCGCCTTCAGCGCTACTGCCGTTATCGCCAACAATGTAGAGAAACAGGGTATTGTCATACTGGCCGCTATCTTTCAGAGATTGAACCAGCCGGCCTATCTGGGTGTCCGTATGCGCCAGAAATCCTGCATACGTTTGCATCAGCCGGGAGGCAACCTGCTGCTCATCCTTACTCATGCTGTCCCAGGAGGGCAGCTCCTCTGGTCGCGGCGTCAAGTCCGCATTTGCTGGAATGACACCCAGTGTTTTTTGGCGTGCGAAAATTTCCTCGCGCAGCGCATCCCAACCCTGAGAGAACTTACCCTCGTAGCGCTTTATCCACTGCTTTGGCACTTGCAAAGGCGCGTGCGCCGCTCCAGTGGCGAAATACATGAAAAACGGCTTAGCGGGCGTTACCGAATGCTGCACCCGCATCCAGCGTATCGCCTGATCAACCAGGTCTTGCGTGACGTGATAGTCATCCCCTGCAGGCCGATGGATTGGCGTAGTGCCCTCGTAGAGAGTCGGTTCGAACTGGTCGGTCTCGCCTCCCAGGAACCCGTAAAATTTCTCAAACCCTAGCCCCGTGGGCCAACGGTCGAACGGACCGGATGGAGAGGTCTCCCAGTCCGGGGCCAGATGCCACTTACCAAACGCGGCAGTATTGTAGCCACGCTCGCGCAGCATGGCGGCGATGGTGGCGGTCTCGTCTTTCAGAATACCGCGGTAGCCGGGATAGCTGTTGGACGAATTCAACACGGCGCCCACGTCCGCCCGATGAGAATCGCGCCCAGTGAGAAGCGCTGCACGGGTAGGTGAGCAAATCGCTGTGGTATGGAAGCGGTTATAGCGCAGGCCCTCCCCGGCGAGTTGATCCAGAGTGGGAGTGCTGGCCGGACCACCAAAGGTACTGGCCGCGCCAAAACCGACATCATCCAACAACACGACCACTACGTTGGGCGCGCCCGCCGGCGCTTTTACTTGATCTATAACCGGCAGATTATTCTCCGCTCTGGCAGGCTGCGCCAGCGTACTCAGAGTCGCACCAAAACAAAGTGCGAAGCCACAAACCAAGAGTCGCTGCTGCGACCAGAGTGCTATTGCTTTATTCATTGTTATCCAGAACATTTTAATGGCGTTTCCACTATTATAAAAAGATATATTCAATTGAGTACTAACAAGGCCTTTGAGAGCGCCGGAAATCTCTGGATTGAATCAGGACATCAGACCGCCATCAAGGCGCAGGTAATCGCCAGTAATATGATTGGCATCTTCACAAGCCGAAAAAGCAACTGCTGACGCAACGTCCGACGGTGGCGCAAAGGACCCGTCAGGCAGCGTCACTTTTTGCATTAACCGCAGATCAGCACCTTCGGGCAGCTGCTGTGCGGCTGCCTCTATCATCGGTGTTTCAATGCCACCAGAACAAATCGCGTTACAGTTCAAGCCTTCCAGCATAAATTCTACTGCGATACATTTAGTCATGGATAGCAGAGCGCCTTTGGAAGCCGAATAAGCCAGTGTCCATGCATGTGCACCAAGCGCTGCCGATAAAGACATATTTACGATGAAGCCCCGGGTTTCGAGTAAAGGGCACCTCTAATAATTGCTTGCGGCCTCTGCGTGACCTGAAGCGTGCAGCTGCAAGGCGCAAGCCGAAGGCCAGGGCTGGCTGTCCCTGGCGAGGGTTGCAACGCCGCAGATGCGCGCTTCAGGTCGCGCCCTTCGAGGCTTACAGACGAGTCCAGGCTCTGCGTTATCATTTCTAGACGTGCAACCAGCATGCCGTCGAAATGATGCCTTGATCCTGTACTCGTCTGTAAGCCAGAGGCCACAAGCAATTATTAGAGGTGCCCTAAATGTGGAATAGCTGCCTGACACATCATGAACGCGCCTCGCGCATTGACATTCATGACGAAATCGAAGTCTTCCATTTTCAATTTCAGCGTGTGATCGAAGCGTAAAACTCCTGCAATATTGCAAAGCGCATTTAACTTGCCATAGTTTTCTATTGCGGCTTCTACCGTTGCTTTCACAGACGCCTGATCAGTGACATCACAGGCAATCGCGAATGCGTCGCCTCCAGTGGTGATAATATCGGCAGCGACTTGCTCGACAGTTTCATGTTGTTTATCAACACAGATAATTTTGCCTCCTTCACTCGCGATTCGCTCAGCTGAGGCTTTACCGATACCCGATGCAGCGCCGGTGATCAAAACGACTTTATCCGTATAACGAGACATAGCATACTATAATTTATTGCAGAATTATTCGGCCCACACTAGGGAAATTTAGAACGTCTACTCTTCATTATCACTATATTAGTAGCGTCTTGATTTTTACGCTCATACAAGGTTCGGAGAGTAGGCGCATTACTTTCTGGCGTCAACTTAATTGGACTTATGTGGACTCCCCAGCGTCAACAACATGCCAATATAAGAATTAAATGCAAACTTATGTACGAGCTCTAAATATTTTTTAGATATATCACTGATCACACTTTGCAAATTCGCCGTAGTTATAGTTCTGCAATTTCTATTTATCGATTTATTCTTTCTTGGAAACGCCAACAATTGAAGTTACGTAACTATTCAGCCTGAAAGCACTCTGGCATCTCACCTTTCAATGCAAGTTTGAGCGCATCCGTGGCTGACACGCCTTGTTTTCGGCAT
>RCMY010003354.1_pt1 | contig 14188 bp, 13 predicted proteins | sample 2041341 | NCBI WGS metagenome assembly RCMY01 (sample SAMN09708234, study PRJNA481090) | Marine sediment metagenome, whole genome shotgun sequencing project.
AGATCACCTTGTGATAGCGGCACTTCTCCACGTCGAACTCTTCGCCGACCCCGGCGCCGATCGCGGTGATCAACGCCTGAATCTCGGTGTTCTTCAGCATCTTGTCGATGCGGGCCCGTTCGACATTGAGAATCTTGCCGCGGATCGGCAGAATTGCCTGCGTACGCGGGTCGCGAGCGTCGACGGCGGTGCCCCCGGCGGAGTCACCCTCCACGATCATGATCTCGGACTCGTCGGCGTTCTTCGACGAGCAGTCCTTCAGCTTGTCGGGCATACCAGCGCCGGACAGCGATGTCTTGCGACGGATCGCGTTCCGAGCATTCTTGGCAGCGTCGCGCGCCTGCGCCGCGGCGAGGCCCTTCCTGACCATCTTGGTGGCCTCGACGGGGTTCTCGTCCATCCACTCGACCATGCGGGCATAGGTGGCCTTCTGGACGAACGAGCGGGCCGGCACGTTGCCGAGCTTGGCCTTGGTCTGGCCCTCGAACTGCGGCTCGCGCACCTTGACCGTGACGATGGCGGTGAGGCCTTCACGGACGTCGTCACCGGTCAGGTTCGGGTCCTTTTCCTTGATGACGTTTTTCTCTCGGCCGTACTTGTTGACGACCGACGTGAGCGCTGTCTTGAAGCCCTCGACGTGCATGCCGCCTTCGGTGGTGGAGATGCCGTTGGCGTAACCGTGGATGCCCTCGTGGTAGCCGGTGTTCCACTGCATGGCGATGTCGAGTTCCATGCCTTCTTCGACGTCTTCGTCTTCGAAGCTGCAGACTTTGGAGAACAGCGGCTCCTTGGAAGCATTGAGGTGCTTCACGAAGTCGACCAGGCCGCCGTTGTACTGGAATGTGACGTCTTGTTCGCGGCCCTCGCGTTCGTCTCGGAAGACAATCTCCAGGCTCTTGTTCAAGAACGCCATGATCTGCAGTCGATCGAGGACGGTGCGGGCAACGAACTCGACGCCCTCTGCCTGGAAGATGCCGGCATCTGGGTAGAACGTGATGCTGGTGCCGGTCGTGCGGTCGTCGGCGGGCGTCTTGCCGACTTCCTTCATCGGGGCGGCCGGCCGGCCACCCTCGAGGTAGGTCTGCTCGTAGCGCGTGCCACCCTTGTCGACTTGGATCTCGAGGCGGGTCGACAATGCGTTGACGACCGAGACGCCGACGCCGTGCAGGCCGCCGGAGATCTTGTAGCCACTCTCGTCGCCACCGAACTTGCCGCCAGCGTGCAGCACGGTCAGGACGACCTCAGCGGCACTCTTGCCCTTGTGCTCACCAGAGGGGTACGGGTCGACGGGGATGCCACGACCGTTGTCATCGACGCGGCAGCCACCGTCGGCGAGCAACGTGACGCTGATGCTGTCGCAGACGCCAGCCATTGCTTCGTCAACAGAGTTGTCGACGACTTCCCAAATCAGGTGGTGTAGACCCTGAAGACCGGTGGAGCCGATGTACATGCCCGGGCGCTTGCGGACCGGATCCAGCCCTTCGAGCACCTGGATCTGTGCGGCACCGTAGTTGGCGGGTGCGGCTGAAAGCGTCGAGTCGGCGGCGGGCTTCGGAGTGGACTCGCCAGCTGTGTCAGCGGTCGAATCAGCGGTGGTGTCATCGGTGTCGTTGGACACTCGTACCTCGATGTCGTCGTCATTGTGGACACGGCGCGAGACGCCATGTAGTGCGGGGCGATCGGGTCACAGAGCCAGATACGTCAGATCAGCCGCAAACCCCTTTCGCGAACGGGTTTCAGTGTACCCGCGGGCAGTCACAGAGTTGGGTATTCGGGACAGCAAATTGCGACGCTGTCAGTACACACGTTCCCCACCGTCGCGCATCGCAGTGGGTTGGATCAGCGATGGCGGGAAACACGCACATCAATGCGTGTGACCTGCACCTTTGCGACTTCCGCGAGGCGCGCGGTGATCGTCCCGGACAGGAACTTCACCTGTGTGGCCCAGGCCGGGTCATCGGCTTCAACGGTGAGGACACCTTGATCCAGCCGAACGGGTCGGACATGCGCGGCAACGTTCTGGCCGACGGCATCTGGCCACTTGCCGAACACCCCACCGATCTGAATGCGATCGGTGCCGCGCAGCGACTTCATGATCCCGTCGAGCGACGCAGTGATCCGTACCGGTTCAGCCATGTCCGATCACCGTATCCGACAGGCCGGCCTCGCGGTTCGGCGTCATCCGTCGGTGACGTTGCCGGCAACGACTCGCAAGATCCGGTCGGCGCGCGCAGCCGGCGGGAGTTCAGTCGCGGTGGTGATCACGACCTGACCCGGCGGAATGTGTTCGAGCAATGCGGTGGCTCGATCGTCGTCGAGTTCGGACAGCACATCGTCCAGCACGAGCACCGGGGCGGTCCCGGTTCGCTCGGTGACCAGATGGTGCGCAGCAAGGCGGAGCGCCAACGCCAGGGTGCGTTGCTCGCCCTGTGACGCGTGAGTGCGGCTCGGGAGGCCATTGATCGTGAAGTTCAGCTCATCGCGGTGGGGGCCGACCGACGACACGCCCCGCCGAATGTCATGGGGCCGCGCGGTTCGGAGCGCCGCCACGAGGCCGGTCTGGCGCCACTCGGGCTCATACGTCAATTCGATCGGTGTGGCGGCACCTGCGAGCTGCTCATAGGCCTCCTGCACCATGGGAGTCACGCGCGACACGAGAGTGGCACGCGCGTAGCCGAACTGGTCCGCGATTTCGGCGAACTTGGCGTCCCACACGTCAAGGGTCACCTCGATCTCGTCAGTCAGCCGTCCGGCAGCTTGTTTGAGCAGGGTGTTCCGCTGTTTGACGATGCGGTCGATCTCGAGGCGGATGGCGTCGTATTTGGTGGCCAATGCCACGAGCGTGTCGTCCATGTAGCGACGCCGATCGCCGGGGCCGCCCTTGACCAAGATGAGATCATCAGGCGAAAAGACCGTGACGCGCACCGAGCCGAGGAGGTCCCGAACGCGCACGAGTTTTTGCTTGTTGACCTGCACGCGATTGCGGCCGGCCGCGACGAGTTCGGCTTCGATCAGGGTTTCCCGACCATCGTCGTGGCGGACAGTCGCCCGGATGATTGCCTGTGCAGCACCCGCTCTGACCAGGGCATCGTTGGGTGCGCCGCGGAAACTCGACAGTGTCGCGAGATATGCAAGCGACTCCGCGAGGTTCGTCTTGCCCTCCCCATTGCCCCCGATGATCGCCGTCGTCCCCGCGGTCAGATCAAACGACCCGGACACGTAATTGCGAAAGTCGATCAGCTCCAGGTGCTCGACGATCACGCTGCAAGAGTACGCACGCACCACCCCGTTCCGGTGAGAGGTGAGACGACCATCGTCACCCAGAACTCACCAGAACTCACCAGAATGTCGGATCGCGGCCTTCCGGTGAGATTCAGGACCCACAGGTCGTCTCACCTCGCACCGCAAGCAATCCACCGGCCAAGCAATCCACCGGCCAAGCGAGTCACGAACCTGGAGCGCTGAAGCCTTACGGCACTCTGACGGGCATGAGCAGGTACAGGTAGTCGTCCTGACCGGCGCCGCGTAGAACCGCAGGCTTCATGGGATCCATTGTCGCGAGGGTGACATCGTCGGAATCGATCGCGTCGATACCGGCGAGCAGGTAGTCCGGGTTGAACGCCACGGTCATCTCGGTGCCGTCGTATTGGGCATCGATTTCCTCGACGGCGTTACCGACGTCCTGTGTGATCGCCGTCAGTTGCACCGTGGGGCCGCCGAGCGTCATCCGGACAGGCGTCGAATCCTGAGCGAGGATCTTCACGCGCCGGATTGCCTCGATCATGGCCGGCTTGCTGACCGTCAGCAGGTTTGGATAGCTCGAGGGCAGCAGGTTCCGATAGTTGGGGAACTCACCTTCGATCAGACGAGTCGACAGTCGGGTCGATCCTGCCTCGAAGGTCGCTTCGCGTTCGCCGAGGCGGACGGTCAGGGTCTCTTCATTGCCCATCAGGCGCTGCAGTTCAGACAGTGCACGCCCAGGAATCAGCACCTTCTGGCCTGATCCGAGCATCGACGACTCCGGGAGGTCACGTACGGCCAGACGGTACGAATCGGTCGCAACCATCCGCAAGCCGTCATCTTCGGCAGCGAGCAGGACGCCAGTCAAGACAGCACGGGCATCGTCAGTCGACGCAGCACGCACGACCTGGCGGAGTGCATCAGCCATGTCGGCTGCGGGGAGCGTCACGGCTTCGCCGGCAGGCTCGCTCTGAGTCGGATAGTCATCGAGCGACAAAGGACGCACTGAGAACTGGGAACGACCAGCACTGATCGACATTTCCGAACTGCCATCACTGGAATCAGGAAGATCGACTTCAACCGCACCTGCAGGCAGAGCCTTGACAATGTCACCAACAAGACGCGCTGGCACGACTGCGGCACCGTCACGCTCACCGCCGACTTCGATCGTGAGGCGGATGGTCAACTCGAGGTCGGTACCGGTAATGGTCAGCGTGTCGCCGGCCACTTCCATCCGCACACCAGAGAGCACCGGGAGGGTGCCCGTGCGGTTGGTGGCGGCTCGGCCGGCTGAACCGACCGCCTCGGCAAGGACGTCACGTTCGCAACGAAACTTCACAGTGGGCACTTCTCCTCATGAAGGGATGTTTCACAGAACAATGTAAGTAGTAGGTGCTGTGGATTGGGGACAACACAGCGTTTCGGCAGCGTAGAGGCCTGACGCGTCCCCACAGGTGATGGCACCATGATGCACAGGTTGGGAGTTACACGAGTGTGGCGCGGTGGACAACGTCGCGTTGTCCCCTTTTCGAGTGTGGTTTGCACCTTGGCGCGTCCACCGCCAATCGGGAGTTGTCCACCGATATTCGCGCGGAGACCGGACACAGTCGCGCGTCGAGTGATCGTCGAGCGGTTCTGCTCAGAGCTGCAGCGGTGCGTCATGCGGTGCGTCGTGCCAGACACGAGTCAGGCCTTCAACTGCTGCTGGAGATCGGTGACCTGGTCGTAGATCTGCTTGCGCTCGCTCATCAACCGCTGGATCTTTTCGTTCGCGTGAATGACCGTGGTGTGGTCACGACCGCCGAAGAGGCGGGCAATCGCAGGGTAGCTGAGGTCAGTTGACTCGCGGAAGACGTACATCGCGATCTGACGTGCAGTGACAAGGGGACGTTGGCGGCTCTTGCCCTTGAGCGCTTCGACCTCGAACTTCAAGATGCCTGCGATCTCGGCAAGGAGCTCCTCATCGGTGCGGTGCTTGGGTTTCGTGTCGACCATCAGGTCGGCAAGCTGGGCTTCAGCGAGTTCGGTGGTGATTGGCTGGCCGCTCAGGCTGGCGTAGGCCGTGACGCGAATGAGTGCACCCTCGAGTTCGCGGATGTTCGTCGAAATGTTGGTCGCGATGAAGTCGAGCGTCTCGTTGGGGACTTCGACCTGGTCGCGTTCGGCCTTGTTGCGCAGAATTGCGGTGCGAGTCTCCAGGTCTGGTGGCTGGATATCGGTGAGCAGCCCCCACTTGAAACGACCACGCAGGCGCTCCTCCAGAGTCGGGATGGCGTCGGGCATCCGGTCTGAACTGATGACGATCTGTTTGTTTGCGCCGTGCAGGGAGTTGAACGTGTGGAAGAACTCCTCCTGGAGCCCTTCCTTGCCGGCGATGAATTGAATGTCATCGATGAGCAGCACATCGATGTCCCGGTAGCGGCGACGGAGCGCATTGGTCGTGTTCTGGCGAATGGCTTCGACGTACTCGTTCATGAATGTCTCAGTCGACACATAGCGCACTTCGTGGTGCTGGTAGTTGTCGTGGACGTAGTGGCCAATGGCGTGGAGTAGGTGGGTTTTTCCGAGGCCGGCCGAACCGTAGATGAACAGCGGATTATATGATCTACCAGGTGTTTCGGCCACCCGCAGGGCTGCTGCAAGCGCGAACTGGTTCGAGGCGCCCTTCACGAATTCTTCGAAGGTGTAGCGCGGATTCAGCCCGGCGGCGTCGACGGCGGCGCGCTGCTCATCAGAGTTGTTTGACGAGGTGCCGGACGAGTTGTGGGACGAATTCTGGTTGCTCGTCTGGTGTCCGGAGCGGTTTGGTGACCCGGCGGAGTTGTCGGATCCCATTCGGGGAGAGGACGCATCGCCTGATGCGGAAGTCGCGCCATTGAACGGATCGGACTCCACCGGATCTTCCACGGCGTCGCTTGCAGCGACTTCGATGTCGATCTGTCGGTGTGCCTGATGGACTTCGTCCAGGGCATCGATGACGAGCGGGAGATACCTGGTCAGGATGCGATCGCGGACATATGCGCTGGGTGCGAGCAGGCGCAGCGTGTCAGGGCCGGCCTCGAGCGGGATGACGTCCTGGAATGTCGAAAACCAGACTGATTCCGCGAGTTGTGAACGGAGAAAGAGCGTGACCTGCGTCCACACGTCGTCGGCGTCACTCACCAGTTTCCACTCTTCCCATCGTCGTGCGCCTTTTCTCAATCATTTCGCCGTCCACACAGTTGTCCACATGTTGTGGACATCTTCTCCAAGGAGGGCGAGCGCTAGAACATAGCAGCTCAGCAACAAGACGAAAACTCCGCAGAAAACAGTCGCTGACCAGGCACGATGCGGCGCCTACTGGACTGGGGACAAATGACAGGTGTGTGGTTCGAGCCAGCCTGGGGGTGAACAGTGGACAGTGCTCCGTACAAGATGTGGAGAAAAGCAGTCCGAACTCCCGGCGCTGGTGGGGTGGATGGTGGGGTGGATGGTGGGAGACGCGCAGAACGCGCCGTAGCATTGTCGGGTCAGTCCGCGGCGCGGGTCGGATGCTCACGCTCGATGCGTGCAGTTGTCGGCACACGTCAGTGAGCGGAGCATGGCTCGAAACGTCCGAAAGAGATCGTCGTGAAGCGTACATTCCAACCCAACAACCGACGCCGCAGCCGTAAGCACGGTTTCCGCGCCCGCATGAGCACCCGCGCGGGTCGCGCCGTGCTCAAGTCCCGCCGGGACAAGGGCCGCTCCCGCCTCTCGGCCTGATCCACCAGTTTGACCGATCGAATCCGTGATCGTGACGCCTTCGTTCGCCTCCGGCGCGAAGGAGTACGCGTCCGGAATGCACCAATGTGGTGCTCGTTCGTCGCTGACCCCGACGTTTCGCCACCTCAGGTGGCGTTTGCGTTCAGTCGCGCCCTCGGTAACGCCGTGACGCGCAATCGTCTCCGGCGCCGACTGCGCGCCATCTTGTCTTCCCGCGACGTTCCGAACGGACTCTTTCTGTTCGGTGGTCGCCCTCCACTCGGCGAACTGACGTTCGACCAATTGGAGACCCGTGTCGCTGCCCTCCTCGATGCAGCTCATCACGCCCGAGCACGCACATGACCGCGTCGCAGGCTGCTGCGGCACCCGAGGCACCGCCGTTGACGAGCGACGAGTCGCTGGCGACCAACGAGTCGTTGGCGACCACGTCCTGGCTGCAGCGCAGGCTGCACGCGACCATTATTTTCTATCAGCGCGCTCGTGAGGGTCGACCCTCACCCTGCCGCTTCTTTCCGTCATGTTCGGCGTACGCCTTGGAATCGATTGAAGTACACGGAACGTGGCGTGGCAGCTGGTTGAGCGCTCGTCGTCTCGTCCGCTGTCGCCCGCTCGGTCCATCGGGCTTCGACCCAGTGCCTGAAGCGCGCACACTGATCCCCACGTCGAGCCACGACGTGTCCTGTTCCTCTCACTCCCCCGCACCGAAAGGCGGCTGACATGTTCGAGATTCCCGCTGGACTACTCGCCTGGTTCTACAGCCTCACCGACAGCTACGTCATCGCAATCGCGCTGATCGCCGTTGTCGTCATGGCGATCACCACACCACTCACGCTCAAGAGCACCAAGGGCATGCTCGAGATGCAACGTCTGGCGCCCGAGATGCGCAAGTTGCAGAACGAGCATCGCAACGACCGCCAGAAGCTCAACGAAGAGATGATGAAGCTCTACCAGGAGCACAAGGTCAACCCGGCCGCCTCCTGCCTGCCAATCGTGGCCCAGATGCCGATCTTCTTGATCATGTTCCGCATCCTGCGGGGCCTGGTTTACCGACCATCGGAAACGAACGGCTCCGGGGCGATTGCGTCAGCCACCTTGCGCGCCATCGGCACCGAGAGCTCGGTGCAGGGTTTCATTCCACGTTTCCTCTCGATCGATAGCGATCTCTACCAATCGCTGTACAACAGGACCACAATGCCGTCGTTCGGGCTCGACCTCGACCTCTCGGCTGCCGATGCGGTTGGTCAGGGCATCGGTAAGGGTTTGGTCTACGTCTTGCTGGTTGTTGCACTCGGTGCGCTGTACTTCGGTCAGCAGAAGATGGTCGCCGCTCGAGCGACGATCAGCCCATCGATGTCGCCCACACAGCAGAAGCTGATGCAATACCTGCCGGTCTTCTTCGCTGTCTTCCAGATCTTCTTCCTGTCCGCACTCGTCGTGTACTACATCTTCCAGACGCTCCTGCGCATCCTGCAGCAGTTCTACATCACCAAGAAGTTCTACGGTCACGACGAATCACTGGGGCGTCAGGCCCAGCGTGCCGGCGAAGCAGCCCGTGAAGAGTCGAAGAAGAGTGGTGAGCCGACTGGCATGTTCGCTCAGGCCAAGCGTGACCTCGCTGGCGCCAAAGACGATACGAACGACGCCGTGAAGAAGAAGCAAAAGGCGATCGAGGACAAAGCGGCGAACGCCAAGAATGCCAAGAATGCCAACGGCAAGAAGGACAGCGGGAAGCCGTCGCCGGTCACCAACAAGCGTGTCACGCCCGCCAAGAATCGTCCCGACCCGTCTGGTGCAGCCAAGGGCCGCCCGACTCCGACGCGCAAAGAAGCCGAAGCAGCACGGGCCAAGAAGTCGGCCCGTCCAAAGTCGACCAAGAAGAAGCGCTGACACTCGTCAGCGCCTGCACCAACCAGAACAACCACACAAAAATCGTGTGCTGACCGCATGAGGCGGCGGCCTGTCGAAGAAAGAAGAAATACTGATGGAATGGGTAGAAACCACCGCAAAGACCCTGGAAGAGGCGCGCGAAGCAGCTCTCGACCAACTGGGTGTCGGGGCTGACGAAGCCGAGTTCGATGTCGTCGAGGAGCCGAAGCCTGGCCTCTTCGGACGGACACGCGGACAGGCGCGTCTGCGGGCCCGAGTCAAGCCGACACCGGCGCGACCCAAGCAAGAACGTCGCCGCAAGCCCAAGAGTGATGCCAAGAGCAGCAACTCGAAGTCAGACAAGCCTGCCAAGAAGGCGCCGGCGAGGGACCAGTCAGCCGATGAGGCCGACGTACCGTCTGATTCCGCCGACCAGAGCGATCGGGACGAGCGCAACGATGATGGTGGCAGCAAGCCAGCCCGTCAGCGCTCGAGTCGTGGTCGTGGCGGTCAGTCCGGCAAGGGCGGCAACGGATCGAACAACAACAACCAGGAGAAGCGCATGAGCAACGACGAGCGACCCGAGTCCACCGTGACTCCCCAAGAAGTGGGCGACGCCGCAGTTTCGTTCATGAACGACCTGGTCACCGCCTTTGGTGCGACCGGTGAAGCAGAACTCACCGTTGACGGCATCGAACTCGATGTGCAAGTGCGCGGCGATGATCTCGGCTTGCTGGTCGGTCCGGGTGGCCGCACGCTCAACGCCGTACAGGATCTCGTTCGTGTCGCAGCACAGCGGCGCCTCGGTGACCACGAGACGCGTCTGCGGATCGATGTTGCTGGGTACCGCGAGCGTCGCACCATTGCCTTGGGCAAGTTCGCCGCCGATGTCGCTGCGCAGGTGCGCGACAGCGGGAGCGCCCGTTCGTTGGAGCCGATGACGTCGGCAGACCGCAAGGTCATCCACGACGCCCTGAATGAAGAAGACGGTGTGATGAGTTCCTCGTCCGGTGAGGACCCGTATCGCCGGGTCGTCGTCGAACCCGCCTGAACAGCGGTCTCGCCCTGACATACTCGACGCCGTGAGCAATCAGACTCCCGGCACCGAGGTCGAAGAAGAATTGCACGAGGCGCTGGGACGATCCCAGCGCCTCGGCTTTTTGGGTGACCGAGCAATTCCGGAAGTGATCGAGCACGCTCGAAGCTTTGTGCGAGCGCTCGAAAATGTGTCGGGTTCAGTGATTGATCTCGGCTCCGGGGGCGGTGTACCGGGTCTCGTCTTGGCCGTCGACCGCCCGGACCTGCGGATCACGCTGCTCGATCGACGCACGAAACGCACCGACTTTCTTTCTCAGATGGTCCGGCGGATGCGCTTGGCCGATCGAGTGAGTGTCGTGGCTGCCGACGTCGACGATGCGATTCGGTCTGGTCACGTTGACTTCGACGCTGCTGTTGCCCGAGGTTTTGGTCCTCCCGAGTTCACCCTGCGATCAGCAGTCCGTTGTCTTCGGCCTGGTGGTGTCGTCGTGATCAGTGAGCCACCATCTGGAGACCGCTGGGATCAAGATCTGCTGGACGAACTCGGCTTGCAGCGGACACCGTCCGACTCTCAGGTCGTTCGATTCATGCGTGATCTGGTGGATCCCGTCGGACCCTGACACAGCAGATCCAGCCGCTCTCCCGGAGCTTCCCACTCAGGAGACGGTCGGGATTGGACTCGCGTGTCAACGAGTCGTCATGGGGCCGTCATAGGGCCATCGTGGCGCTGTGACCAGGGGTGACGCATGAAACTCTCGACTTGGATTGCATCGATGTCACTTGACTCGAGGGATGTTTCACGTGAAACGTCGCGCGTCACGCGCAGGTTGAGAGTCACCGATCGTTTCACGTGAAACATCGAGCGAAGCGCTTCACGACGTTCTCGACGGGTCAAAATTCGCAACCTTCGACGACGGCCCGTTGTTGGTAGGTCGTGAGTCACGAAACTGATTGTCCGAAATGCTTGTAACGCGTCCGCCGATCGGGCACAGTATGCAGGTTCCGCGATGGCGTCATCGGACGCCCGCCAATCCATGTCTGGAGCCTGTGTGTCGGACACCGGGGATTCCCCCACCGCTACCACCCCATTGCCCGATGAGGCCGCCTCAACGCGCGAATCTCACGACCCATCCCTGGGCGCCATGTCGGCCGAGCCGGCTGAGACGCCTCGGGACGTTCCTGCAGCCGCCGTTCCTGCAGCCGCGGGGCAGGAACCTGTAGAGCCGGAACCTGTAGAGATTCCACACGGACGATCTCTGCCGCGGATCATGGCGGTCGCCAACCAGAAGGGCGGGGTCGGCAAAACTACGACCACCGTGAATCTGGGGGCGTCACTCGCCGAACTCGGCCTGCGCACCCTGCTGATCGATCTCGACCCGCAGGGCAATGCCTCGACGGGGTTGGGCATCGAGAACCGGGGTCTCGAATTGTCGATGTATCACGTGTTGATGCACGAAGAGCCGCTGGACAACGTGGTTGAGCCAACCGACGTCAAGAATCTCTTCGTTGCGCCCGCCTCACTGGACCTGGCTGGCGCTGAGATCGAACTCGTCCCAGCGTTCAGTCGCGAACAACGCCTCAAGCGGGCCATTGACGCAGTGATTGACGACTATGACTACGTACTCATCGACTGTCCCCCGTCGCTCGGACTGCTGACGGTGAATGGCCTGTCGGCAGCGACGGAGGTCTTGGTGCCCATCCAGTGCGAGTACTACGCACTCGAGGGCCTCGGACAGTTGCTCCGCAACGTCGATCTGGTCAAACGAAATCTCAACCCGACGCTCGACCTGAGCACGATTCTGTGTGTGATGTATGACGCTCGCACCAAACTTGCCGGGCAAGTCGTCAAAGAGGTGCGCGAACACTTCGGTGACAAGGTGCTCCGCAGCGTCATTCCACGAAGCGTCCGCTTGTCTGAGGCGCCGTCATTCGGTCAGCCCATCAATACGTTTGATCCCCGTTCTCGAGGCGCCATTGCGTACCGCGATGCCGCCAAGGAGGTGCATGCCAGTGTCACGTCGTAGCGGACTCGGTAAGGGACTGAGCTCTCTGATTCCAGCCAATGAAGTCGCCGATGGTGGTGATGGTGCCTTCTTCGCGGAGATTCCCACTGCGTCGATCTCACCGAACCCGAACCAGCCACGGGTGCACTTCGCCGAGGAGGGACTTGTGGAGTTGGCGGCGTCCATCTCAGAGATGGGCGTCTTGCAGCCAATTCTGGTTCGGCCCCTCGACGACGGCCAATATGAGCTGGTTGCGGGCGAGCGACGTTGGCGAGCAGCGCAACGTGCTGGCCTGACCAGCGTGCCGGCGATCGTGCGGACCACCGACGATCTGAGCTCGGTTGAGCAGGCGCTTGTTGAGAACTTGCACCGTCAGGATCTGACCCCGCTCGAAGAAGCTGCTGCCTTTCAACAGCTCATCGAAGACTTCGAACTGACCCATGATCAGGTCGCAACTCGTGTCGGTAAGAGTCGGTCGGCAATCACGAACACGATTCGTTTGCTTGGTTTGCCACCGTCGGTGCAGAGCCTGCTTGCCGATGGCCAACTGTCAGCCGGTCACGCTCGCGCCCTCCTGGGTACCCCTGACCGCTTGCGGCAGGAGACGCTCGCTCAGGTGGCCGTGTCCGAAGGTTGGACCGTGCGGGCCACCGAACAGGCGGTGCGTGGCGATGTCGCGGTCGAGGTCCCGGTGGCGGAACAGTCGCCTGCGCCAAGTGGTGGCGGGGTTGCCATCGATGGTGCGGGTCTCACTCCGGCGACCCAATTGCGTCCACCAGGACTCCTGGAACTCGAGGGGCTCCTCGCCGATCGGCTGGATACCCGTGTTGCGGTGACGATGGGTGCCAAGCGTGGTCGTGTCAGCATTGATTTTGCGGATCTCGAGGATCTTGAACGGATTTATCGGCTGATGACCGGCTGAAAGTCTCACCCTCAAGCTAAATACACTCGATGTAATTTATCCACAGTTCATCCCCAGGTTGAGGATGACCATCACGCAGTGACGCGGACTTGTGGACGATCGCCACCGAATGGGCCCGAAATCGGCGCGATTGCCACCAATAGTGGCGAAGTTTTCAGGTTCCAGTCGAGGGATACGCACATGCTGTGTGGAAACCTGTGGATAAAGCCTCACGCGCCGACGCGAGGTCGACGGTTCCGGCTGCGGTAAGCGCCTCAGTCCGCCGGGACGGGGAGCGGGGCGTCGCCCCAAAGCCGGGCCGCAGCGACGATTGCTGTGGTCAGCGTGCCGGTCGAGTCGACGACGTCACGCACCGGACCGAGTGAGCAGAGCACCGCAGGCATGCGGGTCTCACGGAGCACCGGCAGTCGCATCCCGCGCAGTGCCGGTGTCAGGGGGAGCGCCGTTTCCAACTGGCGAACGAGATGGGCGCCGAGCGACCGACCGCCGACCGATTCGAACGAAGGGACGGCAAAGTACGCAATATCGGCGCACGCGTCGGAGCGGGCTTCGAACCCGATGTAGATCGTCGCACCGAAACGGTTCGCGGCAGCAGCTTGGGCGGCGGCGTCGTACTCGTCAGTGGACATGACGGTCGCTCCCTGCTGGCGCAGGGCCCGAGCGACGGAACGGGCGAGTGAACTGAGCCCACCGAACTGCCCGATGACAATGCGGAGACTGTGCAGCGAGGTGGTGCGTCGAATTGATTCGTTCTCCCGAACCGAGGCCACACCGGGCCCTGAGCCGCTCTGACGGCGGAGGACGTCGAGCATGTGCACAGTTTTTCGCCCGCAGACCCCATCAGCGTCGAGTCCGCAATTGCGCTGGAAGTCAACGAGGGCACTGATGGTGGCCGGACCGAGGATGCCGTCGGGGCGCCCACAGTCGAACCCGACGTGGTTCAGCGCACGTTGGAGGTCTTCGACGTCGTCGCCACGCAGTTGGGGTGCGCTGAGCAGCAGGAGACGGTCACCGAGCTTCCAGCCGGCCTCGATGATGGCCAGCCAGGTCTGCTCGTCGCAGATGCCACTGGCGTGGAGGCCGCGAGCGTCTTGGAACTGCGCGAGCGAGGTTTCCGTGGACGCGCAAAACAGACCCGCCTCGGTACCACCCGGGCTGTACCCGGCGGCACCGAGGCGGCGCTGCAAATCTCGGATTGGTTCACCGCGTTGGCCCCGCTTGAGCGGGAACGGTGTCACTTCGCGGGAAGAAATTCCTCGAGCTCCTGGAGAAGGGCGCCTTTGCTTTTGGCGCCGACGAGACGCTTTTCGACCTCGCCACCCTTGAACACGAGCAGCGTCGGGATGCTCATGACGTTGTACTTCATGGCGAGATC